>Ga0187867_10000258_pt1 | contig 48391 bp, 51 predicted proteins | sample June2016WEW_13_1_FD_132976 | JGI IMG/M metagenome (GOLD analysis project Ga0187867, IMG submission 132976) | Peatland microbial communities from SPRUCE experiment site at the Marcell Experimental Forest, Minnesota, USA - June2016WEW_13_10 | ecosystem: Environmental > Terrestrial > Soil >...
CTCGAGGACAAGCTCACCAAGTTCCCCGACGAGCTCTCCGGAGGCGAGCAGCAGCGGGTGGCGATCGCCCGCGCCCTGGTGCACCGGCCGCGCATCTTCCTCGCCGACGAGCCCACCGGCAACCTGGACCCGGACACCTCGTGGGGGATCGTGCAGCTGCTGCTCCAGATCAACCACCGCGGCACCACGGTCCTGATGGCGACCCACAACCGCGAGATCGTCGACCTCTGCCGGAGAAGGGTGATCGCCATCGACTCCGGCCGGGTGGTCCGCGACGAGGCCGAGGGCGGCTACCTCCGCGAGGGTGAGGCGACCATATGAGAGGGCTGCTGGCGTCGGTCAGATTCGCCCTGGTCGCCGCCGGACAGAACTTCACCCGCAACCTGGCGGTCTCCATGGCCGGCGTCTTCACCATGGGCCTGATCATGCTGCTGGTCGGCGGCACCATCCTGCTCACCCACACCGTGGACGCCATCCTCAACCAGCAGGAGGCGCAGGCCGACGAGATTCACATCTACCTCCAGGACTCGCTGTCGATGCGCACCATCGCGGATTACGAGCAGCGCTTCGCTCACGATCCGCGGGTCAATGGGGTCAGCTTCACCACCAAGGACCAGGCCGTGATCCTCGCCCAGCAGCGCGGGCTCCAGCTCCAGTCGGCGATCAACACCCTGGGCAGCAACCCGCTGCCGGCGTCGATCGACCTCCACGTCCGCAACCTCAACGACCTCACCCAGCTCAACACGCTGGCCAAGTCGCTGCCCATCGTCGACACCAGCAGCGGGTCGGCCACCGACTACAGCCCGCATGTGATACCCGTGCTCAAGACCGTGATCACCTGGACGGTGTGGGTCGGGGCCGTGCTCTCGATCGTGCTCGGGGTGATCAGCCTGGTCATCATCATGAACACGATCCGAACCGCCGTGTACATCCGGCGCACCGAGATCGAGATCATGAAGCTGGTGGGCGCCGGCGACTGGTTCGTGCGCTGGCCCTTCATCCTGGAGGGGGTGTTCGGAGGTGTGCTGGCGGCTGCCTTCGGGGCGACCATCGTCGCCCTCGCCTACCGGTTCGTGCTCGATCAGGCCAATACTCAGGCGTTCCTCGGGGTGAGCTTCGACGGGCCCTTCCTCACCGCGCTGGTGGTGCTGCTGATGGTGTTCGGCGCGGCGCTGGGGGGCTTCGGGAGCTTCCTCGGAGTCCGCCGGTTCCTGCACGTGTGAGCGTCCCACCGGGACCGGGGGAGGGCCCGGACCCCGTTCCGGAAGAGGAGGGGCCATCGCCGGGGGAGGCCAGCGATGCACCCCGAGAGGTCGGGGCCGCGCTCGCGGGCGACCGCTCGGCCGATCCCCCGCGCCGGCACCGTCCCCCCCGCCCCCACGCCGGCTTCTGGAGCCACGCGGTGGTGGCCGTGATCTGCCTCTACCTGGGTGGGCTGCTGGTCGACAACCTCGGCGCCATCCCCTTCGGCAGCAACCTGGCGGCCATCTACCCGCACTTCGGCGGTCTCGACCAGACCTCCCTGCTGGCGGCCTGGCAGGACATCGAGGCCGACTACGTGCTCCGCGGCGTCCCCGCGAGCCTGGGGACCCAGTCCGGCGAGGCGGCCCTGGTGCAGGCGCTGGACAGCGCCTATCACGACCGCTTCAGCGCCTACTTCACAAAGAGCGAATACCAGCAGTTCACCGCCGCCGTCAACCAGGATCGCAGTGGCAGCATCGGGATCGCGCTCGAGGAGCGCTGCGCGGGAGCCTCCCTCTGCCCCTCGGGCGAGAGCCCCACCGAGCTCACCGTCGAGGACGTCCTGCACGGCCAGCCGGCGGAGCGCGCCGGTCTGCGCAACGGTGACGTGCTGCTGGCGGTCGGCGGCACCGAGGTCTCGAGCCTGGGCTCGCTGAACCAGCAGATCGACGCGGTGTCGGGGCTGATCGACGGGCGCGCGGGAACGCGGGTGACCCTCACCGTCGATCGCGGGGGCGCGCAGCTCGCCCTCACCGTGACCCGGGCCAATCTCCAGATCCCCACGGTTGACAGCCGGATGTTCGGGACCGTGCTCGACCTCCAGGTCACCAGCTTCGGCGAGGACACCGGCCAGGACGCGGTCGCCCAGCTCAGGAGCGGGCTCGCGGCCGGTGCCACCGCGGTGGTGCTGGACCTGCGCGGCAACGGCGGTGGCTACGTCAGCGCGGCGGTGACCCTGGCCAGCCAGTTCCTCACCCGCCATGGCAGCGAGCAGGACGTGGTCGTCCGGCGCGGCCGGATGGACCTCCAGGGACAGCCCTCGAGCGCCCAGACCGTGATCCATGATCAGATCCAATCCGGTGGTCTCGCCCCCTCCATCCCCCTGGTGGTCCTGGTGGACGGGGGCACCGCCTCCGCCTCCGAGATCGTCACCGCGGCACTGCGCGACTACCACCGGGCCACCGTGGTCGGGGTGACCACCTATGGCAAGGGCTCGGTCCAGCTCGACTTCCCCCTGCCGGACGGCAGCGACCTGCACCTCACCGTCGAGAAGTGGTACGGCCCCGACGGCGAGAGCATCGATGGGACCGGGATCACCCCCACCCGGGTGGTGCCGCTGTCCGACCCCGACGACCTCTTCACCCTGGAGGCCCAATCGGCCGCGCCTGCCCAGGATCCCCAGCTCCAGGCCGCGCTGACGATCGCTCGGCAGGGCGGCTGACCCCGGCCGGGCGCCCGCGCGAGCGGAGCTCAGCCGGCGGAGCGGGCCTGGCGCCGGAGGCGCAGCCAGCGACGCATCCGGGGGGGCAGCTCCTCGCCGTTGGCGCGCCGGCGCTCCGCCTCCTGGTGGCGGACCACCAGCCAGGCGGCCAGCCCGATCACGCTGAGGACGGCTCCGACCAGGCTCCAGGCGTTGACGCTGCGGTCCCAGCGCTCGGCGTCGTAGCCGACCCCGACCCCGATCACCAGCCCAACCAGGATCAGCACGATCTCCACGGTGTTCACGGGTGGTCGCTCACGTCGGCGTGAATATACTGCCGAGGCAATGACCGGCAGCTATGACGTCGCCTTCCTGGGTGGGGGCATGGGTGGCTACGTCGGCGCGATCCGGGCTGCGCAGCTCGGGCTCCGCACCGCGGTGGTGGAGGAGGACAAGCTCGGGGGCACCTGCCTGCACCGCGGCTGCATCCCCACCAAGGCGCTGCTGCAGTCGGCCTTCGTCCTCGACCAGGCGCGCCAGGGTGGCCGTCTCGGGGTCCGGGTCAGCGGCGTCGAGCTGGACTACCCGCAGGTGGCGAGGAATCGCGACCAGGTCGTCGCCCAGCTCCACCGGGGCGTCGAGTACCTGATGAAGAAGAACCGCATCGAGGTGGTGCGCGGCCGCGGCCGGCTGGAGGGCCCGCGCCGGCTGCGCGTGAGCGGCGGCCAGAGCGGCGACGTCGAGGTCGAGGCCGGGTCGATCGTGATCGCCACCGGTTCGCGCCCCAAGCAGGTCCCCGGTGCCGAGGCGGACGGGCGGGTGGTGCTGACCTCCGACCATGCCCTCGCCCTCGATCACGTCCCGGCCTCGGCCCTCGTGCTCGGCGCCGGGGCGGTCGGCGTCGAGTTCGCCTCGTTCTGGCGGAGCTGCGGGGCCGAGGTGACCGTGGTGGAGATGCTCGACCGGCTCGTCCCCCTCGAGGATCGGGCCATCGGCGTCGAGCTCGCCAAGCACTTCGAGGCGCGGGGAATCCGCTGCCTGACCGGGGCGACCCTGGACCTCGGCTCGATCCGGCGCGGCGAGCAGGGGGTGGAGGTGTCCGTCACCCACGACGGGAAGGAGGAGGGGCTCCGCGCCGAGGTGCTGCTGATCGCCATCGGTCGCACCCCCAACACCGAGGAGATCGGCCTGGAGACCACCGCCGTGGAGCTGGAGCGGGGCTTCGTCCGCGCCGGCCCCGACCTGCGCACCACCCAGGAGGGGGTGTACGGCATCGGGGACGTGATCGGCGGCTTCCTGCTGGCCCACAAGGGCAGCCACGAGGGGATCATCGCGGCCGAGGTGATCGCGGGCCAGGGGCCTCATCCCCTCGACCCCAACCTGGTTCCCCGGACCACCTACTGCACCCCCCAGATCGCCTCGATCGGGCTCTCCGAGGAGGAGGCCCGGGCCGCGGGGCACGAGGTGAGCGCGGGGGTCTTCCCGCTCACCGCCAACGGCCGCTCGGTCATCTGGGGCGAGAGGGGCTTCTGCAAGGTCGTGGCCGGGGCGGACGGCACCGTCCTCGGTGTCCACATGATCGGCCCCGAGGTCACCGAGCTGATCTACGCGGCGGCGCTCGGGGGGCTGCTCGAGGCCACCCCGTTCGAGATGGGCCGGGCGATCGCCCCTCACCCGACCGTCAGCGAGATACTGATGGAGGCGTCGCTCGCGGCGGCGGGCGAGCCGATCCACATGTGAGCCGTCCGGCTCGGGGCGGCGGAGCCCGCGCGAGCCGGCCGAAACCAGGAGAGCCCATCCGGCTTCGGAATGTGTCACCTTTCCCCCGCCCTTGACGGCGAGGGCGAGCTGGGCGTATCGGCAGCAGCGTTCGTCGGGCCCGCAGCCTCACCGGAGGAGAAGGGGTGGTAGTCGCCAACAGGGACGCCCGAGGGTTGACCGGCATCGACGCCGGAACCCTGCGGGCGATGTACCGGCACATGCTGCGGGCCCGCCTGCTCGACGAGCGGGTGTGGCTGCTCAACCGCCAGGGCGTGGTCCCCTTCTGGGTCTCGGGGATCGGCCAGGAGGCGATCCAGGTGGGCCTGGGGATGCACCTCCGCCCGGGGGTCGACTGGGTCGCGCCCTACTACCGGGACCTGGCCCTCTCCCTGGTGCTGGGGATGACCCCCCGCGACCATCTGCTGGCGGCCTTCGCCAAGGCCGGCGACCCCAACACCGGTGGCCGCCAGATGCCCGCCCACTACAGCAGCCGGCGGCTCAACATCGTCAGCTCGGGGTCGGTGGTGGCCACCCAGCTGATCCACGCCACCGGCGTCGCGCTGGCCTCCAAGATCCGGGGGGAGGACGCGGTCACGGTGGCGACCACCGGGGAGGGCGCGACCAGCGAGGGAGACTTCCACGAGGCCCTCAACTTCGCCGCCATCCACGACCTCCCGGTCGTCTTCCTGGTCGAGAACAACGGGCTCGCGATCAGCGTGCCGGCCTCCCGGCAGATGAACACCCATGATGTCGCGGACCGGGCCGCCGGCTACGGCATCCCCGGGGTGGTGGTCGACGGTGCCGACCCGGTGGCCAGCTATCACTGCTGCGGCGAGGCGATCGCCCGGGCCCGGGCGGGCCAGGGGCCGACCCTGATCGACGCCAAGGTGCAGCGGCTCACCTCGCACAGCTCAGACGACGACCAGCGTCGCTACCGGTCCGAGGAGGACCTGGAGACCGACCGCCGCAGCGACTGCCTGGTGAACTACGCGCGCCGCCTGGCCGAGCTCGGAGTGCTCACCTCGCGGGCGGAGGCGGCGATGCGGGCCGAGCTCGTGGCCGAGCTCGACCTCGCGACCGCGGAGGCCGAGGCGGCGGCCGATGCCGACCCCGCGACCGTCCTCCTCCACGTCCTGGGAGACGGCTGATGGCGGTGAGGACCTACCTCGAGGCGATCCGCGAGGGGATCCGCGACGAGATGCGCCGCGACGACCGGGTGATGGTCTTCGGCGAGGACGTCGGCGCCAAGGGCGGCGTCTTCGGGCTCACCGAGGGACTCCAGCGCGAGTTCGGCGAGTGGCGGGTGATGGACTCCCCGCTCGCCGAGTCCTGCATCGTGGGCGTCTGCATCGGCGCCGCCCTCAACGGGATGCGGCCGATCGCCGAGATCCAGTTCCAGGACTTCATCCTGCCGGCCGTGGACCAGATCATCAGCGAGGCCGCCAAGGTGCGCTACCGGAGCAACGGCGACTGGAATGTTCCCATGGTCATCCGGGCGCCGTTCGGGGGCGGTGTCCATGGTGCCCTCTACCACTCCCAGTCCCTCGAGGCGATGTTCTGCCACGTGCCCGGGCTCCGCGTGGTCGTCCCCTCCAACCCGCACGACGCCAAGGGGATGCTGGTCGCGGCGATCCGCGACCCCGACCCGGTCCTCTACTTCGAGCACAAGCGCGCGTACCGGTCGATCCGGGGCGAGGTCCCCGAGGAGGAGTACACCGTCCCGCTGGACCGGGCCCGGGTGGCCCGCGCCGGCGACGACATCGCCGTCTTCACGTACGGCCTGATGGTCCAGACCGCCCTTCATGCCGCCGAGCGGCTCTCCGCGGACGGCTTCTCGGTCGAGGTGGTCGACCTCCGCTCGCTCCGGCCGCTCGACCGCGCCTCGATCGTGGAGAGCGCCCGGAGATGCGGCAAGGTGCTGATCGCCCAGGAGGCGAACCTGGCGGTCTCGGTGAGCAGCGAGGTTGCCGCCATCGTCGCCGAGGAGTGTTTCGAGTACCTTGATGCTCCGGTGATGCGCATCGGCGGTCCCGAGGTCCCGGCGATGCCCTTCGCCAAGTCGCTGGAGGACGCCTACCTGGTGGACGTCGACAAGCTCGAGGCCAAGCTCCGCAGCCTGGCGAGGTACTGATCCCATCCGCTCGATCCGGAGCACTGCATCCAACTGAGGACGGTAGCGAGGAGCTCACCCACGTGGCACTGACGGTCAGCATGCCCCAGCTCGGGGAGTCGGTCACCGAGGGGACCATCGCCCGCTGGCTCAAGAAGCCCGGCGAGCCGGTGGCCCGGTACGAGTCGATCGCCGAGGTGGCGAGCGACAAGGTCAACGCCGAGATCCCGGCGCCCGCCGATGGCACCTTCGGCGAGATCATCGCGCCCGAGGGCTCGGTGATCAGCGTCGGACAGCCGATCTGCACCATCGAGCAGGGCGCGGCGGCTGCCGCGGCCGCCCCGGCCATGGCACCGGCCGCTCCAGCCACCGAGCCCGCCGCCCCCGCGGTGGCGCCGTCCCGGGCCGCCTTCCCCGAGCCGGCCCCTCTCTCCCAGCCGACCCCGGTGTCGCAGCCGGCCGCGGCCGCTGAGCCCGTCACCGCCTCCCAACCCGTCGGGGCGGCTCCGTACGGATCCGCGCCCGCGGTGCTCCCCGCGGCCGCCCATGAGGCCTCCCCGGGCGTCTCGGCCGCTCCCGGGACCAACGGCGCCGGCGTTCCCGCGCCGGGGGGCCACGGTCACGTGACGCCGGCGGTGCGGATGCTCCTCCGCGAGCACGGCGTCGACGTCGGCGAGGTCGCCGGCTCCGGCATCGGCGGACGGGTGACCAAGAAGGACGTGCTGGAGTACGTGCAGCGGCGGGACGCCGCCGTCCGCGCCGCCGGAGCGGCGGCGGCCACGGTCGCGCTCGCCCCCGGGGCAGCGGCGTTCGCCGCCCCACCCTCCCCGTCTGCGGGCTTCGCGGCCCCGGCAGCGCCCGCGATCCCCGCCCCCGCTCCCTCCCCGACGCCGTCCGCCGCCTTCCCGGCACAGTCCGCCGACACCGAGGAGGGCGACCAGCTCCTGCCCATGACCTCGATCCGGCGGGCCATCGCCGACCACATGGTCCGCAGTCGCCAGACCTCGCCGCACGCCTGGCTGATGGTCGAGGTCGACATGGCCCGGGTGGTCCGTCTGCGCGAGCGGAGCAAGGCGGCGTTCAGGGAGCGGTACGGGATCTCGCTCACCTACCTGCCGTTCGTCGCCCGGGCGGTGGTCGAGGCCCTGCAGCGGCGGCCGACCTTCAACGCCCAGTGGAGCGATGCCGGGCTCGTGCTCAAGCACGACATCCACCTCGGCATCGCCGTCGCCCTCGAGGAGAACCTGGTGGTCCCGGTGCTGCGCAACGCCGACCGGCTGAGCGTCGCCGGCCTGGCCCAGGCGATGGCCGACCTGGGCAACCGCGCTCGCGCCAACCGGCTGAAGCTGGACGAGATCCAGGGCGGCACCTTCACCCTCAACAACACCGGGGCCCTGGGGGCGGTGATGACCCAGGCGATCATCAACCAGCCCCAGGCGGCGATCCTCACCATGGACGCGGTGGTCAAGCGGGCCGTCGTGGTCGACGACATGATCGCCATCCGGCCGATCATGAACCTGGGCCTGAGCTTCGACCACCGTCTCAACGACGGCCTCCAGGCGGCGCGCTTCCTCCAGGACGTCAGGGGTCAGCTCGAGGGGCTGGACGAGGGCGCTACCCTGCTCTAGCCCGGCCCCACGCGGGCGAGCGCCGGGGACGGGGATCCTGTCGGCATGCCCGGGCCTCACGGGGATGACGGTCGACGGGTCTCGGCCCACGGTGCCGCGTGCCGTTGGCTCTGCACCACGATGACGGCCAGGAGATCTCCAGCACCCACCCGGTGTTCTAACGAGGGGTCGTCCGGGGTGACATGATTGCCTCCGCGCGATCATGAACCTCGGCTTCAGCTTCGACCGGTGGCTCAACGACGATCTCCAGGCCAGCCCCTTACCCCAGGACCTCAGGAGGCACTTGGAAGGGCTGGGCGCGAGCGCCGCTGTGCGCTGAGCCGTGCCCGCGGCGGTGCGAAGTCAGCTGTTCTCGCGGCGGGGGACGGTGGCCGTGGGCGTCACTCTGGTGCCGATCGGTTTGGTGGTCGCCAGCTTCTTCCCCCTGCGCTCGCCGATCCCGCTATACCTTCTGGCTTTCGGTCTGGCGGGCGCAGCCATGCTCCTGTTGCCGAGGATCTGCACCGCGGGGACGCGCGCGATCCGCCTCGTCGCGAGCCCGAAAGGTCTGCTCGCGGTGAGGCTGCTCCAGTGCACGCTTCTGCTGGTGCGGGTGATGATGGGCCTCCCAACAATCGGTTCGACAACCTCATCGCTGCCCATGGTGTCGCCAGCGGCCACGCCGCCCCCCCGGTGCTTCACGGTGGTGACCCTGCCCAGCGGACTACTGCCGAGCGACGGACCCCAACCCACCGGCCTCGCCCTCCAGGTCCCCTGCTCGTGAACGCCCGGACCTGGCGCGGGTATCTCGGCCTGGCCCTGATGGTGGTGCTGCTGGTGCTGGTCGGGATCCTCATCGCCACCTCGATCGGAGGGAGCGGTCACTGATCTGCCCGCACTGGTGGCCGCCACTACACGCAGAACATCGACGTGCGCCGGGTGGTGGAGAGCGGCGTGATGGTCCAACCCTTCGACCTCGATACCCCGCTGCAGCATGTGGACCTCGACGACGTGACCGAGGTGGCCGCGCTGGTCGTCGGCGATCCCCAGCACCACCATGCCACCTATGAGCTCTGCGGCTGCGACCACCTCAATGCCCGCCGGCTCGCCGGCGTCATCCAGGAGGTCTCCGGTCGATCCGTCGTCCCGCAGCAGGTGCCGGTGACCGCCGCGTTCATGGCCGGCACGCCTTCCGAGGGGCGCGGCACCCACCCCGACGGACCCGGCGCCCCTCCGGTCCCACCCGGCGCCCCTGCGGGCGACCCCGCCAATCTGCGCTCCGAGGACGACGACTGGCGGCATGACGCCATGGTTCGCCTCTTCGCCCATTACGGACGGTATGGGATCACGGGCAATCCCAACGTCCTGGGCTGGCTGCTGGGCCGCCGAGTACGTGCGCCGCTCCCTGGCAGGTCGCTGAGGGGCACGGCAGGCACCCTCCAGGAGGTGCCGGAAGGGAGCACCACCCATCGTAGTGGGTTGTGGACATCGATGTCCACAACCGTCCTGGAGCGGATGGGTGTCCTCCCCCCCGCCCGCGCTATCCGGGGTCAGTCCGTGTCCATGTGCGGGTAGCGCCAGTCGGTGGCCGGCACGAAGTTCTCCTTGAGCGAGCGCGCCGAGGCCCAGCGCAGCAGGTTGAGGGCCGACCCGGCCTTGTCGTTGGTGCCGCTCTGGCGGGCGCCGCCGAAGGGCTGTTGGCCGACCACCGCGCCGGTCGGCTTGTCGTTGACGTAGAAGTTCCCGGCCGCGTGGCGGAGGGCGCGCATCCCGGTGTTGATGGCCCGGCGCTCGGTCGCGAAGATCGCCCCGGTCAGCCCGTATGGCGAGGTCTCGTCGACCAGCTCCAGCGCCGTCTCCCAGTCGCTGTCGTACGGGTAGACGGTGAGGATCGGACCGAACAGCTCCCGCTCCATCAGGTCGTGATGGGGATCGTCGGTGGCGATGATCGTGGGCCGGACGAACCAGCCGGTGCTGTCGTCGCACTCGCCTCCGGCGATCAGATGGAGCTCGGGATCCCGGGCCGCGTCCCGCAGGGCGGCCTCGTGCTTGCGGAAGGCGCGCTCGTCGATGACGGCGCCCATGAAGTTGGAGAAGTCGGTGGGGTCGCCCATCGGGATCGCCTCGGTCTCCCGGGCCAGCGGCCCGCGCAGCTCCTCCCAGAGGCGTCGCGGGATGTAGGCGCGGGAGCAGGCCGAGCATTTCTGGCCCTGATACTCGAAGGCGCCGCGGAGCAGCCCGACCAGCAGAGCCTCCGGGGAGGCGCTCTCGTGGGCGATCACGAAGTCCTTGCCGCCGGTCTCGCCGACCAGCCGCGGGTAGGTCCGGTAGGTCCCGAGGCTTCCCGCCACCTGCCGCCAGAGGCCCCGGAAGGTCTCGGTGGAGCCGGTGAAATGGATCCCGGCCAGGCTCGGGTGGGAGATGGCGGCGTCGAGGACCCCGCCGCCATGGCCGGTGACCATGTTGATGACCCCGGGGGGGAGGCCCGCCGCCTCGAGCAGCTCCATGATGGTGCTGGCGGCGAGCATCGACGTCACCGACGGCTTCCAGACCACGGTGTTCCCCATCAGGGCGGGCGCGGTGGGGAGATTCCCGCAGATCGAGGTGAAGTTGAAGGGCGTGATCGCGACCACGTACCCCTCGAGGGGGCGCAGCTCGGTGCGATTCCAGACCCCCCTGGAGCTCACCGGCTGCTCCTCGCGGAGCTTGAAGGCGAAGTGGACGTTGAATCTCCAGAAGTCGATCAGCTCGCAGGCGGCATCGATCTCGGCCTGGTAGACGGACTTGCTCTGGCCGAGGATGGTGGCCGCGTTCATCCGGTCGCGCCAGGGGCCGGCGAGGAGATCGGCGGCGCGCAGGAAGACGGAGGCCCGCTCCTCGAGGGTGGCGTTGGCCCACTCGGGGCTCGCCTCGAGGGCGGCGTTGACCGCGCCCTCGACGGCGGGGACGGTCGCCTGCCCGGCCCGCCCGAGCACCTGGTCGTGCCGGTGAGGGGCGTGAACCGGCAGGCTGCCGCCCGTCCCCTCCACGGTCTGGCCCCCGATGTGCATGGGCAGGTCGAGGGGCGCCGAGGTCTCGATCTCGGCGAGGGCGCGCTGGAGACGCTGCCGCTCCGGGGTGCCCGGCGCGTACGACTGGATCGGCTCGTTGACAGGAGATTCGACTGTGGCCATGACAGAGGATTGTGCAGCGTTGACCCGGGCGATGCCGGCGTCTGGCGGTGGCCCGGTGGGCTGAGCAGCCGGGCGCGCCCGGCACCGGGGCCGAGCGTCGCCGGGAGCGCCTGCTAGAGTGGCACGAGGTCATGAAGCAGATCCCGCTCGTGCCGGTGGGAGCCCCGAACCCACTCCCTCCGCAGCTGGACTCTCGACCCACCTGGCAGCGGCTCCTTCCCGAGGGGGTGGAACGGAGGCCGCCGTGGCTCACGGTGCGGGCTCCGGTGGGGCAGGGGGTGGACCAGCTCTCGTCGCTGATGCGGGAGAAGCGTCTGGTCACCGTCTGCGAGGAGGCGCGCTGTCCCAACGTCGGCGAGTGCTGGAACTCGGGCACCGCCACGTTCATGATCCTGGGCGACACCTGCACCCGGGCCTGCGCCTTCTGCGCGGTGAAGAGCGGGCGGCGGGGCGGCGACGTCGACACCGACGAGCCCCGCCGGGTCGGCGAGGCGGTGGCCCGGATGGGGCTGCGCCACGCGGTGGTCACCTCCGTCGACCGCGATGACCTGGCGGATGGCGGGGCGTCGATCTTCGCGGCCACCATTCGGGAGATCCGCCGCCAGTCGCCGGGCACGAGCGTCGAGGTCCTCACCCCCGATTTCCAGGGCGACCTTGACGCGGTCGGCACGGTGCTGGCGGAGAGGCCGGAGATCTTCAACCACAACATGGAGACGGTCGCTCGCCTCTACCCGCGGGTGCGGCCGAAGTCGGGCTACCGCAGGTCGCTCACCGTGCTCCGCGCCGCCAAGGAGATGGCGCCCGAGGCCAGGACCAAGAGCGGTCTGATGGTCGGCCTGGGGGAGGAGGTCGACGAGGTGCACCGCCTGCTCGCCGACCTGCGCGATCACCGGGTGGAGATCGTCACCATCGGCCAGTACCTCCGGCCCACCCTCAAGCACCACCCGCTGATCCGCTTCTGGCACCCGGACGAGTTCGCCGCCCTCCGTGCGCACGGGCTGGCCCTCGGCTTCGACCACGTCGAGTCCGGGCCGCTGGTGCGATCGAGCTACCACGCCGCCGGCCAGGTGCTGGCGGCGACGGCGGCGGTCTGAGGCGGGAGCGGTGACGTCCGGCTCCCGCGGCCTGCGCCGGCTCTGGCTGGGCACCGTCCCCTATCGCGAGGCCTGGCAGCTCCAGCGTTCGCTGGCCGCGGCCCGGGCGGCCGGCGAGATCGGCGACTGCCTCCTCCTCCTCGAGCACCCGCCCGTCTACACGGTGGGACGCAACGCCCAGGCGGCCCACCTGAGAGATGGGCCGGCGGCCCTCCGCGCCCTGGGGGCCGAGTGCATCGAGGTCGATCGGGGCGGCTCGGTGACCTTTCACGGGCCCGGCCAGCTGGTCGGGTACCCGATCATCCGGCTGGCCAGTGCCTTCCCCATCCCGGCGAACCCGGAGCGCGGCGACGTCGTCGCCTACGTCCGGGCCCTGGAGGGAGCGCTGATCGCCACGGCCCGGCGCCACGGCATCGAGGCGGCACGCCGCCCGGGTTTCACCGGCGCCTGGGTGGGGAGGGAGAAGCTGGCCGCCATCGGTGTGAAGCTGGCCGGCGGGGTGACCCAGCACGGCGTGGCCCTCAACGTCACCACCGATCTCGGCTGGTTCGATCACATCGTGCCCTGCGGGATCCCGGACGCGGGCGCCACCTCGATGCTTCGGGAGGGCGTCGCGGGGCTCACCCCGGAGTCGGTCGCCGAGGAGTTCGCCGCCGACCTGGCGGAGGCGCTCGGGACCTCGCTCTCCGACGCGGATGCGGACCTCCGGCGCCTGACCGTCGCTGCCGCCGCCTGAGCGGGCGATCGCGGCCCTCACCGGCAAGCTTCGGTTCGGCTGTCCCGCGCCGCCCGCCGGGTGGCCTCGCGACCAGAGGCCGCATCGCTCCGCTGATCACACCCGGGTCCGGCGGCCGGGGCGCCGGCGCGGTCGGAGAGTTGTCGCCTAACCTGACGGGTTCACGCGGCAGGGCAATTAACCACTAGCCAAGCGCCGCTCGCTTGGATACCATCGCAAGCTGGAACGCCCGGCCACTCGGATCCTCCTTCCCCACAACCCACCACACCGGGCAGGGGGCGTTCCAGGGAGCAGTCATGGCCACCTTCGTCAGAAACCGCGTCCTGAACCAGCTGCAGTGGGCTCCTGAGACCGAGACCTACCGCTCCCGACGGCGAGAGATCCTCTGCGAGCTCGACGGCCTGCTGATCGAGATCGAGGAGATGAATCTCCGGGGTCAGCCGATGCCGCCCCGGGTGCTCGCCCAGCTCCGCCGGCGGGGCGTGGCCGTGGGCCAGGAGGCGACCCCCGCGGATATGGTGGAGGCCGTCTTCGCCGCCCAGGAGAGGTTCATGCGCCAGCCCCTGGGCGGTCTGCCGGGGCGGGACGAGATGCGGCTGAAGGGCCGGCTGGTCTCCTGAGGCCCGGTCCGCCGGGCGCCGCCGTCGCCCTGCGACTGCTAGGCTCCGAGCCATGAGCTCCGATCGTGCCAAGGAGGCGGCGGGGCGGGCGGCAGCCCGGCTGGTCCGCGACGGGATGCGGATCGGGCTCGGCACCGGCTCCACCGCCCACTGGTTCATCGTCGCGGTGGGGGAGGCGGTCCGGGCCGGCCTTCGGGTCCAGGCGGTGACCTCCTCCGAGGCCAGCGCCACTCTGGCCGCCGGGCTGGGCATCGAGCTCGTCGACCTCGACGGTCGCGGGCTCGACCTCGCCGTGGACGGCGCCGATCTCGTCGACCCGGCGCTCCGGCTCGTCAAGGGCGGTTGGGGCGCCGAGGTGCGAGAGAAGGTGGTGGCCGCGGCCGCCCGCCGCTTCGTGGTCGTCGCCGATGCCGGCAAGCTGGTGCCCGAGCTCCACGGGCCGGTGCCGGTCGAGATCCTCCGATTCGGGGCGGAGGCCACCCTGGCGGCGCTCGAGGCGTGTGGCGCGCCCTTCAGCCTCCGCCTGGACGCCGCCGGCACGCCCAAGGTGAGCGACTCGGGGAACCTGCTCGGCGATGGCCACTTCGACGTCATCGCCGATCCCGAGGGCCTGGCGCGGCGCCTCGACGCGATCCCCGGGCTGGTCGGCCACGGCCTCTTCCTCGGCATGACCGATCTGGTCCTGGTGGGTGACGACCAGGGCGGGGTTCGCGAGGTGGTGGCCGCCCGAACCCTCTAGAGTCGGGCCGGGGGCGGATGGCGCAGCTGGTCAGCGCGTCTCGCTTACACCGAGAAGGCCGCAGGTTCGAGCCCTGCTCCGCCCACCGCACCGGCGTGCTCCCGGGTCGCGACCGGGGCTGGGCGCCGCTTGCACGGCGGCTCCGCCGGGGCTCCGCGATCGGCTCGATCCGGCCACCCGCAACGAACCCGCGACGAGACGCCCCAGCGGCCGAAAGTTCGTGTCATCATCGCCCGAAACGACGGAGGTTCTTCGGCGATGGCCAAGGCGCAGGCGGCCCTGGGGGTGACGGTGGCTGTCTTCGGATTCGATCCCAGCCCGGACACCGCCTCCAACCGCGCCCTCCACGTCCTCAGCGTGCGCCAGGGGCTGCCCAAGGCCGAGCTGGATGCCCGCGAGACCTTCGAGGCGGCCGGCGCGCGGGCGGTGGAGGAGGCGGGGATCCGGCTCGAGGCGGGCCGCAAGGGGCGTGGCCGCCTCCACCTGGTCGGCGTGGACGATGAGCCGGGAACCGGCCGGTCCCGGGCGGTGACCGCCTGGTACTACGCGACCGTCCCCTACGCGGACCTTGCCCGCCCGGCGGTGTGGAGCGTGGCCGGGCGCGGCATGCGCTTCGACGCCGCCGACACGGCCGCCTTCCGGGCGGCCCTGGACCGACTTCGCTCCGAGTCCCGGCATGTCGCCGGCGCCGTCGCCCTGCTCGGGGAGGTGTTCACCGGCGACGACCTGCTCCGCCTCTACATCGCTCTGCACGGGGGCCCCGAGGGGAGCGAGCGCACCTTCCGCCGCCGGGTCCAGGAGCTGCGCGACAGCGGGGTGCTCAGGCCCGTACGGGACTCCGAGGTCGCCGCCCTCCGCCTCCGCGTGGCCCGTTTCCGAAGCCCCGCCGGCACCGGGGGCAGGCCGCCCGAGCTGCTCCGCTACGCGGGCACCGGCGGCGAGGAGGAGCAGCTGGCCGTGCTGAGGACCCGGCGGTCCGCCTGACCGGCCGCCCGCCTCGATCGGCCTGACCGGGCCCTTCGGGATCGCCCTTCCGGAGCTTCCCCGGCTCGTCGTCCCCCCTGGCGACGCGTTCTGCGGGAGTGGGGCCGGCGGGTGATGCTGTCGACGAGCCGGAACCGCTTCGCAACGTGGCTGAAAGGAAGCCGCTGCTAGCCTGATGTGAGCTGCCCCGCGGTCTGACCAGCGCTCCGGCAGAGGTATCGGCGGGCCACGGAGGTCGGCGGCGTGACGGTGGTGGCGGAGGGGCGAGGCACCCAGCTCTGGCTACCGGTCCCCCCGGCCCTGATGGCGTCCGGCATCGTCAAGAGCTTCGGCGGCCGGCTGGTCCTCGATGGGGTCGACCTCGAGGCGCGATCCGGCGAGGTCGTGGGCCTGGTGGGTGAGAACGGCGCCGGCAAGAGCACCCTCCTGCGCATCTGCGCCGGGCTGATCGTGCCGGACGCCGGCAGGGTCCGCGTCACCGGCCGGGTGGGCTTCTGTCCCCAGGAGCCCGGCCTCCTGGATCTGCTGACCGCCGACGAGCACCTCGTCTACTTCGGGGCCGCCCTCGGGCTCGGGCGCGCCGCCGCGGTGTCCACCGGCCGGCGGCTTCTCGAGGAGTTCGGCTACCCGGTCGCCGAGGGGAGGCTGACCAAGCGGCTCTCCGGCGGGACCCGTCAGAAGCTGAACCTGGCCCTCGCCCTGCTCGGTGACCCCGAGGTGCTCCTGCTCGACGAGCCGTACCAGGGCTTCGACCGCGGCGTCTACGTCAACTTCTGGGACCACGTGGACGCCTGGCGGGCGGCCGGCAAGGCGATCGTCGTGGTCACCCACATGCTGGCCGAGCTCTCCCGGGTGGACCGGGTCGTCGAGCTGGCGGTGGCGGGCGCCGCCGCGGTGGGTGCGGGGGCGCGCTGATGCCCGGCTTCCTCCGCCGTTCGCTGATCGCCGCCGAGATGCAGGCGCGCCAGCTCCTGAGGCGCCGCCTCTCGCTGATCATCCTGGTGGCGCTGCCGGTCGCCCTCTACCTGAGCACCCTGACCAACGGCAGCGAGAGTGCGATCCAGTTCGGCGCTCTCGGGATGGGATGGTCGGTGGCGTCCGCCGCGCTCTTCTCGGTGCTGGCGGCGCGCTCGGTGGAGCCCCGGCTGGTGCTCGCCGGTTACCGGGCCGCGGAGCTGATGGTGGGTCGATTCATCCTCCTGCTCGGCATGGGCGCGGTCCTCGCCGGGATCGGCGCGGTGGCCATGACCCTGGTCTCCGCGCCCGTCTCCGAGGGGGCTCTGCTCGCCTCCTGCGCACTGGTCCCGGTGGTCGCGGTCGCCCTCGGGCTGGCGGTCGGCGCCGTGCTGCCCCACGACCTCGAGGGGGTCCTGGTGATCATCGGGGTGGTCGGGGTGCAGCTCTCGCTGAGTCAGAACGCCTGGGTCAACGTGCTGCTCCCTCTCGACGGCCCGATCCAGCTCGCCTACCGCGCCGGAGGGCAGAGCGCCGCCCCGATCGGGCCGATGCTGCTCCACGCCGCGATCTCGACGGTCGCGCTGCTCACCCTCGCGGCGGTGGTGTGGGCCCGCAAGGTCCGGGTGATCCGGCCTCGACAGTCACCGCCGGGTGCCGCCGCCGGAGGCCGCGCCCGCCGCGCGCCCACCATCCGGATGCCGATCCCGTCGTGGCGTCCCGAGCCGGTGCCGGTCCGCAGCGACTACGCCATGCCCGTTCGCGGTCGCGCGCTGCGGCGCCCCTGAGCCACCCGGCCCCGCGCCTCAGCCGGCGTCGGCCCGCCAGGGTTCCTCGCCGCTGGTCAGCACCAGCGTCACCGGGCCGTCGTTGACCAGCTCCACCTGCATGAGCGCCCCGAACTCACCAGTCGCGACCCGGAGCCCGCGGCGTTCCAGGGCACCGACGAAGCTCTCGTAGAGGCCCCGGGCCAGATCCGGCGCGGCCGCCCCCAGGAAGCTGGGCCGGTGCCCGCGCGAGCTGTCCGCATGGAGGGTGAACTGGCTCACCACCAGCACCGCGCCCCCGGACTGCTCGAGGTCGAGATTCATCCTGCCGTCCGGGTCGGCGCAGATCCGGAGCCGGGCGACCCGCTCGGCGAGATGGTCGGCGGTGGCCTCGGTGTCCCCGGGACCGACCGAGAGCAGCACGCAGAAGCCCGCCGCGATCTCGCCGGTGACCCGGGTGCCCGGTGCCGGCGGGATCCCCCAGGCCGCTTCGGTGCCCCGGCCGCGCCCGTCCCCGGAGGTGGGGAGGGCGGCCTCTCCCGCGGATTCGACCAGGACGCGGGCGCGGCTGACCCGCTGGACGACCGCCCTCACCCCGCCGGCCCCAGGCTGTCGAGCCCTCGTCGCATCCGCATCGCCTCCGCCTCGGCCTCGAAGAAGTCGGGGGCCTCGCCGCGCATCCCCGCGACCAGGAAGCTCCAGCCGCGATGGTCGGGGTCGCGGGCGACCCCGTACGCGGCGGCGAGCGCACGCGGCGGGAAGAGCTCGATGCGGCGCCCGTCGGGCAGCTTCTTGAAGATGGAGCGCCGCACCAGGATCGCCTCCAGGGGACGGCCGCCGGGCAGCCGCCCCTTCTCCATCTCGACCCGGCGCAGCTTCGCGATCGGGTTGTCGGGATCGCGCAGCTCGATCGAGAGCCCGAAGTGCTCGGAGAGGTCGCGGAAGACGAAGAGCACGGCCAGCGCGTCGGTCTCGTCGCCGAGCACGCGGATGAAGGTGGCCGCCGAGAGCGGTGCTCCCGCCGGCTCCTGCCAGGTCATGGCGGTGCGCTGGTCGTCGAAGAAGAGCTGGGGGAAGAGCCCGGCCGAGCGTTCGTCGGCCAGCCAGGGATGGCCGTCCCGCCACTCGCGCCGGCGCACCAGCTCCTCGAACCGCGCCTGGGCGGCATCCCGCCGGCTGGGGTCGAGACCGCGCACCCGGACGTGGATCACCCGGCCCATGCCCCGATTGTAGGGTGGGTCTAGCGCGCGCCCACGGCGATGCCGTCGAGGACGAGATCGACGCAGCGGACCAGCAGGGCGTCGTCGAGCGGCTCGCGGGTGATCAGCATCCGGACGTACATCGGCCCGACCAGGAGCTCGAGGGCCAGCACCGGGTCGACGCCGGCGCGCAGCTCCCCCCTGGCCCGGGCCCGCTCGAGCAGCGCCGCCCCGCTGCGAAACCGCTGGATCCAGTAGCCGCCGCGGGCGGCCTCGAATTCAGGCAGGTCGCGGCGGAGCGCGATCCGTACCACCAGCTCCCCGAGGGGGGTCTGGAGGAAGGTGCCGATGCCCCGAACCAGGGCGAGGAGGTCGCCGTGGAGGGTGCCGGTGTCGGGGGTTGGGATCTCGGTCTCGGTCGCGCTCAGCACGGCGTCGAGGGCCAGGTTGGAGCGGCTGCCCCAGCGCCGGTAGATGGTGGTCGGATGGACCCCGGCGCGCAGCGCGATGCTCGCGATCGAGAGGTCGTCCAGACCGTCCGCGAGGAGCGCGGTGAGGGTGGCGTCGATCACCGCGGCGCGCACCCGCGCACTCCTTCCGCCGGTGCGCCGCACCGGCTGGCGGACTGCCTGGGCGTCCATCACCGTGGATCTTATCGCTACTCGGCTTGCGTTACTCATGTCTTATCGCTATTGATCTTGCGTTAGTGGCGATGGCTCGGTATACTAACGCAAAATCACCTGCGTTAAGGAGTGATGACGAACGTGAGCATGGCAACGCGGGCGGTGGACGCCCCGGGACGGGGGGACGAGGCGTCGCCGGCCAGGCCGCCGCACCGCTGGCTCGCGCTCGCGGTCCTCTGCCTCTCGCTGCTGATCGTGACCCTGGACAACACGGTCCTGAACGTCGCCCTGCCCACCCTGGTCCGCGACCTGGGCGCGACCTCCACCGACCTCCAGTGGATCGTCGACGCCTACGTGCTCGTGTTCGCCGGGCTCCTGCTGGTCTCGGGCAGCGTGGCCGACCGCTTCGGCCGCAAGTGGACCTTCCTGGCCGGGCTGGTGGCGTTCGCCGGCTGCTCGACCTGGGCCGCCTTCTCGGGTTCGGTACCGGTCCTGATCGCCGCCCGGGCGAGCATGGGGGTGGGCGGGGCGCTGATCATGCCGTCCACCCTGGCGCTGATCACCAGCATGTACACGGATCCGCACGAGCGCCAGCGGGCCTTCGGCCTCTGGGCGGCGACCACGGGGGCCGGGGTCGCCCTGGGCCCGATCATCGGCGGCCTGCTGCTGGCCCACTTCAGCTGGGGCTCGGTCTTCCTCATCAACGTCCCCATCGCCGCGCTGGCGCTGGCCCTGGCCATTCCCTTCGTCCCCAACTCGAAGAACCCGCGGGCCGAGCGGCCCGACGTGCTCGGCGCGGTGCTGTCGATCGGCGGCCTGGGCCTGCTGCTCTGGGCGATCATCGACGCGCCGGTGCACGGGTGGGCCTCCCCGACGGTGATCGGTGCCGGCCTGGGCGGCCTGGTCGTGCTGGCCGGGTTCACGGTCTGGGAACGGCACGTCGCCCAGCCGATGCTCCGGCTCAGCTTCTTCCGGCAGCGGCAGTTCTCGGTGGCCGTGATGTCGGTGAGCATGGTCATGCTGGGCCTCTTCGGCGCCCTCTTCCTGCTCACCCAGTACCTCCAGTTCGACCTCGGCTACACGGCGCTGCAGACCGGTATCCGGGTGCTCCCGGCGGCCGGCTCGATCATCGTGGTCGCTCCCCTCGCCAGCCTTCTGGACCGGGCCCTCGGCGGCCGGCTGGTGGTGGGCCTGGGCCTGCTGCTGATCGCCGCCGGTCTCTGGCAGATCTCCGGCGCCACCGTGACCACCACGTACGGCGGCATCGTGCTCGGCATGGTCCTGCTCGGGGTCGGGGCCGCCCTGGTGATCCCGTCGGTCACCGCCTCGGTGATGGGCTCGCTCCCCGCCGAGCACACCGGGATCGGCGCCGCCACCAACGGCGCCTTCCTCCAGGTCGGGGGCGCCCTGGGCGTGGCCGTGCTGGGCAGCCAGCTCTCCACCCGGTATCAGGGGCGGATCCTCACCTCCATCGCCCCGTACCACCTCCCCGCCGAGCTCCAGAACACCATTCTCGGCTCGGTGGGCGGCGCCCTGGGGGTCGCTCAGCGCGAGGGCGGCATGATCGGCGCGGTGCTCGCCGGCTGGGCCCGCTCGGCGTTCATCAGCGGCATGGACCTCGGCCTTCTGACCGGAGCCCTGGTGGCTGCCCTCGCCGGGTTGCTCGCCCTGCTGGCGCTGCCCGGTCCGGCCAGGATGAGGGGCCGCAAGCCCCCGCTGGTGGTCGTCTCGCCTCCCGCCGCGGACGGTGACGAGAAGGTCTAGGCCTCCCGGTTGCCGGGCGCCGCCGGTCGCCGCGGGCGAGGCTGCGCCGGAGCCCGCGAGGGCGGCCGGACCGCCCGATCGGGGCGGGGACGCGGCCTCGCGCGGGGGACGCGCTGGGCGGGTGCCTCCAAGCTGACGGTCGCCGGCGAGGGCTCGACCGCAACGCCCGCCGGCACCGGCGGCGACGCCGCCTCGGTTGCCGCCGCTGGCGCGGTCGCCTTCACCGCCGGCCTCTTCCCCTTCAGCCATTCGGGCGGGCTGAGCACCACCCACATGGCGATGAGGGCGGCCGCCAGCCCGGCGAAGAGGGGGCTGCGCAGGACCAGCAGGGTGCTGCCGAACCCGGGAAGGACCACCGCCTCCTTCCCCAGGATGTCGCTGCGCGGCACCGTCCACGGGTCCGGGGCTGGGTTGTTGTCGCCCTTGAGCGTGAAACCCACCCTGGCATTGCCCGCGACGATCCGGTGGATGAGGTCGTCACCGGCTCCGATCTGGCCCTTGGGGACCCGGTACACGACCAGGTCGCCGGGGTGATACGAGGGCTGCGCCTCGGCCAGCACGAAGTCGCCGGTCTTCAGCGTCGGCAGCATCGAGATGCCCCGGACGGTGATGAAGGTGGCGGGGCCGCCCAGCAGCGTGGTCGGCCGGAGCTCGACCCACCAGGCGGTCAGCACCACGATCAGCACTCCGAAGAAGGCGATGTTCCCCGGGCGGCGCAGGCTGGCGAGAAGCCGCCGGGCCAGCGGACGGGCGTGCTCGCCGGCGGAGTCGAGACGGTCGGTGGCAATGGGCACGGAGGCGGGCGCGCGCGAGGCCTCCGTTCCGGCGAGCGCGTCGCCGGCGGCCTCCGGCGGGCGCGCCGTCGGCCGGCGGTCGAGGAGGGTGGAGACCATCGGGCGCAGCGGGTCGACGACCGCGCCCAGCTCGCCGAGCGCCGCGAAGGTCAGGCCCAGCTCACGGAAGGGCCGCAGCGCGCCCCGGGAGATCGACGGGGTCCCGACCTCGCTCACGGCACGTCGACGTAGGTGATCACCAGCTGCGGGTCCTCGGTGGCATTGGCGGTCTCCCCGTTCTTGGCCTGGTAGGTGGCGTGGTAGGCGGTGCCGGCCGCGGTGAGCTCGGCGCTGTCGCGGATCATCCACCCTTCGTCGGTGGCGGTTTGGGCGACGAACTTCTGGACGTCGGTGGTGACCGTCCAACCGCTGACGTAACCGGCCGCCTTGTTGGTGGTGCAGGTCGTGCCCACCTGCATCTGCGCGGTGTACCCGGTGGCCGGGTTGTTGAGCGTGGTTCCGAACGGCTGGTTGGTCCAGGTGATCCCCGCCTCGGTCCAGGCTGCCGTCACCGGGAAGATGTCCTCGGTCCGGCAGGCGCCCGTGGGCACCGCGGTCGCGTAGAGGCGGAGGGTGGCGGCCCGCACGGTGGCGCCGGTCGGGATCGCCGGGTAGCAGCCGCTCACCAGGAACTCGATGTAGACGCGCATGTTGGCGTTGTAGCTGGACTGGACCTCCATGGTGGCGGCGGTCCCGTAGTTCGTGCCCGCGTTGCCCTGCTCGACCTGGGCGTCGATCTCGTTGGTGGTGGTGGTGGGATAGCCGCTCAGGATGCAGGTCCGGACCGGGGTCAGGTTCTGCGCGGCCAGGCCCAGGCTCGCCGCGGACGCCGTCGGGACGCAGAGCAGAGCCCCGAGCGCGAGCACGGCGTAGCGGAGCTTCATGGCCCGGTCATCACCACATCGGCCTCCGCGGCTGCGGTGACCGGGACGTCGCCCGAGGGGATGGCGAACACCACCTGACCGCCGGCGGCGGGAACCGTCTGGGTGGCTGGTGTGTAGTAGACCGTCGTCCCCTCGGCCATGGTCATGGCGATGGTCGCGTTGCCGCAGGAGGAGGGGATGCCGCTCACCGTGACCCCGGTGACGTAGGTGGTGGTCACCGTCTCCACGACGGTGACGGCGGCCGAGGTGCAGCGCGGCGTGGCGACCTGAGCCGCCCCGATGCGGTCCCCCGAGGTGGTCAGGCCCGCCGCCCGTGCGACCACGGCCGTTCCCACCACCAGCACGGCGGCGGTGGCGAGGAATCGGACTATCGCGCGGGACCTGCTCATCTCCACATCACTCCGAGAAATGGCCGGCGGGCCCTACGGCTGAGGCGCCGCAGGACCCGCTGGCGGAGCGAAGCGAGGTTATCAGCCGCCCAGCACGACCGCCACGCCGGTCACGGCGGCGGCGCTCACGGCGGTGAAGGCGGAGGTGGTGAAGGTCGTTCCGGTGGCCGGCGTGGTGCCGGTGGCCTCCGCCAGGGAGGCGCCGCCGGTCTGGTACAGGGTGATCCGGTACGGGACGTTGTTGCAGGTGCTGGCCAGCCCGGTCACGGTGACCGTCGTCGTGGTGTAGCCGGTCCCGGCCGTGTACGCGAGCGGCGCGTAGGCGGCGTTGATGGCGGTGGACTGGCACGCGGCCACGGCCACGGTCCCGGCGCCCAGGCTGTTGCTGGTGACGCTGAGGCTCGCCGCCAGGGCGTAGATGCCGCTGAAGGCGACCACGCCCGCGGCTACGGCTCCGAGGATTCGCTTCATGTTGGACTTCGCTCCGTGTCTATCGTGAATTCAGGTGGGTTGCGACGCGTTCAGCGCCGGATGGCTCGAGTTGGGGCTATCAGCCGCCGATGACGACGGCGACGCCCGTGATCAGGGCGGCGCTCTGCGCCGTGAAGGTGGCGGTGAACGAGGAGCCCGTGGTGTTGGTGACACCGCTCACCGTGCCGGTCGCCTCGGCGAGGGACGCGTTGCCCGTGGTCTCGAGCGTGACCCGGTAGGCGAGGGTGTTGCAGGTGGTCCAGCTCGGCGAGGTCGCGTTGTCCTTGATCACCACGGTGGTGACCGTGTAGCCCGGCAGCGTCGAGGAGTAGCTGAGGGTTCCGTAGGTGGCGGTCAGGGTGTCGGCGGTGCAGGAGGCGACCACCGAGGTGCCCGCGCCCAGGCTGTTGCTGCTGACGCTCAGGCTGGCCGCCAGGGCATAGATGCCGCTGAAGGCAACCACGCCGGCGGCGATGGCTCCGAGAATTCTCTTCATCTGCTTCTTCCTCGCTCCGCTGTTCCTGCCGAGAGTTTCTGGTGGGTGTTGATGGGGGTTGGTGCCCGCCCCGGGGCAAGGCTTCCCACGAGGCCATAGTGCATCTGCACCATTTGGTGCTCGCAACGCGTCAGCACCTCGCTGCCCTGACGTCACCGCGCCACCATTCAGGTAACGCGGGTCGCGCCCTCGTGACACAGAGCTCCGACATTGGCGCCTGCGATGTGATGGCGCGCTTCGCCTCGAACGAGGTGTCTGACCAGTCCGGAGCTGGTGGAGCGGCGGTGCAGGGCTCTCGGGAGCCCGAGCTGCCCGAGAGGGTGAGGTCCGGGAGCCTGGGCTACCCGATGACCAGCGCCACCCCGGTCACCGCGGAGGCGTCCACCGGCGTTGCGAACCCGGCGGGGGAGAAGCTGGCCAGACCGCTCGGAACCACCCCGCTGGCCTCGGCGAGGGAGGCCCCGGACGCGGAGAGCAGGGTCACGCGGTAGGTCTCACCGGCGCACGCGGCTAGGCTCGGCGTGGGGGCGGTGTCGGTGACGGTCACCCCGGTCACCGCGTAGCCGCCGGCCGGCGCCGCCGAATAGGCGGTGGTGTAGCTCACCCGAAGGGTGTCGGAGGTGCAGGCGGAGACCGTCTGCTGCCCGCTTCCCAGGCTCTGGCTGCCGGAGCCGAGCCCGGCGGCGAGGGCCTCACTGGCTGCGAGCGCGGCGACGCCGGCGACGATCACCGCGAACGCCTTCAACGCCTTTGTCACGTCCCTCATCCTGACCCCCGGTGATCGGTGGGGCGAGATGCAGGTGTCCGAACCTCGGCTAGTGCCGCTGCACCCTGCCCGTGACGAATCTGCAGCGTACAGGACGCCGAACCCCCTCTTCCCTGTGTGTCGGCCCCGGCGAGCGCGGGATGGCATCCCGGCCTTCCGGGAGGCGGGGTTGGTGGCCGCGTGGTATCTCGGGTTGACGGCGGTGACCCTCGGCCTCGCTCACCGGTAGCGGGCCCAGCAGGCGCCCTCATCGCGGGCGCCCATGCCGGACTCGGGGCGTGGCTTCCGATCGCCGCCGGCTGACCCGGGCTCAGGCCTTCGGGGCCGTGTCGGGGTCCTCCTCGGCGAGGATCCGGTAGAGGGCCTTGCGGGTGTCGGCCAGGAGCTGCCGGGCCCTGGCCACCTGCGCCTCGCTGCCGGCCTGGCCGACCTGGATGGTGGCGGCGCCGACCGCGGCCATGATCTCGAAGAGCGAGCGGGAGTCCTCGTCGATCGACCCGGCGACCGATGCCCAGGGCGCCGCCAGCTCGTCGGGGTGCGCGGCGACGTAGGCGCGTCCGGCGTCGGTGAGCCGGAACTCACGCCGGCCGGCATCCTCGACGGCCTCGATCAGACCCTCGTCCTCGAGCTGCTGGAGGGCGGGGTAGACCGATCCAGCGCTCGGCTTCCAGAGGCCGCTGCTGCGGCGCTCGATCTCCTGGATGATCTGGTAACCGTTGCGCTGCTGCTCGCGAAGCAGGGCCAGGATGGCGGCACGGACATCGCCCCGGCGCATCCGCGGGCCGCGGCCGGAGCCGGGACCGAAGGGGCCGAAGGGCCCGAAGCGGCCGAACCGCGGCCCGCCGAAGGGCGGCCGGCGGTGAGGCTGCCCCGGAGTCCAGCTGAAGGGGTTGCCGCCGAAGGGACTGCCGGGCTCCTCGTGGGTCGGGTCGAAACCGGCCCCGCGCCGGGCGCGAGCGGCGAATCGCCGCAGGCTGTGCGCCCAGGGGTCTCCTTCGACGTGTGCGAACCAATCTGCGGTGGGGTTGTCGTCCATGGCTGGGGTACCTCTGGGTGTTCTGTCGACGATATGCTAACGATATATCGTGATAGAGCTGAATGCAAGCCCCAGATTCCCCCGACCTCGGGCGGGAGGCAGGCCGATCCTCAGACCGCTCCCTGGTCGAAGAGCGATCGCCAGCCGGGCGCCCGGATCTCGAGCGAGGGGCGCCAGCTCAGCTCCTCGCGGATCCGGCGCGCGTCCACCGCGATCGCGGTCACCAGGGCGGCGGCGTGGGGGGTGAGCCCGGAACCGCGGAGCGAGCCGAGCACCGCGTCGTAGAGGCCGTCCTCGATCTGGCCGCCCCGTTCGTCGCGGCCCGGGGCCTCGCCGGCGGCCCGGTCTCCGCCCGGCCCCGAGGCGGCACCGGCCGGGCCCGGCGCCCCGGCGGGGATCGCGGCCGCCTCCGCGGGTCCGGCGCGCTGAGGCTCCTCCGGAGGCACCGGATGGTCCACCGGGTCCCAGGCTCGGAGCTCCGCCGCGACCTCGACGAGCAGGCGGGCCAGCGCCTCCGAGGGATGCGGGGAGAGACTCCAGCCCGGGCCGGCCTCGCTCACCGCGCGGGCCATGCCGCGCACCTGGCGCTCCACCATCTCGAGCACGGGCATGGCGGCGTGGAGCTGCTCCGCGGTGGCCCGGCCGCGCTGGCCGGCGGGGTTCCACCGGCAGGCCTCCTCCGCCCGGCTCACCACCCGCCCGGCAGCGGTGACCTCGGGTCCGAGCTGCCGGGCCGCGTCGAGAAGGTCGTCGGGGTCCGGGGCGGCCGGGGCCGGCTCCCCCGGATGGACATGACCGGCGACCCGTTCCACCAGCGCCGCCAGCCCGCTGGCGACGCCACGGACTCGGGCCTCGGCCTCGTTGAGGTGGGTCCGCGGGAAGACGATCAGGTTGATGAGGATGCCGCAGGCCGCGCCGATGGCGGTGTCGAGGACCCGGTCGAAGCCGTAGCCGCCCAGGGTCGCGCCGAGCACCAGCACCAGCAGGGCGCTGATCGGCACCTGGATCGACCCCTGGGTTCCCAGGCGGAGCGCCCTCCCCACCACCAGCGAGACGAAGATGACCAGCGCGATCGACCAGGCGTGGATTCCCGCGACCTGGGCGAAGGCGCCCGCGACCACCACCCCCACCATCACCCCGGCGACCCGCTGGAGGCCGCGCGACACCGATTGCCAGACGGTCACCTGCACGGTGAGCACCGCGGCGAGCGGCGCGAAGACGGGGATCTGGTTGCCGAGGAGGTCGGCGGCCACGAGCCAGGAGATGCCCGAGGCGACCGCCGTCTTCGCGGCCTGAAGGAGGGTGCCCTCCAGGCTGGCCCGGAGCCCCGCGGCCAGCGCCGAGAGCCGATCGGTCCACCGCGGCGAGGGCTTCACGGCGCCCATCTTCCCCCCTTCGGGCGGGTCCGGAAGGCGCCGGCCACTAGCGGAGGAAGACCAGCCCCACCACCCCCAGCGCCGCGCAGTAGTAGGCGTACGGGTCGAGCCGGCCGACCCGGAAGTAGCGGACCAGGAATCGGGCGCTCGCGTAGGCGGTGAGCCCGGCGGCGACCCCCCCGATCAGCATCGGCCCGAGGTTGGCCGAGCCGGCCAGGGACGGTACCTCCAGCAGACCGGCGGCGAGGATGATCGGGGTGGCGAGGAGGAAAGAGAAGCGCACCGCCTCCTCGTGGCGCAGGCCGCCGATCAGCCCCCCGGCCATGGTCGACCCCGAGCGCGAGATCCCGGGGAAGAGGGCGAGCACCTGGCAGGCGCCGACCAGGGCGGCCCGGCCGAAGCCCATCTCCTCGATGGTGCGGAAGCGTCCCGCCTCGAGCTTGGGGTCGCGCCGCTCGATCCCCGCGCGCCGCTCCGCGCGACGCCGGAGCATCTCGGCGCCGAGCAGGATGCCCCCGTTGACGATCAGCAGTCCCGCGGCGAGCCGCGGGTTGCCGAAGTTGGCCTGCAGCGGGGTCTGGAAGATGAAGCCCACGATGCCCGCCGGTATGGTTCCGACCACGAGCAGCCAGGCGAGGCGCTCGTCGCCTCCGCTGACCCTCCCGGTGATCACGCTGCGGACGAAACCCACGACGATCCGGACCCACTGCTTCCAGTAGAGGACGATCAGTGCGGTGGCGGTCCCGATGTGGAGCAGCACCAGGAAGGGGAGGAAATCGGAGTCGCTCTCCCGCACTCCGATGCCGAGCAGGGGCGGCACCACCACCGCGTGGCCGAGCGACGACACCGGGAACAGCTCGCTGGCTCCCTGGAGGACGCCGAAGAAGAGAGCGATCGGCAGGGTGATGCCCACGAGCCTCGGACACTACCAGGGTTGAGCGGGAGGTAACGCGGGCCCGGTGTGCGGTGCTCGGGACCAAAGTCGCTGAAAGGCAGTGCTCTTCGACCCTAGAACCGCGCCGTCATCTGGGATGAACTTGCAGAGGAGCCGCCCTGGAACGGCCGCCGGACGAGGAGCTCACCGTGGATCGCCTGCCCGCACTGTGCGACTGGAGAGGAACCAGCACCTGCTCGCGGCGCGCCGACCTCGAGCTCGAGTACCCGTCCGGCTCGCCCAACCACGGCCGGCGTCGCGCCGTCTGCCGCCGCCACGCCGAGGTCATCCTCGAGTACTGCGCGCGGGCCGGGATGGATGCTCCGATGCCGCGGCCGCTGCTCCGATCCGCGGCGCTCGCCTCCCCGCCGTTGCGGACGCTGAGCGCCTGAGCGGTCGGCTCGACCCGGCGTCCCCAGGGCACGCTCCGAGGGGGCGGCGGTTGGCGCATGCGAGGCGGTACCATCCGCGCCAGAGAAGGGACGATGGGCATCTGACCGGACGGGACAGCGCTCGAGCGGCCCCATCAAGCCCGGTGCGGCGTCGCCGTTGAGTCGTGGAGGGGCGAGATGAAGGCGAGATGGATCCTGGTGACGGGGCTTGCCCTGCTGGCGGCCGGCTGTGGAGGCTCCACGACCCCGTCGACCGCGACGCCGACCTCGTCGGCGGCGACCCCGACCCCGACCCCGACCGCCGAGTCCACGGCACAGGTTGCCCAGGCCTACCTCTCCGCCGCCGCGGCGGTCGACGCGGCCTACACGACCTGGCACAGCGACCTCGTCGCCGCCAACGGCGACGTCCTCCAGCTCAAGTCGCAGGCGTCGGCGTACGCGGCGGTGCTGACCACCTTCGACAGCGCCGTCCAGGGACTGGGCGCGACCGGTCAGGCGGCCGGCGACATCGCCACCCTGGTGGCCGATGACAACACCGTCATCGCCGACCTCAACGCCCTCTCGTCGCTGACGGCCTCCGGCGAGAGCGCATGGGACACCAAGGCGCTCTCGGACGGGCTGAACGCGGCCGCGCAGGGCAATGTGGTGCGCGCCGACCTGGGCCTGCCCGCGGCGGCGGCCTGAGCCGGCCCGCGCGGGGCCGGGACGAGCGGATGTCCTCGGCCGGCCGGCGCGGCGGGCGTGATCGCTGCGTCAGTGGTGGAAGCGCGCCCGTTCCGGATGTTGGGGCAGCGGTGAGCTGAGCTTCTCGAGCTGGGCGATCTCGCGGCGGAGGTCGCCGACCAGCAGGTCGGCGAGGTCGCGCGACATCCCGTTGCGCACCACCACCCGCAGCACCGCGGTGTCCTGGAGGTTCTCCGGGAAGCTGTAGGCCGGCACCTGCCAGCCGCGCTTGCGCAGCCCGTCGGAGACGTCGAAGACGGAGTAGCGGCCGATCTCTGGCTTGAGCGTGAAGGCGAACACCGGCAGCTCACTGCCGTCGGTGAGCAGCAGGAAGGGTCCCATCCGGGCGACCGCGGCGGAGAGGTGCTGGGCGGTGTCGAGGCAGGCCTGCTGGACCCGGCGATACCCCTCGAATCCCAGCCGGATGAGGTTGTAGTACTGGGCGATGACCTGGGCGCCCGGACGGGAGAAGTTGAGCGCGAAGGTGGGCATGCTGCCGCCCAGGTAGTTGACCCGGAAGACCAGGTCGTCAGGCAGCGCCTCGCGGTCGCGCCAGATGACCCAGCCCACCCCCGGATACACCAGGCCGTACTTGTGCCCGGAGCTGTTGATCGAGGCCACCCGGGGGATGCGGAAGTCCCACTCCAGATCGGGCTGCACGAAGGGCGCGACGAAGCCGCCGGAGGCGGCGTCGACGTGGACCGGGACGTCCGGCCCTCCGCCCTGGTGCAGCCGGTCGAGCGCCGCGGCGATCTCGGCGACCGGCTCGTAGCTGCCGTCCTGGGTCGAACCGAGCACCGCCACGACGCCGATGGTGTTCTCGTCGCAGAGCCTGACCGCCTCCTCGCCCGTGAGGTGCCGCCGCTCGCCCTCCATCGGCACGTAGCGCGGCTCCACATCCCAGTAGCGGCAGAATTTCTCCCAGCAGACCTGGACGTTGATGCCCATCACCATGTTCGGCCGCTCGGTGGAGGCGCCGGCGGCACGCCGGGCCGCCCGCCAGCGCCACTTGAGCGCCATCCCGGCGAGCATCGCCGCCTCGCTCGACCCGGTGGTCGAGCAGCCGACCGCGGTCTGATGAGGCTGCGCATGCCAGAGGTTCGCCAGGATGTGCACGCAGCGGCGCTCGATCTCGGCGGTCTGCGGATACTCGTCCTTGTCGATGACGTTCTTGTCCGCCGCCTCGGCCATCAGCCGTCCGGCCTGCGGCTCCATCCAGGTCGTGACGAAGGTGGCGAGGTTGAGGCGCGCGTTGCCGTCCAGCATCATCTCGTCGTGGACGACCTGGTACGCGACCTCGGGGTCCATCGACTGGCGGGGGATCCGGAGCTTGGGCACGCCGGTGCGGGCCGCCCCGCTCGCGTAGAGCGGGTTGAGCTCCAGGGTGGACTCGCCGGGCTCGTGATGGTGCAAAGGCACGTGGTTCCCTCCCATGTCGCGCCGCTGTCGGGCTCGCCCTGCGAGTAGGGTAGCCGCGCTCAGCCGGTTGCGGAATCCTCCCCGGTGGCGGGCCCGGGGGCCACGGCGGGGGAGAAGATCCCGCGGGCGACGAAGTCCAGGTTGGCGGCCGTCCGTCGCCGCACCGCGTCCGGGGAGTAGACCGGCTCTCCCAGGTGGCGCTGCATCACCGGTTCCATGAGCAGGGGCCCGAGGATCACCGACAGCACCTGGTAGGGGCGCCACTCGGGGTCGGAATCGGGCCGCAGCCCCCCGGCCTGCTCGAGCAGGCCGAGCCCCCTCTCGACCGAGACGACCAGCTCGTCCAGGATCGTGGTGCCGGCCGGGGTCTCGTCGAGCAGGCAGCGGCGCAGGTAGCCGCGGATCTCCGGGCTGCCGCCGATCACGTCGGAGATCGCGACCGACATGGCGCGGGCGAGCAGGTCGGCCGGCAGGGTCTGGGGCAGCGTCTCGAACCGCTCGAGGAAGAGCCTCAGCACGGACTCGTCGACGGCGGCGCGGAGCCCGTCCTTGGACCCGAAGTGGTGGACCACCAGCCCCGGGGAGACCCCGGCGGCCTGGGCGACGGTGCGCAGCGAGACCCCGAACCCGGAGGCGGCGAAGAGCCCCATGGCCGCTTCGCGGATCTTCGCCCGCGCGCTCAGATCGGACTCCTGCACGGTGGGGGAGTGCGCGCTCACAAATCAATTCTAACGTATAAGACCTTGCCCTGACGCGCTTTAGATGATATGGTCGTATCTTATATTGAACATTCATTCAACCGCCATGCAGGAAGAGCGCTCCGGCGTCAGCTCCGGGCTCCCGGGTCAGAGGGTCGGGCGGGCGCGCTGGGCCTCGCTCACCGTCCTCTGTGTCGCGGTCCTGATGGTGAACCTGGACAACACCATCCTGAACGTGGCGCTGCCGACCCTGGTCGAGAAGCTGCAGGCCACCACCGATCAGCTCCAGTGGATCGTCGACGCCTACTCCATGGTGTTCGGCGGCCTGCTCCTGGTGGCCGGGAGCGTGGCCGACCGGTACGGGCGCAAGAGGCTCTTCCTGGCCGGACTCGCCGTCTTCGGCAGTGGGTCCCTGGGCGCCGCGTTCTCGGGCAGCGTCGGACCGCTGATCGCCTGGCGAGGGCTGATGGGGGCGGGCGCGGCGATGACCATCCCCTCCGGCCTCTCGATCGTCAACGACATCTTCCGCGACCCCGGCGAGCGGGCTCGGGCCATTGGCATCTGGGCCGGCACCATCGGCCTGGGGATCGCCATCGGCCCGGTGGCCGGGGGGCTGCTGCTCGCCCACTTCTGGTGGGGCTCGGTCTTCCTGGTCAACGTCCCCGTGGTGGCGGCGGGTCTGGTGGGGACTGCGCTGCTCGTCCCCGACTCGCGGAGCGCGCAGCCCCGGCGCGCCGATCCGGCCGGCGCACTGCTCTCGATCAGCGGGCTCGGCCTGATCCTCTGGGCGATCATCGAGGGGCCGGTGCACGGCTGGTCGTCGGCCCCCGTGGTGGGCGCGCTGCTGGGCGGCGTCCTGCTCCTCGGCGGGTTCGTGGTCTGGGAGCGGCGGGTCGACCACCCCATGCTGCCGCTCGGGTACTTCCGCTTCCGGCGCTTCAGCGTCGCCATGGCGGCGCTCGCGCTGGGGCTGTTCGCGCTGACCGGTGGCCTCTTCCTCCAGACCCAGTTCCTGCAGTTCTTCCTCGGCTACTCGCCGCTCGGCGCCGGGGTGCGCATCCTGCCGATCGCCGGGCTGGTCGCGGCCGGCGCCCTGGTGTCGGAGCGGGTGGTCCGGGTGGCGGGCACCAAGTTCACCGCCGCCGCCGGGCTGCTGCTGCTGGTCGGCGGGCTCGCCCAGGAGGCTGCGGTGGCGACCACCGCGGTCACCTATCTCGCCGCCCTCCCCGGGATGCTGCTGATCGGCATGGGGGCCGGCCTGCTCTTCCCGGCCGCCACCGACTCGGTGCTCGGCGCCCTCTCCCAGGGCGACGCGGGAGTCGGCTCCGCCGCCAACAGCACGGCCATCCAGGTGGGCGGGGCGCTCGGGGTGGCGGTGATCGGCAGCGTCCTCTCGACCCGCTACCAGTCGGCGATGACGCCGATCCTCGCCGGGCGGGCGGTGCCGGCGGCGATCGCCCAGCAGATCCTCGGCTCGCTGGGCGGGGCGCTGGCGGTCGCCCGGGTCGTCGGGGGCCCGCTCGGTGCCGGGCTGACCGCGGTGGCGCGCAACAGCTTCATGCTCGGCAACCGGGCGGCGATGCTGACCGCCATGGCGGTCACCGCGGTCGGGCTGCTGCTGGTCCTGGCCGCCCTGCCGTCGAGGGCGCGCCCCGGCCGGTGAGCATCGCCCCGGGGACCGCGGGCCTCGCGATCCGCGGCGCTCCCGGTGAGGCGCGCCGCCCGCGGCGGGGGCGCGCGCTCACCGAGCGGGACCGGAGGTCAGCCGAGCAGCGACCTCACCAGGCTCTCGACCTGGCTCAGCGATGCCGTGGTGCCGTCGGTGAAGACGCCGGCGAAGTTCCCACTCTGGATGGCCAGCACGCCCTCCACGGTCGCGCCGCTGGCCGTGTACGTGTACGTGGCCGCCTCGTCGCCGAGGCCGGAGAGGGGGGTGAAGCTGATGTCGAGTCCGTCCTTCTGCTCGGAGGCGATCTGCTCCTGCTCCTGGGTGGTGAACCAGCTGGTGGGCACACCGGCGCCAAGGGCGACGATGACCACCACCGGGGGAGAGGCGGTCAGGCCGAGATACTCGCACGCGATGCCGACGGCGCCGGAGGGCAGGGCGGACGCCGAGGCCCCCGGATTGATGACGGTGGGAGTTGGGAGGGTCACGCCGAGCGCGCTCCCGATGGAGGACGCTGACGGGCAGGCGGAGGCGTCGATCGACGCCACGGTCGGTGCGGGGGTGGCCGTCGCCCCCGACGCGGGTGTGGCGGTGGCCCCGCCGGGCGCGGACGAGCTCGACGACGGCGCGGTGGTGCTGCCGCAGGCGGCGAGCGCGGCGACCGCGATCAGCCCGGCCAGCAGCGATGGAAGCGTGATGCGGTGCGACATGGGACGCGACCCCCCCTGTGTCGATGCGGGACTCTTGTCCCAGAGAACCTGACATTAGGGGACACGCGTCCCGATGACAAGACTGCGGAATGTCGGGACCTCACCTCGAGACCCGACGCCATCGGCGCGAGTGGTTGGTGCGACGTGGTGTCGCGTATCAGGGCGGTGGGCCCGGCCCGGCGCATGCGACCGTTGGTATCCTCCGATGCGTGCCACGGCGGTTTGTGGTCTTCGGTGCCGGCGCCATCGGCGGAGTGATCGCCGGGTTCCTGCACCGTGCGGAGTGCGAGGTGGTCGGGATCGCGCGCGGCGCGCATCTCGCCGCCATCCGCGACCACGGGCTGAGCGTGCGCACCCCAGAGGGTGCCCTGACCGTGCAGCTGCCGGTGGTCGCCATGCCGCGTGAGATCCGCTGGCGCGACGACGACGTGGTCATGCTCGCCATGAAGTCGCAGGACACCCGGGCCGCCCTGGAGGAGCTCGCCACCGTCGCCCCGCCGTCCGTGGTCGTGGTCTGCGCCCAGAACGGCGTCGCCAACGAGCGGGCCGCGCTCCGCTGCTTCGCGACCACGCTGGGGATGTGCGTGATCTGTCCCGCGACCCACCTCGCGCCCGGGGTGGTGGAGGCCGAGTCGTCACCCTGTCCGGGGATCCTCGATGTGGGTCGCTACCCGTCGGGCAGCGACAGCACCGTCGAGGAGGTGGCGTTCGCGCTGCGAGCCGCCACCTTCGACTCGCGCGCCGTGCCCGACGTCATGCGCTGGAAGCACGCCAAGCTGCTGGTCAACCTGGGCAACGCGGTCGAGGCGATCTGCGGCCCGCGGAGCGCGAGCGGCGAGCTGGTGGGCCGGGTGCGCGAGGAGGGTGAGGCGGTGCTCCGCGCCGCCGGCATCGAGTGGGCGTCCCTGGAGGAGGACGCGGCGCGTCGCGGTGACCGGCTCTCGATCCGCCCTGTCGACGGGCGCATGCGCGGGGGCGGATCCTCCTGGCAGAGCCTCACCCGCGGTGCCGGCACCATCGAGGCCGACTACCTCAACGGCGAGATCGTGCTGCTGGGACGGCTGCACGGGATCCCCACCCCGGCCAACGCCCTGCTCCAGAGCATCGCCCGGCGGATGGCGCACGAGCGTGCCCGGCCCGGCGCGATGCGTGAGGACGAGGTCCTCGCCGCGATCACGCGGGCAGGGTGATCCGGATCGCGGTTCCGAGGCCCTCGGTGCTCTCGGCCGCGACCGTCCCCCCGTGGGCCTCGACGAGGTCCCGGACGATCGCGAGTCCCAGGCCGGACCCGGTGGAGCCCGGACCCTTGGCGAAGCGGTCGAAGACCCGCGGGAGCAGGTCGGCGGGGATGCCGGTGCCGTCGTCGCGCACCGTGAGCGTCACCCCTCCTGGCGCGCCGCCGGCCTCCACCCGCACCATGCCCCCCGGACGGGTGTGGGCGAGAGCGTTGGCGATGAGGTTGCCGAGCACGCGGCGGAGCTGGGCGGGGTCGGCGTTGACCGCCGGCAGGTCGGCGGCGAGCCGGCCCTGGAGGCTCACCTCCGCGGTGGCCGCCTCGGTGCGGAAGGCCTCGACGGTCTCGTTCACCAGCAGTGCGACGTCGACCGGCTCGCGCTCCGGATGGAGCGCGCCGGCCTCGGCGAGGGTGAGGGTGCGCAGGTCGTCGGCCAGGGCCTCCAGGGTTCGGGTGGCCGCCACGATCGGTGCGATGTGGGCCTCATCGGCGGGGTTCACACCGTCCGCGATCGCCTCCGCCTGGCTGCGGATGATGGTGAGCGGGGTGCGCAGCTCGTGGGCGATGTCGGCGAGCACCGACTGGCGGCGACTCTCCTCGGCCTCCAGGCGGGCGCTCATCGCGTTGAAGGCCCTGGCCAGCGATCGCACCTCCCTCGGCCCGCGGATGGTGACCCGGGCGGAGTAGTCGCCGGCCTCGACGCGGCGGGCGGCCCGGACCAGCCCCCCGACCGGCGGGGCCACCCTGCGCAGGGTGATGGCGATGGCCACGACGGCGACCAGGCAGAGGCCGAGCGCCGCGACCGTGACCCCGCGCGCGACTCCCGACGAGTTGACCAGGCCGAACGCGTTGAGGAGCAGCCAGACGAGGGCGGAGAGCGCGGCGAGCGAGACCAGCAGGGCGCAGCCGGCGCAGCAGCCCGCCCGCCGGGCCATCCGGGATGCCTCACCCGACCCGCGGTTGAACTCCGGAGGGAAGGGCGTCCCCTCCGGCCACCACGGGGGCCGGTTCCGGCCGCTCCGCCCGCGCCCCCGGCCGGCGGCCGGCGGCTGGTGGCTCATCGGGCCACGTCCGAGAGCCGGTAGCCGACCCCGAACACCGTCTGCAGCAGCCGGGGCGCCCGGGGGTCGCGCTCGATCTTGCGCCGGATGTTCTTGATGTGGGCGTCGATGGCGCGCTCGTACGACTCGATGGCGACTCCGTGCACGGCGTCGAGCAGCTGCGCGCGGGTGAACACCCGGCCCGGCTGGCGGGCCATGTGGAGCAGGAGCTGGAACTCGGTGGCGGTGAGCGCGACGGTTCGGCCCTCGACGGACGTCTCCATCCGGGGGACGTCGAGCGTGAGGCTCTCGCCCACTCGGACCACCTCCTCCTCGGAGCGGGCGCCGCTGGTGCGGCGCAGCACCGCCCGGACCCGGGCCACCATCTCCCGGGCGCTGAACGGCTTGGTCACATAGTCGTCGGCGCCGAGCTCCAGGCCCGCCACCCGGTCGGATTCCTCGGTGCGGGCGGTGAGCATGATGATCGGGACGTCGCCGTCCCGGCGGAGGGCGCGGGCCACATCCAGGCCGTCGAGCCGGGGCAGGGTGAGATCCAGGATCACCAGGTCGGGGTGGCTGCTCCGGGCGATCTGCAGCGCCTGCTCCCCGTCCGCCGCGGTGAGGACTCCGAAGCCGGCGCGCTCCAGGTAGTCGCGGACCAGCCGGACGATGTCCGGCTGGTCGTCGACGATCAGGACCGTGGTCATGCTCGCGAATCCTAGGTGGTGGATCGGCGTCGGGCGTCCCGCCCGGTGTCGGGTCTGGGGGCCACCTTCGGGGACGGCTGTGAACCCCGTGTGAGGGTGCCGAGGAGAGGTGACGGCCACCGGACGCGGGGACGCCGCGTTCATGATCCGGCGGGTCTTGACCGGCGCTGGCCAACATGACACCGTGCGCTTGGGTCCCGACCGCGGAGACGGCGCTCACACGAGAGCCATGGCGCCGACCGGCCGCGGCGGAGAGAAGGAGGGCGCGTCCGTGGCGAAGTTCCTGCTTGCGTATCACGGTGGTGGCATGCCCGAGTCCCAGGAGGAGCAGGCCAAGGTGATGGCCGCCTGGGGAGCCTGGTTCGCCAGCGCCGGTGGCGCGATCACCGACCCTGGCAACCCGGTCTCCCAGGCCCGCACGGTCGCCCCCGACGGCTCGGTCTCGGCGGGCGGCGGAGCCAACCCGGTGAGCGGCTACAGCCTGGTCGAGGCGGCGAGCCTCGACGCCGCGGTCGCCCTCGCCCAGGGCTGCCCGGTGCTGCAGGGTGGTGCCTCCATCGAGGTCGCCGAGACCTTCGACGTCATGTGAGGCGCCGGCGGGGCGGCGGCGTGACGCCGTCCCGCCGGGCTTCCCCGGGCGCCTTCGCGAGATCACCGAACGTCGCCGCGACGGCATGGCCTCCGTGGGCCACCTCATCCGGCTGAGGCGTCGCCGTCAGGCGGGCGCCCGGGTCAGGGCAGGGCGAGAAGCCACACCGCGGCGAGCACCCCCACCGCCGGTGCCAGCAGCGGGAAGGGGCGCGGCAGCGGGTGCACCGCGAGCAGCAGCACGGCCCCGACCAGGGGCACCGCCCCGGCGGCCACGACCGCGACCGGCTGTGCCAGCGCCGGCGCCGCGGCCACGGCGGCCAGGGCCGCCAGCCCCCCCAGCCCCAGGCTGAGGCGGCGGGCCCACACCGCGTCGAGCCGCACCGCCAGCCCCGTCGAGCCGCTCCGCCGGTCGGCCTCGATGTCGGGCAGGGCGTTGGCGAGCTGGACGCTGAGGGCCAGGGCGAGGGCGAGCGGAGGCGCCGCCAGCACCACCCGCGCGCTCACCTCTCCGACGGCGGCTCCGGCGGTCAGGGGCAGGCAGGCGAACCCGACCCAGAAGGGGAGCCACGAGAGTGCTCCCCGCTTGAGACCGAGGTCGTAGGCGGTGCCCGCGGCCGCGCAGGCCCCCGCGAGGGGGAGGGTGGGCAGGGGGAAGGTGGCCGCCATCACCAGCGCGACCCCGAAGCCGGCGACCGACGCGGCCACCGCGAATGCCGGGCTGACCGCCCCCCTTGCGAGCGGCTTCCCCGGCTTGCCGGCACGATCGTCCTCCTGGTCGCGGAGATCGTTGAACGCACCGATGGCGAACTGCAGGGGCAGCATCACCGCAACCAGGCGCAGGCCGGTGAGCGGGTCGGGGAGCCGGTGACGGGCCGCGGCCGCGGCCGCGACGAAGCACGCGGTGACCAGCAGCGAGGGTCCGGGATGGAGCAGGGAGAAGCCGGCCCGCCATCGGGCCGACCCCGTCGGCCTCGATGCGGTCCGCTCCGCCTGCGCGTCGCTGCGTTCTCGGATCAACGCCTCACCCGTGAGGGAGTATCGCGCGAGGGCTTGTCGCGGGATCGAGTTGACCGGCGATCGCGCCCCGTGGCACACACTTGGCAGCGTGTGCGCGCGACCGCTCGATCCGGCGAGCCGGGCAGGTGAATCGTCGGAGCGTGGCCGGCGCGCCGAGGTGGAGGTGCGGTGGGTGCCGGGCTGAGGCCTCTTCGGGCCCACCCCGGGGTCGCCGCCCAACGGCCCGCGTTGCCGGATGCCGCGTCCTCGCCGGTGCGGCTCGCCGGGTTCGGGAGCGCGTCTCCGGCGCATCCCGCGGGGCCCGAGGAGGTCGCATCGGTGGTGGCCGCGGTGTGGCCCGGGCTCTCACGCCACCTCGGGCCTCTCCTCGACCAATCAGCCTGCGTCGGACGTCGCCTGGTCAGGCCCCCGTCAGAGCTCGCCGTCCCGCTGACCCCGTCGGCCCAGACCGCCCTCTACCGGCGGGTCGCGCCGGCGCTGGCCGAGGAGGCGGCGACCCGTGCCCTGACCGCCGCCGGTGTCGCTCCCCGGGAGGTCGGGCTGCTGGTGCTGGCCTCGTGCACCGGGTTCGTCCTTCCCGGGGTCGACGTGATGCTGATCCCTCGTCTCGGGCTTCGCGCCGAGGTCGTGCGCATGCCCTTCACGGTCTTCGGCTGCGGCGGCGGTGCGGCCGGTCTCGCCCGCGCCTGCGATTGGGTGCGGGGCGAGCCCGACCAGGCCGCACTGGTGGTGGCGGTGGAGGTGCCCTCGCTCACCTTCCGGCCTGACGACCAGTCGGTGGACAACCTCCTGAGCGCCCTCGTCTTCGGCGACGGCGCCGCCGCCGTGGTGGTCACGGCGGGGGAGCGGGGCCTGCGGATGGGACGGGGCCGCAGCGCCCTGGTGCCGGAGACGACCGGTGCACTGGGCTATCAGCTCGCCGACTCCGGCCTGGAGGTGGTGCTCTCGCAGCGGCTCCCCCGGCTGCTCGCCGGCGCCCTGCCCGCGCTGGTCCGCGAGTTCCTCGGTGAGCGGCCGCCCTCCGGGCTCGAGGCCGTCGCCGTGCACCCCGGCGGTCCCCGCATCCTCGAGGCGGTGGAGCGTTGCCTGGGGTTGAGCAGGGATCAGACCGCGGCCTCGTGGGCCACCCTGCGGAGCACCGGCAACACCTCGTCGGCGGCCCTCCTCTCGGTGCTCGGCGAGCTCGCCGGTGCACCACCGTCCCAGCGCGGTCGCGGTCTCGCCATCGGTTTCGGCCCGGGGCTCTCGATCGAGCTCCTGGAGCTGGCGTGGCAGTGCTGAGCCGGCGCGGCCGAACGGCGCTGGTGGTTGGGCTCGGGGCGATGCGGCTCGCCGAGCTGGTCTGGTCGGCGCGCAACCTGCGTCGGGGGGGCGGCGGACGCCAGGCCGCGCCGCGGAGCTTCCCGCTCATGGTCTCCGTCAACGTCGCGCTCTTCGGCGTCTGTGTGGTGCCACGGCGGCGGCGCCCGCCACTCCCGCTCGAGCTGGCCGCGCTGACCGGCCTGGCGGCGGCGGTCGGGCTCCGCCTCTGGGTGATCACCTGCCTGGGCCCGGCCTGGAACGTGAAGGCCGTGGTTCCGGAGAGGATGGAGGTGGTCACCGGCGGTCCCTACCGCTGGGTCCGCCATCCCAACTACCTGGCCGTCATCCTCGAGTTCGCGGCCCTTCCGGTGGCCGTCGGCGCCTACCCCGAGGCGGTGCTGCTCAGCATGGCCAACGCCGCCGTCCTGGTTCCGCGGATCCGCGCCGAGGAGGCGCTGCTGGAGGGGGTGCCGGGCTACCGGGAGGCATTCGCCGGGATCCCTCGACTGCTCCCCAACCTGGACCGGTGGGTGGGGCGCGGCGGGACCGCGGATGACGTGGCCCGCGGCAGGGGCGCAGCGGACTGAGGGCGCGTGACGGCGCGCCCGTCCGGTTCAGATGCCGGCCAGGGAGAGCCAATCGCGGGGGGAGAGCCGCCCGAAGCCCCAGTAGCCGCAGTTCACCCCGAGCAGGGCCTGGAGGGCCGTGGGGCGCGCCGCCGCCCGGGCGATGGCCCGCCGGCTCACCCCCGGGTGTCGCGCCATCAGCAGCGCCAGACCGGTGAGCCGGCGTCGATCCCGCCGCAGCCGGCCGTCGTCCAGCGCGTAGGCGGTCGCGGCCGCAGCCGGCGAGATCCGCCCGCCGAGCGCGGAGTCGAGGTGGAGCGCCAGGCGCTCCGCCGCCAGCAGCCCGATGGCGATCCCCTCGCCGGTGGTGGGGTCGTCGTAGCCGGCGGCGTCTCCGACCAGGAAGAGGCCATCGCCGGCCACCCGGCGGGGCCGCTGGCGGAAGAGCCCGGCGGCGAGCGGCTCCCCGGCCGGCTCCGCCTCCGCGAGGGCCGGCAGCGCCGCGCGCGCCGCCCCCGCATAGTCGCGGGCGATGGCGCCGACGGTGGCGCGGTCGCCGAGCACCGAAACCAGCAGCTCGTCGGGACCGACCGGTGCCTGGTACCACTCGTGACCGCGTGCGAAGGTCACGGTGATGCCCGGGGTGGCGCGGGTGTCGACGCGCCAGTGCCCGGCCAGACCGTAGCGGCCGGGCGCGGTTGCCGGTGAGGTCCAGCCGGCGGCCGCGCGCATCGCTGAGTGCAGCCCGTCGGCGGCGACCACGGCCCGAGCACTGATGGCGGAATCCTCGGTGAGCACGCCCGTGATCGCGCCGCGCCCGTCTCGGCGGAGGCCGGTGGCGCGCACCCCCTCGGCGAAGCTCACCCGCGGTTCGATCCGGAGTGCGGCCGCCGCGACGGCATCGGAGTGCAGCCGCCGCACGCCGAGCCCCCAGGCGGGCCCGCCTCCGGGTGGGGTCGGAAAGGCCGCGGTCGCGGTCGAGGGGTTGCCGGCGACCCGATAGGTGACGGAGTGGAGCCTGGGCGCCCCGGTCGCCAGCACGGCGTCGAGCAGGCCCAGGCGGCGCAGCACGGCGACGCCGCTCGGCATCAGCCCCTCACCGCACGCCTTGTCGCGGGGGAAATGGGCCCGGTCCAGAACCACCGTGCGGTGACCCGCGCGCGCCAGCAGCAGCGCCGTGGCCGCTCCACTGGGGCCGGCCCCGACCACCACGACGTCGGCATCCTCGGCGCTCACCGGTTCGATCTTGCGCTCCCGCCGGTGTCGCGCTGCGCGCCGCGCGCGAGCGGACCACGTCAACGCCGGCCTGCCCGTGTCAGCGCCGGACTGACCGCGCGGCGCCGGCCCGCCAGCGTCAACGCCGGCATGACAAATGTCACCGCGACTTCTGGATCTGCCCCACTAACCGCTCGGCGCCGGGGCGCCATAGGCTCCTGGAAGGGTCAATCGAGCGCCGGTGGGCGGCGGCGGAACCGTTCGGCCCGGGCTGATCGGGTGACGTCTCCAACCGGCGAGAGCGTGCACTGCGAGGTGGGTTGAGATGGACTGGACCACGCTGCTCGGATGGGGTTCACCGATCGGGCTCGGCGTCCTCCTGGCCGGGATCGGCCTGATATGGAGGGGCTGGGCCAGCCTGCGAGGCGCCTACGGACGCACCAGGAACTCGGGGGGGTAGGTCACCGCCGGCACCGCCGGGGCGGGTTCCCGGAGGTGAGCGCATGATCGTCTGCCGGACCGCCGGTTGCTCGAACGAGGCTGTCGCATACACGCTGCGTGGGGGCGCTCTGGTCTGGGCCGCCTGCGTGTTGCATGGCGGCACCACGGCGGCGCAGCCCGCCCGCCCCGAGTGGACGATGTCGACGTCGCCGGTGGTGGCTCACCGGCCGGCGCACCCTCGGGGCCGGGCCATCGGCGCCCTGATAGCATGCCGTCGATGGCGGACCCGCTCGCCGGTGGTCCTGCGCAGGCGCACCTCCACCCGATTCGCCGTCCGTCGGGACGCAACGCTGCCGATCATCCGGTCTCGGAGGGCTCGTTCGGCGCGGCCCGGCCCTCCGGTCTGCTCGACCGGCTGTCGCGAGTCGACAGCCCGGGGGTGCGCGTCCTCTATCGCCTCTTCTGGCCCGGCATCTGGCTCGTGTTCGTGGCCTATCCGATCAGCGACATCCTCTCGGGGCGCTGGAGTGCCGCCAGGACCGCGCTCGCATGGGCGCTGCTGACCGTTTTCGCCGCCCTCTACCTGATCAGCATGTGGCTCGCCACCGGATTCCGCAGCGAGCCTGAGCGCCCCATCCGGTTGCTGCCCGCTGCGGGTTTCGTCGCCGTCACGATCGGGCTCGCCTTCGGGTTCGGCGCCGACTTCGGAGGCCTCCTGATCTATGCGGGTGTCGTCACCGGCTGGAGCCTGCGCCCCCGGGCGGCCACCGCCGGGGTGGTGCTCCTGGCCGCCCTGACGGTCAGTGCCCTGGCGGTCGGATACAGCCTCGCGCAGGTCCTGTTCGACGCCCTCATGACCGTCGCGCTCGGCGCCACCGTGATCTTCTACCGGGCCGTCGTCTGGCTGATGATCGAGCGCCGCCGCGCGCGCGAGGAGATAGCCCATCTCGCGGTGGCCGAGGAGCGCCTCCGCTTCTCCCGTGACCTCCACGACGTGCTGGGACACAGCCTGTCGGTGATCGCCCTCAAGAGCCAGGTGGCGCGCCGTCTGCTCGAGCGCGACCCGGCCGCGGCCCGGACCTCCCTGCAGGAGCTCGAAGCGGTTGCCCACGAATCGCTCTCCGCGGTGCGCGAGATGGTGACCGGGTACCGGCAGCGGTCACTGGCCGAGGAGTTGCGCAATGCCGACGAGATCCTGACCGCCGCCGGTGTTCGCGTCGAGCTGCCCGGCGATTGGCACTCGCCCGGACCGCCGGCCGATGGTCTCCTCGCCTGGGCGGTGCGCGAGGGGGTGACCAATCTGCTCCGCCACAGCCGGGCCGACAGTTGCCGCATCTCGATCGCATCGGAGGCGGGGAGGATCCGCCTGGAGTTCGCCGACAACGGAGCCGGTCCGCCCGGTGGTGCCGAATCGGCGGCCGCCGGCCCGGGCGGAAGCGGGCTGAGCGGCCTCCGAGAGCGGATGACCGCCGCCGGGGGCACCCTCGTGACCGGCACCGCACCGGGAGGGGGCTTCCGCCTCCGCGTCGAGGTGCCGGCCGGGTGATCCGCATCCTCATCGCCGAGGACCAGGGGATGGTCCGGGGTGCCCTGGCGACCCTGCTCGGCATGGAGCCTGACATGGAGGTCGTGGCCCAGACGGGGTCGGGGGACCAGGTCCTCACCCTCGCCCTGGCGAGCCGGCCCGACGTGGCCCTTCTCGACATCGAGATGCCCGGGCGCGATGGGCTGGCTGCGGCGGCTGAGCTGCACGCGAGCCTGCCGGGGTGCGTGATCATCATCTTGACCACGTTCGCCCGTCCGGGTTACCTGCGCCGTGCCATGGAGGCTGGAGCCGCGGGCTTCCTGGTGAAGGACGGGCCCGTCGAGGCTCTCGCCGCGTCGATCCGGCGGACGGTGGCGGGTGAGCGCGTGCTCGACCCCCAGCTCGCCGCAGCGGCGCTGAGCGCCGGTCCCAACCCCCTCTCTCCGCGCGAGCGGGAGGTCCTCGCCGCCGCCGTCGACGGCTCGAGCATCGCCACCATCGCCACCCGGCACTTCCTCTCCGAGGGCACGGTTCGGAATTACCTCTCGTCGGCGATCCAGAAGACGGGGGCACGCAACCGCATCGAGGCGGTGCGGGTCGCCGAGCGGCTGGGCTGGTTGTGAAGGTCGGGAGCGGCGTGAGCATGGTCCCGGCCGGTTCGACCCGCCCGGGGGCGGCCGCCGGGCCCACGTGGGCCCGGTTCAGAGGAGGGGGCCGAGCAGCTCCGCCGCTCTCTCGAGGCTGTCGACGTCCTCCGGGGTGAAGGCGTCGGGGAGATCGCTGTCGATGTCGATCTGGCCCACCACCCGGCCCCCGCGCCGGACCAGGACGACGCACTCGGAGCGCGTCTCCAGGCTGCAGGAGACGTAATCGGGATCACCGGCGACGTCGGCGACCACCTGGCTCGCCCCGCTGGCGACGGCGCGCCCGCAGACCCCCTCGCCGACCTGGATCCGGGTGTGCTCGGTCGGCCGTCCACTCAAAGCCCGCAAGACCAGGGTGTCGCCCTCCAGGCCGTACAGGTAGACCGAGGTGTGGCGGGGGGAGGCCTCGCGGAGGGCTCGGGCGGCGCGCTCCAGGCCGTTGCTGCCCCGGGGGAGGTCGTGCAGGGATTCCCAGGCGGTGTCGGTCATGCGGCGCGCTCCATCGTGCCACGTCGCCGTGCTCTCCCCGCACCGCGGCGGGATCCGCCGACCCCTTAAGCCGGCTTTAAGGGCAGTCAAATCCCACCGCTCAGGATGCCGGGCCATGGATCAGGCCCAGGCGCGCCCTGCGGGAGGAGAAGGCTCGTGAACGTTCTGCGCTGTTCGCACCGATCGAGAGCAAGGTGGATGGGCGCGCCCGCCGGCATCGTCGCCCTGCTCGGCTCCCTCCTCACCCTGGGTGCGGTGGGGTCTCCGCCCGCGGCCGCCGCGATCACGCCCTATGTCACCGCCGGTGGATTGAGCACCTGCTTCCTGGACTCGGTGGGCGCGGTCCAGTGCTGGGGCGAGAATCAATACGGTCAGCTCGGCGACGGCACCTTCACCGCGTCCGTCCAGCCCATGGCGGTCGCCGGCCTCCCGCCTGCGACCGCCATCACGGCGGGCGACGAGGTCACCTGTGCCATCGCCACCGCGGCGGCCGCCTGGTGCTGGGGCCGGGACAACTACGGTCAGCTGGGCAACGCGACCACCGCGTCGCGGGTGGACAGGCCGGTTCAGGTAGCCGGCGGGCTCACCTTCAAGCAGCTCTCGGTGAAGGGGGACGTCTTCGCCTGCGGCCTCACCACGGGGGAGCAGGTCTATTGCTGGGGCCACAACAGCGACGGCGAGCTCGGCAATGGGACCACCACCGACAGCGCCGTGCCCGTCGCCGTCTCCCTCGCCCGCGGCAGCGTGCTGCAGGTCGCCGCCGGCGACGAGCATGCATGCGCCCTGCTGAGCACCGGCGCGGTCTGGTGCTGGGGCGCCAACGCGGACGGCCAGCTCGGCGACGGCACCACCGTGAGCAGCCATAAGCCGGTGCAGGTGATGGGTCTGAGCGGCGTGGGCGCCATCGCCGCCGGCGAGGACAGCACCTGCGCCATCACCACCCCGGCACAGGGTTTGTACTGCTGGGGCCTCAACAACGACTTCCAGCTCGGTGACGGCACCGACACCAACCGCACCACCCCGGTCCCCGTCGCCGGTCTCAGCAGCGGCGTGGAGCAGGTCTCCGCAGGCTTCGAGCAGACCTGCGCGATGGTCGTCGTCGCGTCGGTGCAGGCGGAGTGCTGGGGAGCCGACGGTTACGGCCAGGTGGGAATAGGATCGCTGAGCACCTCGGTCAAGACACCGACGGTCGTCTTCGGGCTGGCCACCAATCCGGCCAGTGGCCTGGGTGGCCCCGAGCAGATCTCGGCGGGAGGCTGGCACACGTGCGCCGTGCTCAACATCGGTCCGGTGGAGTGCTGGGGTCGCAACAACATGGGCCAGGTCGGCGACGGGACCCAGGGCAACCGCGACCTCCCGACCCTCGTCATGGGGCTGTACTCGGGTCCCCAGGCCGTATCCGAGGGCTGGGCCGGCGGCTGCGCGCTGGAGCAGTCCCTGGAGGTGAGCTGCTGGGGGACCGATGACGGGACCAACTTCGACCCCCAGACGGCGGCCGTCCCGGTCCTGGACCTGGGCGGCCGGACGGCGCAGGTCGCCGCCGGCACCAATGACGTCTGTGCCCTGGCCACCACCGGTTCGCTGCAGTGCTGGGGCTACAACCTGAACGGCGAGGACGGGGTCGGGGACACCGACCAGCATCCGACGCCGCAGCCGGTCAAGCAGATGGGCAGCGGGGTGCTCTCGGTCACCGAGGGCGACGGGGTGACCTGCAGCATCAAGACCGGCGATGACCCGTTCTGCTGGGGCGAGAACCAGTACGGAGCCCTCGGGGACTCGAGCACCAGCAACAGCGATGTGCCGAAGCACGTCGGTCTCGGCGTGACCCAGATCTCGGCGGAGGGACTGGAGCACACCTGCGCCATCAGCACCTCCGGCGCCGCCTACTGCTGGGGCAGTGACATGTACGGTGAGCTCGGCGACGGCACCACGACCAACAACGCCACCCCCCAGCAGGTCCAGGGGCTGCCCGCGCCGGCCGTGCAGATCGCGACCGGGGGCACCTTCGACGCAGCCCTCCACCCGGCCGGGTTCACCTGCGCTCTGCTCACCACCGGGGATGTCTGGTGTTGGGGCTACGACGCCGACGGAGAGCTGGGCGACGGGACCACCGACACCACCCCCAACACCTCGCCGGTCAAGGTGGAGCTCCAGGGCCCGGCGAGCCAGGTGGTGGCCGGGCTCGCCAGCGCCTGTGCCCTGCTCGACACCGGGTCGGTCGAGTGCTGGGGCGACGGCAGTGTCGGCGAGCTCGGCAACGGGGGGACGGGCTCGTCGGACACGCCGATCACCGTCTTCGAGCTGGCCGGGCCGGCGATCGCCATCTCGTCGGACGACGCGCCCGCCACCTGCGCGGTGATCTACGTGCCTGCGGAGGTGGAGTGCTGGGGTGACAACGAGAGCGACGAGCTGGGCGACGGCTCCACCGCCGTCTTCAGCGACACGCCGCAGGTCGTCCAGGGCCTGTAGGGACGAATGCCGGGAGAGCCTGCGTGGGTGCGGCGCCGCGTCGCATCCACGCAGGCCCGCTCACCCCGACCCGAGCGCCCGGCGCACCTCGTCGACCAGCCGGTCGACCGTCGCGTCATCGGTGGCCCAGGAGCAGACCAGCCGGATCAGGGTCCCGCTCTCGCTGCGTGACCAGCGATGGAAGCGGACCGCCGCGGCCAGCCGTTCCACGGCGTCGCCGGGAAGCTCGACGAAGACCTGGTTGGCCTCGGCGGCGCTCGGTGGCACCCCGCACGCGGTCAGCCCGCCGGCCAGCCGCGCGGCGGCGGCGTTGGCCCGAGCACCCAGCCGGTACCAGAGGTCGTCGGTGTCGAAGAGGCGGGCAAACTGGATGCCCAGCAGCCGCCCCTTGGCGAGCAGCGCACCGCGCTGCTTCATGTGGTACCGGAAGTCGCGCCGCAGCCCGTGGTCGATCAGGACCACGGCCTCGCCGCAGAGCGCCCCGTTCTTGGTGCCCCCGACAAAGAAGGCGTCGACGCCGCAGGCCGCGACCAGGTCCAGCCGGGCTCCGAGCGCCGCCAGCGCCTGGGCCAGACGGGCGCCGTCGAGGTACACCCAGAGCCCGCGGGCGTGGGCATGGGCGCAGAGGGCCTCCAGCTCGGCGGCGGTGTAGACGCCCCCCGCCTCGGTGGCCTGGGCGAGGAAGATCCCCGCCGGTCGCACGCTGTGCTCATCCCCATGCCGGGCCAGCACCTCGTCGACGAGCCCGGGGTCGAGCTTGCCGGTGGGCGAGGGGACCTGCAGGATGCGGTGGCCGGTGGCCTCGATGGCCCCCGTCTCGTGAACGTTGATGTGCGCGCTCTCGGCGGCGATCACACCCTCGTGGGAGCGGAGGAAGGCGCCGAGGCAGGTGAGGTTGGTCTGGGTGCCGCCCACCAGCAGGTGGACCTCGCAATCCCGCCCGACCTGGGCGGCGATCCGCTCGGCCGCGAGCTGCGAGTGCCGATCCTCTCCGTAGCCGAGCTCCTGGCCGCCGTTGTGCGCGACCAGGGCCTCGAGCAGGGCCGGATGGCCGCCCTCCGAGTAGTCGTCGAGGAACATCAGCATGGCGCGTATGGTCGCAGGCCGCGGGCCGGTTCCGGCGGGCCTGCCGGCCCGCCTGGACGCCGGTCGCGCCGGCCGTCTATAAGGGAGGTTGCACGGCGGCCAGACGCGCGGTGCGGTTCGTCAAGGTCGGAGGTTCACGCCATGCCCGAGCCCGTCGTCGTCGCCCTCGGTCGCACCCCCATCGGGCGAGCCTTCAAGGGGTCGCTGGTCAACTGGCGCGGCGACGACCTCGCCGCCTTCGTGGCCGGCAGGGTGCTGGAGGAGGTCCCCCAGCTCGACCCGCACGCCGTCGACGACCTCATCTGCGGCTGCGGGCTGCCGGGAGGGGAGCAGGGATTCAACCTGGGACGGGCGGTATCCATCCTGGCTGGCCTGAACGTGCCCGGAACCACCGTCACCCGGTACTGCTCGTCGTCGCTGCAGACCACCCGCATGGCCGCCCACGCCATCCGCTGCGGTGAGGGCGACGTCTTCCTCTC
>Ga0187867_10000259_pt1 | contig 48301 bp, 46 predicted proteins | sample June2016WEW_13_1_FD_132976 | JGI IMG/M metagenome (GOLD analysis project Ga0187867, IMG submission 132976) | Peatland microbial communities from SPRUCE experiment site at the Marcell Experimental Forest, Minnesota, USA - June2016WEW_13_10 | ecosystem: Environmental > Terrestrial > Soil >...
ACCCGGGAGCGGACCGTGTCCGGGACCTTGTGGGGCTCGGTGGTGCAGAGGATGAAGAGGACGTGGGCGGGCGGCTCCTCCAGGGTCTTGAGGAACGCGTTCCACGCCTCCGTGGTCAGCATGTGGGCCTCGTCGATGATGTAGACCTTCGACCGCAGCCGGGCGGGGAGGTAGCGGACCCGCTCGCGCAGCTCGCGCATCTCGTCGATGCCGCGGTTGCTCGCCGCATCGATCTCGAGGACGTCCACCGCCGACCCGTCCACGATCTCGACGCAGGCCTGGCAGCGATTGCAGGGCTCGCCGTCGACCGGCTCCAGGCAGTTCACCGCCCGGGCCAGGATCCGGGCGGTCGAGGTCTTCCCGGTCCCCCGGATGCCGGCGAAGAGGTAGGCGTGGGCGAGCTTCCCAGCGCGCAGCTCGTTGCTCAGGGTGCGGACGATGTCGTCCTGGCCGATGAGGTCGGCAAGCACCGCCGACCGGTACTTGCGGTAGAGAGCGGTCACGTCCGCCGACGATAGCCGACCCGCCCACCCGGACGGGCGCGTCCCCGAACCTGATCGCGAGCCCCGGGGGTCTCTCCTCTCTAGACTCAATCCATGCTCGCCGCCACGGCCGTCCAGACCCAGACCACCGTGCTCAGCATCGTGGTCTCCCTCGCGGTGCTCGCCTTCCTCATGTACCGGCAGCTCCAGGTCCGGCCGGTGCGGGCGAGCTTCGCCCTCCCGGTGGTGCTGATCATCGTGGGGGCCGCCTCCCTCTCCGGCGGGGGACCCAACGGGCTCGGCTCCGCCGGGCGGGTGGCGATCCTGGTCGCTCTGCTGGTGGGCGACGCGGCCGGCCTGGGTGCGGTGCGCGCCCTCACCGTGCGGCTCTGGCGGAGCGGCGACGTCGTGCTCCGCCAGGGGACCTGGGTGACCATGGTGCTCTGGATCGTCGGCGTCGGGATCCACGCGCTGGTGGGGGCGCTGGCCGACATCAGCGACAGCACCCTCCTGCTCTACATGGGGATCACCCTCGGCGCGCAGCAGCTGGTCGTGCAGGCACGGGCGCGCCAGCCCGGAAGGCTGCCCCAGCGGAGCGCGGCGGGAGCCGGCTGGCAGTCCTGAGCGGCCCCGGCCCCGGCGAGGACCACGGGTGACGCCCTCCAGGGACGGCCTCTCGGCCTCCCCGGAGGTGGGGGTAGTCGCGCACCCCACGTCGTTGGCACGGCACCGGCGCTCACCCGGTCCCCCGGCTCAGGCCAGGTTGACTGCGGCACCCCCGGGGGACCGCTTAGCGCTGCTTCCTTCCGGACCTGACGCGGTTCACGGGCCCGGGCTGCGCAGGACCCAACCATCAACACCGGAGAGGTCGGAGCGGACCCGGCGACGCGCCCCCTCGGTGGGGAATTCGACCCCGCTATAGCGGATTGCGGGTACAGGGCACCGCTGGCTCCCCATCTAGCGCGACCGTGCCCCATTGTACCGGGCCGCGGACCCGGGCGCCGCCCCGAGCGACGCACCCGACGCCGCCCGAGCGTTGGTCAGGCGTGGGTCAGGCGGGCGGCGCCGGCCAGGTTGAAGGCGGGGAGATGGGAGAAGGCGCCCGGCGCCACCATCGGCCGCCCGGCGCGAGGCCCAGGCCGCGGGCTCAGCGGAGCGCCGTGGCCGCCTGGTTGGCCGCGTAGAGGAGCGGCCCGGCCACCACGGTCGCCACCACCCCGAAGACGGCGCACGCCACCCCGACCAGCGCGGTGAGCCGGGGCGTCTCGGAGATCACGGCGGGCTGCTCGTCATCCTCGACGAGGATGGTCGCCATCCACCGGACTGCCGGGATCGCGTAGATCACCGAGGCGACGACACTCGCCGCCGCCACCCACGCGTAGCCGGCGGCCACCGCCGACTCCGCGATGAGGATGCGGGCGATGAACCCGCCCAGGGGGGGCAGGCCGGCCAGCCCGGCCAGGCCCAGGCAGAGCAGGACCGCGGTGGTGGGCGAGCGCCGCAGCAGCCCGCGCACGTCGGCGACCGCGGTGCCGATGCCGTCGATCTCGAGCCGGGCCACGGCGAGGAAGCTGGCCTGGACCGAGAGGACGAAGATGACCAGCCCGAAGAGCAGGGCGGTCACGCCACCGGCGGGCCTGTAGTCGCCACCGATGCCGCCGGCGATCACGGCGACGAGCAGGAGGCCGCCCTGAAGGCAGGCACCGAGCCCGATCAGGCGGCGGAGACCGCCCGCCGCCAGGCTGAGCAGCGCCGGGTAGAGGCAGGCCGCCGCTCCCAGGACGGCCGCCAGGACCACCCAGGGGCGCAGGCTGGTGCTGAATCCGCTGACCAGGACCCGGACCAGGGCGATCCCGCCCGCCGCGGCGGCGAGGCTGACCACCGTCCCGGCGACCGCGCCGCTGCTGACCGAGGCGACCTGGAGCACCCAGCGGTGAAGGGGCGGCGCCCCGACCAGGTAGGCGAGACCGAGCACGGTGAGGGCCAGCCCGAGGCCCTCCAGCGGCCCGGCATGGGCGAGCAGGCCGGCCGTGGCGGCGAGGTTGGTGCTCCCGGTCGCGCCATACACGATGGCCAGCCCGTAGAGCAGGAGCGCGAGCGCCACGCCACCGCCCGCCAGCGCGCGGAGAGCGACCTCGCCGGGCGCCTCGGCGGTCTTCTCGAGCGCCACCAGCCCGACCAGGCTGATCACCAGGAGACCGAGCCCCACCACCAGCATCCCCATCTCCCACTGGATGGCGACCACGGTCCCGCCCGCGGTGGCGCTGAGCACCAGGGCGTGGAAGGCGGGGAGGCGCGGGCCGAGACGGGTGGCGGCGGCGCCGCTGGTCAGGACCGCGACCAGGCCGGTCGCGCAGAGGAGTACGACACCGAACACCCCTATCCGGTCGGCGACCACCGCCCCGGAATAGGCGGCCAGGCCGAGGCCGCGGGTGTGCTCGAGCCCGTCCAGGGTGACGACGCCGGCGATGCCGGCCCCGACCAGGGCGATGGAGCTGAGCCACCGGTGGAACGAGGCCGGCAGTCCGGGGCGCAGCCGGCCGATCAGGGCGGTCACCGCGGCGAGCGCGAGCAGCAGCAACGTCGGCAGCATGGTCGTGAACACCGCGGCTCCGTTGGGGTTGGGCATCAGCTCGTCCCCGGGAAGAGGATGTAGGCGGCGCCGTTCTCGAAGAGCCCGGCGAAGTGGCCGGGAACGACCCCGATGATCACCATCACGGCGAGCAGGACGCCGAAGAAGGTCACCTCGAGAGGCCCGACGTCGCGCACCCGGACGAAGACGTCACGGGAGGCGCCGAGGAAGATCCGCTGGGCGGCCCAGAGCAGGACGCCGCTGGTCAGGAGCGTCCCCGCGAGCACCACGGTGGTCGCCCAGCGGTGGACCGGGAAGGAGCCGGTGAAGATCAGGAACTCGCCGCTGAAGCCGGCGAGCAGGGGCACCCCGGCCGCGGTGAGGGCGGCCGCGAGCCAGAACGCCGCGAGGTACGGCACCTGCCAGGCGAGACCGCCGAGCTGTGAGATGCGCACCCGGCGGGTGCGCTCCTGGATGGCGGACGTGAGCAGCATCAGGGTGGCCACCACCAGGCCGCGGGCGATCAGCAGGAACATGATCCCGGTCACCGACACGGTGGTGTGGCCGGCGACGCCGAGCAGCACCACCCCCATCATCACGGTCCCCACGTGCCCGATGAGCCGGCGCAGGTCGTCGGCGCGCAGCGCGGCCAGCCCTCCCCACACCACCGTCACCACGGCCAGACCCGCGAAGAGGAGCGAGTAGCTCGACCCGACCGTGGGGAAGAAGCCGAAGGCGACGTGGATGAGGCCGTACGCGCCCAGGCTGGGGAGGACCGCGGCGAAGACCACCGACAGCACACCGGTGCTGTCCTCCTCGAGATCGAGCAGGGCCCCGTGCAGTGGCACCACGGCCATGACCAGCAGGGAGGCCCCGGTGATCAGCCAGAAGGCGACCTGCTCGCCCGTGCCATGGAGGGTGACCGGCACCGATCCCATGTCAAAGGAGTGCGCGCCACTCTGGAAGGCGATCAGGGCGGCGGCGAGCGTGAGCAGGGCGGTGGACACCAGGGTGAGCGCGGCGTAACGCTCCGCGGCCCGGACCCGATGGCCGTGCCCGAAGGCCCGGATCAGCAGGAACACCGGAACCACCGGGAGGGCCCAGAAGATGAGGTAGAGGACCCAGTCGTACGAGACCAGGACCCCGAGGGCCGCGGTCTCCAGGGTGAGCAGGGAGACGGTCAGCAGCTTGACGTGACGGTTGTTGCGCCACGCCGCCAGCGCGGTGCAGAAGAAGACGACCGTCACCATGGTCACGAGCGCCAGCCCGAGGCCGTCGGCGTCGAGGTGATAGCTCGAGGCGATCGGGAACGAGGTCAGCCAGTTGTGCTGCTCCACCAGGTCGCCACCGGGGCGGCCCCCGGTGCCCACGGAGACGTCGGCGATCTGGCTCTCCAGGGCCCAGACCGCGAAGAAGAGCGCGGCCGAGGCACCCGAGGTGCCCAGCGACTTGATCCGAGCCCGCTGCTCACGGGTCTGCTCGGGAAGGAAGATCACGATCAGGGCGAAGACGAGGGCGCTCCACACCAGGGCCGTGAAGACGAGGGTCGGGAAGCTCACGCCGCTCGTGGTGGTCGTGGTCTGGGCCAGGAGGCTCATGTGGTGTGCACCGGGAGCTGTCCACCGGCCGCCAGGACGCTGGCGCCGACCAGGAGCAGCACCAGGACCAGGGCCACCCCGAGCCCGATCCGCAGTCTCCGCACCCGCACCCGGCTCAGCGACCAGGCGACGATCTCCACGCCCTCACCCGGGGCGTCGTAGAGGGGCTCGACCAGCCCGTGGTCGAGCGCCACCACCTCACCGGCCAGGGTGTCGCCGGCCCGCGCCGCGAGGCGGATCGCCCAGCCCACCGCCGCCGGTGCGGCCGCGGCGGCGGCCGGGATGCGGAGCCGGCTCCAGAGGCGTGCGCCTCCCAGCCGCGCCAAGGCGAGCCCACCCCCGCCTCCGACCAGGAGAACCGCCACCGCGACCCCGAGGGCCGCCCAACTGAGGGGAAGAGCCTGGTGGCCGGTCCCGAAGTAAATCCAGCGGCTGAAGGTGAGCGCCGGCACCCGCCCCTTGCCCTGCCCGATGCCGCTGATGCCGGGAAGCCCGATGAGCACGGCCGCCACGGTGCCTGCGGCCGACCACGCCTGTATCCCCCGAAGCCGCGGCTCGGCCTCGGTGAGCCGCTCCGCCATGAAGCCGCGCCGGGCCACCGGCGATCCGGCGCAGACGGCGGCGACCAGGCGAACCGCGTAGAGGGCGGTGAGCACGATGGCGGTGATCGCCAGCAGGGCGACCAGGACCTGGACCCAGCCGGCCATGTGCCCGCCGTTCGGGAAGCGGTTGAGGAAGATGGTCGAGACGAGGTCGTAGCCGACCAGGTCGAGGCCACCGGCGGCCAGCGCCCAGAGGCCGAGGCTCAGGCTGGTGCGGCGCATCCGGCGCCAGGCTCCACTCATGGAGGCGATCTCCCGGGTGCGGTAGGCGCGGGCGAGGCTGCCGGCCGTGACCAGCAGCAGCAGGCTGAGCGGGGCGCTGACGAAGGCGATGAGCAGACCGTCGCTGTAGCCGCCGGCGCCGAGGGCGGTCATCGCCAGGGCCATCTGCGCGGACGCGGAGAGCAGCGCCAGCCGGTAGATGTCCCGGGCGCCCAGGCAAGCGGCGCTCAGGCAGACGGCGGTGACCGCACCGACCACCGCGAGGACGCTCAGGGCGTGGGCGGTGACCATCAGCAGGTCGTACACCCGCGCGAGCAGCACCACCCCGCCGAGCAGGGAGATGGAGATGGCGCCGAGCACCGGCAGCGGAGCCTCACGGAGCCCGAGCAGCCAGCCGGTGAACGGGAGTTGGGCCGCCCGCACCAGCGCGGCAACCAGCAGGAGCCCGCTGAAGATCACCAGGCTGCGGTAGCCGAGGCCGGGAACCGACCAGTGAGCGGCGGTCTGCCAGGCGGGGTCGAGGACCCGGAAGTCGGTGATGTCGAAGGCGCCGGAGGGCGGCTGCGTCTCGAGGCCGATGAAGACACCGAGCTTGTCGACCACGAAGGCCATCGCCAGCAGCAGGATGACGTCGGCGCCGGCGAGCACGGCGAAGGCTCGGCGGGCGGCCGTCCCGGTGCCGGGCCGGTGCCACCAGTGAAGGGCCAGCACCAGGATCGTCGCGGTCACGACCCCGAGCGCCAGCCAGAGCTGGAAGAGTCCCGGGCTCGCCACCACCGCGATCATCGCGGCGGCGAGGAGCGACGAGGCCCAGAAGAAGCGGCGGTAGGCGGCCTCACGCTCCAGCATCGCGGTGCCGAGCCCCTGGACGGCGAGGACCAGGAAGGGGATGAGGACCATCAGGCTCGCGCTCAGGTTGTCGACCCGCACGCCGACCGCGACCTGGAAGGTCGACGGGAAGGTGGCGGTCTCGCTCGGATCCACGGCCAGCGAGAGGAAGTTGAGGGTCGAGAACGCGGGGGTGACGCTGGTGGTCTCGTGGGCCAGGCGGTAGCCGAGCACGATCAGGGCCATGACCAGGGTCGCGCCCATGAAGCCCATGCACACCTGGGCCGCCCGGCGCGGGGTCTCGGCCACGAAGGAGAACGCGCAGCCCCCCAGCGGGAGCAGCAGGATGGCCCAGGCGTAGGTGTACATCAGCGGGGATCCGCCTCGACGTCGAGGTACTCGTCGGTGTCCAGGCTCTCCCGCCGGCGCTGGAGGAGGGCCACCAGGGCGGCTCCGACGAGGATCACGGCGGCGCACACCACCACGGCGGCGAGGGCGACCACCTCGCCCTGGGGAGGCCCGAGGCTGCCACCCCGGACGGCGGTGAAGCCGGCGAACGCGATCACCGAGGCGAGCAGCAGGATGGCGAGGCTGGTCAGCAACCCGAAGGCGTCGCGCCGGCTCACCAGGCCGAAGGCCCCGATCGCGAAGACGATGCCGCTCAGGATGGCAACCTGGCCTGGCCCGATGCTCATCCGCCACCCCCCGGGCTGGCGGCCTGACGCTTGGCGCGGGCGGCGGCGCGATCCTCGCGCCGGCGGCGCATCCTCGCCTCCCGCTCCTGATGGGCGCGGTGGCGCTCGACGTGCTCGGCCTCGTCGGGATCGGTCCGGCCGATGGCGAGCGCCACCAGGACGGCGGCCACGCCCACCACCACCAGCAGACCGGCGGTCACCGGCGCCTGATGGTTGAGGACGCTGCTCAGCGCAGTCTCGACCCCGCGCGGGTGCCAGCCGCTGCCGGCGGCGAGTGCGGTCCCATCGAGCACGACCAGCGCCAGCACCGCGAGGCCCGCCGCATACAGCCAGCGGCTGAGCGGCAGCGGGCTCGCCCGGGATCCCAGGGCTCCCCGCCGGTCCATCTCCACCACCGTCGCGACGGTGGCCAGGAGGATCACAACCTCGAGAAGGGCGAGCAGGTACTCATGACCGACGACCAGGAAGATGCCGATCGAGACGGCCACCGCGACGGCCGCCACCGCGGACTCGCGCGCGCCGCGCAGGCCGACGGCCGCAGCGCAGCTCAGCACGATCAGCACCGCGGCGATGTAGAAGCCGGCCGCGCTCATGGGCGACCGGCTCCAAGGGGCTCACGGAGGGGCGGAGAGGTGGGACGGCGGCGGGGCCGGGGCATCGCCGCGAGATTGTACCGGTGGGGACGGGCCCCCCCATTGATTCAGACCGAGTCGTCCTCCTCCAGGTCCCGCCGGGAGGGCGGTTGCCAGCGCTGCTCGGGTGGGACCACCCGCTCGAGGAAGAGCACCAGGCTGAGCCCGAGGAGGGCGATGATCACGCCGGCGATGGTCACCGCGTCGACATAGAGCGGGACCAGGGGGATCTTGATCGAGAGATCCCAGACGCTCGAGGGCCGTCCCGTCCCCGCCACCACGTTGCGCTCTCCGACCAGCCCGACCACGAACAGCGCCGCCCCCACCCCGATCACGTGGAAGAGGGCATTGCGGTGGCGCACCGCGATCCAGAAGCTGTAGGCGGACACGGTGCAGCCGGCCAGAACGGCCAGCGACGCGAGGACGATCTGGTACCAGGCGGGAGCCATCAGGCCGACGCAGCCTCCACCACCCCGCCGCCCAGAACCTCGTCGCCCCGGTAGAGCACCACCGACTGGCCCGGGGAGACCTGTCCGACCGGCTCCGGGAAGCGAAGCTCGACCGAGCGGCCGCCTGCGCCGATGACCTCGGCCGGGTGGGCCCGGCCGTGAGCCCGGAGCTGAGCCTCGACCCGGCCGCCGCCCTCCGGGGGACGGCCACCCACCCAGCGGCAGTCGCCCGCGGTCAACCGGCTCCGCCCGAGCTCGCCGGCGGGGCCGACCACCACCCGGTTGGCGGCGGCGTCGAGCTCCAGGACGTAGAGGGGGACGGCGTCGGGCCGGTCGGGGGCTATCCCCAGCCGTCCCCGCTGCCCGACGGTGTAGAAGGGCAGGCCCCGGTGCTCGCCGAGCACGCGTCCCGCGCCATCGACGATCGGCCCCGGCTGGAACCGACCGGCAAGGCGCCGGCTCAGGTCACCGGCGAGATCGTCTCCGACGAAGCAGAGCTCCTGGGAGTCCGGCTTGGCGGCGGTGCCCAGTCCGAGGGCGGCCGCCTCGGCGCGCACGTCGGCCTTGCGGCCCACGTCGCCGAGAGGCAGGAGCGCGGCGCCGAGCTGGGCCTGGTCGAGGCGGTGGAGGGTGTAGGCCTGGTCCTTGCCCGACTCGGAGGCACGGTGGAGCGTCCAGCTCTCCGCGCGCCGTCCGATCCGGGCGTAATGGCCGGTGGCGACGTGGGTGGCGCCGATGGCCCGGGCGCGCGCGAGGAGCACGCCGAACTTGACCCGCTGGTTGCAGCGCACGCAGGGGTTGGGCGTCCGGCCGGAAGCGTAGTCGTCCTCGAAGCCGGTGATGACCTCGGCAGCGAACTCGCTCTCGAGATTCCAGGTCAGGTGGCGGATGCCCAGCCGGTCGGCGACCCGCCGCGCGTCCTCGACCGCGTCGACGGAGCAGCACCCCCGGTCGCGGACCTGCTCGCGGTCACCGGCCCACATCGCCAGGGTCACCCCCCAGGTCGTCACGCCCCGGGCCACGCAGCGGGCCGCGGCCACGCTGCTGTCCACCCCGCCGGACATCGCCACCGCGACCACGGCTCCCCGGGGCAGCAGGTCGAAGGGGTCGGCGGGCACGATCGGGGCGGGGGCCTCGAGGGTGGCGACGGTCATCCCCGAAGCGTACGCGAGTTTGGTGCGGGGTCTCCGGCCGCCCCACGCCCACGGTGAATTGCGATCGAGGGCCACCTGGGATTTGCCGGCAACTCCCGCGGCCACCCCCGCCCGTGGCCGAGAGCACCCGCCGGCCGCCGGCGCCGGACCGAGCCCGGGCTCAGCCGCCGATGGAGACTCAGCCGCCGGCGACGGCCGGGACGATGGAGATGTCGTCGCCCGCCGCGACCGGGGTGTCGAGCCCGCCGCCGAATCGGATGTCGGCGTCGTTGACGTAGATGTTGATGAACTGGCGGAGCTTGCCTCCGTCGTCGTAGAGGCGGTCCCGGAAGCCGGGGAACCGGACCTCGAGATCGGCCAGGGCGGCGGCGACGGTGCCGCCCTCGACCTCGACCTGGGAGCTGCCCGCGGTGAGCCGGCGCAGCGGACCGGGGACCCGAACGTTCACTGGCATGGGCTGGAGTATAGGGACGGGGCCCGGACGCGGGACCGCCGCCGGCACGCCGCGGCTCGGCTCGGCTCAGCCGCTCCGCGCCCGCAGCGAGAACATGAGGGGGATCGGATCCCCGGGTATCCTCCACCACCGGCCGTGGCGGGTCATGAAGGGAAAGCGCCGCCAGACGTCCACCGCGAACTCGTGGAGGAACTCGATCTCGAGGCCCGCGTCGCGGGCCGCCTGCACGATCTCGCCGAGCGGGTGCATCCACTGATAGCTGACCGGGTCGGGGAGCTCGGCCTCGGGATCCGCGTAGGTGCCGGCCCACTCCGAGCGCTGCGCCTGCCGCCGGAAGTAGTGCTGCCCCGGGTGCACGCGCAGGCCGGTGACCGACGGGTCATCGTTGTCGAATACCGCGGCCAGCGGATGGCCGTCCAGAACGTAGAGAAAGCCGCCCGGCTTGAGGTGGCGGGCGGCGGCGGCGACCCAGGCGGGCAGGTCCGGTGCCCAGCAGAGCGCGCCATGGGAGGCGAGGACCACGTCGTAGCGCCGAGGGAGGTGGAGCGCGGTGACCTCGGACTCGACGAACTCGGCGTCCACCCTCAGCCGCGCCGCCAGCGCGCGACCGGCCCGGAGCGCGGCCGGTGAGAAGTCGACACCGGTCACCCGAGCCCCCAGCAGCGCCCACGAGAGCGAGTCGGTGCCGATGTGGCACTGGAGGTGCAGCAGGTCCTTGCCGGCGACGTCCCCGACCTCGGCGAGGGTGATCGGATCGAGGCGCGGACGCCGCGACCGGACCAGGCCCTCGACGTCGTAGAAGGCGGAGGCGACGTGATTGTCGACCCGCGCCTCCCAGTTCCTCAGGTTGGCCGCGAGCTGGGATGCCTCGCGGGGCCGCCTGTGCTCACCCACTCTCTCTCCCTCCGGGCCGTTGGGCTGGAACCGTCCCGAGCCCCGGCGACCCGCCCCCCCGGGCCGCCATTCCCGCCCCGGGCCGCCATTCCCGCCGCGGGGCGCCATCCTCGCCGCGCGCGTGTCGTCGCTGTGGGGCGCCGTCCCGCCGGGCGTCCTCCCCGCTCCGAGACGTCGTCCCCGCCGCGGGCTCAGGGTGCGGGCGGCAGGTCCACAACCAGCGGGCTCCGCTCCGCCCGCGCGGGGGCGCCCGCCACCAGGTCGTCGTAGCAGAGCTGGGACCACGACTCCATGCTGAGGTAGTAGCGGCGCATCGCCTCCAGGGTCATGATCTCGCCCTCGAGCTTGTGGGTCTCCCGCACCGCGACCGGGCCCGCCTCGGGCTCCACCAGGAAGACCAGGCCGAGGTGGACGCGCCCCACCGGTGTCGAGTCCTCGTTGAGCAGGGCGACCAGCCGTGCCGTCGCCGGCGACGCGCAGACGATCTCCTCCTGCCACTCGCGCATCAGGCCACCCACCACCGGGTCGAAGCGCTCGCCGTCCCCCGGGTTCACGTGCCCGCCCACCCCCAGTGAGTAGAGGTTGTGGAGCCGCCGCTCGCTGGAGTGGCGGAGCCGCCGGGTGATCAGGTAGGTGTCGTCGTCGGGACAGTGGACGATGCAGTAGGGGATCACCTGCTGCTGGGTGGGGTCGTCCTCCACCAGATGCCGCGGCCGGTACTCGCTGCAGGCCCGGATGGTCCGGAGCACCCGCTCCAGCCCGCGGGTGACCAGGCCGTGCCAGACGTTGCCCGGAAAGATCGTCGTCCGGGGGATGCAGAGGACGTCCTCGTCCACGTGCGCGCGCGCAACTCCGAGCGTGGCGGCAGGCGACGAAACGCTCATGCCCTCCTCCGTGTCGTGGGCCCCAGGTGCTCGCAACGGTACACCGTCGGGGGGCTCGGGCACAGCGTCAGGACTCGGCCCGGACCGGGTTGCGGAGGAGCCCGATCCCCTCGATCTCCACCTCCACGACGTCACCGTCGCGCATCGGTCCCACCCCCGCCGGGGTCCCGGTGAAGATCGCGTCACCCGGCTCCAGGGTCATGCAGGCGCTGATGTGGGCGAGCAGCTCCCCGACCCCGACCACCATCTCGCGGCTGCTGGCGCGCTGGCGGACCTCGCCGTTGACCCGGGTGACGATGAGGACGTCCGACGGGTCGAGGGCGACCACGTGGGGCCCCAGGGCGCAGAAGGTGTCGAACCCCTTGGCCCGGGTCCACTGCTCCTCGGCGGCCTGGATCTCCCGGGCGGTCACATCGTTGCCGCAGGTGTAGCCCCGGACCCCCTCCAGGGCGGCCGCGGGGGTGGCGTGGCGGAGGCGGGTGCCGACGATGGCGACCAATTCACCCTCGTAGTCGATCCGGGAGAGACCGGCCGGCAGCCGCGGGAGCACGATGGCGTCGCCATCCCCGATCACCGATGACGGGGGCTTGAGGAAGAGGAGCGGGTCGCGCGCGAGGGCGTGGCCCAGCTCGTCGGCGTGCTCGCGGTAGTTCCGACCGACGCAGACGATCTTGCCGGGACGCTCCCCGACGCCCATTCCCCAGGCGACCTCCGTGCTCTGGCGCGTCTCCGGATTGTTCCATCCGCGAGGGTTCCGGCGGAGCCGCGGCGGCCGCGATAGAATCCGCGCCGTCTTGATCCCCCGGGGTGCCCGAGCCTGGCGACTGGCGGCGATCGCCGCCCTGGCCGGCGCGACGCTCGGGTGCGGCTCGCCGTCCGGCCCCACCCCCACCGTCTCCGCGGCGCCCACCAACCCGGTGTCCCCCATTCCATCCGAACCCCCATCGGCGCCGGCGATGCCCACCGTCTCCCCGGAGTCGACCCCGACCGCATCGCCCGCCCCGGCCTCGACCGGGCTCGACCCGACCCAGCCCGATCAGGTGGCACTGGCGCTGTACGCGGGCGGGGGCACGCCGGCGACGGGACGCCTCGACTGCCTGACCACCACCGCCTCGTGCCCGCTGACCACCCGGCTGACCGAGCGTCTCGCGGCGTTCCCCGATGCGAGCCAGGCCCACAACGCGGGAGGCGGCGGCTCGGATCCGTTCTGCCGCGGCTGCCAGGTGCCCTTTGCGAACCTCACGGTCAGCGGCTCGACCGCGGACCCGACCGGCGCCATCGTCTATGTTGTGCTGACAGACGGAGGCACGACGCTCCCCCTGGCCATCATCGAGGTCCAGGAGGAGGGCGGAGGCTACCTGGTGGACGATGTCGACTGCGTGAGCGGTGGGGAGCCCGATCTCTCCACCTCGCTCTACGCGATCACCGACACCGATGACACCGGCTGCCCCGCCGCGGACGCCGGGTAGCCGGGTCCGGCGGGAGCGGAGCGGGGGGTCATGCCCGAGCTGCCCGAGGTCCAGGCGCTCGCCGAGAACCTCGACCGCCGCCTCCGGGGGCGGTGCATCACCTCGCTGACGGTCGCGTCCATCGCCGCCCTCAAGACCTACGACCCACCGGTCACGGCGCTCGCCGGTCGCGCGGTCGCCGGGGTGGGCCGCCATGGCAAGTTCCTCGACCTCGAGGCGGCCGCCCCCGGTGGCACCGGGCCCTCCCTCCACCTGGTCGCCCACCTCAGCCGGGGAGGTTGGGTCCGCTGGCGGGAGAACGCCTCCGACACCCGCCTGGCCCAGCGCGGGCCGCTGGCGGCCCGGCTCCGCTTCGACGACGGGACCGGCCTCGACCTCACCGAGCAGGGAACCGAGAAGCGGCTGGCCATCTACGTGGTCCGCGATCCGGTCGACGTGCCCGGCGTGAGCCGGCTGGGGGTGGACGCCCTTGACCCGGGATTGGACCGTGGGCGGCTCGGGGACCTGCTGCGAGGTCGCCCGGGGACCCTCAAGAACGCGCTCGCCGACCAGGGTGTCATCGCCGGGGTGGGCAACGCCTACTCCGACGAGATCCTGCATGCCGCCCGCCTCTCCCCCTTCGCCCGGGCCGACCGGCTCGACGACGAGTCGCTGGCCCGGCTGCTGACCGCGCTCCGCGAGACGCTCGGCGCGGCCCTGGAACAGGCGCGCGCCCTGGACATCGGCGGTCTCAAGGAGGGCAAGCGCGCCGGCATGCGGGTCCACGGCCGCACCGGTGAGCCCTGCCCCGTCTGCGGCGACACGGTGCGCGAGGTGTCGCTGGCGTCGCGCTCCTTCCAGTACTGCCCGGGGTGCCAGACCGGGGGCCGGATCTACGCCGACCGGCGGATGTCCCGCCTGCTCCGCTGACCGGGTCCGGGGCCTTTCCGGGTGCGGCGCTCCGCCGGGCGCCCGGTGCTACCTTGACTCGATGAGCCTCCTCCATCCCGCGGTGCGGGCGTGGTTCGACGCGCGGTTCCCGGAGGGCCCCACCCCGGCACAGGCGGAGGGCTGGCCGCACATCGCGGCCCGCGAGTCGACCCTGATCGCCGCCCCCACCGGCTCGGGGAAGACGCTGGCCGGCTTCCTCACCGCGATCGACGAGCTGTACGTCGCCGCCGCGGCTGGGGAGGCCGTCGAGGGGGCCACCCAGGTGGTCTACGTCTCCCCGCTCAAGGCGCTGGCCGTCGACGTCCACCAGAACCTCGAGGTGCCGCTCCGGGAGATCGCCGGGGTCGCGGCGTCGCTGGGGATGGCGGCGCCGGCGCTGCGGGTCGAGGTCCGCACCGGTGACACCCCGCCCTCAGCGCGGGCGGCGATGGCGCGGCGCCCGCCCAACTTCCTGGTCACCACCCCGGAGTCCCTCTACCTGCTGGTGACCGCTGCGGGCAGCCGCGCCACCCTCGGCGGGGTGCGCACGGTCATCGTCGACGAGATCCACGCGGTGGCCCGCGACAAGCGCGGGTCCCACCTGGCGGTGACCCTGGAGCGGCTCGAAGCCCTCTGCGCCCAGCCGCCGGTGCGGGTCGGGCTCTCCGCCACCCAGCGCCCCATCGAGACCATCGCCCGGCTGCTGGTGGGCGCCGGGCCGGACCGCGAGGACGCCCTGGGGTGGCCCCGCTGCGCCATCGTCGACACCGGCCACCAGCGGGCCCTCGACATCGCCATCGAGCTCCCCGAGGAGGAGCTCGGCGCGGTCGCCAGCCGGGAGCAGCTCGACGACATCGTCGGGCGCATCGCCACCCAGGTGGCGGCGCACCGCACCACGCTGGTCTTCGTCAACACCCGCCGGATGTCCGAGCGGATCGCCCACCTGCTGGCCGCGCGGCTCGGCGACGACGCGGTGATGGCTCACCACGGCAGCCTCTCCCGGGAGCGCCGCAGCCTGGTCGAATCGCGGCTGCGGGCCGGCGAGCTGCGCGCCCTGGTGGCCACCGCGTCGCTGGAGCTGGGCATCGACATCGGGCCCGTCGACATGGTCTGCCAGATCGCCTCGCCGCGCAGCCTGGCCACCTTCCTGCAGCGGGTGGGCCGTTCCGGGCACCGGCGGGGTGCCATCCCCACGGGCCGCCTCTTCCCGATGACCCGCGACGACCTCGTGGAGTGCTGCGCGCTCCTCGCCGGGGTCCGCGCGGGCCGGCTGGACGCCATCGAGCCGCCGGTCGCGCCGCTCGACATCCTCGCCCAGCAACTGGTCGCCGAGTGCGCGGCGCGCTCGCCCGCGGGGGCGAATCTGACGGCGCCTGCCGGCCGGCCTGAGCGACAGCCGGCCCCGCGCGCTGGAGGAGACGATGCCATCGCCGACCCCGGGGTGGCGGAGGACGACCTCTATCACCTGGTCCGGCGGGCGGCGCCCTTCGCCGGCCTGGCCCGGGCGGACTTCGACGAGGTGGTGGAGCTGGTCTCCTCCGGGGTCGCCACCGGGCGCGGCACCGCCGGCGCCTACCTCCACCGGGATCGGGTCCACCACCGGCTCCGCGCCCGGCGGGGCGCCCGGCTGGCCGCGCTCACCTCCGGGGGTGCGATCCCCGAGAGCGGCGACTACCGCGTGGTCGCCGAGCCCGACGACACGGTCGTTGGCAGCGTCAACGAGGACTGGGCGATCGAGTCGATGGCCGGCGACGTCTTCCTGCTCGGCAGCACCTCGTGGCGGATCACCCGGGTGACCGGCGGCACGGTGCGGGTGGTCGACGCGCAGGGGGTGCCGCCCTCGGTGCCCTTCTGGCTGGGGGAGGCTCCCGGGCGCTCGCGCGAGCTCTCCGAGGAGGTGTCGGACCTCCGCGCCGGGGTCGACGCGGCGCTCTCAGGAGGGGATCCGGAGGCCGCGGTGGCCGGGGTGGTCGCCCGCTGCGGGGTCACCGAGGAGGTGGCCGCGCAGGCGGTCGCGTACCTGGCCGCGGGCCGGGCCGCGCTCGGTCTGCTGCCCACCCGGGACCGGATCGTCCTGGAGCGCTGCTTCGACGAGTCGGGCGGCACCCAGATCGTGGTCCACGCGCCCTTCGGGGCACGGCTCAATCGCGGCCTCGGACTGGCGCTGCGCAAGCGCTTCTGCGCGACCTTCGACTTCGAGCTCCAGGCGGCAGCCAGCGACGACGCGGTGCTGCTCTCGCTCGGGCCCCAGCACAGCCTGCCGCTCGAGGACGTCCCCCGGTTCCTGGCCTCGGCGACGGTCGAGGAGGTGCTGCGCCGCGCGGTGATCTTCTCCCCGATGTTCCCGGTGCGCTGGCGCTGGACGCTCACCCGGTCGCTGACGGTGCTGCGCTTCCGGGGCGGCCGCCGCAACCCCGCCCCCCTGCAGCGGCTCCAGTCCGACGACGTCATGGCGGCGATCTTCCCGGCGCTGGTCGCCTGCCAGAACGAGAACCCCACCGGGCCGGTCGAGCCCCCGGACCACCCGCTGGTGCGGCAGACCATGCACGACTGCCTTCACGAGGCGATGGATGTGGACTCCCTCCGCACCCTGGTGGCCGAGATCGAGGGCGGCGCGATCTCGGTCACCTGCCGGGACACCACCGAGCCGTCGGTGCTGGCCCACGAGATCCTCAACGGCCACCCGTACACGTTCCTGGACGACGCCCCGCTCGAGGAGCGGCGGAGCCGTGCGGTCCCGCTGCGGCGCGGGCTCTCCATCGACCCGCGCGACCTGGCCGCCCTCGACCCCGCCGCCATCGCCCGGGTCCGCGACGAGGCCGCCGCCGACCCGCGCGACCCAGAGGAGTTGCACGACCTGCTGCTGGCCCTGGTGGTGGCCCGGCCGCGCGCCGCCTGGCGGGGGTGGTTCGAGGCGCTGAGGGCGGCCGGCCGGGCCATCACCGTGAACGCGGCGGGCGCAGCCCTCTGGTGCGCGGTCGAGTCCCGGCGCCTGGTCGAGATCATGCTGCCCGCGGCGGCCTTCGACCCCGACCTGCAGCCACCGCCCGGCAGCGCCGACACCGACGACCCCGGGGTGGCCGCGGCGCTGGCGCTGCGCGGGCATCTGGAGCTCTGCGGCCCGGTGACGGCGGGCGAGCTCGCGACCGCCACCTCACTCCCCGAGGGCCTGGTCGCATCCGGGATGGCCCGGCTGGAGGCGGAGGGCTTCGCGGTGCGCGGCGGCTTCGACCCGACCCTGGAGGGCGAGCAGTGGTGCTCGCGGCGGCTGCTCATGCGCATCCACTCCCACACGCGGGAGCGTCTGCGCCGCGAGATCGCCCCGGTGAGCCCGCGCGACCTGATGCGATTCCTGCTGCGCTGGCAGGGGGTCTCCGCGGGTACGCAGCGGGAGGGCCGGGCCGGTGTCGCCGCCGCCATCGCCCAGCTCCAGGGCACCGAGGCTCCCACCGGCGCCTGGGAGGCGGAGATCCTCCCCCGCCGCGTCGCCGGGTACCGCCCGGCGTGGCTCGACGACCTCTGCCTCTCGGGCAGCGTTGCCTGGGGGCGGCTCAAGGTGCGCGAGGCCGACCCGGAGGCGAGCCTGCGCAGCCGGCCCTTCCCCTCCCGGGCCACGCCGGTGACCCTGGTGGGGCGCGCCGATCTGCCCTGGCTGCTCCAGGCGGTCCGGGGCGGCGCCCGGCCGGCCGAGCCGGAGAGCGGCGCCACCCGCGAGGTCGTCGCGGTGCTGCGCGAGCACGGCGCCCTCTTCACCGGTGACGTCGTCGCCCTCTCGCGGCGCCTCCCCACCGAGGTGACCGCGGGGCTGTGGGACGCGGTCGGCCGGGGCCTGGTCACCGCCGATGGGTTCGCCGCAGTCCGGTCGCTGCTCGCCGGCCACCGCCACGCCCTCCCCGGCCACGGTCGTGGCCTCCGGCGGGGCACCGCCGGCATCGCCGCCGGCGAGGGGCGGTGGTCGCTCCTGCCCGAGGCGGCGCCGGTGGCCGATCGCGACGCGCTGGCGGAGGCGGTGGCGGAGCAGCTCCTGGCGCGCTGGGGAGTCGTCTTCCACGATCTGCTCGCCCGCGAGAGCCTGGCCCTCCCCTGGCGCGAGGTGCTCTGGGCGCTGCGGCGGATGGAGGCGAGGGGCACGGCGCGCGGCGGCCGCTTCGTCAACGGCTTCGCGGGCGAGCAGTACGCCCTTCCCGAGGCGGTCGACATGCTGCGCAGTGTCCGCCGCAGCTCACCGGAAGGTGAGGTGGTGCGGCTCTCCGCGGCCGACCCATTGAACCTGGCGGGGATCATCGTCCCCGGGCCGCGGGTCCCCGCGCTGCACACCCACACGGTCAGCTTCCGCGACGGGATCCCCGAGGTGGATGACGTCAGCGTTCTGGCCGCGACCGGCGACCGGGTCACCGCCGCGGTCTGAGGCGCCGCCGGCCCCGGCTACCCGGCCGAGAGCGCGGCCAGGTCCTCGAAGAAGGCGGGGTAGGAGATGGCCACCGACTCCGCGCCGGCGATGCGGGTCTCGCCCGGTGCCGCGCAGAGGCAGCCGGCCACCGCGAACGCCATCGCCAGCCGGTGGTCGCCGGCGGCGTCCACCGCGGCCGGGATCAGCCGGGTCGGCCCCTCGATGACCAGCCCGTCGGGGAGGGTCTCGCAGGCCGCGCCCATCCGCCTCAGCCCCTCGGCCAGGTGGGTGATCCGATCGGACTCCTTGGCCCGAAGCTCGGCGGCACCGCGGATCTCCGTCACCCCCTCCGCCTGGGTGGCGAGCACGGCGATCACCGGCAGCTCGTCGATGAGACGGGGGACCAGGGCCCCCCCGATGCTGGTCCCGTGCAGGGTTCCGCCGCGAACCTCCAGGTCGCCGACCGGCTCCACCCCACCGGCGGGCTCGCCCTCGGCGACGTCGACCGCCGCGCCCATGGCACGGAGCACCTCGATGACCCCGTCGCGCCCGGGGTTGAGGCCCACCCCGGGGCAGCGAACCCGCCAGCCCTGGCGCGCCGCGGCCAGGCAGAGGAAGAATGCGGCCGAGCTGATGTCGCCGGGGATGTGCAGGCCGAAGGGCTGGGCCGGGCCGGGGGTCACGGTGACCCGGCCGTCCGAGGTCATCACCTCGACGCCGCAGAGCCGGAGGAGACGCTCGGTGTGGTCGCGGGTCAGCGCCGGCTCGACGACCGTGGTCGGGCCGTCGGCGAAGAGGCCGGCGAGGAGCACCGCGGTCTTGACCTGGGCACTCGGCACCGGCGGCTCGAAGCTGATCGCCCGCAGGGGGCGCCGCCCCTCGATCGTCATCGGAGCGGTGCCCTCCGGTCCCAGCCGGACCGCCGCCCCCATCGCCTGGAGCGGGGCGGCGATGCGGCGCATCGGCCGCCGCATCAGGGAGGCGTCCCCCTCCAGCGAGGCGGTGATCGGATGCCCGGCGATGGCCCCGGCCAGCATCCGCATCGTGCTCCCCGAGTTGCCGCAGTCGAGGCGGTCGCTCGGCGCTCTGAGGGCGAGGTCCGGCCCATTGCCCTCCACCATGGCGCGGCCGTCACCGTGGAGCCGGACGAACACACCGCAGCCCTCCAGGCACGACGCGGTGTGGGCGACGTCCTCGCCCGGGGCCAAACCGCCCAGGTAGGTGCGGCCACGGGCCAGTGCCCCGAGGATGAGGGCGCGGTGGCTGATGCTCTTGTCCCCGGGCACCCGCACCTCCCCGTCCAGCCGGAAGATCGGCGCCAGGTTGATGGGGGGCGTCATCGGAGAGTGGCCGGAGCGAGGATCGGCATGGTCACCCGGCGATGCCAACCCCGCGCAGCCCGCGGATGAAGCGCTCCGCGATCGCTCCCGGGTCGTCACCACCCTTGCCGATGGCGTCGAGGAGGGCCGAGGCGACCACCACCGCCTCGCAGTGGCCGGTGAGCGCCACCACGTGCTCAGGACGGGAGATGCCGAAGCCGAGAGCCCGCGGCAGGGCGGTCACGGAGCGCACCCGTTCCAGGAGATCGACGGCGGCGGGGCTCACCCGGTCGCGAGCGCCGGTGGTGCCGGTCACGCTGACGCAGTAGACGAAGCCGGCGGCGGTGGCGGCGACCCGGGCCACCCGGGATGTCGGGGTGGTGGGCGCCACCAGGGGGATGTGGGCGAGACCGTGGGCGCCGAGCGCAGCGGCCAGCCCGGCTGCCTCGTCGACGGGCAGGTCGGGGACGATCACCCCGTCGATCCCGGCCGCGGCGCAGCCGGCGGCGAACGTCTCGACTCCCATGGCGAGCACGGGGTTGATGTAGGTCATCGCCGCCACCGGGATGGTCAGCCCGGCTGCCCGCGCCTCGGCCACCTGGGCGATGGCCCGAGCCGGTGTCATCCCCTGTTCCAGGGCTCTCCATCCCGCGCTCTGGATGGTGGGGCCGTCGGCGAGCGGGTCGCTGAAGGGGATGCCGACCTCGGTGGCCAGGCTCCCCGCCCGCTGGAAGGCGAGCAGGAGCGGAGCGGTGTCGCCGGGCCCCGGGAAGCCGGCCATCACGTAGGGGATGATCCCGGGCTGCCCGCCCGTCCCCTGCGCCGCGAAGGCGGCCTCGAATCTCCCCGCGGCGACCGCCGTCATGGGGTCGCCGCCTCGGCGCCGCCCACGGCCCGGACCGTGTCGATGTCCTTGTCACCCCGGCCGCTCAGGCAGACCAGCACGCGGTGGCCGGGGCCCAGCTCGCGCGCCCGCCGCTCGGCGACCGCCAGGGCGTGGCTGGACTCCAGGGCGGGGATGATCCCCTCCATCCGGCAGAGGCGGTGGAAGGCGCGCAGCGCCTCGACGTCGGTGCAGGCGACGTAACGGGCGCGCTCGGCGTCGCGCAGCGCGGCGTGCTCGGGACCGACCCCGGGGTAGTCGAGACCGGCGGAGATCGAGTGGGTCTCGATCACCTGCCCGTTGGCATCCTGGAGGAGGTAGCTGTAGGCACCGTGGAGGACGCCCGGCCGGCCCGCCTCGAGCGACGCCGCGTGCTCCCCCGTCTCGATGCCGCGGCCGGCGGCCTCGACGCCGAGCAGCTCCACGTCCTCGTCATCGAGGAAGGCAGTGAAGATGCCGATGGCGTTGCTCCCCCCGCCCACGCAGGCGACCACCGAGTCGGGCAGCGCCCCCCACCGCTCGAGCGCCTGGCGGCGCGCCTCGTCACCGATCACCCGCTGAAAGCGCTTGACCAGGGTCGGATACGGGTGCGGGCCCACCACCGACCCGATCACGTAATGAGTGTTATGGACATTGGTGACCCAATCTCGGATGGCCTCGTTGGTGGCGTCCTTCAGGGTCCGGGAACCGCTGTCAACCGGCCTGACCTCGGCGCCGAGCAGGCCCATGCGGTAGACGTTGACCGCCTGGCGCCGGGTGTCCTCGCGACCCATGTAGACGACGCACTCGAGGCCGAAGCAGGCGCAGACGGTGGCGACCGCCACCCCGTGCTGGCCGGCCCCGGTCTCGGCGATGATCCGGGTCTTGCCCATCCGCCGGGCCAGCAGCACCTGGCCGAGCGCGTTGTTGAGCTTGTGGGCGCCGGTGTGGACGAGGTCCTCGCGCTTGAGCCAGATCTCGGCACCGGCGCAGTCGGCGGTCAGCCGCCGGGCCAGGGTCAGCGGGGTGGGACGCCCGGCGTAGTCGCGCAGCCACGAGTCCAGCTCGGCGACGAAGGCGGGGTCGGCCAGCGCCTCGTTCATCGCCGTCTCCAGCTCCTCCACGGCGGGGACCAGGGTCTCGGGCACGTAGGCCCCGCCGTAGATCCCGAAGCGCCCGGCGGTGGTCATCGACCCGCCCCTCCGGCCGGGGTGCCGGCGCTCGGGCCGGTGGCTGTCACCGCCCGCTCGTGAAGAGCCGCGAACGCCTCCCGGGCCGCGGCCACGAAGTCGCGCACCCTGCCCGGGTCCTTGACCCCGGGGCTCGACTCCAGCCCGCTGCTGGCGTCGACGCCATGCGGCCGGACCCGCTCGATGGCGGCGGCGACGTTGTCCGGGGTCAGCCCGCCGGCCAGGATGATGGGGCGGTGGGCGGCCACCTCCGCGGCGGTCTCGAGGTCCACCAGCCTGCCGGTGCCGCCGGGGAGCGCGCCGGCGCCGGCCGGTGGGCTGTCCAGCAGCAGCAGGCAGTCGGGCCACCAGTCCGCGGTGAAGGCGGCACCCGGACCGGCCGGGTTGAGAGCACGGATCACCGGGACGTCCACCTGCGCGACCAGCCACGGCTCCACCCGTCCGTGGAGCTGGACCGCGTCGAGCCGGTGGCGGCGAGCGACGGCGGCGCAGCGCTCGGCCGCCGGCTCCACCATCACCCCCACCAGGTCGGCGCGACCTGACAGCGCGGCGCGCACGGCGTCGACGGCGGCATCGTCGGCGTGGCGCGGGCTGCGCTCCTCGAGCACCACCCCGACCCAGTCGGCGCCGGCGCCGACCGCACACTCGGCGATCTCGGGGGTCCGCACGCCGCACACCTTGACGATCACCTGCGCATCATGCCGACTCGACGCCCCGGGTCGGAGCGCCGGACGACCGCGCGGACGGCCCGCACCCGGCCGGGCCGGATCCTCCACCGGTCGGGCTCGCTCCCCTCCAGAGCGAGCGCGCCGGCGCCCGGCCTCACCGGATGTCGCGGCGCGCCGACCCCGCCCGAGCCGCGGCTGCCACCAGCTCGGCGCAGAGGGCTCCCGGGTCCGGGTGGCGCATCAGTGCCTCGCCGACCAGCACCGCGTCGGCCCCCTCCCCCACCAGCCGGGCGGCGTCGGCCGAGTTGCGCACCCCGGACTCGGCGACGCTCACCACCCGGTCCGGGAGCAGCCGGCGGAGACGGGAGAAGGTGTCCAGGTCGGTGCGCAGGCTGCGCAGGTCGCGGTTGTTGATGCCGACACAGGTGGCGCCGGCGGCCAGGGCTCGCTCGACCTGCGGCTCGTCGTGGACCTCCACCACCGCCTGGGCGCCGGCCCGCCGCGCCGCCTCCAGGCACTCCTCGAGGGCGCCGCCCTCGAGCACGGCGACGATCAGCAGCACCCAGTCGGCGCCGAGCACCCTGGACTCGGCGACCTGGACCGGATCGACCGTGAAGTCCTTGCGCAGCACCGGGATCGCGACCGCGGTCCGGACCGCCTGCAGGTCCGCCGGCGAGCCCCCGAAGTCGGGGCCGTCGGTGAGCACCGACATCGCCGCCGCCCCGGCGCCGGCGTAGGCGGCGCCGACCGCGCCCACGTCGAGGCCGGCGCGGAGGGAGCCACCGCTGGGCGAGCGTCGCTTCAGCTCGGCGATCACCCGGCCTCCGCGCAGCACCTCGAAGCCCGGCGCCGGCGGCAGGTGCTCGGCCGTGGCCCAGATGGCGGCGCGACCGCAGTTGATCTCCGCGACCTCGCGCCGCTTCCGCTCGACGATCGGACCGAGCGCCCCGAGGTCGGCGCTCATCACACCGACCGCCGGCGGCTGGCGGGGCACATCGCCGTCGGGGGGACGCTCGTCCGCCGCCTTCGGCGTCGGCGGCTTCTGCTCGGCGCGATTGCAGCTCGCGCCTGCGCAAACCCCCCTTGGACGACGTGCCCCACCGCCGCCGTCCCCTGCCCGACGATGCGCCGCGCCCCCAGCGCCCTCACCGCCCGGCACCCAGCGGCGCCGCCGTCATCTCCAGAAAGTTCTCGAGGATGCGGTAGCCGGCCGCGGTGCCGATCGACTCGGGGTGGAACTGGACCCCGACCACCGGCTGCTCACGATGGCGCAGCGCCATGATCACCCCGTCATCGGTGCGGGCGGTGACCTCCAGGGACGCGGGCAGGGTCGCGGGTTCCACCACCAGCGAGTGGTACCGGGTGGCCGTGAAGGGGTCGGGCACCCCGGCGAAGAGCCCGGCGCCGTCGTGGCGGACCTCGCTCAGCTTCCCGTGCATGAGCGACGGTGCCCGCACCACCCGCCCACCGTAGGCCTCCCCGATGGCCTGGTGCCCCAGGCACACCCCGAGGATGGGGATGCGCGCGCCGAGCTCGCGGATCAGCTCCACCGAGATCCCGGCGTCGGCGGGGCTCTTCGGCCCCGGCGAGATCACCACCGCGGCGGGCCGGTGCTCCCCGATCGCCACCACCGTGGCGGTGTCGTTGCGCACCACCACACAGCGCGCCCCCAGCTCGCCCAGCCGCTGGACCAGGTTGAAGGTGAAGGAGTCGTAGTTGTCGACAACCAGGACCGAATCTCCGAGGTCGCGGTCGGGAAGGCTGAACTCCTCGTTCATCGCGGCTGCCCCGCGCAGCTCGTGGCCGGCGCGCTCACCGCCCCGGGCCCTCCTCCGCTGCTGCCCCCTCCCTCGCCGCTGCCCCCGCCGCCCCCGCAACCACGCCACCCGCCACCGCCAGCGGGCGGAGCGATTCGGCCGCCATGGCGAGCGCGCGCAGCTTGTTGTCGATCTCGCGCGCCTCCTCGGCCGGGTCGGAGTCGGCGACGATGCCGGCGGCGGCCTGGAGGTGGAGCCGTCCCTGGCGGACCACCGCGGTGCGCAGGGCGATCGCGGTGTCCAGGCTGCCCCGGAAGTCGAGGTAGCCGACCGCGCCCGCGTAGGCGCCCCGGACCTCCGGCTCGAGCTCGGCGATGATCTCCATCGCCCGCACCTTGGGGGCGCCGGTGACGGTCCCGGCGGGGAAGCAGGCGCGCAGCGCGTCCACCGCGGTGAGCCCCGGGCGGAGCCGCCCCTGGATCGACGTCTCCAGGTGCATGACGTGGCCGTAGCGGCGGACCGCCGCGTAGTCGCTGACCTCGACGCTGCCGATCTCGCAGACCCGGCCCACGTCGTTGCGGCCGAGGTCGACCAGCATCAGGTGCTCGGCCTGCTCCTTGGCGCTCTCGTGGAGCTCCCGCTCCATGGCGTCGTCCTCCTCCGGGGTGCGACCCCGGCGCCGGGTGCCGGCGATGGGGTGGTAGTCGACCCGCCCCTCCGCGGTCACCCGGACCAGCATCTCGGGACTGGTGCCGGCCAGCACGCAGTCGTCGGTCCGGAGGTAGAAGAGATATGGACTGGGGTTCACCGCCCGCAGCGCCGCGTAGAGGCGGAGCGGGGAGACCGGGAAGTCGAGGCTGAAGCGCCGGGAGACCTGCACCTGGAAGATGTCCCCGGCCGCGATGTACTCGAGGCAGCGCTCCACCGCCGCCATGAAGTCATCACGGCTCAGGTTGGCGGCGGCGTCGGGGAGCGGCGCCGGGGTGGAGGGGGTGACAACCACCGCGGGCGTCACCGCGCCGGCCAGGCTCTCCGCCATCGCGTCCAGACGGCGGACCCCGGCGGCATGAGCCTCGGCGAGGTCGGTGTCGGTGGGGATGTGGGTGACCAGATGAACGACCTCGCGCTCCCGGTCGAGCACGCTGCAGGAGAGGCAGCGGCCCCACCAGGCGTCGGGGAGGTCGAGCGGATCGCGGTCGGGCCGCCCCACGTTCTCGAAGCTGGTCGCCGCCTCGTAGGAGAGATGCCCGACCGACCCGCCGGTGAAGGGCACGTCGAGGTCGTCGGGGAGGGCCACCCGCGGGCCGGTGGTGAACTCCTGGAGGGCTCGGAGCGGGTCGGGACACGGCACCGGGGCGGCCGGCTCCCCCTCGCCGAGCCGGGTGAGCCGCCCCCGCCGGACCCGGAACCGCTCCGGGCCGGCCAGGCCCGCGAACGTGAAGCGGGCAAACTCCCCCTCGCCGCTGGCGGACTCGAAGAGGAAGGCTCCGGGGCGGTCTCCGACCGCGGCGAGCAGCCGCGGCCCGGTCATCTCGGGGGCCGGGACGGTCCGCACCAGGGCGACCAGATCGTGGTCCCGCGCCAGGGCTCGGGTCTGCTCGAGGCCCGGGCGGACGTCGGCGCTCGCGGGGTCGCTCAGCGGGCCACCGCCGCGGGCGCGGCCGGGCCGCCGGTGAGGGGGAGGCCGAGACGCACCGCGCCCCGCTCGTGACCGGCCACACGGCCGGCGGAGCCTGCGCGCCTCCGCCGGGCGCCGGCTCGCACGCTCACCATGCCGACACCGCCATGGGAGGAAGGTCCCCGCGGGCCGGCTGCTCCAGCACGTCGACGCTCTCCACGCGTGCGGATGACGGCCCCTGACGGAGTGATTCCATCAATCTCTCGACGTCCTCGCGCGGGCCCTCGACGACGCACTCCACGCTGCCGTCGGGCCGGTTGGCCACCGTCCCCCGCAGCCCCAGGTCCCAGGCGCGATCGAGCACGAAGGCGCGGAAGCCCACCATCTGGACCCGCCCGCGCACGGTGGCGTGAACCCGGATCTCATCCGCCATCGACCGATTATCCCGAAAGCGGGGCCGGCAGCCGCGAGGGCTGATGAACCTCCGCGCCGGCGAGCCAAGCCGGTGCGCTGAGCCGGCGAGCTAGGCGGCCTCGCCCTCGAGCAGACGGATCTGGGCGAGCAGCTCGCGGACCGACCCGATCTTGGTCCCGGCCAGCTCGGACATGAGCGCGAGGATCCGCCGCTGCACCGGCGCCTCGTGGTCCCGCCCGGGCAGGTAGGCGTTGAGCATGCGGCGGATGTAGTGGGGGTCCTCGAGCAGCGACACCACCGAGGGCTCGGTGATGGTGGTCGGGTGCTTGGGGTTGTCGTTGGTGGTGCGAATCATCCAGAGCGCCATCCGCAGGATGGTTGGGACGACCTCGGGCTTGTTCTTCACCGCCTTGCGCAGGTACTTGGCGTAGGCGGCGCCGTGGCGCAGCTCGTCGGCGGCGAGCACCTTGAAGATCTGGCGCAGCACCGGCTCGGGAGCGTTGGCGCTGAAGGCCGTGTACCAGTGGGCCAGGCGCTGCTCGCCGCAGAAGTGCATGGTCAGGGTCTCGATCGCCGGGCCCTCGTCGAAGCTGATCCGAAGCCGGGGCAGCTCGGCCTCCTCGATGACCTCGCCGACCCGCTCCAGGTACTTGCGGAGCACCAGGTGATGCTTCATCTCCTCATAGAACCAGACCGAGATGAAGCTGCAGAAGTCGATGTCCGCATAGAAGTCGCGGAGGAACATCTCAGTGGCGTAGAGGGCGGACAGCTCGGTGAGGCAGACCTCGCGGACGTCGAAGATCCACCCCGGGGTGAGCTTCTCCGGCTCGATGGCATCCCAGTCGATATCGCGACTCAGATTCCAGCGGGCCCGCTCGAGATTGACGAAGAGTTCATCGTAGAGCACAAATCCAGTCTCCTGGTGCAGAATGGCCAAAGCATCCGCCATCCTGGCGATGCAGCGGCACTCTTTTTGTGTGAGGTGGACAATTTGGCCACGGTATCCAAACCGCGACCGGCGGTCTTGGTCGAGTCGGCCAGTCTGCCCCCGGCCGTGACCGCCCGGCTGCTCGCCGATGCCGACGCCATCGCGGGCCGGATGGCTCGCCGGATCGCCGCCGAGATCAGCCTGCCGGGGCACTTCAACACCGTCTCCTACTACCGTTCGATCGTCTCGGCCTGCCGGGATGCGCTCCGGGTCCTGGTGCGCCGCCTCCACGACGGCCGCGGCCCGCGGGCCGGCGACCTCGACCGGCTGGCCCAGACCGGTGCGGTGCAGGCCGACCTCGGCCTCCCCTTCGACGTCCTCCTCTCCGCGTACCGGGTGGCGGCCAAGGTGGTCTGGGAGGAGGTGGTGGGCACGGTCGCCCGCGAGCACGAGATGCCCTCGGCGACCCTCATCGCCCTGGCCTCTCAGATCATCGAGTACCTCGACGAGATCTCGGCGGCGGTCGGCGCCGCCTACCTGGAGCGGCGCGAGCGGCTGCTCCGCCGGCGCGACCAGGATCGGGACCGGGTGCTCCACCGCCTGATGGCCGGTGACGTCTCGGCCGAGCTTCGGGTGGCGGCGGCGGCCTGTGAGCTGGACCTCACGCCCCCGTACCGGGTGATCTCGTGCGCCTGGCCGGGGGACCAGGACCAGCTCGCCGAGCTGGTGACGCGGCCGCTGCGGGCGCTGACCGTCGCCGCCTCGGAGGACACCTGGCTGCTGCTCCTCGATCCGCGCACCGACCCCCTCCCGGTCTGCGTGGCGGCCGGCAAGGCCAACCCGGGAGCCGTCTTCGGCTTCGGGCCGGTGGCCGAGCGGCTGGCCGACGTCGCCGGAGCCGCCCAGCGCGCCCAGCGCGCCCTCGACGTGGGCCAGCGTCTGGAGCCGGAGCGCCGGGTGCACGACGACGCCGAGCTGGGCGTCTTCGCCGTCCTCGACAACGATCCCGAGGCGGTGCGCCGTTTCGTCGCCACCATCCTGGGGCCGCTCAACGCCGCCGGGGCCGATCGCCGCGGCGAGCTCCACGAGACCCTCGAGGCGGTGCTCTCGACCTCCGGGCTGGGCGAGGCCGCCGCCAAGCTGGGGCTCCACCGCCACACCGTGGTGTACCGGCTGCAGCGGATCCGCGACCGCGGCCTGCCCATCGACGACCCCGCCCGCCGCCACCTGCTCTGGCTCGCGCTCCGCGCGCGCCGGCTGCTGCCGGCCTGAGCGACCGGCCCGGTCAGGCCGTCGGGGTGGGGCCCGCCAGCAGGGTGCGGTAGAGGCTCAGCATCCGCTGGATGCAGTGGCGGTCTCCGGCGGCGCCGGGGACCGGCCCCTCGGCACCGCCTCGCTCCGGCGCGGGCACGGCGTCGCCGGTGCGGGTCATCCAGAGCGCCATGCGCAGGATCCCGGGGAGCGCCGCCGGATCCACCTGCACGGTGCCGCGCAGCCGGGTGGCGCAGGCCGCGGCCCGGCGCGAGGCCTCGGAGGCCAGGCCGGCGAAGAGACGGCCGAGCCCCGGCTCCGCCGCCCGGGCGCTGATCGCCCGGTACCAGCCGGCCAGGCGCTGCTCGGCGCAGAGATGCGCGGTGAGGGATTCGATGCCACCGGCGTCGCCGGGCCTGCCCGTTCCCCCGGGGGCGAGACGGTTGTGGTCGATCATGGCCCAATCATCGGGGCGCAAGCGGGCCAATAGCATCAGCCCCGGCGGCGCGCTGCGGGGCGAGATTCTGTCTCTCATGGACAACCTGGCCCGCGCAGAGAAACCCGCGCCCGGGCCTTGGTCGCGCTGGCCATGGGTGCGCCATCCTCCGGGTGACGCAGCCGGTGCCAGGGCCGGCGTACGCCCGGAGCCCGGGCCCGGCGTACGGCCCGGAGCCGGGGCCGGCGTCCCGGCCGGAGCGCGGACCTCCCGGTCAGCGCTCGAGGGTGGCGCCGGCCTCCGCCTCGCGCGCGACCATGAAGAGGAGATCGCTCAACCGGTTGAGATAGCGGAGCACCTCGGGGTTCTCGAGCGCCCCGGCGCGCTGCAGGCTGACCGCCCGGCGCTCGGCCCGGCGGACCAGGGTTCGGGCGAGGTCGACGGTCGCCGCCACCACCGTGCCCCCGGGGACGACGAAGGCGCGCGGCAGCGGGATCCGTGCCTCCAGCTCCGCGAGCTGGGCGTCCAGCGCCTCGACCATGGCGGCGGTGACGGTCGCGAAGTGCTGCTCCAGATGCTCGCGTTCCCCCACCCCGGTGGCCAGCTCGGCACCGACCGTGAAGAGCTCGCGCTGGAGTGCGAGCAGCCGCTCCGCCCGCGCCGGGTCGGTCTCCTGGGCGCGGGCCATCCCGAGCGCCGAGACGGCCTCGTCGACCGCTCCGCAGGCCTCGGTGTGAAGGTCGTCCTTGGGCACCCGGCCACCGTAGAGGAGCCCGGTCTCGCCGCCGTCACCGCGGCGGGTCGCGATGCTGCTCACCCGGCCGGGGGGGCCGGGCGGCCCGGTCACCGCGGGCCTTCGTCGCCCGCCCGCTGCCGGCGGGCGCGCTCCTCGACCCACTTGGTGGCCGCGATGGTCGCGGTGGTGGCGTCGCCCACCGCGGTGGTCACCTGACGGGTGAGCTGGCTGCGCACGTCGCCGGCCGCGAAGATGCCGGGCACGCTGGTCTCCATGGTCAGCGGGTCGGTCAGGTAGTAGCCGGCCGGATCGTGGTCGACGTGGGTGTCGACCAGCCCGGTGTTGGGCAGGAACCCGACGAAGATGAAGACCCCGCCGACCTCGAGGCTGGAGACCTCCCCGCTCACCACGTTGCGCAGCCGGAGGCTCCTCACCTTCCGGTCGCCCTCGATGGCCTCGACGACCGTGTCCAGGATGAAGTCGATCTTGGGATGGTGGCGCGCCTCCTCGGCGAGGATGGGCTGGGCCCGCAGCTCGCCGCGGCGGTGGATGATCGTGACCCGGCTGGCGAAACGGGTGAGGAAGACCGCCTCCTCGACCGCGGCGTCGCCGCCGCCCACCACGGCCAGGTGGGCGCCCTGGAAGAAGGCGCCGTCGCAGACCGCGCAGTACGAGACGCCGACGCCGGCGAGCTCCTCCTCCCCGGGGACACCCAGCTTGCGGGGGTTGCCCCCGGCGGTGATGATCACCGCGGGAGCGCGCAGCTCACCCTGGTCGGTCTCCACCACCTTGGTTCCGTCGGGGTCCACCCGGATCCGCTCCACCGACGCCGCCAGCATCTCGGTGCCGAACTGCTGCGCCTGCTCGGTCATGATCTCGGCCAGGTCGGGACCGAGGATCGACCTCACCCCCGGGTAGTCCTCGATCAGCTCGGTGTTGAGGAGCTGGCCGCCGGCGCCCAGGAGCTTCCCGTCGACCACCGCGCCCTTGGCCTCGACCAGCGCCGCCCGCACCTTGTTCCGGCCCGCGTAGAGGGCGGCGGTGAGCCCGGCCGGGCCGCCACCCACGATGACGATGTCGTACTCACGCTCGGCGACGCGATCTGCCACGGTTCAGCTCTCCGGATGCACGAGCGCTCTGGGCCACGGGCGCCACGCGGCGGTTGATGGGATCGCAGTGAGCATACCCCGGCTCCCCACGCGGCAAGCGCCGCGGGAGCTGGAGCGAGTCCCTAGGTGGCCGGGCGGCCCTCGCCGTCCAGCCGGGCCAGCAACGCCGCCAGGGCCCGGGCCCGGTGGCTCACCCCGTCCTTGGCCGCGGCGGTCGCCTCCCCGAACGTGATCCCGAGGTCGTCGCTGAGGAAGCTCGGGTCATAGCCGAAGCCGCCGGAGCCCCGGGGGGCCACCAGAACCCCGCTGGTCTCACCCCGGGCCGAGAGCGGCGCGGTGCCGGGACGGGCGAGGGTCACCACGCAGACGTAGCGGGCCCGGCGGTCATCCGGAGAGCGCCGCCCCACCTCGGCGAGCAGGCCGTGAAGCCGGTCGACGTCGGAGGCGGCGGGCCCCATCCAGCGCGCCGACGCGGCCCCCGGCCAGCCGTCCAGCCCGGGCACCTCGATGCCCGAGTCGTCGGCCAGTGCGGCCATTCCGGTGGCGGCGCAGACCGCGACCGCCTTGGCGGCGGCGTTCTCCTCGTAACTGTCGTACGGCTCCTCGAGGTCGCCGGCGACGCCCGCGCCGTCGAGATCGACGAGCTCCCACGGATGCCCCTCGAGCAGACGCCGCAGCTCGGCCAGCTTGCCGGGGTTGCGGCTGGCGACGGCCACCCTCACCCGGGCGGGACCTCGCCTCCCAGCGCCGCCGCCTGGGCCGCGAAGAGCCGCCGGAGGCCGGCCGCGGAGAGCTCCAGCAGCCGGTCCAGCTCCTCCCGGCTGAAGGGCGCCCCCTCGGCGGTGCCCTGGATCTCGATCAGGCGCCCGTCGGCCGCCCCGACGCAGTTCAGGTCGGTGCCGGCAGCGGAGTCCTCCAGGTAGCAGAGGTCGAGCCGCGGCTCGCCGCTCACAATTCCGGCCGAGACCGCCGCGACCGGCTGGCGGAGCACCGGGCGGCTCACCGCGCGGGCGTCCTGCAGGGCCCGGACCGCGAGCGCGAGGGCGACGTAGCCGCCCGTGATCGCCGCGGTGCGAGTGCCGCCGTCGGCGACGATGACGTCGCAGTCGATGAGGATCGAGCGCTCGCCGAGCGCCGAGAAGTCGACCGCGGCCCGGAGGCTCCGGCCGATCAGCCGCTGGATCTCCTGGGACCGCCCATCGATCCGGCCCTTGCGCCCGTCGCGCTCGGTGCGGGTCTGGGTGCTGCGCGGCAGCATCGCGTACTCGGCGGTCACCCAACCCAGACCGCTTCCCTTGCGGAAGGGGGGAACCCGCTCCTCCACGGTGGCGGCGCAGAGCACCCTGGTCTGGCCGGTGGAGATCATGCAGCTGCCCTCGGGATAGGGCAGCACGCCGACCTCCATCAGGGTGGGGCGGAGCTCGTCGGGGGCGCGGCCGTCGGGGCGCATGGCCGGGGCAGTGTACGGGAGTTCAGCGCCGGAGCGGCTTGGCCAGGATGAGCACGGAGAGCTCGAACAAGCCGATCAGGGGGAGCGCGAGGAAGAGCGGGGTGACCGGGTCCACGCCCGGGGTGACCAGCTCGGCGCCGATCACGACCACCAGCCAGACCATCCTCCGGCGACGCCGGAGCCAGGCCGACGAGACCACCCCGAGCAGCCCGAGCAGGACGATGACCACGGGCAGTTCGAAGGTCACCCCGAAGGCCACGATCAGCAGGGTCAGGAACGAGAGGTACTGGTCGAGGTCCGGGAAGAAGACCGCGTTGTTGCCGACGATGGCGGTGAGCAGGTTCAGCCAGAGCGGCATCAGGAAGTACGCCAGGCATGCGCCGGCGGCGAAGAGGAGCAGCGCCGAGAGGATGACCGGGAGCGCGAACCGGCGCTCCACCCGCCGCAGACCGGGGGAGACGAAGGTCCAGCCCTGCCAGAGGAGGATGGGAAGCGAGAGCACGAGGCCGCCGACCACGGCCACCTGGAGGGGGATGGTCACCAGCTCGGTGGGGCTGGTGATGATCGGCTTGGAGATCAGGTGGTTGTGCTTGGCGAGGATGCTGGTCAGCGGGTACTCGAGGACGCTGAGCAGAAAGTGGCTGAAGACCGCGGCCACGATCGTGGCCAGCAGCCAGGCGATCACCGAGACGATGACGACGCGGCGCAGATCCTGGAGGTGCTCGACCACCGTCATCCGGCGCTCGTCGTCGCGGCGCTCGCGCGCCATCCGCCCCCTGCCCCAGCGCAGGATCCCCTGTGCCATCTCAGGCCCCTCTCATCGCGCGCCCATCACCCCGAGCGCGGGGGCGGCGCAGGCAGCATCGTCAGAGGCCGGGTTCAGCCCCGGAGCGTCTCGTCCGGCCGGGTCTCGGGCACCGGCGCCCACTGCGGGGTGCCGTCGTATCCACCCATCGGGCCGCCCGCCGGCGGCGTCGAGCCACGAGCGCCCGGCTCAGGCCCGCCCGACATGGCGTGGCGGAACTCGCGGATGGCCCGGCCCATGCCCGCGCCGATCTCGGGCAGCTTGTTGGCCCCCCCGAAGATCAGGACGATCAGGAGGACGAGCGGGATCAGGTACCAGAGACGATCCATGGCCGGGTGCTCCGTCGTGCGGCCGGGGTGAAGATGCAACCCCGACTTTCGTCAGTCTAGCACCGGGCCTTTCGGCCCATGCGTCAAGGGATCTGACGGCCCTCTCAGCACTCCTCCGGGCCGGCGCCGCGCAGCGCCCCGGCGAAGACCGAGACCGCCCGGTCGATGTCGGCGGCCTGGTGGGCGGTGCTGAGGAAGGCGGCCTCGAACTGGGACGGCGGCCAGAGCACCCCGGCCTCCCGCCAGCGCCGGTGGAGGCCGGCGAAGGCGTCCAGGTCGGAGCGCCGGGCGTCCTCGTAGTCGTCCACCCGACCCACCCCGACGAAGGCGGTGAGCATGCTGCCCACCCGGTTGACGGCACAGGGCACCGAGGCGGCCACCGCGGCGGTGCGCAGCCCGTCGCCGAGACGGCCGGCGAGGGCCTCCAGCCGCGCGTAGGCGTCCCCGTCGCGGAGCACGTCGAGGGTCGCGATCCCGGCCGCCATGGCGAGCGGGTTGCCCGAGAGGGTCCCCGCCTGGTAGACGGGGCCGAGCGGCGCCACCCGCTCCATCAGGTCGCGCGGCCCTCCGTAGGCGCCGACCGGGAGGCCGCCTCCGATCACCTTCCCGAGGCAGGTCAGGTCGGGCTCGATGCCGAACAGCCCCTGGGCTCCGCCGTAGGCCACCCGGAACCCGGTCATCACCTCGTCGAAGATCAGCAGGGCACCGTCCTCGCGGGTCAGCCGCCGCAGCTCGTCGAGGTAGCCGGGCACGGGTGGGACGCAGCCCATGTTGCCCGCCACCGGCTCGACGATCACGGCGGCGATCCGGCCGGCGTGGACCGCGAATGCCTCGGCGGCCGAGTCCGCGGCGTTGTAGGGGAGCACCAGGGTGTCGGCGACGGCCCCGGCCGGGATCCCCGAGGAGCCGGGCAGCCCCAGGGTCGCGACCCCGCTCCCGGCGGCGGCGAGGAGGGCATCGGCGTGACCGTGGTAGGCGCCCGCGAACTTGACCACCAGGTCGCGGCCGGTCGCCGCCCGGGCCAGCCGCAGCGCCGACATGGTGGCCTCGGTTCCGGAGTTGACGAAGCGGACCATCTCGACGCTGGGAAGGGCCGCGCAGATCCGCTCGGCCAGCTCCACCTCCGGCTCCGCGGTGTGGCCGTAGGCGGTGCCCCGGCTCAATTGACCGCGCAGCGCCTCGACCACCGCCGGATGGTTGTGGCCGAGGATCAGCGGGCCGTAGGCGAGCACGAAGTCGACGAAGCGGGACCCGTCGGCGTCGACCAGGTGAGCGCCCTCCGCCGCGGCGATCACCGGGGGCTCACCGCCCACCGCCGCGTACGCCCGCACCGGGCTGGAGACCCCTCCCGGCATCACCCTGGCGGCGCGCTCGAGCAGGCGTGCCGAGCGGCTCGCGCTCACGTCTGCTCGGTGACGGTGACCTGCTCCATGACGTCACCCTGGACGATCGCCTGGGCAACGCTGAGGCCGCTGACCACCTCGCCGAAGAGGTTGTAGCTGAGGGTCAGGCTGCTGGTGTCGTCGGCGATGCAGATGAAGAACTGCGAGCCGTTGGTGTTGGGCCCGCTGTTGGCCATGGCCACGGCCCCGGCGATGTACTTCTCGTGGACGAGCTCGTCGTCGAACTTGTAGCCCGGGCCGCCGGAGCCGCAGCTCCCGGAGGGTGTGGCCGGGGCCGACGGAACGTTGCCGATGCAGTTCGGATCCCCGCCCTGGATGACGAAGCCGGAGACCACGCGGGCGAAGGGGATGCCGTTGTAGAAGCCGTTGCGGACCAGGGTGACGAAGTTGTTGACGGTCACCGGGGCCAGGTCCGGCTGCAGGCAGATGACGATGTTGCCCTTGCTGGTCTTGATGGTCGCCTCGTAGAGCTTGCTCTGGTCGATGGTCATCGCCGGCGCCGCCGAGTAGACGTGGAGATCGGAGGGCGGGTTGAGCGGAGCCAGTGCGGCGCCGAAGGTCGCCGATGCGCAGTCGGCGTAGGGGATGATCGCCGGCGTCGGGGTCGGCAGCGGCGTGGGGGTGGGCGTCGGGGTGGGCGCCACCGCGCCGACCGGGGTGGGACTGGCAGCGTGCTCGAGCGCCACCGCTCCGGCGACGACCGCCACCACCAGGACCACGGTCGCGGCGATGACGAAGGGGAGTCGGCGAGGGCTGGTGGGGGGCTTCATCCTGGTCCGGGTCACTCCTCGCGAAGCCAGCGCGCTGCCTGGAGCGCGTGGTAGCTGATGATGATGTCGGCGCCGGCCCGGCGGATGGCGGTCAGGACCTCCAGCGCCGCGGCGCGCTCGTCGAAGGCCCCGGCCCGGGCGGCATGGGCGATCATCGCGTACTCGCCGCTCACGTTGTAGGCGGCGACCGGGACCTCGACGGCGGCGCGCACCCGCCGGATCACGTCGAGGTAGGCGAGCGCGGGCTTGACCATGACCATGTCGGCGCCCTCGGAGAGATCGAGGGCCACCTCGCGGAGCGCCTCGCGGGCGTTGCCGGCGTCCATCTGGTAGCCGCGCCGATCCCCGCTCCGGGGCGCGCAGTCGGCCGCGTCGCGGAACGGCCCGTACATGACCGAGGCGTACTTGGCGCTGTAGGCGAGGATGGCCGTGTCGGCGAAACCGGCTCCGTCCAGGGCTGCCCGGATCGCCCCGACCTGGCCGTCCATCATCCCGCTGGGCGCAATCACGTCCGCCCCCGCCCGGGCCTGCGAGACCGCCGCCCGCGCGTAGAGCTCGAGGGTGGCGTCGTTGTCCACCGAGCCGTCCTCGCGGAGCACGCCGCAGTGGCCGTGGTCGGTGTACTCATCGAGGCAGCAGTCGGCGATCAGCACGCAGTCGGCGCCGAACCGACCCCGCAGTGCGCGGAGCGCCGTCTGCACGATCCCCTCGTCGTTCCAGGCCTCGGAGCCGGTCGCGTCCTTGCGCGCCGGCACCCCGAAGAGGAGCACCGCGCTCACCCCGACCTGGAGAGCGCCCGCCACCGTGCCCGCCGCGCTCTCGACCGTCTCCTGGCGGTGCCCGGGCATGCTGGCGATGGCGACGGGCGCGTCGACGCCCTCACGCACGAAGAGGGGATGGACCAGGTCGGCCGGGCTCAGCCGGGTCTCGCCGGCGAGCCGGCGCAGCGCCGGCGTGCGCCGCAGCCTCCGGGGGCGTTCGGTGGGAAAGGGCATGGCCGTCCCAGGTTACTCACCTGCGCAGCGCACCCGCCACTGCCGCCGCCACCCCGGCGGCGTCACCCCGCGCCGCCACCACCGGCTCGATCCCGCGGCGGCGCAGGGCGGTGGCGGTGGTGTCGCCGACGCAGACCACGGTCACCCCGTCGAGCCCTCCCACGCCCACCGCCGCGACCACCGCCTCGGCGGCGCTCGGGCTGAGCAGCGTGACCGCGTCGATCCCGCCGGCAAGGGCCGCGCCCAGCAGGCCGCCCAGGCCGGGGAGGGGGACGGTCCGGTAGCAGATGGTCACCGTGACCTCAGCGCCGGCCCGGCGCAGCCGCTCGGCCAGCTCGCCCCGGGCGGCCTCCGCCTGAGGGAGCCAGACCCCACCGCTCCCGGCTCCGGCCGCGACCAGAGCGTCGGCGAGCGCGGCCGCCCCCGTCCCGGCGGCCACCAGCTCGACGTTGATCCCGACCTCGCGCAGGGAGCGGGCGGTGCCCTCCCCCACCGCCGCCACCCGGACACCGGCGAGGTCGCCGGGGAGGTCGAGCTGGCGGAGCCGCTCCACCGCATTGGCGCTGGTCACGGCCAGCCACCGGGGTGGGCGCCGAGCCCGCAGCCGGCGGGCGGCGTGATGCAACTCCTCGGCCGGGGCCACCGCCTCGATGGCGATGGCGGGGACCTCGACCACCGCCGCCCCGAGCTGGCGGAGCTCCTGGCTCAGCGCCGCCGCCTGGGCCGCGGCCCGGGTCACCATGACGCGGCGACCGGCGAGCGGCCGCGCCGCCGGCATGCTCATCGCGGCCTCGCCGCCGGCACGCTCATCGCAGCCTCGCCGCCACCCGCTCGCCGAGGTCACCCGGGGCGGCGGCGTCGCCGGCCAGCTCGGCCCTGCGCACCTCCCCGCCGGCATCGAGGGCGGCGGTCAGGACCAGGCGCCCCGCCTCGATCCGGGCCCAGGCGCCGAGCGGCAGCAGGCAGCCGCCGCCCAGGGCGGCGAGCACCGCCCGTTCGGCGACCGCCGCGGCGCGGGTCTCGGAGTGGTCCGCCGGGGCGCAGGCGGCCTCGGCGGGGCTGCCGATCCCGGCCTCGAGACCGATCGCGCCCTGGCAGGGAGCGGGCACGAAGAGGCGGGGGTCGAACCGCTGGCTGAGCCGCTCGGACGCCCCGATGCGATCGAGCCCGGCGCAGGCGAGCAGGAGCCCGGCGACCTCGCCGGCCTCGAGCTTGCGCAGCCGGGTGTCGACATTGCCCCGGATCGGCACCGCCACCAGATCGGGGCGGAGGACCCGGAGGAAGGCGGCGCGGCGCGCGCTGCTGGTTCCCACCGCGGCGCCGGGCCTCAGCGCGTCGAGCCCGCCGCCATCCTGGGTGACCAGACCGTCGCGGCAGTCGGCCCGCTCCAGGAACGCGGCGACCGCCAGGCCGTCACCGAGCCGGCTGGGCAGGTCCTTGGCGCTGTGGACGGCGGCATCCGCTCGCCCCGCGACGAGCTCCATCTCGAGGGCGGCGCTGAACCAGCCCTCTCCCTCCAGCCGCGTCACCGGCGTCGCGGCCTCGCGATCCCCCTGGGTCCTGACCACGACGGTCTCGACGGCGGGCACCCCCACCGCCCGCAGCGCGTCCGCCGCCAGGGCGGCCTGGGCGAGGGCCAGGCGGCTGCCGCGGGTGGCGAGCCGGAGGGTTCCGCCGATCACCGCTCGCCGGTGGCGGGATCGTCCAGGCTGAACGCCTCGCGGAGCCGGAGGGCCACTCCCGGGTCGTCGGAGGCCGCCCGGAGATGGGTGATCGGAGCGTGGAGCAGCTTGCGCACCAGGCTCCGGCTGAGGGTGTCGATGCGCTCGGTGAGCTCGGCGTCGGCGGCGGGGAGGCGGGCCATGGTCCGCTCCACCTCCCGGCGCCGGATCATCTCGGCGCGCTCCAGCAGGGCCCGGATGGTGGGCACCGAGGCGTCGCGGCGGTCGAGCACCTCGAGGGTGCGGCGCACCTCCTCGGCCACCACCAGGGATGCCGCGGCGATCGCCCGGCCGTGGTCGTGGGCACCGTCCTGGAGGCGGCGCCCCAGCTCGTCGATATCGATCAGGGTCACCCCCGGGACGCCGGCGACGTCCGGGGCGACGTCGCGGGGCACCGCCAGGTCGATGAGGCAGAGCGGCCGCCCGGAGCGCTTGACCTGGACCGCGCTGCAGAGAGCCCGGTCCAGAACCGGCTCGAAGCTGGTGGTGGCGGCGACCACCAGGTCGCACTCCAGCATCGCGGCGGCCAGGTCGTCGGTGCCGACCACCGACGCGCCCAGCTGGGTGGCGAGGGCGGCGGCGGACTCGCCGCCTCGTGAGCTCACCCGCAGGTGGGCGCCCTGGCGCTGGAGCCGGCGCGCCGCCAGGGCGCTCATCTTGCCGGCACCGATGAGCAGGGCGGTGCGGCCCTCGACGCCACCCAGCACCTTCTCGGCCACCGCGATGGCCGCCTCGCTGATGCTGCCCGCGGCCCGGCCGATCCCGGTCTGGCTGCGCGCCAGCTTGGCGGCCCCGATGGCCCGCCGGAAGACGAAGTCGAGCTGCGCGTCCAGGGTGCCGGTCTCCAGGGCCAGGCGATGCGCCGCCCTGACCTGGCCGAGGACCTGGGTCTCACCCACCACCATCGAGTCCAGCCCGGTGGCCACCCGGAAGAGGTGCTCCACCGCCTCCTCGCCGCGGAAGATGGTGACGTGCTCGCGCACCGGCGCCTCCCCCTCGGGGTCGAGGTAGCGGCGCAGCCGGGGGATGATCGCCTCCGGGTCCGGGTCGTCGTGGACGCTGACGTAGAGCTCGGTGCGGTTGCAGGTCGAGATCGCGGCGGCGCCGCTCAGACCGCCGTGGCCGACCAGGAAGCGGAGCAGGTGACGTGCCGCGGGGTCGGAGAGGGCGGCGCGCTCGCGGACCTCCACGGGAGCCGTGCGAAAGGTGATCCCGGCGGCGATGAGGCGCATCTGTCCCGAGTATAGGTTCGCTCCGGTACCCGAAGCGGTTAGGATGGCCGGAGACTCGCACATGTCCCTCTCCACACCCATGCCGGCGCCGCAGTCGCCTGATTCTTCGACGGGGGAATCCGAGCCACCCTCCGGGGGCGGCGGCGAGTCGACCACCCACGGACGTCGCCACTACGGCCGGCGGCGGGGGTCGGTCCCGGTCGGGGACAGCTTCGTGGCTCGACTCGGCCCCGCCGGCGATGAGCTCTTCGCGGCGATCGACGACCCGGACGACGAGCCGCTGCGCGCCCGTCCCGCCCCCGAGACGCCGATCGAGCAGCTCCGATTCGTGGCCGTGGACTGCGAGACCACCGGCCAGTCCCCGCACCGGCTGGTCGAGCTGGGGGCGGTCGCCTTCACCCTCGAGCGCCACCTGAGCTCACTGGAGACGCTGGTCCACAGCAACGACCGGATCAACCCGTACGCGCGGCGCATCCACGGCATCTCCAGCGAGACCCTGGGGGGCGCGCCCGCGGTGCGGCCCGTGCTGGAGCGGTTTCGCCGCTTCTGCCGGGGGGCGGTTCTGGTCGAGCACAGCGCCGACGCCTTCGACAGCCGGCTGATCGCGGCGACCCTGGGGGAGAGCCTGGAGGCGGACAACCTCGACACCTCGCGACTCGCGGCCAAGCTCTACGACCTCCGCGACACCATCGGACTGGAGCGGCTCTGCGTCGAGCTGGGCGTGGCCCATCGCCGTCCCCACCACGCGCTCGCCGACTCGGAGGCGACCATGGGCTGCTTCCTCGAGCTGGTCCGGCGGGGCCGCGAGCCGTTCGGCTGGCGGACCCTGGGCGACCTGCTCGCCGACGGCCAGCCACCGCCACCGCGCTGGGTGGACGGCGAGACCGGCAACCACCGCGACGACGCGGCCCGGCGGCGCCGCGGCGGCAAGCGGCGGCGCCGTGGCCCGCCGACGGGAGAAGCCGCCAGCCAGTGACGACTCCCCGACGGGGCCTGCCGCCACATCCGCACGCGGAGCCACCTCCGGGCGCTGCCCCGACCAGGAGATCGCATGACTCATCACCTGAGTGACAACGGCCTGGTGAGACCGCGCTTCGCGGAGCGTCCCCCGGTCCGGTTCGACCTCGACCCCCGGCGGATGGGCGTGGTGCTGACGATCCTCGGGATCATCGCCGCGGTCGTCTCGCTGCTCTACGTGCTCGGCGTCTCCGGCCTCTGCAACGGGAAGGTCCTCTGCAGCTTCCCCACCGTCAACGTGGCCGGCACCGTCCTCCTGACCGCGGGGTGGGTGGCCATGACCGTCGGGGTGGTGATGACGCTGGCGCTCACCGGGGGCGGCCGGGCGGTGGCCGTCTACGGGCTGGTCGTGGCGGCCGCCGGCGACGTGGTCTCGCTGGTGGGGAGCATCGTCTTCGTGGGCGCCAACCCTCTCTACTATCGGGGGCTCGGAGCCGGCTCGATCGTCATCTTCATCTTCTGGCTGGTGCTCGCCGCCTTCCTGTACTACCTGGTGGTGACCAGCCGGCCGGTGGGCGAACCTCCGACCCCGTAGCCGGGGTCAGCAGCGGAGCTCGGCGGTGACCGGGAAGTGGTCCGAGGCGGTGGTCACCTCACGGGTGGCGCGGCCCCGCCCGGTGAGCACGTCACAGGTGACCAGCCGGGGGACCACCTCGGAGCTCGCGAAGACGTAGTCGATGCGGGCCGCGGGCAGCCAGGTGGCGCAGGTGTAGCCGTGGGCGCGGGGATGGAGGTGACGGTAGCAGTCGGTGTACCCCGCCTCGAGCAGGCGCGGCACCGTCCAGCGCTCGATCGCCCGGCCCAGCACCCGGTCCACCGCCGGCCGCTCCGGCAGCAGCCCGGTCAGCGGCCCGACCACCCAGGGAAGCGACGGCACCCCGCCCTGGAGCCGCGGATCGATCCCCTGGGCCAGCCAGCGCGCGTCCAGCGCCTCCTCCGCGCCGGCCGTCGGGCCCATCCACCCGTCCGCCTGGCGCACCAGCAGCCGGGCCCGGCGCAGCTCATTCATCCGCCGGAAGAAGCGGGTCGCCTCCAGGTGGTCGCCGGGGCTGAGCGAGTTGAAGTCGCCGAGGATGAGATGGGGAAGGCGCGGCTCCCCGGCGATGTCGTGGAGCACGGCCTCCAGCTCCCGGAGGCGGCGGGCCTCGCCCTTGGCCCGCTCGCCGAAGCGGGCGGCCAGGTGGACGACGTGGAAGCGCAGCCGATCGCCCTCCCGCGGCCGGACGGTGACCTCGAGGTGGCTCCGCAGCATCCCGGGGTGGCGGCGGTTGCGGTGGGCCGCGATCGGGAGCCGGGTGAGCACCGCCAGCCCCAGCGGGCCGCGGTCGCTCGGCGCCCCGAACACCACGGTCATCCCGAGCCGACCGGCCAGGCGCTCGACCATCCCGTCCTCGCCCACCTCCTGGAGGGCGATGAGATCGGCACCCGCCCGGGCCAGGACCCCGGCGATCCGCTCCTCACGCCGCTCCCCGCCGAGCAGGACGTTGTAGGTCAGGATCCGGATCGTCGACCCGTCCCCGGGCTCACCTCGCGAGGGCATCGGCTCCATTCTCGACCACCGCTCCGGCGCGAATACAATTCCAGCCGATGCGGGACCGCGAGAGCGCCGGCGCACCCGGCCGCCTGGCCCTGCCGGCCGAGCTGCTCCTGCTCAACCGCCTGCCCCGGTCGGGCCGCCTGGCGGCCGGCCTTCTGGCCGTGGCGGTCGCGGTCGGATGGGGATTCGCCGCCCTCGCCATCCACGAGCACGAGCTCGACCTCCGCGAGGCCGGGAGCGTGCTCAGCCCGATGGGCAGCCTCTTCGCGGACGCGTCCTCCCCGCTCACCGCCTGGCCGGGGTGGGCGATCGCCGCCATCCTCGGCCTCAGCGCGGCACGGCTGCGCCGGGGGGCACTGGAGCCGCCCGCCGGCCGGACCAACCCCCGCGAGCTGACCGCCGCGGAGCTGCGGGCGGGGCTGCGCCGCGAGTACGCGGGCGCCCGCTGGGCCCTGGTCGGGCTCGGCGTGCTGACCCTCGCCGACCTCGCCCGCCTCGCCGTCAGCGGGGTCAGCGCGCTGGTCTCCGTGGCCGGCGCCGGCGACGGGCTGGTCTGGATGGGGGTCGAGGCCGGCGGCCTGGTCGCCGCCACCATCGCCCTCATCGCCTGGCTGCTCAGCTTCCGGGGGCAGCTCGAACGCATCGGAGCGCTGCGCGGCCCCCGCACCGGGGGTCCACCGGGCGCCCCTGGCTGACCCGCAACCGTGGCCTCACCGGCGACCCCGGGGTCAGATCCGGCGCCCGACGACGTAGTCGCAGGCGGCCTCCAGGGTGTGCAGGGCGGGCGAGGGGGCGAAGCCGGCCAGCTCGGCGCGGGCCTCGCGGGCGAACTCCTGGGCGGCGCCCTCGGTGGCCGCGATCGCGCCGCTGCGCCGCACCAGCTCGACCACCAGCTCGTAGTCCGGGTCACCCCGGGGCCGGCGCTCCAGGACGGAGGTGAGCTCCGACCCCACCTGCGGGTCCTGGAGGGCCAGCATGAACGGGAGGGTGACGGTGCCCTGGCGGAGGTCCGCCCCGACCGGTTTGCCGAGCTCCGCCTCGGTCGCGACGTAGTCGAGCAGATCGTCGGCGATCTGGAAGGCCATCCCCAGCTTGTGGCCGTAGCGCTGCAGCGCGGCCCGCTGAGCCGGATCGAGCCCCCCCACCACCGCGCCGCAGAAACAGCAGGTGGCGACCAGCGTGGCCGTCTTGCGCTCGATCTTGCGGTGATAGTCGGCGAGCGACTGGTAGTAGTCGTCCTTGCTGGTCATCTGCAGCAGCTCGCCCATGCAGATGGTCATCACCGTGTTGCTGATGGCGACGTCGATGGCCGGCTCGCCGATGCCGGCGGTGAGATTGGCGCCCTTGGCGAAGTAGTAGTCGCCGATGATGATCGCCGGGGCCGGCCCCATGGTCTCGTGGAGGGTGGTCATCCCCCGCCGGGTCGGGGAGCGATCGATGAGGTCGTCATGCACCAGGGTGGCGGTGTGGATGAACTCGATGCCCATGGCCAGGTCGTAGACGTGGTCCATGACCGGATCGCCCAGGCGCGAGCTGAGGATGACCAGCGCGGGTCGGATCCGCTTCCCGCCGGCCCGCACGATGTGGCGCATCGCCTCCGCCATCGGGCCGAGGTCGGCCGCGACCGCCGCTTCCAGGCGCTCCTCGAACTCGGCGAGCTCGTCCAGGATCGGCTCGAAGAGCATCTGGGTCTGGCTGGCCGCCGGGCTCGCGGCGTCGGCCTTCACGCCCCACCCTGGGGGATCGGGTTCGCCGGCTTGCGGAGGGCTCCGCTCGCGTCCATCTGGGAAGTGAGGATATCAGTGGCCGACATCCCCAACCCCGCCACCGCGGCGCGGAAGGCGTCGCCCCGGGCCTCGAAGTCGCGGAAGGCGCCGTAACTCGCCGCCGCCGGGGAGAGGAGCACGACCGATCCCGGGTGGCTCCGCTCCCTGGCCAGGCGGACGGCCTCGTCCAGGTCGGCGGCCGGGACCACGGGCGCGCTCCCGGCGGCCCGGGCGAGGTCGGCGCCCAGCCGGTCTCCGCTGGGAGGCAGGGTGACGACCGCGAGGACCCCCCGCTCCGGCCGGCAGCGGCGCACCAGCGGAGCGTGGTCCTGCCCGCGGTCGAATCCCCCCGCGATCAGCACCACCGGTCGCCCCTCCAGGGCGTCCAGCGCCGCCACCGTGGCCTCCGGGATGGTCGCGATGCTGTCGTTGACGAAGGTCACCCCGCCGGCCTCGGCGACCGGCTCGAGGCGATGGCGGAGCGGGTGGAAGTCGCTCAGCGAGGCGACCCGCGAGCGCACCTCGACCCCGGCCTCCTCCAGGGCGGCGAGCGCCGCACAGGCGTTGAGCAGGTTGTGGCGGCCACGGAGCTGCAGCCGGTCAGCGCCGATGAGGCGCTCGGCGCGCCAGATGATCGAGCGACCGTCGGTGTGGTACCCGGCGGCGTCGCCGAACCAGACGTGGCGTCCCGGCAGCCGGTCCGCCCGCGCCTGGGTCCCCAGGTCCTCCCGGTTGAGGACCGCCACCCCGTCCCGGCGATGGGCGAAGAGGTTGAGCTTGTCCTCGATGTACCTCTCCTCGCTCCGGTGCCAGTCCAGGTGCTCGCGGTAGAGGTTGAGCAGGACCCCGATGCGCGGCGACCACTCGAGGTCGCTGGTCTGGTGGCTCGAGAGCTCCAGCACCCAGAGGTCGGGCGCGGGATCCGGATGGAGGTGCCCGAGCAGGGGGACCCCGATGTTGCCGGCGAGCACGGTGCGGAGCCCGGCGGCGCGGGCCAGGAAGTCGATCAGCGAGCTGGTCGTGCTCTTTCCCTTGGAGCCGGTCACGGCGATGATCGGCTCACCGGCGTGCTCGGCGAACCAGAGGTTGGTCGCGGTGGTGACCCGGGTGGCGGCGGCGACCCGCTGGGCGTCCTCCCGGTAGCGGCTGATTCCCGGCGAGCGGATCACCACGTCGAGGGCGCAGAGCCGGTCGATCCCCTCGGCGCCATCCAGCCAGGGGACGGTGGGGGCGATGGCCCGCTCCGCGTCCCCCGGGGGCGCGTCGGTGACGATGACGATCTCGCGCGGCGGGGTCGGCTGCGCGGCGAGCACCGCCAGCGAGACCCGCCCCTCGCGCCCCAAGCCCCAGAGCCCGACGCTCAGACCGCCCAGCTCACTCGAGCGCATCGGCGAAGCCCCGGTAGGGTTCGGGGAGCGCGTGCTCCGGCGAGGGGGCGAAGACCGCGGCGGCCGCGGCGTCCGGGAGGCCGGCGACCCGCGGGTCGGCGGCCAGGGCCCTCACCACCGCCGTCCCCCTCCAGCCGGCGGCGGCGCCCAGCAGGCGCATCGCCACCCGCGCCTCCTCCACCTCGCCGACGCACTCCAGCGGCTTGTCCGCGTCCAACCCGAGCAGGGCCGCGAAGCCGGCCACCTGGGCGGCGTCGTCGAGCAGGTCGCAACCCATGATCGAGACAACCCTGTCCCTATCGAGGAAGGGGGCCAGGGCCAGGGCCACGAAGCGGCACTTGGGGCAGTCACCGCACCAGCTGGGGGTGCGGCGGTCGGTGTCGAGCAGGAAGGCGCGGTTGCAGCTGACGAAGGCGCGGTGATAGGCGGGGAGCCCCGCGAAGCTCCGGGCGATGGCGAGCTCCGACCAGGGACGGAGCAGGGAGAAGTAGCCGAGGTCGGGCGCGACATGCCGGGCGACCGCGGCGGCGAAGCGGACCTCGAAGTCCCAGCTCTTGCTGTACTGGTGGTTGACGGCGACCCCATCCCAGAGCAGGTTGGGGGCCGAGGCCGAGCGTTCGTCGGCCATCACCACCCGGCCGGCGCCGTGGACGATGGCGGCGATCACCGCCAGGCAGGAGACGATGGCGGTGACCGGGACGTGGCCGTTGATGGCGCCTTCGCGGTTCAGCTCGAGCAGCCTCGGATCAAGGGTTCGGGTCACCGACACGTGGGGCAGGCCGGCCACCACGACGGTGCGCCGGACCGCGGGGGCCGACCCCACGCTGAAGAGCAGCGGCTGCCCCACGCGGCGCACCGCCTCCAGGGTCACGATCGAGTCCTTGCCTCCCCCGACCGGTACCAGGGGCCGGTCGCCGACGCCCGCCGGCTGGGCCCGTCCGGCGTGCGGAGGGCTGGCCGGTGCGCTCGGGAACGGCGGTATCTCGCGATCCCGGAGATCGTTGACGTAGCGGCATTCGGCGAGGCCCTGGGTGTAGAGATGGTGGACGAAGCCGGCCAGGTCCGGATCGGGAAGGTCGGTCTCCACGGTGATCTCGGGCGCGAAGCACGCCTTGTAGTAGCTGACCCCGGCGACCAGGTGGAGCAGGGTGACGGCCCGCTCGAGTGCCGCGGTGCGCGCCGGGCCGAGGCCGGTGAGCCCCGCCCCCAGGTCCACCCGCTCGTGCATCTCCTCCGCGTCGAGGGCATAGGCGAGATCCACCCGTCCCGTGTCGAGATCGAGGTCCCATCCGAGGAAGCGGAAGCGGCGAACCGCGCCCGGGACGAAGGAGGGAGCCGCCGGCGAGAGCGGTTCGGGGACGGGCATCGGCTCAGTATGCGAGCCGCCGATCAGGTCGCGGCCCAGGTCGTGCGGGCGTTTCCCGCCAGGGCGCCCCGACCGCTGGTCCCGGAGATCCCCGCGTGCGGGGTCACCAGCCAGTCGTTGACCCGGGCGTTCAACCCCGGGGCGTTGAGCACGGAGACGTGACCCTGCGGGTAGCTCCAGAGCTCGGCGCCCCAGGCCTCCGCCAGCGCGGCCATGGGGGCGTCGCCGACCACCCCGTCGAGGGTGGGCCGGACGACCGCGATCCGTTCCCCGGGGGTGACCGGGTGCCGGAAGGTGCGGGCGACGACGGGGGCGAGCGCCGCCCCCACCACCAGCCGGGCGGCCGCCCGGTCGGCACCCCACACCCCCCCGCTCTCCCCATCCAGGCCCAGCGCCCGGCGGGTGCGGTCGGGAAGGTGCTCGATGATCGTGGCGGCCGGGTCGCAGAACGGGGCGAGCGCGACCACCGCGTCGAGCTCCAGGTGAGCCGCGAGCAGAACCGCGATCAATCCACCCAGCGAGGTGCCGCAGACCTCCACCCGGTCGCTGACCTCGCGGCTGGCCCAGGCGAGCACCGCCGCGCAGTCCTCCACCGACTGGCGGACGATCTCGCGCGTCCACGAGAGGTCCGCCTGGATGAAGCCCTCTCCGCTCCGGCGGCCGGGGGCGTGGCGGCGAAGGTGGAGGGGCAGGTCGATCCGGGCGGCCTGGGCGCCGCCCGCCACCAGGGCGCGGCAGCGCCGCTCCTCGTACCAGGGCCCCGGGGCCAGGAGACCGTGGACGACGAGGACGAAGGGGAGGTCACGACGTCCGGGCCGGAGGTGCGCGGTGGCCACCAGCTGACGGCTCCCGGGGTCGCCGCCGGGCCCCTGGCTGGGGCCGGTGAGAGTGCGCACCTCCACCCCGCCTCGGCGCCGGTGGTGGACCGGCCCGGCCGTGATCGGCGCGGGGTCACGCAGGCGACTCGCCGCCCAGAACGCGGTGGGATCGGCGGGCGTCCAGCTCTCGGGCAGCGGCAGCTCGATGGGGAGACGCGCCAGCTGCCAGCGCACCCCGGCGTCCATCGCCCGGGCGACCATCGCACTGACCCGATCGAGCACGCCCACACCTCGCCGCGGGGAGGTTCTCGTCGCCGCAACGACCTCCTCCCCCCTCAGCGTACCCCCGGCCGCTGGCGCCACACGTCAAGCGGGCGGGCTGCCGAGACGCCGGAAGGCTTTGCTGAGGAATACCGGCCGCCACCTTCGCCATCGTCGCTCTGCCGAAGGCTCGACATCGTGCCGATCGGCGTCGCCGTCGTGGAATCGCGCTCGCGGCCCTGCCGGGCCCGGGGATCGAACCCGGACGGGGCGTCGCCCCCGCGGTGTTTAGGACCGCTGCGTCTACCGATTCCGCCAACCCGGCGCGGGCATCTCAGTCTAGCCCCAGGTCCTATACTGCGGACGGATGTTCGCCAGGTGGTCCTCCGAGGCCAGCTACCGACGCAGCCAGCGGGCCACCGGGGTGCCGGTCCACCCGACGCCGATCGCGCGGGGCCTCACCCTCCGGGTGCTGGACGTGGGTGACGACGCCACCGAGCGCCAGCGCGTGGCTCAGCATCTGATCGACGAGCTGAGCCGGGAGGCGGGTCTCCCCCCCTGCCAGGTGGTGGTCCCCGATCGGCCCCAGGTCCACCGCCACGACGGCCGCCGCCTCCAGTCCAAGACCTACGGCTACTACACCTACCGCGTCGACGCGCAGGGTGGTGTGGCGTGGGCGCGCATCCGCATCTATCACCGCACCGCCGTCCAGCAGCGGGTGATCTCGCCCAAGGTCTTCCTCAACACCCTGCTCCACGAATGGCTCCACCACTACGACTTCCACGGCCTGCGGCTGCCGCGCTCGTATCACACCGCCGGGTTCTTCGCCCGGCTGCGGGGGCTGGCGGACGCATTGGAGGTGGGGTTCGTCATGCCGCCCGATCCCGACGTGAGCCCGGTGCGACCGGAGGATGACCCCGC
>Ga0187867_10000262_pt1 | contig 48067 bp, 38 predicted proteins | sample June2016WEW_13_1_FD_132976 | JGI IMG/M metagenome (GOLD analysis project Ga0187867, IMG submission 132976) | Peatland microbial communities from SPRUCE experiment site at the Marcell Experimental Forest, Minnesota, USA - June2016WEW_13_10 | ecosystem: Environmental > Terrestrial > Soil >...
GGAGTTCAGCAGAATCGCGCCAGCGTCGCCTCCGCGCAGGCAGCCGTCGACCTGGCCCACGAATCGCTCAGCGCCGAACAAAAGAAATATGCGCTTGGCGCCTCCACCTCGACGTTGGTGCTGCAATACCAGTCGGGGATGACGTCCGCCGAAGTGACACTGGTCTCGGCCAAGGCAGCCTATGAGAAAGCTCAAATCGAGCTTGATCGCGCCACCGGGCTCCTGCTCGACCACGCCAACATTTTGATTGCCGACGCCGAGCGCGGCCAGGTCACGCACGCACCCACCGTCCCTCACGTGGCCGCACGGCCTAATGATCAACCACTTCCAGAGAATCCTGCGACTCAGCCGCCGCAGTAGAGCGGATGGCATAAGCCCGAAAACGGCCCAATCCAAGGGCCGTTTTCTTTTTGCCGCAACCTTCTTTTGGCCGCAATCTGGAGTGCCGGCGTCGCACTCCGCCAGGCAGCCGTCTAGCGACTAGCGAGTAGCTTACGCCGCTAGTATTCTCTACCCGTGACATCTGCGCCTCTCCTTTCGGTCGTCATCATCACGCACAACGAAGAAGCAAACATCGGGCGCACGCTGGCCAGCGTGCAGTCTCTGGTCGCCGACGGCAAAGGAGAGATCATCGTGGTCGACTCGGGCTCGACCGATCGCACCGTCGAAATTGCGAAATCGTTCGGCGCGAAAGTTCTCGTTGAAGAGTGGAAGGGGTATGCGGCGCAGAAGAATTCCGCGATCGACAAGGCGAGCGGGGAATGGGTTTTGCTGCTGGACGCCGACGAAGAAGTCTCTCCCGGTTTGGCGCAAGAAATCGAGGAAATCGGCCGCGGACCTGCCGAGGATGGTTTCGGATCCGAAGATGGGTATTGGATCAAACGCGAGAACCAATTTCTTGGACGGGCGCTTCGACATGGCGGGTTTTGGCCGGATCCCAAGCTGCGGATGTTCCGCCGGGGCAAGGGGAAAGTTGTGAGCCGCGCGGTGCATGAAACGCTGCAAGTCACGGGGCGACTCGGTACGCTGTACTATCCGCTGAACCACCACTGCTACCCCACCGTCGCCGACTATCTTGATCACATGAACCGCTATTCGTCGCTCGGCGCGGAGATGGTTGCCGCCAAAGGCCGCGTGCGCTTCAGCCTGGTCAACATTGTCGTGCGTCCGGCGGCCACGTTTATTTACAACTATTTCTTTCGCCTTGGTTTTCTCGATGGACGCGAGGGCCTGCTGCTGCACCTGTATCACGCCGTCTACGTCTCGTGGAAGTATGCCAAGGCCTGGGAACTGGGGCGCTTGAGGAAAACTGCAGATCCCTCGCTGCGCTCGGGATGACAAATCTTCGGGTGGACGGATCCCTTGAACGAGAAACAAACATTACTCCGGCGTGGTCACTCGCAGGATGTCGTGCAGGACTTCGACCTGCCGGGTGGGAAACTTCGCTTCGATATGCGACTTGACGTCGCTGACGGACGGGAGTCCATCCCTTCCGGTTAGTCCGCGCGCATCATCAAGCAGAATCACGTGCCGAAACCGGTGGCTGAGAATCATCTCCAACTCCGCTGAAAGGCGCTCTTGGCCTTCCTTCTTGCCCACCCATCCGTAATATCCAGCGTCGAGCCAGAACAGCGCAGGCCCGTCGAGCAACGCTAGCACTTCGGGCATCACGACTCGGCTGTCACCGCAGAAGATCCTGATGTGCGGATCGCCCGCAAACTTGCGCTGCGCCCGCTCAGCCAGCCCGGGAACAAACTCGATGGAGTAAATGTGGTCGAAGCGGCCCTTCATGGCCGCGACCATCTCGCCGTAATAGGTTCCGGTTTCGACCAGCGTTCTCAAGCCATATCTTTCGCCATACTGGCGCACGACCTTCTGCTTCAGCAGATGCGGAGAGCGTTCGGGACGTCCCCGCAGAATCCAGTACCAGTAATCCGGGTAGTGTCCAATCGCCTTGTACGCGCCATAAACCGGAGTGCGCTGCAACAAACGCCGAAGAGCCTTCAGAATGTCCTCCGCTAAGCCGCCAGCAGAATACCAGCCGCTAGCCCGCCCGCGTTCCGTTTGGAACGGGATTCTCAGGAACCGCCAGCACGGGCCGCACGCTGTCAGCGTAACCAATGTCGAACAGCATCCCTTCCGACAGCACTCCCCGCATCTTACGTGGCTCCAGGTTCAGAACAAATAGCGCCTGCTTGTGTTCCAGTTCACGCGGGTTGTCTCGTTCTTTCTTAATTCCGGCGACGATGGTTCGTTGATGGTCACCGAAATCGACGCACAACCGCATCAGGTTGTCGGAATTCGGCACGTCGCTGACGGAGAGAATGGTGCCGACCCGGACGTCGATCTGGTTCAGAACATCCAGTGTAATCACTGGTTTGACTGGTGCAGGATTCATGGAAATCATTCTAGTGGCGAGCGCCCAATTCTCTCATCCCATCGGAAACGAATCGCTTCGCCCTGGGCGTGCGCTTAATGCCAACCGCGTGGTCGGTCCTTTGTCTTGTCCGTCCTCAATCAGTCCTCTATCATCAGATGCAGCGTGGGGAGCCGAATGCCCGACAACAAGCCGAAACGCACTTCAGACAAACCTTCCGTTGCCGAAAGTCCGATCTCCGACGTATTCGAGGATCGCCATCCCGAGCAATCCGAAAAGGACTGGGCCGAGGAAATCCTCGCGCCTTCGCTTGAGAAGGCGCGCGAAAAACCGATCGGCAAGGCCACAGGCACGAACCTTGACGAGCATGGCCACGCCCGCTTCAGCACGATCTCCAATGTTCCGATCCGACGCCTCTATACACAGGCCGATCTGCCCGCCGACTGGAACTACGATCAATACCTCGGGTACCCGGGCCAACCGCCCTACACACGCGGCATCCACGCGACCGGGTACCGCGGCAAGCTGTGGACGATGCGCATGTTCTCCGGCTTCGCCTCTCCCGAAGAAACCAACCAACGCTATAAGTATCTGCTCGAACACGGAGGCGGCGGCCTCTCAGTAGCCTTCGACTTGCCCACTTTGATGGGCTACGACTCCGACCATCCAGCGAGCGAAGGCGAAGTCGGGAAATGCGGCGTGGCCATCGACTCGCTCGAAGACATGGAGATTCTGTTCGATGGCATCGATCTGGAAAAGATCACGACCTCGATGACGATCAATTCCCCGGCCAGCGTTCTGTGGGCGATGTATCTGGTGGTCGCCGAGAAGCAGGGGGCGGACTGGAAGAAGATATCGGGCACCACCCAGAACGACATCCTGAAGGAATACATCGCGCAGAAGGAATACATCTATCCGCCGGCGCCGTCGATGCGTCTGGTGGTCGATACTTTTGAGTTCGGTTCGAAATTTACGCCCCGCTTCAACACCATTTCCATCAGCGGCTATCACATTCGCGAGGCTGGCTCGACCGCGCTACAGGAACTAGCGTTCACGATTTATGACGGCGTCGAGTATGTGGAATGGGCGCGACGTCGCGGGCTTGATGTCGACGACTTTGGTCCGCGCCTGAGTTTCTTCTTCAACGCACACAATGATTTCTTCGAGGAGATCGCCAAGTACCGCGCTGCGCGCAAGATCTGGTATCGGCTGATGAAGGACCGCTTCGGCGCGAAGAACGACCGGACCCGCCTGATGCGCTTCCACACGCAGACGGCCGGCGTCTCGTTGCCCGCGCAGCAACCGATGAACAACATCGCCCGCGTGGCGATTCAGGCACTGGCCGCCGTGCTGGGCGGCACGCAATCTTTGCACACCGACGCCTACGATGAAGCCCTGGCTCTGCCGACCGAGGAAGCGGCACGCATCGCGCTGCGGACGCAGCAGATCATCGCCTACGAATCGGGAGTAGCCCAGACCGTCGATCCGCTGGGCGGTTCGTACTTCGTCGAGAAGCTGACCCTCGACATGGAGAAGGGCGCATTCGACTACTTCGGAAAACTCGATCAGATGGGGGGTATGGTCAAAGCCATCGAGCGCGGCTATCCGCAGAAAGAAATTGCCGAAGCGAGTTATCAGTATCAGCGCGCCGTGGAAGCCAATGAGAAAATTACGGTCGGCGTAAACGACTTCGTCGTCGAAGAAGAATCGCCGAAGATTCTCTACATCGGCGAATCGGTAGCGCGAGCTCAGGAGAAGAAACTCAAAATCCTGCGCGCTGGCCGATCGAATGAAGAAGTCGCCCGCCGCCTGGATACGTTGAAAAAGGCTGCCGCAAAAGAACCCGCTGCCGGAACGAACGGCAACATTTCCGACGCAAATACTATGCCCTGCATCGTTGATGCTGTTCGCGCCTATGCGACTGTGGGCGAAATCTGCGAGGCTCTGCGGCAGGTGTATGGGACCTACACAGAAGTGAGTGTCACTTGATTTTGTAAGTAGGAAATCTTGCCTCTGCGAGCACTATCGGTTCATCACATTCCCAAGCGCTCTAAATCACAGCGTTGAACTCACACCGGGCGGTACGATGAAAAAAACATGAGATCAACGGCCCAGCGTCGCCCGGTTCATTGCTTATCGCTGAATGCTCGTGAAATGTCGATCGTCCCGATCGAGTCCCGAATCATGATCCTGCGAGGGCGACGCGTCATCCTCGACGCTGCACTCGCAGAACTTTATCGCGTGCCGGTAAAACGCCTGAATGAGCAAACGAAACGCAATAAAGCGCGATTCCCAGTGGATTTCATGTTTCGCCTAACACCGAGAAAATAGGTCTTTGAGGTCGCAAATTGCGACCTCAAAGATTGGCCGTGGTGGCAGGCGTTCTCTTCCCTACGCCTTCACTGAACACGGCGCAATCATGGCGGCAACGGTACTTAACTCGAAGCAGGCCGTCCGCATGAGTGTTTTCGTCGTGCGCGCCTTCGTACGGTTGCGCGAGCTATTGGCAGCCAATCGGCAACTGGCAGCTAAGATCGAGGAACTCGAAAACCACATTGATACTCACGACAACGCTATTCGAGAGATCATCGCTGTGATCAGACAGTTGACAGTTCAGAAGGCATCCTCGAACCGCCGAATCGGATTTCAGATTCCTCGCGCAAGAACTGCATCCTAAGCATCGATTGTCAGCTCAGCGCCTAAAGATGACGCCTACTTAACACCTTGCTCCGGCAGCAGCCCGCGATCCTTCAGCATGGGTTCGATGGTCGGCTCTTTTCCGAGCCATGCCGCATACATTTTTCCCAGATCTTCTGTATTGCCGCGCGACAGCACCATGTGCCGGAATCGATCGCCGTTCGTGCGAGTCAAGCCGCCATTGTCTTCAAACCACTGGTAGGCCGCATCGTCGAGCATCTCGCTCCAGAGATAGGCGTAATAACCGGCCGCATAACCCGTGTTCCAGATGTGAGAAAAATAGCTGGAGCGGTAACGGGGCGGTACGTAGCTGATGAAAAGATGCGTTTTCTTCAGTGCTTCCGTTTCGAACGTGCCGGGTTGCTGAATGGGCGCGCTGGCAGGAAGAGTATGCCATTGCATGTCGAGTTCAGCGGCCGCCACCACCTCGGTGAGCGCATATCCCTGATTAAACTTTTCCGCCTTCTTGATCTTGGCTGCGAGTTCGGCGGGAATCGGAGCGCCGGTCTGGTAGTGCTTCGCGTAGTGATCAAACACCGCAGGATAAGTCGCCCAATGCTCGTTGAATTGCGAGGGGAACTCCACAAAATCCCGCGCAACCTGTGTGCCCGAAAGCGATGGATACACGGTATTGGCAAACATGCCATGCAGCGCGTGTCCGAACTCGTGGAACATCGTGGTCGCATCACGGAAGCTGATCAGTGCGGGCTGCCCGGGTGCAGGCTTGCTGAAGTTGGCGACGTTATAAACCACCGGCAGCGTTCCCAGCAGCTGGGACTGATTCACAAAAACATCCATCCACGCGCCGCCATTCTTATTGTCGCGCTTGAAGTAATCGCAGTACCACAATGCCAGCGGCTTGCCATCGGCTTCGAAAACTTCGAACACCCGCACATCCGGCTGGTAGACGGGAATGTCGGTACGCTCTTTGAAGGTGATTCCATAAAGCTGATTGGCGGCGTAAAAAACGCCGTGCTGCAGGACATTGTTGAGCTCGAAATAGGGCTTCACTTGCGATTCATCGAGATCGTACTTTGCCTTGCGCACCTGTTCCGCGTAGATATCCCAATCCCACGGCTGTAACTGGAAACCGCCCTTTTGCGCATCGATCACGGCTTGTATGTCTTTTGCCTCGACGGCAGCTCTCGCCGTGGACCCTGGCACCAGCGCGTCCATAAACTTCAACGCAGCTTCAGGAGTCTTCGCCATCTGATCTTCCAGTTTCCAGGCAGCGTAATTCTTGAAGCCAAGCAATTGACCTTTTCGCGCACGCAACTGCGCCAGGCGAGCAATAATGTCGCGCGTGTCATTTGCTCCGCCACGTTCGGCGCGATTCCAGGAGTTCTCAAAGATCGCTTGCCGCGTCGAGCGCACCGTCAGCGTACCCAGATCGGGCTGTTGCGTAGTGTTCTGCAGTGGAATGACGTAGCCGTCCACCTTCCGGTCTTTCGCCGCCTGCGCGGCACCTTCAAGGCGCGTAGCGCTCATTCCAGCAAGGGCGTTCTTATCGGCGGTAATCAATGCTGCGTCTTTGGTCGCCGCCAGCAGCCTGGTGCTAAACGCATTCGTGAGCGTCGACTCTTCCTCGTTCAACTTCTTCAACTCGGTTTTGTCAGCATCCGAGAGGTTCGCTCCCGCGTGCACGAATTGAAGATAATCGTACTCAACCAGGCGAAGCTGCTCCGCATCCAGTTTCAGCGAAGCACGTTGTTTGTAGATTGCCGCTACTCGTTGAAACAATTTTGCGTCAAGGAAAATTGCGTCTTGGTGGGCAGCGAGCCTGGGAGCTTCGATATCCTGCACCTTCTGCAATTCATCATTCAGGTTGGCGCCGGTGACGCCGTTAAATACAAGCATGACCCGGTTAAATAGCTGGCCTGTTTTTTCGAATGCGACGATCGTGTTTTCGAACGTCGGAGGCACCGGGTTATCGGCGATGGCGCGCACTTCCTCGCGCTGCTGCGCCATGCCGGCTTCAATCGCGGGCTGGTAGTCGCTGTTCTTGATCTTGTCGAAAGGCGGTGCTTGAAATGGCAGTGAACTGGCGGCATAGAAAGGACTGTCTGGACCAAAGCCGCTATCGGCGGCCATTGCCAAAACGCCAGTTGTGATGATCGTCCCCATTAGCAAGAGTGTTCCCTTCAGAAACCTAAGCGCACTGATTTTCCTCATGTTGAGTCATCTTTCCTTCGCCGTTGATTGTAAAGGACAGCAGATTCATGGGCCAGGCGGCTCCGAGCTTGTTGGTTATCTCATCGCGCGTGCGAAACAGGGGCGTCTGGCCCCTCGATTCGGTCGCCGCATAGTAGAGTAGTAATAGACAGCTAATCTGGAAGGATTCCTTTTTGAGTTCAAGTATTCGCAACATCGCAATCATAGCCCACGTCGACCACGGCAAGACTACGCTGGTCGATGCCATGCTGCAACAGAGCGGCACATTTCGCTCCAATGAGCACCACGTCGAGCGCGTGATGGACTCGAACGAACTGGAGCGCGAGCGCGGCATCACGATCCTGGCGAAAAACACGGCCATCTTCTATCACCACGTAAAGATCAATATTGTCGACACTCCCGGCCATAGCGACTTCGGCGGCGAAGTTGAGCGCGCGCTCAAGATGGTGGACGGCGTCATGCTGCTGGTCGATGCCAGCGAAGGTCCGCTGCCGCAAACGCGGTATGTGCTGAGCAAGGCGCTGGAGGCGCACCTTCCGCCCATCGTCGTCATCAACAAGATTGACCGCGGAGACGCCCGTCCGCAGGAAGTGCTGAACGAAATCTACGACCTTTTCATCGATCTCGACGCGAAAGAAGAGCAGCTTGATTTCCCCGTGCTCTACACGAATGCCAAAATCGGCACCGCGACTACGGATATTAAGGGCGGCGGCCAGGATTTGCGCCCACTGTTCGACGCGATCTTGAAGCAGATTCCGGTACCCCAGGGCGACCCATCGGGTCCGATGCAAATTCTGGTCGCGAACCTTGATTACAGCGATTATCTCGGACGCCTCGCCATCGCCCGCATTTTCAATGGCACGTTGCACACCGGTGAAGATGTATCCATCGCGAAACTCGACGGCACATTTCACAAAACAAAAATCACCAAGCTCTTTAGCTTCTCCGGACTCAAGCGGACCGACATCACAGAAACGGAGCTGGGTGACATCATCGCGGTTGCTGGAGTAGAAGGCATCACAATCGGCGAGACGATAACGACAGTCGAGAATCCGACGCCGCTGCCGCCTATCGCGATTGATGAACCCACGATTGCAATGCTGTTCACGGTAAATACTTCGCCGTTCGCCGGCAAAGACGGCACTTACGTTACGTCTCGCAACCTGCGCGAGCGGCTTGAGAAAGAGCTGCTGACGAATGTCTCGCTGCGGGTCGAAAACACGGGCGCGACCGATTCTTTCAAAGTGCTGGGCCGCGGAGAATTGCAGCTTTCCATCCTGATCGAAATGATGCGCCGTGAAGGCTATGAACTGATGGTCGGCAAGCCTGAAATTGTGACCAAGCGAATGGATGGCAAGCTGATGGAACCGGTGGAACATCTCACCATCGACGTGCCGGAAGACTTCGTTGGCGTGGTCATGGAGCAACTGGGCTCGCGCAAAGGCGAAGTCCGCAACATGCACAACCACGGTTATGGGCGTGTGCGCATCGAATTTCGCGTGCCCAGCCGTGGATTGATCGGCCTGCGCAGCCAACTGCTCACCGACACGCGTGGAACCATCGTCATGAATGCACTTTTCGACGGCTACACCGAGTGGCAGGGCGAGATTCCGCACCGGCTGACCGGTGCGTTGATTGCCGACCGGTCAGGGCCATCCACAGCCTATGCCCTTTGGGGGCTGCAGGAGCGTGGTGAGTTGTTCATCGGTCCCGGCATCGAACTCTATGAAGGCATGATTGTTGGCGAGAACGCTAAGGATACCGATCTCGACGTCAACGCCGTGCGCGAAAAGAAGCTCACCAACATGCGCGCTTCGACCGCCGACGAAGCCATTCGGCTCGTTCCGTTCCGCCAACTCAACCTGGAACAGGCAATCGAATTCATTGCGGACGATGAGTTCGTCGAAGTCACGCCCAAATCGCTCCGTCTCAGGAAGAAGATTCTGCAATCCAATCGACGCAAGAAACATCAGCTAGCGGGGGTTGAGGAGCCGTGATCCCGGCCGCAGTCGCGGGCGTTATAAGACCGGCTACGATTGAAACCGTCTGCTTCGAGATTTTGCTGAGCGCTGTTCTGCTTGCATTTCTTGTTTGGGTATGGGGCATGGCGCGCCGATCGTTTGGCGCGATCCCCGCGATGCTGTGGCTTGTCCTGTCCGGCGTGTCGCTGATTTGTGCTGCAATCGTCGGCATTCTGGAATTCAGCCGCCGATGAAGAAAAGTACTTTCAAACCGGCAAAGACGTCAGCAACCGAGCGACTTCGCATGTTCCTCATCCCCTGCAGTTGCGGCATCAGCTTTGCGGTTTCCGACGACTACGATCGCAAGGGGATGCACCTGCGCAGTTTCATTCCCTGCCCCGGATGCGGCAAGCGCCACGACCCGCGCAATCGGCTCCTGCGTCTTGACTACCAGAGCGAACACTTCTGGAAAGTTGGCGGGTGCTGAGCGACATCCGACACTACCCAAGCGCCGGCATAACCGCCAAGCAGTCCTACTTGCTGCCTTTGCCGTCCTTGTCCGCCGGCTCCTGCGCTCCCGGCATCACCTTCAGCGGTGCCGAACGCTGCTCCTCAAGTTCGGGATGAGGTAAGGGTTTGCGTGGCAGCATCTGGTCGCGCATGGCTGTGTTGTAAACGAAGATGGCTTCGACCGTGGCCGCTTGCGCCAGATCGGGAGCTTGCAGCCGTTCGTAGGTATCCATATTCGAGTGGTGTGTCCGCGAGCCGTAATCCATCCGATCCTGAATAAACTGGAAGCCGGGAATGCCGACGGCATCGAACGATTCGTGGTCCGTGCCTCCGGTATTGCGCATCGCGATGGTCGTGACACCAAGGTCTTTCAGTGGCTCCATCCATTGGGCAAAGATCGGACTGACAGCGGCATTCTCCTGCAGATAAATTCCGAGAATTTTTCCCGTGCCGTTATCCACGTTGAAGTACCCCGATATCTTTGCTTGCTCAGGCTTCAGCACGACTGGACCACCGGCTTTGCGCATCCACTCCGGTTTTTCAAGCTCGGCGGGTGCGGTGGACAAGGGCGCAAAGCCGAAATGTTCTTTCACATAGCCGGCCGAGCCGTACAACCCCTGTTCTTCCCCAGTCCACAGGCCGATGCGGATGGTGCGTCGGGGCTTCACCTGAAGCGCGTTGAGAATCCGCATGACTTCCATGGCAACGACCGTGCCCGCCCCGTTGTCGGTAGCACCGGTGGCCGACGCCCAGGAATCAAGATGGCCTCCGACCATCACCACTTCGTCTTTCAGTTTGGGGTCGGTGCCGGGAATTTCGGCGATGGTGTCGAAGGCGTGTTCATGGTCGCCGAAAAATTTGACATCCACGTTCATCTCAATGCCCACCGGGACATTCGCCTTCAGCAGACGATAGACGCGCCCGTAGTTTTCGATCGCAGAGACCACGACCGGCAATGGGGAAATGTGATCGCGCTTATAGAGATCGCGCCCCAAGCCGCCATCGTCAAAAATTGTGCCGCCCGAACCGCCGCCGTCCTGCCCATCGCGGCTGGGGAGAATTACAGCCACCGCGTGTTCGGAGACGAAGAGTTTACCGACCTTTTCCATCAAGGCGCGCCGCTTCAGATATTCTGGCAGCCGATCCGCAAACGACCTCGGCTTTTCCAGCGGGTGCTCGGCGATTTTCGCCAGGTCCTTATCTTCTTCGCGAACAAAGAGCGCCTTGTCGACCGGCTTGACTTCGCGCATGTCACCAAACAAAACAATCTTGCCTTCCAACTTCCCCTTGTACTTGTCGAAATCTTTCTCGTCCTTGATATCCACCCAGATCGCCTGACCGCTCACAGCGCCGTTTGTGGAAGGCGACCACGGCGCAGCCTGCGCGATGAAAACGGCGGTGTCTGGGGACGTCATCCGCACCCACGTGTTGAGCTGCTGCCAGCCCATGCCGAACTCGCCCCAATCTTCTAAATGGGCGTTGCTGCAGCCCATTGCGGTGAGTTGATCGCGCGTCCATTCATTGGCGCGCTTCAGATTGGGCGAGCCCGTGAGACGCGGGCCGATGCCATCCATGAGAGCCGAGGCGTAGTCCATTACGTACGAATGCCCCAAACCTTCGTCGCGAATGCGCTGATACATCGTGTAGTCAATATTTTCCTTCGCGGGCTGCGTGAGTTCGTAAGACGGTTTCTCAGCAACCTCGGCGGCCTTCTTGCCTTTATCGGCGGCAGAGATAGAGAGCGGCCAAGAAATTGACAACAGCAGAAAAAGCGCGACACGTAAGAGCTGGCGTGGTTTCATGGAATGACGATCCTCGTTATCTGGAAAGTGCGCTCGCAGAGTAGCAGATGTGAAAGCAGCTTTCCAATCGTGCGGCGCTATCGGCGGAGCTGACCGGCTGGATGAACTGATGACGGACGGGCCGAAAACTGGCGGGGCGGCCGCTCATAGTTCGTTTCAACTAAAATATTCTGGGGTGGAATAAAAGTGGCGTATCCCAGCGAACCGACCCAGAACTCGAGAGGCACTCGTATTGCCGTTGTGGGCGTCGGCAATGTGGGCGCAAGCTATGCCTTCGCACTCCTGCTGAATCGCTTGTGCTCGGAAATCGTATTGATTGATGCGAACCGGGCAAAGGCCGAAGGCGAGGCCATGGACTTGAATCATGCCGTGCCCTTCGCCCATCCCACCCGCATATGGGCCGGCGATTTCGCGGATTGCGCCGGCGCAGCGATCGTTGTGATTGCCGCAGGATCCGGGCAGCGACCGGGCGAGACCAGACTCGACGTGCTGGTTCGCAACCGCGAGATCTGGCGCCAGATCGTGCCGCAGATTGTCCGGCATAATCCCGACGGAGTTGTAGTCGTCGCCACCAATCCGGTGGACATCCTCACCTACGCTACCTTGAAACTCTCGGGGCTTCCGGCAGCGCGAGTGATCGGCTCGGGAACGATTCTCGACACGGCCCGCTTCCGCTTTCTGTTGAGTGAGCATTTCAAAATCGATGCGCGCAGCGTTCACGCGTTCATCATTGGCGAGCACGGAGACAGCGAGGTACCGGTGTGGTCGCTGGCGAACGTCGCGGGAATGAAGCTGGAGGAGTTTGGGCAAATCGAGGGCGTGCCCATCACCGCCGCAGTGATGGAGGACATCTACCGGCGAACGCGCGATGCCGCCTACCACATCATCGAGCGCAAGGGAGCCACCTACTACGCCGTGGCTGCGGGCTTGATCCAGATTACGGCGGCGATCCTGCGCGATCAGAACACAATCTTTTCTGTCTCCACGTGGATTGACGACTACTGCGGCATTCGCGATCTATGTATGAGCCTGCCCGCCGTTCTGAATGGGAGTGGGGTCGCGCGCGTGCTGGCGCTGCCATTGAACGCCACCGAGACCGAGCAGCTTCGCAAGTCAGCGGATATCTTGAAGTCGACGATCAAAAAGCTGGAGTTGTAGGCGAGCCGGTTTGAACAGGTGCACGGAAGATTGTAGACTCAAGAGGTTCGGCGCGCGCCCGTAGCTCAGCTGGATAGAGCGGCAGCCTCCGGAGCTGTAGGTCGGGAGTTCGAATCTCTCCGGGCGCGCCAGATTCGTTCTCTCTTCAGAATTCTTCTGCAATGACATAGTTCGCTCTGCCCGGTGCTAGAATTCCTAGCGTTCAAGCCTCCGCAGCCTCGCAGGAGAACCATGGAAGACCTGTTCCAACCCGAAACAGTCAACAAAGTCATCCTGCGCATCGACAGCCTCCATCCCGACTCCGCAAGACTGTGGGGGAAAATGAATGCGGCACAGATGATGGCTCACTGCGCCGCGACGATCGACATGGCGTCCGGACAGCTGAATCTGCCTCGCATCTTCATCGGGCGATTGCTGGGCCCTTTCGTCAGGCCGATCTTCACGAATGAAAAACCATTTTCCAAGAATGGTCCGACCGACAAAAAACTGGTTGTTGCAGATCAGCGTGACTTTGCACGCGAGCAGGAACAACTCAAACGGAAACTGCGGCAATTTCAGGAAGGTGGCGAAGCGCGCTGCACGATACACCCACACCCGTTCTTTGGTGAACTCACTCCCCGGGAATGGAGCCGGGGAATGTACAAACATCTTGATCACCACCTGCGCCAGTTTGGTGCATAACGCTTGCTTCAGGCTTCGTGAAGAAGCCTTTTCGCCACATCGGAATACAACTCTACTGCTTCTTCTAATTCCTTTTTCTCCACGAATTCTCCCTCGGTGTGCGCCACATGAATGGACCCCGGACCCATCAGCAGGGGCTTACCCCAATTGGTCAGTGACGGAACATCGGTTGTAAAAGCGGCGACCATGGTCGGTAGACCGTCGAGCATGTGCATGCGCATAAACGATGCCTCGCGCGTGAAGTCCACTTCCGCCAATTCTCCGACAGCCTCGGTAATTTTGTGCCGGAGTTCTTCGGATGGCCCCACCAGACGATAAAAAAGTTCGGCGCGCGCGAAGTCGGAAATGATGTTGCGAGCCCGGCCACCCTCGATCGTTCCTACGTTTCTTGTGCACGCTCCTACGTCCGGACTCTCCGGCAGTTTCATCGCATGCAGACGATGGAGAGCCTCGATCAGCTTATCGATTGCCGATTCACCCAACTCCGGATACGCCGAGTGGGCCATCTTTCCGCGCGCCGTCAACACCACGTGCAGCGAGCCTTTGCTGGCCAGCGCGAGCCGGTTGCCGGTCGGTTCGCCATTGATCATGAAGCGCGCGCCAATCGGATGCCGATTCGCCTCTTGCGCACCGATGGAGTCGCGCTCCTCGCCCACCAGAAACAGCAGTCCAACGAAAACGCCTGCCCCGCGCAATTTTTCAGATGCCAAAATCTGCGCCGCAATGATGCCCTTAGCATCACACGATCCGCGCCCGTAAATTCGAGTCGTATCTTCCGTGGAGGGAATGAATGGCGGAACTGTGTCCATGTGCGTGGAAAAAACGATTTCTGGCCGTGGATGCCCAGGCCATGTCGCCAGCACATTGTTGCGCTCACCCTCGACCGGCATCTTGCGCGCGTCGAAGCCGCGCCGCGTGAGTTCTGTGCAGAGAAAATCTCCTGCCGCTCCCTCATGCGGAGTCGTGGATTCGATGTCAACCAACCGCCGCGTCAACGCGAAAAGATCCATGCAAAAAGCGTAACAGTGGTTGCGATCAATGGATAGTGATTAGTGATTCGTGGTTGGCAACCAAGGATTCGCGGGCATGGAGCGTGGGCGAAACACGGTTTCATGGATCGCGAGCCACCCATCACTATTCACTGCTCGTCTCACGTTGTACTCTGGGGAAGTGCTGCCCGACAACGCGACCATCCGCTCGCTTTTTCTGCCCGGACCCGCCGGACGCCTCGAAGCGTTGCTGAACGCCGGTTCTGCTGCCGCAACTCACACTGCCGTCGTCTGCCATCCGCATCCTCTTTACGGCGGAACGCTGCACAACAAGGTCGTCTTTCACGCGATGAAAGCGCTTAACAGCTTTGGCTTTCCCGTGCTGCGCTTCAATTTTCGCGGCACCGGCCTGAGCGAAGGCGAGCACTCACATGGCTCGGGCGAAGTCGAGGATGTACGTGCCGCGCTCGACTGGCTTGAGCATGAATTCACTCTCCCAGTTATCTTCGCGGGATTTTCTTTTGGAGCGGCCGTCGGCTTGCGAGCTGCCTATCGCGATGATCGCGTCCGCTCGCTGATCGCGCTTGGCCTGCCAGCGATTCCAGTGGCCGCGGATTCGGGTGCACCGCGCGTCTATGATTTCGAATTTCTCCGCACCTGCTCGAAACCCAAGCTGTTCGTCAGCGGAGCGCGCGATCAGTTTGCTCCGCCCGGGAAGCTCGAATCGCTGGTCAGCACATTCGCCGAACCGAAAAAGCTGGTTCGCATCGAAGCGGGCGATCATTTTTTCGAGGGGCGCTTGCGCGAGATGCGGAACGCAATGGAAGAATGGCTGAAAGAAACTGTCGCGAGCGCTGAGCCCAAACCGCGAATCACTTCTCTATAATCGCCACAGCATGCCCGACAACACTGTCGTCCGCGAAGAGCAATTCCGCAGCATGCGCGCCGCTGTCCGCGAGATCTTCTCGACAGCGCTCCAGAATGCCTCGATCCCGAGCGCATTGTCGCGCCACGTGCACTGCGAGCGCGGAGTCCTTCGCATCTGCGAAGACCTGTTCGACCTGAGTTCTTACGGCCGCGTGTTCGTTGTCTCGATCGGCAAGGCGGCCCACACGATGGTGACCGCGCTGGAAGCACAAGTTGGAGCGCGGCTTGAGGGCATCGTTGCCTCCTCGGTCGAACCGGCTAGCCGGGCGCATGGCTTTCGCTATTTTCGCGGCGGGCATCCCACACCAAGCGCCGAATCGATCCGCGCCGCCGAGGCTATCCTCAAGTCGCTCGGTTCGATGGACTCGCGGTCGCTCGTCATTTTCATGATTTCTGGTGGCGGGTCGTCGATCGTCGAGAAACCGATTGACGATGAAATTTCGCTCGACGACCTTGTGCTGACCTACCAGAAGCTGGTGCACTCGGGAGCGCCGATTGCCGAGATCAATACCATCCGCAAGCATTTGTCAGCCGTCAAAGGCGGGCGCCTCGCCCAGGCCGCGTATCCCGCGCAGCAGGTTTCGATTCTGGTTTCCGACGTGCCGGATAACACGCCGGATGCGCTCGCCTCCGGACCGACCATGCCCGATTCCACGTCCATTCACGACTGCGAGCGCATCGCTGACCAATACAAATTGATCGAGCAATTTCCCCACTCCGTCGCAGGACTTTTTCGCCAGCACGCTCTCGAAGAAACACCCAAGTCCGACGATCCAGCTTTTGTTCACGCTCGCTGGTGGACAGTGCTCTCGAACAAAGTTGCCCTCGATGAGGCGGCTGCCGCCGCGAGCAGAGCTGGCTTTATCGTCGAGGTCGACAACTCGTGCGACGACTGGGACTATGAGAAGGCTGCCGATTACCTGCTGGGTCGCGTGCGTGAATTGCGCAATAAATTCCCACGCGTCTGCCTGCTTTCTGGAGGCGAGGTGACCGTGACGGTTCGCAATGGCGGTATTGGCGGCCGCAACCAGCAGTTCGCTTTAGCCTGCGCTGAAAAGATCGCGGGCGAAGAAATCACGGTCCTGAGCGCGGGTACGGATGGCATCGACGGCAATAGCTCAGCTGCTGGGGCCGTGGTTGACGGCAGCACCTTGAGCCGCGTTGGGCCGGCTTCGGCAATTCGCAATGCCCTTGCTCACTTCGATGCCTATCCTCTTTTCGACGCTCTCGGAGATGCCATTCTGACCGGACCGTCGGGCAATAACCTGCGCGATCTCCGCATTCTTCTCGCCTACTAAAGAACTGCTATTCAATGACTTAAGAAATTTGTTGCCTGACATATACGGATTCCCATAGTAACGATGAGGTAATGCCGATGGCCAAGGGTAAAGTCTTGTAAATGAAACTCCGCCACGCAGCGCAAGACCCCTCGCCTGCATCCAACACAGTAACTAAAAAATCATCTTGGAGGTTTTCGCTTGAAACGGACTTTGCGCATTGCCCTACTGCTGTCTTTTGCCTGCGCGGCAGTCGCCACTTTCTCTAACGTCGCCCAAGCCCAGAAAGTTGACATTGGGTTCGCACTGAGTGGTATGGACGCCCCAGGCATCTCGGTCAGCTCGACTTCTGATCATAACCCCGTGTCGCTGACCGGTGGCGCGTATCTCGGTATTAACGGTGACGTGCTTTTCTATCACAACATGGGTATCGGGGCGGAAATCAACTGGAGAGCGTCTCAGGCGTCCAACGTTAATGTCACTGGCGCAACCTATCGTCCGCTGTTTTGGAACATCAACTACGTTTACTCACCGAAGCTGATGAGTCATGTCTACGGCGAGCTGGTCGGGGGCATCGGTAGCCTGAGCACCCGCTATTATTGTGGCACCAGCTGCTACGATCCCTATACCGGCACCAACTACGTGTCTTCCAATCATTTTGACGGAGACTTCGGCGGCGGCATCAAGCTTTACGCTACAAAAGGTTTGTTCATCCGTCCCGAGGTGCGCGTGTACGTGGTCAACAACAACACGGATTTCAGTTCGAATCACAATATCCGCTACGGAGTTACCCTCGGCTACACGTTCCGGTAAAGACGGTTTTTCTTCGTCGTTGGGATGGGGCAACGCCCCATCCCTTTTTCGATCATTCAAATCCTAGTCATCTTCCCGTCGCACGCATTATGATGGCTGTGTGAATTTTTGCAGCTTCTGGCAGGATGGTCTTCTTGTCCTGGGCTGGTTGCCGCACTTGTTGAATTCCATGACTCCAACGACTTCTGTTGGGGCAAACCTAGCATCTTGGATGGTTTCGATTGAAATGGACTCGTCGCTTTAGCCTTCTTCTGGCCGTTGCCTGCGCGGCAATCGCTATCTCAAATATCGCCAACGCCCAACAGATTGATATCGGGGCCGGAATGTCCTCCATTCTTGCGCCCGCGGCCAGCCAAGCCACTGGCACCCACCAGCAGCAGTCGGTCGATGGCGCCCCCTACCTGTCGGTCAGCGGCGACGTTCTCTTCCATCATCGGACGGGTGTCGAGGGCGAATTCTCATGGCGGGAAAATCAGGGAGTCTACCTTCCAAGCGAACTCAACCTGAACTATCGCCCGATATTCTGGTCGGTGAATGGCATCTGGGTGCCGAAGGTGACCAAGCGAATCTCTATTGAAGTGCTTAGTGGGCTGGGTCAGGCACAAACGCGCTTCTACAATAGTTCGCCCTATTCAAGCAACAACCATCTCATGTTCGATTTCGGTGGAGGCATCAAGGCGTATTGGCACCACTTCTTTCTCCGGCCCGAGGCAAGGATCTACCTGGTCAACAACTACCAGGAATTCAGTTCTTCGCACGCTCTCCGGTACGGAGCAACCATCGGGTACACGTTCAAACCGCGAAAATAATCTGCTTTCTGTGGGGGCAGCGCAAGCCTGTCCCACTGCGCCGGGTAAAATCCGCAGCGTTTGGTAGTCATCTTTCGCCCCGCGCATTTATGATAGCCATATGAATTTCGGCTTCTCCGGCGAGATGATCTTCCTGTTTCTGCTGGCGCTGATCCTTTTCGGCCCCAAGAAACTGCCGGAGATCGGCCGCACGATCGGGCGCTTCATGAACGAGTTCCGCCGCGCCTCCAACGAGTTCCGGTCGCAGATCGAGTCGGAAATCAATGCCTCCGACTTCGGAATCAAGCCTCCGCTTCTGCCACCGGGCCAGGCGCCTCTCGGATCGCTGGCTAGCCGCATCTTCAATCCACCTCCGGCCGAGCAAATCCGAACCGCAGAAAAACAGGCAGCCGAAACTCGCGCAACTGAATCGCAGAGCGCCTCCGTGGCCGAAGTTCAACACGCCGCTGTCGCGCCAGAAAATGCTTCTGCCGCAGGACCGCTGACCCCGACTCGAGAATCGTCGCCCGCGCCGAAAGTTGCGCCCGATGCCTGAAGGCGCCGCATCATCTCCCGTGAGCGAAGCCGCCGAGCCCATGCAAACCATGGGCTTCCTCGACCACCTCGAGGAATTGCGCAAACGCCTTGTTTATTCCATCATCGCCGTCGTAATCGGCTTTTTCGGATGCTGGTTTGCCGCATCGCGACTGGTTGACTTGATGCAGCATCCGATTATTCAGGTACTGCACAAACACGGCCTGCCGGAAAAACTCGTCTACCTGAATCCCGTTGATCCCTTCAACCTGTATTTGAAAGTGGCGGGCGTGGCCGGGTTGTTCGTCAGTTCGCCGATTGTGCTGTATCAGCTGTGGCTGTTCATCGCGCCCGGCCTCTACCGCAACGAGAAACGCTACGTCATGCCCTTTATGGCATCGAGCGTAGGCTTGTTTCTTGCGGGAGGTTTTTTCGGATACCGCATCGTCTATCCCCGCGCCCTGGAATTTCTCATCGACTTCGGCAAACAATTCCAGCCGATGATCACGATCGAGGAATATACCCAGCTATTTGTGACCATCATCGTCGGCATGGGCGCGATCTTCGAGATGCCCATTCTCGTATTCTTTCTTGCGCTGATGGGCATCGTGAGCGCGGGTTGGATGTGGCGCAACATCCGTTATTCGATCCTCGGTATCTTCATCGTGGCGGCGATCATCACGCCGACTCCCGACATCGTGAACATGTGCATCTTCGCCGCGCCCATGCTGGCGTTGTACGTTCTGAGCATCGGCATTGCATGGCTTGTGCATCCCAGCCAACGCAAGAAGCGCGCGGACAAGAAAAGCTCTTAACCACAGAGGAACACGGGGAAAAACGTGAGGCAGAATCGGTTTCGAAGAAGCAGTACGACGTCACTAGCAGAATTGCTCCGTGTAGCTCCGTGTTTTCCGTGGTTCATGGGGTTGCTATTTTTGGTTGGGACGGCAGGCGTCCTTTCCTCCTGCGCGCGGGGGGCCGACACGGAGGTTATACAAGCTCAGGCCGCGACTCAGATCGCGCCAGGTCCGACTGCAGCGACGCGCCTTGACAACACCCCGTTTCCCAAAATCGACGCCAAGCGCGCCTTCGAATATACGCGCGAGGTCACCGCCTTCGGCCCGCGCTACATGGGAAACGAGAATCACAAGAAGCTCGAACGCTATATCGTCGATCACCTCAAAGGCGCCGAAGTCGAAGACGACGCGTTCACCGCCGACACTGTGGAAGGCAAATTTCCCGTCCGCAACATCATCGCGAAATTCCCCGGCAAGAAAGATGGGATCATCGTCATCCTCGGCCACTACGACACCAACTATCCGCTGCGCAACACCGGATACGTTGGCGCCAACGACGGCGGCTCATCGACCGCCATCCTGCTTGAATTCGCCAACCAACTACGCGGCAAGACCCGCGATGGCTACAGCGTCTGGCTCGTATGGACGGACGGCGAGGAAGCCGTCCGCACCTGGTCTGATACCGATAGCCTCTACGGCACCCGTCACCTCGCCGAAAAGTGGGAAAAAGACGGCACGCTGAAAAAGATCAAGGCTCTCATGGTCATGGACATGATCGGCGACGCCGACCTCAACATCGACCGCGACCTCAACGGCACCCCTTGGCTGATGGATCTGATCTATACGGCGGCCGAGCGCAGTGGATACCAGTCCCATTTCTATGGGCGTCAAGGACCAATTGAGGACGACCACATCCCGTTCGTGAAACGAGGGGTCCCCTGCGCCGATGTGATCGATCTCGATTACGGCTACAACAACGTGTTCCATCACACTCCGCAGGACACCATGGACAAACTCAGCCCGCGGAGCCTGGAAATTGTGGGGAATACAATTCTTGAGACGATTCACCTGCTCGACCAGCGCTAGTCTCGCTAGTGGCGTATTGACAAACGCACGCAACATAAACAAAATTCCTGACGCCCAGGAGAAACGGCAATCATCCAAACCAAATCGAGGACTCAGAGCTCTCTGCATGTTGAATCGAATGCTTCTCCCGACCCTGCTGCTCGCGCTTGTTCAATCCACGCTGGCCCAAGCTCCCGAGGCTCCCGGCAAGCCGCTCCCGCCCGGCCCGATGCAGGCTAAGGTGAAGGCCGCCTGCACCCAATGTCATAATGCCGGGCGGATAACAGAACAGCACTTCTCCCGCATGCAGTGGTCGGATGAACTCGACAAAATGGCCGGCCTGGGCGCGGTGGTTGCCGATTCGGATCGCAAGGATTTTCTGGATTACCTGACAAAGAATTTCGGTCCGCGGAAAGGCCCCAAGACAGCGCCCAGGAGCGATACCAAGTGACAGCTGTGGAGTTTTTGCGAGAACTTCTTTTCCACGGATTTGCGCGGATCCTCGCGGATCAGAACTAAACAGACGCGCATGGCCGTCAATAGTCGCCCGTCATCTCCAGAACAGCTCCGTCTTCGGTTGCAAGTTCCGAAGCACCAGCCAAGTTCCGGAGGTCGAGCCGCAATCGCACCCGCGCACGACTATTGTTCGAAACGTCGAAAGAGCCGGAACAATCGGTCTTCGCATAAGGCAGCCGGTGGAGGGACGCTCCGCCGCCGTCCGCATCCACTTCAACGGTTCCCGCCGATGACGTTGCCTCAAGCGTCCAGCGCAAGAGTCCCCGGTCACGGCAGGATTCCCGCACCTTCCGGAACACGTGCGCCTCTCCCTTGTGCCACAGGATTGCCTTGCGGAAAACAAGCCCGAGCGGCATTTCATAGACCAGCGCTTCGAAGGTTGTGATGCTGCCGTCCGCCTGCGGAAAGCAGGCATGCGTCCACGTCCAGAAATTGCGGTGACGAAAGCCACAGTTGTGGCCCTGCACTCCGATGCCGAGCGGATCGCCACGAAAAACGCGATCACCAAAACGAACTTCGCCGCTGAACACCGCATCCGAATGCGGAGTGCGTGAAAAGCCGATCCATCCCTTATTGCTGAGTGTGGCGCGAAAGTGCGAATGATAGTTCAGGTCCCAGGAGATTCGCTGGCCGTGTGGCTCGATTGCGCCCCGGCAGGCGTTTTCCTCAATGTGATTGGTCCCAATATCGAGAGAGAATGGCCCCGAGCGCGGACCCAGCTTAAGAGTGTCGAGCGAGAATTCCTGGATAAAGCTTTTGGGGTGACCGTCGCGCGGAAACCATGTTGCCCAAATCTGCGCCGGCGCCGCGCCCGCCACTCCGGGACACCCGCCACGCCCCATGCTCGTCAGACCCAGGTTCGTCAGACCCAGGTTCGTCAGACCCAGGTTCGTCAGAAGATACCGAAACCACCAGGCACCTGATCCATCCGTGAGACCAAAGCGCAAAAACCATGCCTCGTACCGGCGACGCATGCTCGGCCGCGAGTAGATGGCATTTAACGATGTCATGGTTTAAGCGTAATTGCATTCAGCACTGAGGAAAAACTTTCAGAAAGAAAACCTTCTGAAAGGATGGCAGGCAATGCCAGTTCAACGAATGAGCAACCGAAGGTACGAAAATGGCAAGGCGCCACCGACCCAGCATCGGAAGATCGCTACGGTGGCGCCGCCGCAGCGTAAGACTACTCTAAGCATGAGGGAGCCAGATCAATCTTTAAAGTGATTGTTTAGGTTCGGCGACTCTTGCGCTGTGATCGGTCTCCGCTGACCTGCAGCCTATTTTCCCTCGACCTCGGCACTGTCTGCGCCGGAATGCTTTTCCGGCCGCAGCAGCGGGAACAAGATCACATCGCGAATGGTGTGCGAGTCGGTGAAGAGCATCGCCAACCGATCCAATCCGACTCCGACGCCCCCTGCCGGAGGCATGCCGTATGACAGGGCGCGGATGTAGTCTTCATCCATCTGGTGCGCCTCGTCGTCGCCGCGCTCACGTTCTTTCAATTGGGCCTCGAAGCGACGGCGTTGATCTTCCGGATCATTCAATTCACTGAAGCCGTTCGCGATCTCCATCTTCCCCGCAAACATCTCGAAACGCTCGGTCCAGTCCGGCTCATCCGGCTTCTGCTTTGAGAGCGGTGACACCGCCGTCGGAAATTCATAAATGATCGTCGGCTGGATCAGGTGCTCTTCCGCGATGGCTTCGAACAAATTGGCGATGGTCTTTCCAACCGGTTCGGCCGCGTCATAAGCAAGGTTCACTCCAGCCGAACGCACGCGATCCACCAGGGCTTTCACCGACTCGTGCGCAGCAAAATCGTTCCGGGTTGGCGCCGGCCCAGCCTTCTCCGGCCAAAACTTGCCGATCGCCTCGCGCATGGTCATGCGCCGCCAGTTCCCGTGCGACCAGTCGATTTCATCATCGCCCCACTTCGTCTTGCTGCCCCCCGTCACATCCACCACCGCCTGCTCGATCGAGCTCTGCGTCGTGTCGAGGATGCCGAGATAGTCCGTATAGGCCTGGTAAGCCTCCAGCATGGTGAACTCAGGATTCCAGCGCCAGCCAATGCCTTCATTGCGGAAGTTGCGGTTGATCTCATATACGCGGTCGAAACCACCCACCGTCAGCCGCTTCAAATAGAGTTCCGGCGCGATGCGTAAGAACAGATCCATATCCAGCGCGTTGTGGTGCGTCTTGAACGGACGCGCCACCGCCCCGCCCGCCATCGGCTGCATCATCGGAGTTTCGACTTCTACGAACCCCTGGCCGTCGAAGTACCGGCGCAATGACTGCACCAGCTTGCTGCGCTTTAAGAAAACCTCGCGCACCTCCGGATTCATCACCAGATCCACATACCGCTGCCGGTAGCGCAGTTCGACATCCTGCAGCCCGTGCCATTTCTCCGGTAGGGGCAGCAGGTCCTTCGACAGAAATGTCAACTCCTCGGCGTGGATACTGAGCTCGCCGGTTCGCGTGCGAAAGAGGTATCCGCGGACGCCGATGTGATCGCCCAGGTCGAGCAGCTTCCACAGCTCAAAACCTGCATCCCCGACCGCATCCTTTTTCACGTATACCTGCAGCCTCAGCCCATCCTGCTGCACGTGCGCAAAACCGGCTTTCCCCATCAACCGGATCGCCATGACCCGGCCCGCCACTCGAACCGTTACGCGCGGCGATTCCAGCTCCTCGGCAGTCTGCCCGCCATACTCGCTCAATATCTGCGGCACGGTGTGGCTGAAGCTGTATTTGCGTGGATACGTGGGCAGCCCGAGAGCCTCAATTTTCTTGAGTTTCTCGCGCCGAATCTCATAGATGTTGTCGTCGAGTGCCAATGCTGATCCTCAATTGTCCGAAAGAGTGTTCGGATTGAAAAATGTACAAAAAGTGGAATCAATGATTATAAACAAGCCAACCATGCGCGCTATGAGGCTGAGCCTGTAAGACCTGATGGTAGTGCTGGCAACTCAACCGCACAAGGCACCATCGAAGTGGCTCAATCCGAATTGCGGTTTCGGCAATTTTGGTCCACTGGACCGAGATTTTGAAGGTGGATTTAATTCGCAAAATGGGATATTAAGAAGACAGTCTGTAAGTGGGGTCAGGCGACCGTTCGCGCCAGTAGGCAGGGTGCGCTCCAACGCGGGGCGTGGAGTCTGTCGGGGCTTCTTTGCTTCAGTGCCAGAAACGGGCGCGCGCATTCTTTCGTTTTGCCATAGATCGCGGTTTGGACTTTGCACTCATTCAATGAAGATAACGGGCTCGATAGTCGGGGACACCGCGGGACGTAAGCGTCGAGCAGAATCGCGCTTTCATGCTCAGGCGTCGAGCCTGAGACAGTGCGCCCGATTTGCGTGCGTCTTTTCGCTGTTCGCCCTGTCCGTTCTCGTGGTTCTGCAAGCAAGACAATCCATCGTTGTCCAGGCCGGTTCGGCGAGTGTTCCGCCCTCGGCCCAACTGCTGACCGCTGGGGAGCAAGGCATCCCTTTGCCTCAGAACACCCAGTCTCCGATAAAGTTTGCCACCGCCGTGCCTTACAACTCGGGCGGATATTATGCCTCCTCGGTCGCACTCGCCGATTTGAATGGCGATGGCAAGCTGGACCTGGTGGTTGCGAATTCCTGCGAAAGCAACGCTAACGGCAAGAACTGCGATGCCGGCACTGTCAGCGTGCTGCTCGGAAACGGTAACGGAACCTTCCAGCAAGCCGTGATCTACGGCTCAGGGGGCGTTGCCGGCACTTCGGTCGCAATCGCAGATGTGAACGGTGACGGCTACCCTGACCTTGTCATGGCCAGCCAGTGTGTAAGCGCGAGTAATTGCGACAACGGTCTCGTGGGAGTCCTGCTGGGAAAAGGCGACGGCACGTTTCAGCCAGCAGTCTCTTATAACGCAGGATATGTTCCTGTATGGGTGGCCATTGCAGACGTAAACGGCGACGGGTTTCCCGACCTGATCGTGGCGAATCAATCCGAATGCGACGACTGCAAAGACGGCGGGGTCAGCATCCTGTTGAATAATGGAAACGATACTTTCCAGGCACCCGTAACTTACAGCTCGGCGGGCCCGAACGCGACCTCGGTCGCCGTTGCCGACGTCAATCAGGATGGCTATCCGGATCTGGTTATCGCCAACGAATCCATGTGCGTCAACTGTCCCGAAGGCGGGATTGCTGTGCTTCTCGGCAATGGCAGTGGCAGCTTCCAATTAGCTTCGACCTATGACTCTGGCGCGTATGCGGCGCTCTCTGTCGCCATCGCGGATGTCAACGGAGATGGCATTCCAGACATCATTGTCACGAACTTATGTGAGCGCAGCAACGACTGTCAGGATGGCATCGTTGGTGTCATGCTGGGCGTCGGAAACGGTACCTTTCAGCCGCCAGTCGCTTACAATTCGGGTGGGTATGGAGCCGACTCGATCGCAATCCGCGATGTGAATGGAGACGGCATTCCTGACTTGGTAGTCGGGAACGTATGCCCGAGTAGCGGGGTCTGTAACAAAGGCGCAGTCAGTGTCCTACTCGGCAACGGCGACGGAACTTTCCAGACAGCCGTGGTTTACAAATCTGGTGGATGGGATGCCGCATCGGTCGCGGTCGGGGACTTGAATGGCAATGGCACGCCAGACATCGTGGCTGCAAATTCATGTTCTTCGAAGATCGACTGTAACGGCGCGGCGAGCGTGCTCCTGAACATCACGTCCGCAAAGACGACCGTCCAGGTTAGTTCGTCGGCGAACCCATCACTGATCGGCCAGCCGGTCACTTTTACGGCGACGGTGACTTCCACCCCACCCATTCCGAATGGAGAAGTGATTACATTCTCCGTCGGCTCAGCCACGCTCGGAACGAGCGCGACTACCAATGGCGTGGCAACCGTCACTTCATCTTTCTCGGCAGCGAAAACATACGACGTCAAAGCCCACTATTCGGGAGATGCCTTCCATAAAGCGGGTTCCGGAACCCTCAAGCAGGTCGTTAATCAGTAGGCAGGTTCTCACTCCGTAGAGAGTGCATAGATTCGGTATACTGGTAAGACTTTCTGCCAGACGCGGCTCGCGCCTGGCGGCCCTGGTGCAGCCCATGAAGCCCACTTTTACGCTCGGAATTGAAGAGGAATACCAGACCGTCGACCCGGAAACCCGGGATCTGCGTTCGCATATTCACGCCGAGATCATCGAGAAAGGCAAGCTCGTACTGCAGGAGCGCGTCAAGGCCGAGATGCATCAATCCGTGGTCGAAGTCGGCACCTCAGTCTGCGCGAATATCAAGGATGCCAAGATTGAGTTGAAGAAGCTCCGGCACCACATGATCCGTTTGTCCCGCGAGAATGGCCTGCGTCTTGCTTCCGCAGCGACCCACCCTTTTGCGGACTGGAGAATGCAGGAAGTAACGCCTGACGAGCGCTACAAAAATATCGTACAAGACATGCAACTGGTGGCCCGCGCGAATCTTATCTTCGGGCTGCACGTGCATGTGGGGGTTGAAGATCGCGAGACGGCGATTCATCTGATGAATCATGCGCGCTATTTCGTGCCGCACCTGTTGGCGTTGTCGACGAATTCTCCTTTTTGGCTGGGCATGGACACGGGCTTGAAATCCTATCGTTGCAAGGTGTTCGACAAGTTCCCGCGTACCAACCTGCCCGACTACTTCCCGAGCTGGGGCGAATACGAGAATTACATCAAGCTGCTGGTAAAAACGAACTCAATCGATAACGCGAAAAAAATCTGGTGGGACATCCGCCCGCATCCATTTTTCGACACGCTCGAGTTCCGCGTTTGCGATATCCCGATGCGCCTCGATGAAACGATCGCTCTGGCCGCACTGATTCAGGCCACGGTCGCCAAGCTGTACAAACTTTACGCGGCAAACCAGGGCTTCCGGCTCTACCGCAAATCGCTGCTGATGGAAAATAAGTGGCGAGCCGCGCGTTATGGCATTAATGGAAAGCTGATCGACTTCGGCAAGTCGATGGAGGTTCCCGAACGCGAGCTCATCGAGGAGTATCTCGCCTTCGTGGACGACGTCCTCGACGAACTCGATTCGCGCAAGGAAGTGGAATACATCCGCGAGATCATGAAGAACGGCACCGGCGCGGACAGGCAACTGAACGTGTATCAGAAAACCGGCGACATGAAAGCCGTAGTGGACTACATCATTGAGGAGACTGAGGTGGGCGTCGATCAAGACGAGATCGATACTTTGCCCACTGCCAAGGCTGTCTGATGACTTTGATAGAAACCAACGCACAATCCAACCGACAATTGAAAAAGTTACCGTTTGATCCGCAACTGAGCCAGGGAGCGCGCAATGCCGTGCAAGTCTGCCTGCGCGTATTGGCCACGGAAAAGGTCACGGTGATCACCGATGAGGCCAGCCTGGAAATCGCGGCCGCCATCGTGCACGAACTGGAGGCTGTGGGCAGCCCCTATCGCTCCTGGATTCTGGAGGAAGTTGCTACGCGGCCGCTGACGGATCTGCCGCAAGTCATCGCCGAAGATCTCGACACCAGCCAAGTCAGCATTTTTGCCGTGCAGGCTCAGATGAACGAACTGAAGTCGCGCATGCAGATGACCGACATCGTCAACCGGCGGCGAATCCGTCATGCCCACATGGTCAACATCGACAAGCAGATCATGCTTGAAGGCATGCGCGCGGATTTTCTGAAGGTCGATCGCCTGAGCGTAAAAGTGGTCGATCGTGTGCGCGCCGCCAAACAGATTCGGGCGAAGACGGCAGCCGGAACAAACCTGGTTGCGGACCTTAATCCGAATTACCGCTGGGTCAAAACCAGCGGCATCATCAGCACTGAAAAATGGGGCAATTTGCCGGGAGGCGAGGTCTTCACGACTCCGGGCGAGGTGAACGGCACGTTCGTGATCGATGGCGTGGTCGGCGACTACCTGTGCGCTAAGTTTGGCGATCTAAAATCCACGCCTCTCACCATCCAGGTGAAGAAGAACCGTCTGATCGAAGCACACTCGGCCAATAAAGAATTAAAAGACGATTTCTGGGCCTACACCCACACCGACGAAAACAGCGATCGCGTGGGCGAGTTTGCCATCGGCACAAACATCGAATTGAAGGACGTGATCGGGCAAATTCTCCAGGACGAGAAATACCCCGGAGTCCACATCGCCTTTGGGAATCCCTACGGAGCACACACGGGTGCCGAATGGTATTCCTCGACGCACATTGACGTTGTGGGACGCAAGTTCGACATCTGGGCCGATGACGAGCAAATTATGCGCGACGGGAAGTTTTTGATCGAGGCATAAAGAGGCTGTGACCTGTAAGGGTGGCGTGAGCGCCTTCGATGATTCCTTCTTATCGCCAGGATTTCAACTCGCGCTTCACGCAAGAGAAATACGATCAGCTTCGCCGCGAGATGATTGCGCGCTGCGGAATGGACGTTCCCTTCCCGCTCTGCGAGACGCCATGCTTCTTCCCGAAGGCGCTGGTTGAGCGCATGGGCGAAGATGGCAAGGCCCTGATCCGGCAATTAGTGGACAGCCCTGACTACCGCAACAGATCCGAAGCCTCCATTCCACCGCGCTTTCGCGTGCCGAATGAAGCGCCTCACCCGATGTTCATTCAGGTGGACTTCGGCCTCGTGCGCGACGCCGCCGGCGAACTACAGCCGAAACTGGTCGAACTTCAGGCGTTCCCTTCGCTCTATGCGTATCAGCCAGTGCTAGCGCAGACTTACATGGATGTCTTCGGGCTCGACCCGAAACTTCAATACTTTTTGAGCGGGCTCGATTCCGCGTCTTACAAGCAACTTCTGCAGAAGGCAATTGTCGCCGGGCATGATCCCGCCCACGTCGTGCTGATGGAAGTGCATCCCGAGGAGCAAAAAACGCGCCCGGATTTCCTGCTGACGGAAAAGCTGCTGGGAATCCGCACGGTGTGCATCACGAAAATCCGCAAGCAAGGCAGACAGCTCTTTTACGAAGAAGACGGCAAGACTGTACCGATCAAGCGCATCTACAACCGCACCATTGTCGATGAACTGGAGCGCAAAGGTATCGAGTTGCCATTCGATTTCCGCGATGATCTCGACGTCGAGTGGGCAGGCCATCCCAATTGGTATTTTCGGATCAGCAAGTATTCCATCCCTTATCTGAAGGATCCGTCGGTGCCGCGTACATGGTTCCTCGATCAGTTGACCGAAGTGCCGGCCGACCTCGAAAACTTCGTCCTTAAGCCACTCTATTCGTTTGCCGGATTGGGCGTCGTCATCGCGCCTTCACGCAAAGATATTGATGCGATCCCCGCCGCGAAGCGAAGCGAATACATCCTGCAGGAGCGTCTGAACTTTACCCCGGTCGTCGACACACCGCACGGGATGACGAAAGTCGAGTTGCGCATCATGTATATCTGGCTCGACGAGTTGCGCCCCGTACTGACGATCGTCCGCATGGGACGCGGCCTGATGATGGGCGTCGACCAGAACAAAAACATGAAGTGGGTAGGATCGTCGGCGGCGTTGGTGAGCGACTAGCCTCGATTTCCAATCCATCGAGCTTCACAAAATTTAAGCTGTCGGCAGCCGTACGTTGTGAACCCAAAGATCTGCGAGCAACATCCAAGTCCCATGCCTCATCTGTTTGACCCGCTAAAAATCCGCACCATCACGTTCCCCAACCGAGTATTTGTCTCGCCCATGTGTGAGTACTCCAGCACCGGCGGACTCGCGAACGACTGGCATTTCGTCCATCTCGGCAGCCGCGCGGTCGGCGGCGCTGCGCTGGTGCTCACAGAAGCGACGGCCGTTCTCGCCGAAGGCCGCATCAGCCCGCAAGATCTTGGCATCTGGTCGGACGACCACATTAAGCCGCTGTCGCGAATCACCCGGTTCATCCATGAGCAAGGCAGCGTCGCTGGAATGCAGTTGGCGCACGCCGGCCGCAAGGCGAGCACCTACCGGCCATGGGATGGCAATGGAACGATCCCGGAAAGCGCCGGCGGATGGAAGAACGTCATGGCCCCAAGCGCCATTGCTTTCGCCGATCACTATCCGGTGCCGCAAGCTCTCACAGTCGACGGCATCAACGAAGTCGTCGCCGCTTTCGCGGCCGCCGCGGTTCGCGCCTTGGCGGCGGGTTCCCGCGTCCTCGAAATTCACGCCGCTCATGGATACCTCGTTCATGAGTTTCTTTCGCCATTGAGCAACCAGCGCGAGGATTCCTACGGCGATTCGTTTGAGAATCGCACTCGAATGCTGCGCGAGATTGTGGCAGCCGTTCGAACGTCATGGCCAGAGAGCGCGCCTTTATTCGTCCGCATCTCAGCCACGGATTGGGTCGAAGGCGGTTGGGATATCGAGCAATCGGTTGAAGTCGCCCGGCAATTGAAGGGACTCGGAGTGGATCTGATCGATTGTTCCTCCGGCGGCAATGTCGTGCAAGCAAAAATTCCGCTTGGTCCGGGGTATCAAACGCGCTTTGCGGAGCAGATTCGCCGCGAGGCCGGAATTCTCACCGGCGCCGTCGGCATGATTACTTCTTCCGCCCAGGCTGAGCACGTCATCGCCACCGGCCAAGCAGACGCAGTTATCATTGGGCGCGAATTCCTTCGCGACCCATATTGGCCACTGCGGGCAGCTCGCGAACTCGGCCAATCCACCACGTGGCCAGTCCAATATCTGAGGGCAGCCCCAGAAGGCTCCAAACCGCGTGCCGCACTGGATTTCAAGACGCTCGGTGACTAGGTACTGTCCGCGGCGGCTTCCCGAGCGTTGAATCCTACTACTGCGCGTCGTATTTTATTTGGCACCGCAATCTCGTTCAGCGAATTGTCCTCGATGTGCAAATGATTGCGCTAAGGCGGGTGAATTGCCCGCTTGGAGCTTGCTTTTGAGCAGCGCACCCGTCATCATTACCTCGGCATAATCGCTGACTCACCCACTGGAGAGTAAATGAAACGTTTTCTCGGAATCTGTATGCTCGTCGGTTGTATGACCCTGGCACTTGCTCTGTTTGTCGCCCTCACCGCTTCTCCTGCCTCCGCCCAGCGCGTCGAAGGCGTTTTCAATGGACACAGAATTATTTATCCGGAATCCAGCATTCCAAAATCTGGCCAACATCACACCAACTATTTTTTTGTTGACTCCGATCAGCCCCAGAGCGGGCCGCCGGGAGGCGTAGAGACGCCTGCATCACTGGCCTGCGTTTACCAGTTAGTCGCGCAGACGCCGGGCTGCAACCCCGCCACCGCGACTGCGCTCCCGACCGGCGGTTGGGGAGCCATCGCCATCGTCGATGCCGGTTATTATCCAACGGCCGAGTCTGACCTCGCCGCCTTCTCCACCTATTACGGAATTCCGCAGGCTAACTTCACGCAGGTCTGGCCCGGCAAGAAGCAGCCCGAGGTAGAGCCAGACTGGGAGGTCGAAGAAGCGCTGGACATCGAATGGGCACACGCCATGGCTCCGCAAGCCAAGCTTTATTTGGTCGTTTCGACTCTTTGCAACGTGGGCACCTGCGCGACCGATCCGACCTGGCAGGCCGTCACTCTCGCCGCTAAGCTCGTGAAGGAAGCGGGCGGCGGCGTGATCAGTATGAGCTGGGGCGATCCTGAATGGAGCACCGAGTCGACTTACGATCATCTGTTCAAGAGCAAGTCCGCGGTCTTCTTCGCGGCCTCGGGAGACTCGGGCATCGGCGTCAGCATCTACCCCGGCTCGTCGCCGGATGTTGTCTCAGTCGGCGGGACATACTTCAACCGCGACCAGAATGGCAACTTCATCAATGAAGTCTATGGCGGTGGCGGCGGCGATTTCAGCCCCTATGAGTTGCGCCCGGCTTATCAGAACGGCATCGAGAACATCGTTGGAACGCAGCGCGGATATCCAGACGTGGCTTCCGACTTCTGTTGCGCCCCCATTTACCTCGAGGGCGGCTGGACTGCAGTGGGCGGCACGAGCTGGGCTTCGCCAACCTTTGCCGGCATCGTGAACGCCGCCGGCAATAAAGCCAAAGGCAGCATCGCTGAACTCACCATGATGTACAAAGAGCTCGCCAATCCAACCGAGTACGCCGACGACTTCAACGACATTACACAGGGCGCGTCGCAGTGCAAGGTGGGCTGGGACGAGTGCGCCGGCATCGGCTCGGCGAAAACTTACGCAGGAAAGTAATTTCGATCGAAAATCCCAGGTCTCGCGGTTGGCGAGGTCTGGGATTTTTTTCGCCTTCTCTTTTTGGGCCACAGCGTTGTTTCGGATTTTCTAATGCTCAGGGTAAACCGCAACGTCTTCCCTTTCTCGATCTCTGTTGACCCCGACGCAAGTGACCACCTACCATTACGCATTCGCGGGTGAGGACGCTTTCGGCTGAGTTCGGGCGGCGGCTCCGCACTGGACATACCTCATGGACATGGTTGGACAAACTGTGTCCCATTACCGCGTGCTGTCGAAGTTGGGCGGCGGCGGAATGGGAGTGGTCTACGAGGCGGAGGACATGCGCCTCGGGCGGCATGTCGCGCTGAAATTTATTCCCGATCACCTCGTCAAAGACAAGCGCTCACTCGACCGCTTTACCCGCGAAGCCCGCGCTGCGTCGCAACTCAATCACTCGAACATCTGCACCATCCACGACATTGACGACAACGATGGCCATCCCTTCATTGTCATGGAGAAACTTGAAGGCGAGAGCCTGAAGCAGCGCATCCGCGAACAATCGGGACCGAACAAGGCGATGGATTTGGACGAACTCCTGGAGATTGCGGTCCAGGCAGCCGATGCGTTGGCAGCATCGCACGCGAAAGGAATCATCCATCGCGACATCAAGCCAGCAAACATTTTTCTGACCCCAAACGGTCAGGTGAAAATTCTGGACTTTGGACTGGCGAAGCTCGCCAAGGACCAGGCGCTGGGAATGAGTTCAGACTCTTCGCTGGAAGAATCACTGACGCAGGTGGGTGTGATTCCGGGCACAGCCGTGTATATGTCGCCGGAGCAGGCGCGCTCCGACGATCTCGATCCGCGTAGCGACATTTTTTCTTTCGGCGTTGTGCTCTACGAAATGGCTACCGGGAAGAAGCCATTCACGGGAACAAACGTCGTGACCACTTTGCACGCCGTGATCAATCAGAAGCCGGCCTCGCCCCGCACCATAAATCCCGATTTGCCTGTCGAACTCGAGACCATTATCGGCAAGGCGATGGAGAAAGACCGCGACAAACGCTATCAAAGCGTTTCGGCGATGAAAGCGGACCTGGTGCGCCTGCAAAAAGAAACCGGACCCACGCTGCGCAGCGGTCTGCGGCAGGTCGCAGGACCACGAACCAATGCCTTTCAAGGATCAAGCAGCAAGCAATTTTGGATTATCCTGGTTCTGGCCGCCCTGTTGCTGGCGATCGTCGCGTCAACAGGAGTCTGGTGGATGGGTCACCGGCAGTCGGCAGCCCAGGGCATTACCCGCACGATTGCCGTCCTCCCGCTCCAGAATATCGACAACGATCCCGAGAGCGAGTTCCTCCGCTTCGCGCTCGCGGATGAGATTGCCAACGCGCTGACCTATTCGCGTTCGCTCGAAATCCGTCCGTCGAGCTCAACGCAAAAATACAGCAATGGAGAGGTAGACGCCTCAAAGATCGGGCGAGAACTCGGCGTCGGCACCATCGTGGCCGGCCATTTCTTGCGGCAAGACAAGATGGTGATGGTCACGCTGGAAGCAGTTGCGGTCAAAGACAACCGGCTGGTTTGGACCGGAACGCTCAGTGCTCCTCCCGATAACCTGTTGGCGCTGCAGAAACAGATGGCGAGAAAGGTCAAGCAGGAACTGCTTCCGGCGCTCGGTATCGCGAGTGGCTCGGTTGAAACCAGCAGCACTCCTGCGAATCGCGATGCCTACGACCTCTATCTGCGCAGCGCAGCCATTCCGCACGATGTTGGCCCAAACAAAGATGCCATCGCCATGCTGGAGAAGGCCGTCCAGCTTGACCCGAATTACGCCCCCGCATGGGAAGCCCTAGGTCATCGTTATTACTACGACGCGGTCTACGCAGGAGGAGGAGCGGCCGGTTACGAGCACTCAAACGCCGCATACCGCCGTGCGGTTGAGTTGGAACCGGGACGAGCGAATCCCGCCGGCTCGCTCGCGACGAATCTTGCCGAAACCGGAGATCTGGCAAAAGCGTATGAGGACGCACGAGCCTTGGTGAAGCGCCGTCCCGAGAATGCCTTCGCGCATTTTTCCCTCGCCTATGTGCTCCGCTATGCGGGACTGCTTGACCAGGCCCAGGCCGAGTGCGACCGGGCGCTCGCGATCGACCCGACGAACTATAACTGGCGCTCGTGCGCATTCGCGTTTTTTGAGCAGGGAAAATCGGCACGGGCCATGGAGTACCTCAATCTCGACGCTGGCTCCGAGTATTCTAATGCCGTGAGAGTCACGGTACTGATGCGCGAAGGCAAGATGACGGAAGCGCGCCAGGCAGCCCAGCGGATGACCGAAAACCCGATGTGGATGCGAACCGTAATTCTGGGATGCCTCGATAAAGCCCCGGCAACCGACGAGCACCGTCTGGCCGAGGCGGCGGAAAACCAGTTGCTGCAGGAACAGAATTCTGCTTTGAAATACTACGAAGGAGCAGTGCTGGCCGCCTGCGGCGAGAAGCAGATTGCGTACATTTTCCTGCGCAAAGCGGTGGACCAGAAGTACTGCGCGCATGAGGCATTGCGGGACGATCCGCTCCTTGCTAATGTGCGCGGGGATAGCGAATTCCAGGGGATTGTTCGCGCGTCGGCGGAATGTGAGCAGAAGTTCAGGGCAGCGGAGGGATTAGCCAAATGAGCATTCCTCGCTTCCCTTGTGCCGGGAAAATGACGCCCACCCTGCAAGATATTTGCTCCTTTCTTCGTGTAAATTCCATCAGATGGGGATGTTCTCGATTTTGAAGAAAATTGGAAGAGATTTTCTGTGCTGGGGCTGGGCTCTGCGGTCGCGCACCGCGATTGCCTTCGCGCTTATCCTTTGGCTGCTCACCTCGGGCATCCCCCGTGCGGCCGCGCAAGCACCCGAGAAGCCCACAATCGACCGTTATTACGAGCCGCTGCCACAGGACACTGGCGCGGCCGGATTGACGCTCATGCTGCGCAGACTGCAGACCACTGGCCGCCTCATGCAGACCGACGCGCATCCGGATGACGAAGACGGCAGCATGTTAACGCTTGAGGCACGAGGCAAGGGCATTAACACGCTGCTGATGACGCTGACGCGCGGCGAAGGGGGCCAGAACAAGCTGGGCAGCAATCTGTTCGACGGCCTCGGCCTGCTGCGCACGCTCGAAGTACTGGCAGCGGATCGCTATTACGGCATCGAACAACGGTTTTCGCGGGTCGCCGATTTTGGCTATTCCAAAACTCCCGAAGAGACCTTCGAAAAATGGCAGGGGCACGACATCGCGCTCGCTGACATCGTTCGCGTTATCCGGACATTCCATCCGGATGTGCTGATTGCCCGCTTTTCAGGCACCGAACGCGACGGCCACGGGCATCACCAGGCGTCTGCAATCATGACGAAAGAAGCATTCCGCGCGGCCGCCGATCCGAAAAGGTTCCCCGAGCAGATTGCCGAGGGATTGCAGGCGTGGCAGGCGAAGAAGCTGTACATCGGGAACGTGTGTGGTTTCGGTGCCAACACTTGCGACGCGGCAAACTACACCGTGAGGCTGAATACCGGCAAGGAAGATCCGGTGCTGGGAACGTCCTATGCGCAGTTCTACTTGAAAGGACTGCGGCATCAGGAGTCGCAAGGAGTGGGCTCTTTCACAATTCCGCCGGGCGACCGCTTTACCTTCTACAAATTGGTGGACTCCGTGGTCGAGTCAACGAAAGACAAAGACGGCCGCGAACAGGATTTCTTCGACGGCATCGACACGACACTCGCCGGCCTAGCGCCGAGGATCGGTGAAGAAGAGAAGAAGACACCCTGGCTGCGCGCCGAACTTACCGACATTCAATCGGACCTGCAAGCAGCGACGAAGGCCGCGGAGAAAGACCCCTCTTCTGCTTCAACTCCACTGGGAGCCGCCAGTGCGAAAACCGGCCAACTGATTCGGAAGATCGAGGAATCACAGCTCTCGGCGTCGGCCAAGAACGTGCTGCGGCCCGTCCTGCTAGAGGAATTCAGTGAACTCGGAAAGGCGATCGCACTCGCCTTGGGCGCAAAGTTGCACGTCGTCGTCGACGCGCCAGTCGGATCGAACCCCCAAGATGCTTTCATGGCCGTGCCCGGACGCACGTTCGAAGTAACGGCCCGATTCTCCGCAGCAGACCATTCCACATCCGGCGATGTGACCCTCAGCCTTCCTCACGGATGGAATTCCAAGCTCCTGGCAAAAGAACATTCTGGCAACGAAGACGTCACACGATTCAAAGTTTATGTTCCGCCCACGGCTGTTCTTACCCGTCCCTACTGGCACCGCGACGACCCTGAGCGGGATGCTCTGAATACAGTCGATGATCCTCAGTATCAGACGCTCCCCTTCCCGCCGCCGCCTCTCGCTGCGCAGGTTGCGATCGGCAAAGCTGGAGCCGGAGTTATGTCTGCTGTGTGCATGGTGCAATACAAAGACGCCTCGGGCGCGATCGCAGAGCGTCCGCTCGCCGTTGCTCCCGCGTTTTCGGTCATGATCGAGCCGGGCTGGCAGGTGATGCCGACGGAAGACGGGCCGCAAACCAGTGTGAAAGAAGAAGTATCGAGCAACCTGAACGCACGCACCTTGCAGGAGACACATTGGGCGGGCGATCCAGAAAAAGATGAAGGAACTCTGCGAGTCGAAGCTCCGGAGGGCTGGGCCGTTGATCCGGCTGATAAAGAGCTCGAGTTCCACGACCGCGGCGAAAAGCAGACTGCCGACTTCAAGGTGGTCCCCGGAGAACGGACCGAAGGCCGCACCGAGATTCACTCGAGTTTCAAAAGCGGTCATCGAACTTACCAGGAAGGCTATTCGGTCATTACCCGCGATGACCTGGGAACCGCTTACTACTACCAGCCCGCCGCGCAGCGCGTTTCGATCGTGGACGTGAAGGTGCCCCCGAACTTGAAGCTCGGCTACATCATGGGCGCGGGCGATGAGATTCCGACCATCCTGCGCCAGATCGGAATCAACGTAACGTTGATCCCCGCTGACAAGCTGGCGTCGGAAGACCTGAGCCGCTATCAGACAATCGTGTTGGGCATTCGCGCTTACGACACGCAGAAAGACGTGATTGCCAACAATAAGCGCTTGCTCGACTTCGTGCAGGCCGGCGGGCGATTGGTCGTGCAGTACAACACCATCGGGTTCAACGCTGCCGCGGGAGATTTCAATTCCGGCAAGTTCACGCCGTACCCTGCAACGCTCAGCCGGGAGCGGGTTTCGGTGGAAGAAGCACAGGTGACAATTCTCGATCCGTTGAACGATATCTTTCACTACCCCAACGAAATTACGCCCGACGATTTCGACGGGTGGGTGCAGGAGCGCGGTCTTTACTTCATGTCCGACTGGGACCCGCAGTTCACGCCGCTGCTCGAGTCGCATGATCCGAACGAAAAAGAGCAGAAAGGCGGACTGCTGCTGGCGCATTACGGCAAGGGCACATATATCTACACTGGATATGCCTTCTTCCGGCAGTTGCCTGCCGGCGTGCCCGGTGCGGTGCGCTTGTTCGTGAACCTGGTAAGTGCTGATCGTTAGTCGTCGGCCGTTCGTCGCTCGTGGACTTTCTCTGTGCGAAGTTCCGGCTTCAGAAGTCACACGTACGTCCCGAACGACCAGCGACTAGCGACCAACGACGAACTCATGACAACCTTCGCCGAAGCCCGTGCCGATTCCAAACCGCAACTCGTACGCGGCCTTGGGCTCGGCTCGGCCACTGCGCTCAACATGATCGACATGATCGGCGTCGGGCCGTTTATTACGATCCCGCTGATCGTGACCGTAATGGGCGGCCCGCAGGCCATGCTGGGCTGGGTCTTGGGCGCGATCCTCGCCGTATGCGACGGCCTCGTCTGGGCCGAACTGGGCGCCGCGATGCCAAGATCGGGCGGATCGTACGGATATCTAAAAGAGATTTACGGTCCCAACAAACTGGGTCGACTCGTCTCGTTCCTTTTCATCTGGCAACTGTCTTTCAGCGCTCCGCTGTCGATCGCGTCGGGCGCGGTTGGCCTTTCCCAATATGCCGCGTTCTTCTGGCCGAATCTCGAACGAATCTGGTCGACGCACACCTGGGGAGTGCATCTTCCCCTGGCTGGAACTCTCCAGATCACATGGGCCGTCATGCCTGCGACATTGCTCGCCATTGGCGTTTGCGTGCTGACCGCATTCTTGCTTTACCGCCGGATCACCGCCATCGCACGTCTCACCAAACTGCTTTGGGCGGGCGTGATGGGAACGATCGGCTGGATCATCTTCGCCGGGCTGACTCACTTCAATGCGCACCAGGCATTCGATCTGCCCCCGCACGCATTTACCTTCTCGCGGGCATTCTTCAACGGGCTCGGTGGAGCGATGCTGATCGCCGCTTATGACATCGGCGGCTATTACAACGTCTGCTTCCTCGGCGACGAGGTCAAAGAGCCGACGAAGAACATTCCGCGCGCTTTGTTCCTGTCCATTCTGGTCGTCGTCTGCTTGTACATCGTGATGAATGTCAGCATTCTCGGCGTCATCCCGTGGCGCGAACTGGCGCACTCGGGCGCGTCGAACAGCAAGCTCTACGTCGTCTCCACGCTCATGGAGCGGGTTTACGGACACGGCGCCGCATCGGTCATCTCGGTGCTCGTGATGTGGACGGCGTTTGCCTCCGTGTTCTCGCTCACACTCGGCTATTCGCGCGTTCCTTACGCGGCAGCCTTGGACGGAAACTACTTCCGGGTGTTTTCCAGGGTACATCCGAAGTATCAGTTCCCCTACGTTTCCCTGCTGGCTCTGGCAGGAGTTGCAGCCTTGTTCTGCTTCCTGCGCCTCGCCGATTTGATCGCCGCGCTGGTCGTGATCCGCATCGTTCTGCAATATCTGGTGCAAGCCATCGGAGTCATTGTGCTGCGCATCCGCAGGCCCGACATGCCGCGTCCGTTTCGCATGTGGCTCTATCCAATTCCCGCGCTGGTCGCGGCGGGCAGCTTCTTCTTCATTCTCTTCTCTCGCGCGAATTACCAGAAAGAGATGCGCTACGCGGCCGTGATTCTTGTCGCCGGCATCACCGTCTATTGCCTGCGCGCGTGGCGACGTGGCGAATGGCCATTTGGGCGATCGTCGCTGGTCGTTGATCGTTAGCCGTTCGCAGGTTTCCATCTCAGGGCTCATCAGCAAATTAAAGTTGGCGACATTGCATCTTCGCGATTAGACTTGGGAGCCGAATTTCTCAGGAGGAAATAGGAAAAATGAAAAATGCTTTTGTATTGGCGCTGATGTTGGCGCTCTGCAGTTTCGCAGTGGCGCAAGCGAAAGATGCGCCCAAAACCGTGACCCAGATTCTCGATGGCGGCGTGAAGAGCATCGAGGGCGAGTTTGTTCCCGCGGCCGAGGCGATGCCTGCGGACAAATACGACTTCGCTCCGACCAACGGCGAATTCAAAGGCGTGCGCACGTTTGCCCAGCAGATCAAACATGTCGCGGCCGTGAACTACATGCTCGGCGGCGCGATCCTGGGCGAGAAACCGCCGGTCGATACGGGCGGCGAAAGCGGTCCGGAGAACATCAAATCCAAAGCGGACATCGTGAAGTTCCTGAAAGATTCCTATGCCTACGTCCACAAGGCAGTCGCCACGATCAACGCCAGCAATGCCACCTCCGAGGTGAAGGCCCCGTGGGGAGACAGTAAGATCACGCTCATGAGCATGGCCATGATCGTCGTGGGTCACGGATTCGATCACTACGGGCAGATGGTGGTCTATCTGCGCATGAACGGGATCGTTCCGCCCGCCAGCCGAAATTAGGGATCAAACGCTTTGAAGCTTCAATTTGCCTGGGTGGGTGCTTCCTCGTGGGCACCGCCCCTGCTAGACCCGGCGCCTCATCCTGATTCGCGATTTGTGCGATTCAGGGTGAGGAGCAACACTTTTGTTAAATCTCGATCTATTAGAATCATTGGTTTAGGGAAAATTTCCTCCCAAAATATTGATTCTAGGATAGTTAGAGGCACAATCTTAAAAAACAAACGAGTTACCAGGGCTGCGGAAAAAGCTTCCTTTTAGAATCAGCTAGTTAGCGTGCATCGTTCTGCCAATTCCACGCAAAATCTTCATATCAAGGGACTTATGTCGAGACCCGCGACAATTTGGGGGGTCGACGGGCGTCATTTGCGACTAGCGTACCCTCTGCTTGCGCCGTGGGCTGCATTCTTGCGTCGCTTCGCGGCTGGGCGAGTCCCACACCACGAAAGGCGCGTTGCGTGGGGCGCCGGGCCGGCACAAAGTCAAGCGCGTTGAGGTCATGTGTTAACACGCATGAGGCATTAACCGTGCTTATGGGACATAAGTACCGGCAATCGCGACTGAGAATGCGTCGCAACCGAAACCGCATGACTCCTCCGTCAGATACCAGTCAGGGTAATAGATCTGGCCGCTGGCATAGGAATTGAAGTAAATGTTGCCCCATCCCATTTGATTGGGCGCGGGCATATCTTCAACGTCATCGATGTAAGCGACGGCGGCATTGTTGAGCGTGGGCAGGATATTCACCCAGTAGTTCACTCCGACTGCCAGTTTGATCGGCTTATGGAGAACACAGGTGATGGCGTACTCGCCGCTTCGAGCCGTCGGCGTCCCCGTCATCGACTTGCAGTTCGTCGGTTTTTCAAACTCGTTTCCTGCGTTTCCCGAAGAAACAAAGGTATTGAACTGGTATGTGCCCCCGTCGAGGTCTGAGGGAGAACCGTCGAGGGTCTCGTTAAATGTGACCGAGGTGACGCTAACGTGCTTGTGCGCGAGGTTTCCGTCTGAGGTCGGAGCAAATGGGACCCAGACCTGACCGGAGCATGGTATTTGGTCATACTCGCAATAATTCGGCGAATAGCCATTCCACGTAGAGTTGTCGAGAGGGTTGTTCGCATCCGAGTCGCCCGAATACCAAAGGCAAGGATTGCACGCTGCAGGCACCGATGCCGGGGTGTTAACGCTGACCGAGGTAGGTAAATCGTGAGTGCCCTTGAGAGTTTTCGCAGGACGGCTCTGCGCGCTTGTTGCTGCACAAGCCAATGCAGCCACAATGCAAGCAATGAGAAGGTTTTTCATAGGGTCCTCCTAGGCCGGAAGGTAACGGTTTGATTGGGGGCTGAATAGAAGCACCTTGAGTTGCACTCGACTGCTGTCGTTGCGTGGACTGGCTCAAAGGCAACAGTGAGGATGCAACGGGAACAGTGTTAGCACAAAATGAGACTGGGCGCAGTGATAGGACGCATGTACGAAATGCGGGCCCCATTCCCCCATCAGCCTGCCTGCTCCGCCACGGAATTTGACACAACCGTGCTGGATCCCATCACGAAAGCTCTCACTTATGGTCTCGATGTACAAGAAGGCGTTCTCAATCATTTAAACGGAGACTATATCGGCGCTGTTTATACCGCGGATCTCGGCGCTCTTTCCACTGGAGTGCAGATTCAAAATAGTAGCCCAGACGCCTCATGGCAATACGCCATTAAATATGCCAAGACCACGGCCGCGGGTACGAACGTATTATTTTCCGTGGATGGCCTAGGCAACATCGGTAAACAGCTCCCAGATACTCGCTCGTTCCAACGTGGCCGTTCCGTCGTCAGTGGCCTTTCTGTGCGGCTAAGGCCCGCAAACGAAGATCCAGGTTCTTTTGGTGATTGACCCGGCCGAGCACCGTCTCTATGGTCGCGGCCAGGCGATTGGAGTTCTTGTCTAATTGCAGGGTGGACTTCTCGAAGTAGGCGGCCGCGCCTTCGCTGAGGAGTTTTTCTTCGTTCTTCTGCGACAGGCTGGTCAGCACGATGACCGGAATGTCCATGGTGGCGGGATTTGCTTTCAGGGCTCTTAGGACTTCCGGACCGCTGATCTTGGGAAGCATCATGTCGAGCAGAATGATGTCGGGCAGTTGGTCATTGGCGACCCGCAAGGCTTCCTCGCCGTCGGCGGCGGTGCTGACCTCGAAACCGGCTTTGACCAAAGCGCATTCGTTGGCCCTCCGGAGAAACTTGCTGTCGTCGACCAGCAGCACTTTGGACTTCGATACGGACACGCGCGCCTCTCGTGTTGCTTCATCGGCTTGGCGACAGAAAAGTTGAATGGCGTTCGTTCTGGGCAGCAATAAGGGCGGCTTGCGCCGCCCCTTTGAAAACTGAGAACTGACAACTGAGAGCTGAGAGCTGGGTCTATGTTCCCTCCGACCAACTGGCCAGGTACTCTTCCTGCTCCGGCGTTAGCCGGTCGATCTTGATGCCCATCGATTCGAGCTTCAGTTTCGCGACGCGCCTATCCAAGTCCACGGGAACGGTATAGACCTTGTTCTCGAGCGTCTTGTAATTCTTCACCATGTAGTCGCAGCAGAGAGCCTGGTCGGCGAAGCTCATATCCATGACTGAGGCGGGATGGCCTTCGGCGGCGGCGAGGTTGATAAGGCGTCCCTCGCCCAGAAGGTTGATGCGGCGTCCGTCTTTCATCGTGAACTCTTCGACGAAGTTGCGGGTGGTGCGCTTCGACGAGGAGAGCTTTTCGAGCGACGGGATGTCGATTTCGACGTTGAAGTGACCGGAGTTCGAAATGATCGCGCCATCCTTCATGACTTCGAAGTGCTGCTTGGCGAGGACGTTCTTGTTGCCGGTGACGGTGCAGAAGACGTCGCCGAGCTTGGCGGCCTCGTCCATGCTCATGACGCGGAAGCCATCCATGACGGCTTCGAGCGCTTTTGTCGGATCGACTTCGGTGACGATAACTTCGGCTCCGGCGCCGCGGGCGCGCGAGGCGAGGCCGCGTCCGCACCAGCCATAGCCGGCGACGACGAATTTCGATCCGGCGAGCAGGAAGTTGGTGGCACGGATGATGCCGTCGATGGTGGACTGTCCAGTGCCGTAGCGGTTGTCAAAGAGATGCTTGGTGTCGGCATCGTTAACGGCGACGATCGGATAGCGCAGCACGCCTTCTTTGGCCATGGCGCGCAGGCGGATGACGCCGGTGGTCGTCTCTTCGGTGCCGCCGAGAACGTTGGCCAGTTCGGCCGTGCGCTTGGTGTGCAGAATGCCGACGAGGTCAGCGCCGTCATCCATGGTGATCTGCGGCTTGTGATCGAGCACGGCCATGATGTGCGCGTAGTAGGAATCGTTGTCCTCGCCCTTGATGGCAAAGGTCGGGATGTTGTAGTCGCGCACGAGACTGGCGGCAACGTCGTCCTGCGTGGACAGGGGGTTCGAGGCGCACAGGGCCACATCGGCTCCGCCATCGCGCAGGCAGACCATCAGGTTCGCGGTCTCGGCGGTCACGTGCAGGCAGGCTGAAATGCGGATGCCTTTGAGCGGCTGGTTCTTGATGAATTCCTTGCGGATGATCTGCAGAACCTTCATCGACTGGTTCGCCCACTCGATGCGCTTCTTGCCCAGATCGGCCAGTTCGAAGTTCTTAACGTCGCTGCTGATGGTTGGTGTGGTAGCCATTTTTCTCCTCATCCCCGGATGATTGCGTTAGTAAGTCAAAAGTAAAAAGTTAGAGTGCAGAAGTCAAAGAGCGCCGTATGTCAACAACCTACTGACGTCTAATTTTTGTCCTGTCTGCCCCCGTATGCTTTGCGGAAATCGGCCGATTCTCTTAGTGTTTCATACGATTCAAAATGTCGTACACCGGCTTGTTATCGGCATAGACACGCCATTCGGAAACACGGCCGTCGCGGACGGATACCATCCATGCCGCGGGAATCTGCCAGCGGTTTTCATCGCTGAGTTTCCCCTGAACCGAGATCGTGCCACCGGCGAAACCGAATACCGCCACGGTCGCGCCATTGCGAAAGATCTCTTCGTGAGAGACGCGGTAGTCGGGGCACATCTTGAAATACGACTGCCACCCGGCGCGCATCTTGTCACGACCCCGCAGCTGATTCCCCAGCGAATCCACGAACACGTGATCGTCTGTTGTCAGAGCGACCAGACCGTCCGGATCGTGGTCGTTGATTTTGGCCACGAAGGCCAGGACGGTCTCGATGGGATCGACCATCAGCCACCCGATCTTACTTGCTCACCAGCTGCGAGGCAGACTGTTTCAGGCCTGCATCAGCGGCTAGCTTGGATGCTTTATCGGTCTTTTCCCAGGTAAAGTCCGCATCGTTACGGCCGAAGTGTCCGTAGGCTGCGGTCTTGCGGTAGATCGGACGGCGCAGGTTCAATGAATCCATGATGCCGCGCGGAGTGAGCTTGAAGTTGGCGCGGATCAGATCTGGAATGATTGCCGGATCAACCTTCTCAGTTCCGAAGGTATCGACGAGAACGCTGACCGGATCGGCGACGCCGATTGCGTAGGCCAGCTGAACTTCGCAGCGCTCGGCCAGGCCGGCAGCCACGACGTTCTTGGCGATGTAGCGCGCCATGTAGGCAGCGGAGCGGTCGACCTTCGTCGGATCTTTGCCGCTGAAGGCGCCGCCGCCGTGACGGCCCATGCCACCGTAGGTGTCGACGATAATCTTGCGTCCGGTCAGGCCGGAATCGCCCATCGGGCCTCCGATTACGAAGCGTCCGGTGGGATTGATGTGGTATTTGGTGTCTTCGTCGAGCAGATTGGCGGGAATGACAGCCTGAATGACGTGCTTCAGGATGTCGGCGCGAAGTTGATCGTTGCTGACGGTCTCGGAATGCTGGCTGGAAACCACGACGGCATCCACGCGCTTCACTTTGCCGGGAGCTGAATATTCCACTGTGACTTGGGATTTGCCGTCGGGGCGGAGGTAAGAGCAGGTACCGTTCTTGCGGACTTCAGAAAGCTTCAAGCAGAGCTTGTGGGCCAGTGAGATGGGGAGCGGCATCAGCTCCGGCGTCTCATCGCAGGCATAGCCGAACATCATGCCTTGGTCGCCGGCGCCACCGGTATCGACACCCATGGCGATGTCGCCGGACTGCTTGTTGATGCTCGAGATCACGGCGCAGGTGTTGGAGTCGAATCCGTAGAGGGCATTGTCGTAGCCAATGGACTGCACGACTCCACGGACAAGGCTTTGGAAGTCGACGTAGGCTTTGGTAGTGATTTCTCCGGCAATGACGACCAGGCCGGTGCAGGTCAGGGTCTCACAGGCGACGCGGCTGGTGGAATCTTCAGCCAGGCAGGCGTCGAGAATGGCATCGGAAATCTGATCGGCGATCTTATCGGGATGACCCTCAGTTACGGATTCCGACGTAAATAGGAAACGATTTTTTGCTGGCAAGCTGTATCTCCTCAAGGTGACTTCAAGCCTTTGGGTCCGATTAAGGGGGCTGATTACGCCACAGGCTCTCGACCAGGATTGGTTTGAAACTATCCTAAAAACGGTACCAGAGATGGGACGCCGTTGCAATGACTTAGGCCCCATAGGGCGATGGGAACATTAAGCGGAAACAGGCCGCATTGAACGGGGGGGTCTGGCGGTTAAGCGGAAGAAAAGAAAGAGCTAAATTCGGCTGCCGCTAGTGTGCCCCGGGTGGAGTTAAGGTGTCGGATATCAGTCCGGCGTGCCCAATCGTAATCGTCTTCACTTCGCCGTAATTTCCCGGAACCTCCAATTTTTTTCCGTCCAGGCGGTAGTCCAAAGCTCCGGCATTGCCGGCTTTAACCACGACATCTTTGAGGGCATGAACGGATCGCTGTCCGCCGGCCTGCAAGAGCTCGGATGGCGTGGATTTTCCATCTGCGATGATGGAGACCCAGCATTCCTCGCGGGCCTGAACGACGACCGTAAACTCGCCAGCCGCGGCAGGGTTGGGCGAATTCTGGACCGGCTTTTGAGCGGAAGGCGTGGAAATCTGGTCGACAGTTGCTCCGGGCTGGCTTGTCGACGGCATCTGCGAGCCGGCCGGCGAGAGCTGGGCCGTCGAGCCGGAGGGGTCGCTTACGGGAGATGTGCTGCCGGGTGCAGATGGAACTCCGGAGGATTGCGCCGTCTTTGTCGCGGGGGGATGCGCTGTGGTTTTGTCCTGTTCGCGGCGGTGACGGGTCCAGAGCGAGAGCGAGAGCGCGATGACCAGCAGAATGACCGCGAACGCACCCCAGGGCATGGGACGCGACGGAGAATCAGAGATGGCTTCGAGCCGGCTGATGCGATGTTCTTCTTCCCGATCGGAGCTGTCGCGGCTGAGCGCGTCGGGACGTGCGGGGGAGGATTCACCGGAAGCCTCCATATAGTCGGCGACGGCCTGATCCTCGTCGAGTCCAACCGTGCGCGCGTAGGCGCGGACAAAGCCCTTGTTGAAAATGCCTCCCGGAAGCTGGCTGAACTTTTCTTCTTCGAGGGCTTGAAGCATGCGGGTGCCGATTTTTGTGGTGGCCGAAATCTGATCGAGCGTGATTTTCCGCTTGATGCGTTCCGACTTCAGTTTTTCACCGAAGGAAGGCAAACTAATCTCCTCTATGGTCCAATAACGGCCGCAATGCTCACGCGTTCGATTGCAATTCCGAGGACTAACTATCATAAGGCATGTAAGGGGCTGGCGCAGTGATCTGGTTCAATCAGCTCATTTTGCGGCCATCATTTGCGATGGACCAGTGATCAGATAACCGCGGGTCGCGGAATTTCATCCAACCACATGGAAGGAAGCTGACCAAACATGGACATGAACCGATATCGGTACGCCCCGGCAATTTTGCTTATGGCCGGTCTCGCTGCTTGCACCCAGAAACAACAGAGTCCGCAAGAACTGCGTGAGAAAACCGCGCAGGCGACGGCGGAAGTAAAGAGCGATGCCAAGGCCGTGGCGGAAGGAATCCGAGAAGGCTGGAATCGTAACAAGCCGCTCGATTTGAACTCGGCCTCGAAGGAAGACTTAACCAGCCTGCCGGGCGTGAGCGCGTCCGAAGCCGACCGCGTGATCGCGGGTCGTCCTTACAGCGATCCCAACGAACTGGTGACGCGGCGGATCATGCCGAAGGCCGAGTATGACAAGATTGCCGACCGGATCACGGCCAAAAAATAAAAACCTAGAAGAAGTAGAAGTGGGTCAAGGAGTCAGGTAGGGAAAGCAACGATCGTTGGGCAAGCCAAACAGAGAGGCCGCAGAGCTGCTGGAATCCATTTTTCCGGGAGAAATGGGGCTTTTCACGCATGGCCGAGGTGTCTCCACGGGTACCTGTTACCATCGTTCGTTGCCCGACGCGCGCGGCAAAAACTATAATTTTGTATCTCCCACCTTACCTGAGGAGTTCATGTCGGAGGCAGCGGGTACTTCCCCAATTCGCCTGTCCCAAGAGCTGACGATTTTCCACGACGTCGCCAAGGCCCTGACATCGTCGCTGAACCTCGACTCCATTTTGCAGACCATCATGGAAAAAATGGCGGAATATTTCCGTCCCGATACCTGGTCCTTGCTGATGGTGGATGAAGAAAAAGACGAACTTTATTTCGCGATAGCGGTGGGCGCGGCCGCCGATGTTCTGGCCAAAGTCAGACTCAAGGTGGGTGAAGGAATTGCCGGCTGGGTAGCCAAACATGGGCAGCCGCTGATCGTACCCGACGTACAAGCGGATACGCGTTTTTCATCGCGGCTGGATGAATTGACACAACTGCAAACGCGGTCGGTGATCTGCGTTCCGCTGCGCTCAAAGCACCGCGTGCTGGGCGTGATCCAGCTGGTCAACGCGAACGTCGGCCCCAGCCAACAGGAGATGTTCTTCCTGCAGGCTTTGTGCGATTACGCCGCCATCTCGATCGAGAATGCTCGTGCGGTCGAAAAAATTCAGGAACTCACCATCACCGACGACTGCACCGGTCTGTTCAATGCGCGGCATCTTTATAAGGTGCTTGAGACCGAGGTCTATCGCTCGGCTCGCTTCGGCTATCAGTTCAGTGTCATCTTCATCGACCTCGACCATTTCAAGGCC
>Ga0187867_10000263_pt1 | contig 47895 bp, 46 predicted proteins | sample June2016WEW_13_1_FD_132976 | JGI IMG/M metagenome (GOLD analysis project Ga0187867, IMG submission 132976) | Peatland microbial communities from SPRUCE experiment site at the Marcell Experimental Forest, Minnesota, USA - June2016WEW_13_10 | ecosystem: Environmental > Terrestrial > Soil >...
ATCCTTCAGCACGCCCGCTCGCTTGCCCGACGTCTGCACCCGGCGCTGGCCCCGCGCCGCACGCATTGCGCCGATCAGCGGCCGCACCGCTCCCCGCCAGGCCTGAACCTGCCGCCCCAATTCCGCCAGCCGCTCATCCCGAGCCCTGGCCGAACCCAACCCGGCTGCCTTCGACGCCCCATCCAGTTCCTCCAACAGCGCCTTCACTTGTTTCCTGAGCTGGCCAGTCCATTGCGCCAGTTGACCTAGGTTAGACCCTTGCATTGCCTGTGACATGAGCGAACCCTTTGAAATGAATAAACCCAAATTCCTTCTTCCACCGAGCGGATAAAGGGCAGGGGCGGGTTCCGCTCAAGGGAACCCACCCCGCCCGCGGCAATCGCTGCCGCCTCGACCTGGGTGACTAGGCCGGGGTTGCAGCAGAAGCGGTAAGACCAATCGCTTCGGCGTACTTCAAATAGGTCTCGACCGACGCGATCACCACGCGCGCTTCGATCGACAGCAGCTCAATGCCGACCAGCGAAACCTTGGCGAAGGCATCGATCACGATGCCCTTGTCCAGAATTCGGTCCACAACCTCCGCCAGACTCGAAGAGTCTGTTGACTTGTTGATCTGAGCCATACATGGCTCCTTTCTTGGAAATGCTCCGCGACAATCCTCCGCGTGCCACCTTGGCAAGCTGACTTGTCGCTTATCGCCCGACTCATCGGCTCGTGAATTGATTTCCTGAATCCGAAAAGTTGCAAAAATATTATTAGGCATCACTCGACGAAAGCACCGCTGGAATTGGCGTCGCGCTGGTGAGACCGCTCACGATGCTGATGCTCGACGAATTCCAAACCGCCGTGATGGTGAGAGGTCTCACCGATGCAGGTGACGCGCTTGATGACGTGAACGCCCACGGCGCGGAAGGCGAAGCCTCCGCGGCCGCCGTGCGGACTTTCGCTCGATGGGATTTCTAAAAAAGTACCCTCGTTCGGCAGGTCTTACGTCCAAAGCGGGCGAAGGGGGTCGAACCCTCGACATTCACGTTGGCAACGTGACGCTCTACCACTGAGCTACGCCCGCGAATTCTCCCCAAAGTCTATAAATCCCCGCCGATCATTTCAAGCCGCCGCCCGCCAAGCGACTGCTTCACCAAAGCCCACGGATGTCCATCCGTGGGTTTTCTTTGCCCCTCTTCTCGCCTCAAACCCCCACCGTATTGAATCCCCCATCCACGTAAACGTTCTCGCCCGTCACGCCGCTCGACAGATCGCTCAGCAAATACACCGCCGTTTTACCCACCTCTTCGCCGCTGATGTTCCGTTGCAACGGCGCTTTGCGCTCCACGTGCGCGAACATCTCGTCGATCCCCCCCACCGCCATCGCCGACAGCGTTCGCACCGGACCCGCCGAGATCGTATTCACCCGGATTTTCTTCGGCCCCAGATCGAATGCCAGATACCGCGCCGTCGCCTCCAATGCCGCCTTGGCCACCCCCATCACGTTGTACCCCGGCACCACCTTTTCCCCGCCCAGATACGTCAGCGCGATGATCGATCCTCCCTCCGGCATCAGCGCCGCCGCCCCGCGCGCCAGCGCGATCAGGCTATACGCGCTGATGTCCACCGCCTGCGCGAACACGCCTCGCGGCGTCGACGTGAAATTCCCGTATTGCTTCTGCAAATACGTCCGATCTGCGAACGCCAGCGAATGAACCAGAAAGTCGATCTTCTCGAACCGTTCCTTCACCGCCGAGAAGAATTTCTCGATCTGATCGTCCTTGGCCACGTCGATTGGATGGAGCCATTCTCCCCCATACCCCATCTCTTCCATCGCCCGGCGCACCCGGCGCTCGGATTTCTCGGGGTTGTCCATCGGCAGAAACCCAAACCCGCATTGCGCCCCCTCCCGAACCGCATGCTGGGCAATATGCGCCGCAATGCTACGGTCGTTGGCGATATTGAGGATTAATCCCTTTTTTCCAGCCAGCAAATTCATGCGGTCTCCGTGGAAATTGCCGATTGCCGATTGCCTATTGCCGATTGAAACGCGGAAAACCGCCATTGCCCCTTCTTTCAATTGGCAATTGGCAATCGGCAATCATGACGCCGGCACACCACAATATGCGCGCCACTCCCCCCATTCTTATCCCTCAAAGATTTCTGGTCAACCGTTCCCCTGCCGGATAAACTGATGTCGTGCTCACCCTTCTGGTATTACAGGGCCCCGACAAGGGCCGTAGATTTGAACTGCCCGACGCTCCCGTGTTGATCGGCCGTGACAGCAGGCAATTGCCCATCACCGACAACACCGTCAGCCGCCAGCACGCCGAGCTTCTCCCCGAAAACGGCAACTGGATCCTCCGCGACATGGGCAGCTCCAACGGCAGCTACGTCAACGGCATCCGCGTCAACAATCGCTTCCCGGTAAAACTCGGCGATCAGATCCGCATCGGGCGAACCCTGATGGTCTTCGGCGCCCAGCCCGGCGTCACACGCACCAGCACCGGAAACGTCGCCCTCGCCGGCGTTGAGGCCGGCATGGACAGCTCCATCATGCACACCCTCAACTCGTCGGACGATTCCATGGTCCTGGCCGTCCCCGAACCCGCCGCCGTCGCCATGGCCAACCTCAAAATCCTCTACCAACTCGGCGCGGCGCTCGGCAGCAGCTTCGGCGTCGACCAGGTCATGGACGTCGTCATGGACCTGGTCTTCGAGCACGTCAAGGCCGATCACGGCATCGTCTTCCTTGTCGGTGAAAAGGGCGAATTGATCCCCAAAGTCGTCCGCACCCGCGACGACGCACTTCGCCCAAATCCCCAGCACAAGGTTGAAACCATCCCCGTTGAATCCGAGCGCCAACCCAAACCCCAGCCCCAAAAAATCCACGCCTCCCGCACCATCATCAACCACGTCCTTTCCAGCGGCGAAGGCGTCCTTTCCAGCAACGCCATGTCCGACCGCAGATTCAGCGCCGGCAAAAGTGTCCACAACCTCGGCATCCGCAGCGCCATTTGCGTCCCCATCAAGGCCGCCAAGCTCTCCGGAAAAAATGAATTCGAGATCCTCGGCGTCATCTACGTCGACAGCTCCGTCAAGAATTACACCTACGCCCCGGACCAGTTGCGCCTGTTGACGGCCATCGGCCTCCAGGCCGGCCTCGCCGCCGCCAACGCACGCCTCTATAACGCCGGAGTCCAGGCCGAACGTCTCGCCGCCGTCGGTGAAACCACCGCCGCCCTTTCACACTCGATCAAGAACATTCTCCAGGCCCTTCGCGGCGGCGCCGACGTCGTCGAACTCGGCCTCCGCGCCGCCAACCTCGCCCAAGCCGCCAAGGGCTGGCGCATCGTCGATCGCAACCTCGAAAAAATCTACAACCTCACCTTGAATCTCCTCGCCTACAGCCGCCCGCGCGAACCCAAGCTCGAACAGATCAACCCCAAGGTCCTCATCGAGGAATGCCTGGAACTCATCGCTTCCGGCGCCAGCGACAAGGGCGTCATGGCCGTCGCCGACGTCGAGCCCGATCACCCCGCCTTCCCCGCCGACCCCGACGGCCTGCACCAGGTCCTGATGAATCTCCTCATCAACGCCCTCGACGCCGTCGAACCCCAAAAAGGACTCATCCGCGTCGTCTGCCGATACGACAGCGACAACCGGCAGTCCGTCATCGACGTCATCGACAACGGCGTCGGCATCCCGCCCGGTCTGATGGCCCACATGTTCGAGGTATTCCACTCCACCAAGGGCAATCGCGGCACCGGCCTGGGACTGGCCGTCGCCAAGAAAATCGTTGACGAGCACGACGGCTCCATCAGCGTCAAGAGCAAGCAGGGCGAGGGCACGACTTTCACGGTCCGTCTCCCCGTTTTCGCCGCCACCATGTCCGACCCCTCGCACACCCACGGCCCGGCCCGGTAGGCCGGGAAATTCGAAACTCGAAACTCGAATGACGAATCAAATTCGAAATTCGAATGATGAAACCGCCTTTGTTTCGAATTTCGAGTTTTGAATTTGATTCGTCATTCGAATTTCGAATTCTGGGCGGGTGATAACGGGGGCGGATGATAAGGGGACATTCAAGATTTCAGTTGCGGCGGCTGCGGATGCGGAAATCTTGTATGTCCCCTTTTAGTCTGAAACGGCTCCATCGCCCGCAGCCCAAGCAGTTCCATCAGCCGGGCATCGGCGTCGTATTTCGGCGACGGCACCGCCGCCGTGAGCATCTGCCCGTTGTCGCTGGAGAAAATCGAATTGGCGCCCGCCAGGAAGCACAGCGCCTGATCGCTCACGGAAAGCTTCGCCCGCCCGGCCGACAGCCGCACGACGCTCGCCGGCATCAGCAGCCGCGCCAGCGCGATCATCCGCACCGTTTCCCAGATCGGCAAATCCGGCCGGTCCCCCATCGGCGTCCCCGGCACTTTCGCCAGGACGTTGATCGGCACCGATTCCGGATGCGGCCGCATCGTCGCCAGCGTGTACAGCATGGCCAGGCGGTCCTCCATCGTTTCCCCCATGCCGATGATGCCGCCGCAGCAAACCGTCACTTTCGTCTTGCGGATTTGTTCGATGGTATCGAGGCGGTCGGCAAATTTACGCGTGGTGACGATCGTCTGGTAAAACCGCTCGGAGCTGTCGATGTTGTGGTTGTACGCGTAAAGCCCGGCCTCCTCCAGCCGCCGCGCCTGCCCCTCGTTGAGCATGCCAAGGGTGCAGCACACTTCCAGGCCCAGGTTGCTCACCTCCCGCACCATTTCCAGGATTCGGTCGAACTGCTGGTTATCCTTGACCTCGCGCCAAGCCGCCCCGAGGCACACCCGGCTCGCCCCGCCCGCCTTGGCGCGCCGGGCAAGCTCCACAACCTCTTCCCGCTCCATCAGCGCCGTCGGCTTGATTTCGGTCTCATAGCGCGACGATTGCGAACAATACGCACAATCTTCCGGACACGCCCCGGTCTTGACGGAGATCAGTTTGCAGACCTGGACTTCCCCCGGCTCATGAAATTGCCGATGAACCGTCGCCGCCCGGAACACCAGTTCCAGCAACCCCGCCCCTGCCAGTTCGCGGATTTCCTCCAGCGTCCAGTCGCATCGAATCTCGGCAGAAATGGTGAACATGAATTTGAATGCTTGTCATTTGTCATTAGTCATTGGTCATTAGTCATTGGCAAATGACCAGTGACAAATGACCAATGACTAATGACCAGGGACTAATGACCAACGACATTCTTCCTCACCTGAACGCATCCGTCACCGGCCGCGCCGCACGCGGGATCACCGTGCGCGTATTCGTGTCGTAGGTCATAATCGCGATCAGGCCCGTGCGGTTATCCACGACGTACAACCCCTCCCCGCCCGTTTGGATTTCCGCGGTCACCGCCTGGTAGTCGCGGCTGTTCGCCGTCGCCTCGGCCCGCGCCGGCGGCGCCGCCAAATTCGCCACCATCAACCCCACCGCCGAAACACTCAGCACGCAAATCCCTATCAGTTTTCGATCCATGATGCACCTCATCGGTTCAGTTTTATTTCAATCAGCGTCATTCAATCAGCGTCTCTGTCCCTGGGCGGCGATGGTATAAATCCGATTCAGATCGATCGGCTGCATCGTCTGGAGCGTCCGGGTCGAATCGTCATACGCCATCGCCCCCAACTTCCCGTTCGTCGAGTCGATGATGTACACCAGCGACGTCGACGACCCGTTCACCCTGCCGGGGACCAGCAGATAATCCGCCGGCCGGTGAAGCTGCGCCTGCGCACGATTCAAATGATTGAATTGCCCTGCAAACGTGAACAACAAAACCGCGTTGAGGCCCACAAGGGCCCAAAAGACAGTCGATTTCATCGATGCCTCCCGTTGTGAATGATTTAGTCCTTGATGCTTCAATCCAGGATGCTTTAATCCAGGTGAGATCGCTTGGCGTCCTTGAACATCACCAGCAGCCCGACCAGCCCAAGACCGATCCATACGAAATAACTCAGCGCGGTCCCGCCGTCGAGCGTGACGTTTTTCTCTTTGCCGTAATCGTCCAGCCGCCCGTCATAGCTTTTCGACTGATCGTCCGCCAACGCCGACTGCGGAGCAATCCCCACCGTCAACAGGGCGATCACCATGCCGGCCAATAGCTTCTTACGCATGCTCCCCATCATAACCAGCTTTCCAGCGGCCGGGCAAGCGCGCGAAATTCCCGTGCCGGCAGGCTGACGGTTTCCCATTTCGCCGACCGCCGCCGCATGTGCGCCCGGTACTCCGCCAAGTCGATCCCCATGATCAAATACCATCGGTCCCGATGTTCGTACATCCCCTCTCCCGCGGTCATCGGCCGCTCGATCCAATAGACGAACGTGAAAATCGCCTTGAATCCCTCCCCGAACACCTGTTCCCATTGCATCAGATCGTTCACGTCCTGCTCGGTCGTCCAGGTTTCAAAACCCGCCCGGTCCACCCGGTTCCGGCAACTTCGACCTTTCACGTCAATCAGCAGATTCGGACCCTTCTTGCTGTAAACCACGAAATCGAAAGATTTCAGCCGGGCATTGGCGAACAACGCCTTCTTCGCCTCATCCACCGCCACGTACGGAACGCCCCGGTCGCGCAGGAACGCCTCGAACGCCGCCTCGTAATGAATCGTCCGATCCGCCATACCCACCGGCTATCCCTAAATTCTAGCGGAACCCGCCCGTCTTTGGCTATACATTGGCGACATGCGCATCATCGCCGGTCAATTTCGCGGTCGAAAGCTCCTTGCCCCCGACACCAACCTCACCCGCCCCATCACCGATCGCGCCAAGCAATCCGTCTTCGACGCCCTCACGCCCCATCTGCCCGATGCCATCGTCTACGACCTCTTCGCCGGCACCGGCAGCCTCGGCCTGGAATGTCTCAGCCGCGGCTCCAGACACGCCACGTTCTTCGAGTCCGACCCATCCGCCCTGGCCCTTTTACGGAAAAATATTGTCACGTTCAACGTGGCCGATCGCGGCACGATCATTCGCGGCGATGTCTTCGCCTGGTTCGCATCCTCCGCCAAACCCGCCCAGCCCGCCGACCTGGTCTTCCTCGATCCGCCCTACCGCTTCCTGACCGAGCGCCCCGACGATCTTCAAACCCTGGCCGAGAAAATCGTCTCCGCCCTTCTGTCCCCAACCGGCCGGATCATTTTCCGCCACGACCGCCGCGACGTTCTGGAATTTCCTATGCTGCGTCGCGTCGACCTCCGCGATTACGGCTCGATGCGCGTCGAGTTCCTGGAGAAGGAAATTCGAAACTCGAAATTCGAATGACGAATCAAGCTCAAAATTCGAAATTCGAATGACGAAACGCGGGTTTTGTTTTGAGTTTTGAATTTCGAATTTGATTCGTCATTCGAATTTCGAGTTTCGAATTTCCTTCTCCATGATCTCCACACACCCCCTCGCCGCCAGATCGAGCATCTCATCCATCCGCCCCCGGCTGAACCCCACCCCATTCTCCGCGCTCGCCTGGATCTCGACGAATTTCCCGCCGGCCGTATATGCCACGTTCATATCCACCTCCGCCCGCGAATCATCCTCGTAATCCAGGTCGAGCAAAACCTCCCCATCCACCAACCCCACGCTCACCGCCGCAAGTTGATCCACCAGCGCCGCCTTCGGCTCATACAGCGACGAATCATATCTCGGCCACGTCACCCCATTCGGATCGACCATGCTCTTGGAAATCATCTTCGGCATCGGCATTTTTCCCGGCAACTTCCCCACCGCATCCCGCAGCGCCACGTACGCCGCCGATATGCACGCCGTTCGCGTCCCCCCATCCGCCTGAAGCACCTGGCAATCCACCGCCAGCGTATGCGGCCCGATCTTGCTCAGATCCACCGCCGCCCGCAACGACCGCCCGATCAATCGTTGAATCTCCGTCCCCCGCGAATCCGTATGCCCAATCTTCGGCCACGGCTTCCTCTGCGGCGTAGCCCCCGGCAACATCACGTATTCCGCCGTCACCCATCCCCCCGCTCTTCTCTCATCGAACCACGGCGGCAACTCCGTCGCCACCGAAACCGTACACAGCACCACGGTCTTCCCCTGCTCCCAAAGCACCGACCCCGCCGGCGTCTGGGTAAACCCCCGCGTGATCGAAATCTCCCGAAGCTGATTGGCTCTTCGCCCGTCTGATCGCATTCCCAGAGGCTACCGTAGCGGTTGGCGGATGTACATGCGTCCCCCACAACTGATGCCGTGTGCGCTCTTCAATTTCAAACATCAGAACCCTGAAGACGGGACAAACCCAGAAAACGGGACAGGTCCAATTACGCACTGCTTCGGATATTGGACCTGTCCCGTTTTTCGCGGTGTCCCGTTTTTCGCGGCTTTCACCTTAGGCGCGCGGTTAGATCGCCACGGATCGGGACATGAACCGGGACGCAGCTAGTTTTTAACTAGCTGCGTCCCGTTTGCGCGCGCATGAAGAGTATCTTCGAATTGTACAGCACCCACTAAGACGGCTGCGCTCATGAAGCGCATTTCTGGAGGAGGGCATCTTCCACAAGCTGGCGGTCGGTCTTGCCGCGCGGTGCCCGGGCGATTCCCGTCAGTCGGCGGGTGATGGGACCGATCGCCTCCGACCGCCGAGATCGCCGGTCCCACATGGCGCGGATGAGCTGGCTGAACATGCCGGATACGCTCGTACCGCGGGCCTTGGCCAGGTTTTTGGCCAAATCGATCACTTCAGGCTCGACGCTCAACGTCAGCTTCTTCATCCCTGTCTCCCAATGCGCATTGTGCGGATAACATCATACGAATCAGTTGCGCCCGCCGCAAGATTCTACTGTTTCGCAAGCTGATTGACCCATCCGTGTTCATCTGCCTTCCATCCGTGGCAAAAATGATTTCTCTCCGCGTTCTCCGCGTCCTCGGCGGTTCAACTGATTTCTCCGAGCCCCAGAAGCCGCCCATCCCAGCGGAAACTCATTGACCCCCGTTCATGTTTCCAACCCGCTGGTTCCGATAAATAGCCTATGGATCGCCCCAAAAATCCAGACCCCCAATGGGTGGACACCGCGCGAAGGCTTCGCGAGGTTCGCCGCGCTTGTTTACTGTTTCTGGATCGCTGGGCTATTGGACAACTGCTCAACGATGCGCCCGCCCTCGATCGGGTGGCCGGCGATGTCCAGGCTCAGACCGACGCCGCCATTGCCGATCCCGCCAACCGCGATTGGTCTCTTTTTTATCGCGGAAGCGTTTTGGACGATTAGTTAGATAGCTCACTTGCATGGCCCAGATCACTTCCAACATTGGCCTCATCAGCGGGATCAACACCGGCGCGATTATTGACGGCCTGATCTCCATTGATTCAGCCCCGGTGAATCTTCTGCAAACGCAGATCACTTCGGCGCAGGATCAGAAACAGGCGTACACATCGCTCGAAACGCAATTGACCGCCATGCAGCAGATCGGCCAGAACCTTGCTTTGCCGCAGACGTTTCAGGAAGCCACGACCAACAGCAGCAATCCCAACGTCCTGACCGCCACGGCCGGCGTCGGGGCGGCCGTCGGCAGTTATCAGTTCCAAGTCGCCCAGCTCGTCTCCACCCAGCAGAGCATCAGCAACGGTTTCGCCAACACCTCTTCCGCCCCCATCGGCGCCGGCACCATCACGCTGGAAGAAGGTGGCGGCGAGGCCTATTCCCAAACCCCGCTCTCCCAACTCAACGGCGGCTCGGGCGTCGCACAAGGCCAATTCCGAATCACCGATCGCAGCGGCAACTCCACCGTCATCAATACCTCCAACGACATCAACCTCGACGACGTGGTCAGCCAGATCAACAACGCCACCGGCATCAGCGTCCACGCCGCCGTCACCGACGACGGCCTGCAAATCACCGATCAAAGCGGAGGAACCGGCGCCCTTTCCATCCAGGACCTCAACGGCGGCACTACCGCGCAAAACCTCGGCATCGCCGGCACCGCCTCCGGCGACACCCTCACCGGCTCCGACATCAATTACATCTCCACCGCCACCTCGCTGGCCCAACTCAACGACGGCAACGGCGTCGCCACCACCACCGCCGCCCAGACCGATTTCGCCGTCACCGTCAGCGATGGCACCAAGATCAACGTATCGCTCAACGGCTCCAACACAGTCAGCGACGTCATCAACGCCATCAACACCGCCGGTGGATCGAAGCTCAAAGCCTCGATCAATTCCGCGGGCAATGGCATCACCCTCACCGATACCAGTGGCGGCGCCGGCACCTTCACCATCGCGCCCCAAAACGGCTCTGAAGCCGCCTCCGATCTTGGCCTCACCGCCCCCGCCACCGACAATACCATCCAAGGCGCGCCCCTCATCGCCGGCCTGGATTCCGTTCTCGTGCGATCCCTCAATGGTGGATCGGGAATCCCTCTTGGAACCATTTCCATCACCGACCGCGGCGGACACTCCGGCGACGTGAACCTCTCCGGCGCTACCTCCCTTAGCGACATCATCAACGACATCAACACCAACACGCTTGGCATCGACGTTTCCGCCGCCCTGAACTCATCGGGGACCGGCCTGCAAATTGCCGATACCAGCGGCGGCAGCGGAAACCTCGTCATCGGCGACGTCGGTTCCCCCGCCACCGCCACTGCTCTGGGGATCGCCGGAACTTTCGCCACCGGCGCCGTCGACGGCTCAAATCTTCAGCGAAAATACGTCTCTCTCAACACCCTGCTCAGCAATTACAACGGCGGCGCCGGCGTAAGCCTCGGCCAGTTCCAAATCCAAAATTCCACCGGCGCGACCGCCACCATCGACCTCACCCAGGGAACCTTCAACACCATCGGCGACGTGATCAACGCGATCAATGCCAAGAACGTCGGCGTGACCGCTTCCATCAATTCCACCGGCAACGGCATCCTTCTGACCGACACCGCCGGCGGCACTGGAACGATGAGCGTTTCCGACCTGAACGGCGGCACCACCGCCGCCGACCTCAACCTCGCCGGCGCCGCCACCGGCACCGCCCTCGACGGCGCGGAACAAAAAACCATCACCGTCTCCAGCACCGATACCCTCTCCTCCCTGCAAACCAAGATCAACAAACTCGGCTTCGGCGTCACGGCCAATATCATCAACGACGGCTCGACCAGCGCGCCCTATCGCTTGTCGCTCACGGCCGTCAATTCCGGCGAGGCCGGCCGCGTCGTCATCGACAGCGGAACCACCAACCTGGGCGTTCGCAACCTCGTCAACGCCCAGGATGCCGCGGTTTTCTATGGCGGATCGGACGGCTCCCAACCCCTGCTCATCACCTCGAACACCAATCAACTGTCCAACGTCATCAAGGGTGTCACCGTCAGCCTCGTCAGCGCCAACAGCAGCCCCGTGAGCCTCAGCGTCACGCCCGATCCCACCAACGTCTCCGCACAATTGCAAAACTTCGTCACCGATTTCAACTCCCTGGTCGGCACGATCACCACCGACACCAACTACGACACCACGAACAACGTCGGCGGCATCCTGCTCGGCGACGGCGCAACCCAACAGGTCCAGGAATCCATTTACAACATGATCAATTCCGTCGTGCAGGGCGCCGGCCAATACAAAGACCTCGCCCAAATCGGCATCACCGTCAACACCGACGGCAACGCCAACAGCGGCGCGACCCTCAGTTTCGACTCCAGCACCTTCCAGACCGCTTTCGCCAACGACCCCAATGCCGTTCAGGACCTCTTCAGCACCGCGACCATCGGCCTGGGCAACGTCATCAACAACGCCATGACCGCACTCACCGACCCGGTCGACGGAACGCTCACCCTTCAAAACAACACCCTGACCACTGAAATAAAACAATACAACGACCAGATTAACAGCCTCAACGCCATTCTTGCCGAGAAGAAAACGCAGTTGGAGAACGAGTTCAACAACATGGAAAGCACCCTGGCGACCTTGCAAACCCAGGGCAACTTGTTGACCGCCCTGAGCAGCATCAAGCTCTCGACCACCAGCGGCGGAACCAGCTCGATCGGATCATCGGCCTCCAGTTCCTCCTCGTCGTCCAGTTGATACCTGAAGTTTGGTAAGTCGATATGAATCCACAAGCGGCGAAAAAATACCTGCGAACGAAGGTGTTGACCGCAACGGCCGAGCAATTGCAGATGATGTTGTTTGACGGCGCGATCCGCTTTTGCGAACAGGCCCGCATCGCGCTTGAAAAAAAGAACTTCGAGCAAAGTTACCAGGCGTTGACCAAAGCCCAAGCCATCGTCAATCAGCTCATCTGCGCCTTGAAGCCGGACGTCATGCCCGATCTTTGCAAGCGGCTCAAGGGTCTTTACGCCTTCGCCTATCGCCGCCTGGTCGATGCCAATCTGAATCACCGTTTGGAATCGCTGGACGAAGCGCTCAACGTGCTGAAATTCCAGCGTCAGACCTGGGCGATGCTGATGGAGAATCTAGGCAAGCAGAAAGCCGCCGCCGCCGCCGCCAAGCTCGACATCCCCGCCCCCGACGGCCGCATGGAAGCCAGCATCAGCATGCAAGGCTGAAATTCTCTCTCCATTAGCCCTGGCCTCCGGCCGGGTGTATTCTGGCCGGGTCATCCCCCACGCACCATTACCCCCACCGATAAAACCCCAGCGCATTGGCCGTCGTGATCCGATCCAATTCTTCCAATCCGATTCCCCGCGCCGCCGCCACCGTCGCCGCGGTGTGAACCACCATCGCCGGCTCATTGACCTTCTGTTTTCGCATAGGCTCCGGCGTAAGGTACGGGGCATCGGTCTCGACAAGGATTCGATCCCCCGGCGCATTGCCCGCGATTTCCCGCAGCGCCTGGCCGTTGCGAAACGTCACAACTCCCGTGAATCCGGTCAAATGTCCCGCGTCCCAAATCCGCCGCGCTTCCTCCGCCGTTCCGGTAAAGCAATGGAACACCGCCCTCACCCCGGCAAACCGGCGAAGGATGTTCAGGCAATCCTCCACCGCCTCCCGGCAATGGATCACCACCGGCAACCCAAGTTCGCGCGCCATCTCCAACTGCGCTTCAAAATATTCCGCCTGTTTTCCCCGCGGCGCCGAGTCGTGATGATAATCCAATCCCATTTCCCCCAGCGCGACGACCGCCGGCTCGGCGCAGAATTCCCTTAGCCGCGCAAGCTCCTCGAACTGAATTTCCTGGCAATAATTAGGATGCGCCCCCACCGCGCAGCGCACGCTGGGCCGTTGTCTGCTCACCGTCAGCACCGCTTCCCAATCCGCCGGATGCGTCCCGATGGTGACGACGTTCCCGACTCCCGCCGCCTCCGCCCGCCCCAAAACCGCGTCGAGTTGTTCGATGAGTCTCGGATCCGTCAAATGGCAATGCGTATCGATCATTAGTCATTGGTCATTGGTCATTTGTCACTGGTCATTTGCCAATGACCAATGACCATTCTAAAACGTCGCCTCGAACGCGTCGGTCGTATGCCGAATCTGCGGATCGCGCCCGCTCGGCCACACGATCGCCACCACGTCGAACCTGGCCGCCGGCTGCGGCGTGCCGTAGCGCGACAGGTAAAAGGTCGCCGCCTTCGTCAACTGGTGCCGCTTGGGCTGATTGACCTGATCCTCCGGCGTGGGATCGTCGTACGCCCGGGTTTTCACTTCCACGAACACCAGCGTCTTTCCATCGCGCGCAATGATGTCCACTTCCCCCACCTCGCACCTGAAATTCCGCTCGATGATTCTGTATCCCTGATCGCGAAGATACCGCGCCGCCACGTTCTCCCCGCGCTGTCCCAGCGCATCGCGCGGCCCCGCCGGCTTGAACCAACTGGCCAACCATTCAAACATGACGGGGAATTATGCCCTGCGCCCGTTCGGCTGCAACCCCAGAGCGAAAATTCAAAACTCGAATGACGAATCAAATTCGAAATTCAAAAATCGAAACACAAACCAACATCCCGTTTCGAATTTTGCCCTTCGAATTTGTCCCGGCGCGCCGGGATTCGAGTTTCGAATTTCCTCTCACGCCCCCGACGCCGCCAACTCCGGCTTTTCCGTGCTCTGGGGCCCTTCGTCCTTCTTCTCTTTTCGCTTCTCGGTAAGCCGCGTCGCCTTGCCCACGCGCTGCCGCAGGTAGAACAGCTTGGCCCGCCTCGACTGGCCGCTTCGCTTCACCGTCACGCGCGACACGAACGGCGAATGCAGCGGGAAAATCCGCTCCACCCCTTCGTTGTTCACGATTCGCCTCACCGTGAACGTCTCGTTTATCCCCGAACCCTTTTTCATGATGACCACCCCGCTGAAGACCTGGATGCGCTCCTTCTCGCCTTCGATGATCCGAGTCGCCACGTCCACCGTATCCCCCACCGCAAACTGCGGAACGTCCTTCTTCAGATGCGGCTGCTCAACGAATTGTACGAGTTTGTTTGTCATGACCTGCTCCGATCCACCGTCTATCGACGGGATACACAATTATACTACGTCGCCCGAATTACTACTTATCGGCTACGCCGCCCGATCTCTTCCGCAAATACGCCTCCCACAAATCCGGCCGGCGATCCTTGGTTCTCTGTTTTCTCTGTTCCAGCCTCCATTTGGCGATCTCGGCATGGTTGCCGCCCAACAAAACCTCCGGCACCGCCATCCCCCGGAATTCCCGCGGCCGGGTGTACTGCGGATACTCCAGCAATCCATCGGCGAACGATTCATCGGCCGCGCCGTCCTCGGCCCCCAACGCGCCCGGCAGAAGCCGCACCACCGCGTCCACCACCACCATCGCCGCCAACTCTCCGCCGCTCAATATGTAATCGCCGATGCTCAATTCCATCGGCTTCAGACCCCGCACGATCCGGTCGTCAAATCCCTCATAGTGGCCCGCAATAAGCAGCAATCGATCCTTCGCGGCCAATTCCTCGGCCACCGACTGATCGAACAAGCGTCCTTGCGGGGTCAGCAGGATGCGAACGCTACTAGATGCCGCGGAGGGCGAAGCCCTTTCCGCACCCTGCCGCTCGACCGACTCGACGGCGTCGAACACGCTCTGGCACAACATGACCATGCCCGGACCGCCGCCGAAAGATTTGTCATCCACCGATTTGTGCGCATCTGTCGCAAAATCGCGGATGTTCGTCAGGTGATAGCTGACCAGTCCTTTCTCCGCGGCCCGCTTGGGAATGCTGGTTCCCAGCACCGCGTCAAACATCTCCGGAAACAGCGTGAGAATGTCAATTCGCACGACACCCTCGCCGCCACACAGGGCTTCCCCTCCGCCCAGTAAATTCTACTTCGCCTCTGCTTCTTTCTTCTCTTCCGCCGCGGGCGCCGGCGCTTCCTTCGGCGTTTCCTTCTTGGCTTCCTTTTTCGCCGGCTCCGCCGCCACGGGTTTAGGTTTACCTGGCTTGGGCAGCCGCAAATGCTTATGGTCCAGCCCGCTCTTCTTCAGCAGCGATGAAACCGTCTCCGACGGCACCGCCCCAACATCCAACCAATGCTTGCACCGATCCAGCTTGGCCACGAATTGCTTCGCCGCATCCTTGGCCCGCGGATCGTACGACCCAAGTTCCTCGATCACGCGTCCATCCCGCGGCGCCCGCGAATCGATCGCATTGAGCCGAAAATACGCCCGATTGCTCCGCCCCATCCGCTTAAGTCTTAACTTCACTGCCATGAACGCTCTCCAGCAAACCCTAAATTAATGCGAATTGGTTAGTATACCCATTGCCCCAGGGTTCGCAAGTTGGCGTGTTTCTTGCTACCGGGTCATTTTCTCCATCCAAAGCCCCGGGAGCTTGCTCCCTGGGCCTACCAAATCGCTTCAACATTCAAATTCTCCCGCCACCTGTCTTTTGGCATCGCCCCTGAAGAAGATATCTCGCGCGGAGGCGCAGAAGCGCGAAGAAGACCAATGCCTTCACCCTCTCCGCGCCCCCGCGCGAGCCATGTATTTTGCATTGTTTCCCCCCTATTATTACCCGCCATGTTCGACACCCTCACCGACAAATTCTCCGGCGTATTCCGCTCCCTCTCCGGCCGCGGACGGATCAGCGAGGAAAACATCCGCGAGTCCATGCGCGACGTTCGCACCGCCCTGCTCGAAGCGGATGTGAACCTCAAAGTCGTCAACGACTTCACCGAGCACGTCATTCAGAAGGCCATCGGCCAGGAGGTCATCAAGAGCCTTCAGCCCGGCGAGCTGATGGTGAAGATTTGTTACGACGAGTTGATGAATCTCCTGGGCCCCGTGGACACGCGGATTTATTTCGTTCAGCCGGGTCCGACCATCCTCATGATGTGCGGATTGCAGGGCTCGGGCAAAACCACCACCTGCGGCAAGCTGGCGAAATATCTGCTCGGCAAGGGCCATCATCCGATGCTGGCCGCGGCCGACTTGCAGCGGCCCGCGGCCGTCGAGCAGCTTCGCGTCATCGCCGGCCAGGTCGGTGTGCCCGTTTACACCGACGATTCCAAGATCGCCTCCCACGGCCTGGTGGCGCGCGGCGCGGCCGTGGCCATTTGTCGCGCCGCCGTGAATCAGGCCAAATCCACCGGCAACGACGTGGTCATCCTGGACACCGCCGGGCGATTGCACGTCGATGACGAACTGATGGGCGAGCTGCGCGACATCAACGCCCAGCTTCAGCCTCACCAGATTTACCTCGTCCTGGACAGCATGAGCGGCCAGGACGCCGTCAACAGCGCCAAGGCCTTCAACGAGCAACTGGAACTGGACGGATTGATCCTCACCAAGCTGGACAGCGACACGCGCGGCGGCGCCCTTCTTTCCGCCAAGATGGTCACCGGAAAACCCGTGAAATTCCTCGGCGTCGGCGAAAAGCTCGAAGCCCTCGAGGAATTCCGGCCCCAAGGCATGGCCTCGCGCATCCTCGGCATGGGCGACATCATCGGACTGGTCACCGAGGCCCAGAATAAGTTCGACATGGACGAAGCCGCCAAGCTCCAGCAGAAAATGGAGAAGGGCCAGTTCACCCTCGACGATTTCATGGCCCAGATGGGCCAGATCGGCAAGCTTGGCTCCATCGGCAAGGTCATGGGCATGATCCCCGGCATGAGCAATCTCACCAAGTCCGTGAACATGAACGATGCCGACGTCGAGCGGCAAATGGGTCACATGCGCGCGATTTACGATTCCATGACCCGCCAGGAGCGAAAAAAGCCCGACATTCTCGAACACAGCCGCCGTCGTCGCATCTCCGCCGGCGCCGGCGTGGCCGTCCAGGAAGTCGGCCAGTTCATCAAGCAGTTCGAGGGCGCCCGCGACCTGATGCGCGCCCTCGGCGGACAGGGATTGATGGGCAAAATGCGCTTCATGCAGTCCGTGATGTCCGGCGGCCTATCCAATCTCGGCATGCCCGGCGGCCCCACGCTCCGCACCAAAAAATCCGGGTTCATGGAGAAGAAGGACCGCAACAAGAAAAAGCGGCGATAGCCGCGTTTCGGGAGCCGCTTGATTGGATTTACCGCGAAGACGCGAAGTACGCGAAGAAGCGCGAAGGGAAGAGCAGGCAATGGGCTACGGGGATTCCGCCAATCCTGAATTGGAACGAATTGCAAAAATCGTTGTCGATTGCATCTATACTGTGCATCGCAAGCTTGGGCCGGGCTTGCTCGAGTCCGTCTATTCGATTTGCCTGGCCCACGAGCTGCGCAAACGCGGGGTAAAGGTTGATCGGGAAGTAATGCTCCCGATTATCTACGATGACATTCGCCTTGAGTCCGCCTTAAGACTGGACCTGGTGGTTGAATCCCGCATCGTCATCGAAGCAAAGGCAGTCGAAAAGCTCATCCCGGTATTCGACGCGCAACTGCTGACCTACCTGAAACTGAGCGGCTACCCATTAGGCTTTCTGGTCAACTTCAACGTCCCACTAATCAAGGACGGCCTAAAGCGCATCATTCTCTCGGCCAAGAACGATCGCCCGATCCGCTAACCTTCACGCCCTTCGCGTCTTCGCGGTAAATCTTTCAGGAGACGCTCAATTCCACGCGATCAGTCCAGGTTCAAACGGCGTCGCCAAATCCGGATTCCCCGGAACGACCCGGACCGCGAATCCCTGTCGGCCGCTGACCCGGCATTCGATTTTGCCGCTGAAAACGTGCCGTGGGCCGCCGATCTGCTTGGAATGATCCATTCGCAAAACCTTGGCCGACCCGATCTGCCCGGTGGCGCTGATAGGCCCGGCATACAACTCGACGGCGACTTCGCGCGGATCGATGTCGGGAAGATCGATCAGCGCCTCGACCTGCATGTCCTCGCCGACGCGGTAGTGCCCGTTGCCCGCAACGTGCACGCCGACGATTTTCACCCCGCCCCAGCGCGAGCGGAGCACTTCCTTGGCCTTGGCCAGAGCGACGGATCGCTCCAGGTTGTTGGCCGCCAGCGTACGGCCGCGCGCATCGGAGGGGACGTAAAATTTGTCGGCGTACTCGCGCACCATTCGATTGGTATTGAACACGGGCCCCAGCTTGCGCATGCTCGTTTTCATCCGCCCGATCCATTCGCGCGGGACGTTGTCCACGTTGCGCTTGTAGAACAGCGGGATGATGTGCTTTTCCAGGATGTCGTACAGCGCCTGGCTTTCGATCTGGTCCTGGACGTTGTTGTCGGTATAGCTTTCGCCGCGGCCGATGGCCCAGCCAAGGTCGGGGGCATACCCTTCGACCCACCAACCGTCGAGGATGGAGCAATTGAGCACGCCGTTGGCCGCCGCTTTCATCCCGCTGGTTCCGCTGGCTTCCATTCCGCGGCGCGGCGTGTTGAGCCACACGTCCACGCCCTGCACCAAGGCGCGGGCGATGTTGATGTCGTAATTCTCGAAGAACACGATGCGCCGGCGCACGGCCGGATTGTGGGCGAAGTTCACCAGCGCCTTGATCAATTCCTTGCCTTCATGGTCGGCGGGATGCGCCTTGCCCGCGAAGACGAACTGAACGGGGCGTTTGACGTCCTCCAGAAGCCGCTGTAGCCGCGCCGGTTCGCGAAGCAGCAAGGCGCCGCGTTTGTAGCTGGCGAACCGGCGGGCGAAGCCGATCGTCAATGCCTCGGGGTCCAGAACTTCGTCGGCCGTCGCCACGTCGTCGAACGACGCCCCGCGCCGCGCAAGTTGTTCCTTCAGCAACACCCGGGTCCAGGCCACGAGCTTCTCCCGGCAACGCTCGTGGCAGCGCCACAGTTCCTCGTCGGGGATTTGCGTCACCCCTTCCCACACCGATTGATCCGTCGGGTCGGTCTCCCATCGGCTGCTCAGATATCGATCCAGAACGTAGCTGATTTCCGGCGCCAGCCAGGATCGAACGTGGATTCCGTTGGTGATGTGCTGGATCGGCACCTCATCGGGCGGAACCTGCGGCCAGAGGTTGTGCCACATTTTCCGGCTCACGTCGCCGTGCAAGGCGCTGACCCCGTTGACGCTGTCGGCCAGTCGAATCGCCAGCACCGCCATGGAAAATCCCTGCTTCTTGCTGGTGACGTCCTCCCGGCCCAGCGCGAGGAATCCTTCCTCGTCGAGCTTCAGCTTCGGGAAATAATTCTTGAAGTGCTTGACCATCATGTCCGGCGCGAAGGTGTCGATGCCGGCGGGAACCGGCGTGTGGGTTGTGAACACGTTGGTCGCCATCACGAATTGCCGCGCCTGATCGAACGACAGGGAACTGTTCTCCAACAGGACGCGGATTCGCTCCAGCGCCAGGAAGGCGCTATGTCCTTCGTTCATGTGGAAGACCGTCGGCTGGATGTTGAGCGCCTCCAGCGCCCGCACGCCGCCGATCCCCAGCACGATTTCCTGCTTGATGCGCATCTCCGGACCGCCGCCGTACAGCCGGCTGGTTATGTCGCGGTCGGACGGTGAGTTCTCGGCAAGATTGGTATCGAGCAAATACAGCGGCACCCGCCCCACGTTCGTCCGCCACACTTTGCAGAACACCGCGTTCTCCGGCAGATCGACGCGGATTTGAACCGGTGAGCCGTCGGCGTATTTCATCGGCTCGATCGGCAAATTGTAGAAATCCAGTTCCGGATACGCTTCCTGCTGCCAGCCGTCCGCGGAAAGATACTGCTGGAAATACCCGTTGCGGTAGAGCAATCCAACGGCAACCAGGGGAAGGCCGATCTCGCTGGCGCTTTTGAGGTGATCTCCGGCCAGAACGCCCAATCCGCCGGAATAGATCGGCAGCGATTCATGCAGCCCGAACTCCGCCGAAAAATACGCCACCTTGAACGGATTTTTCTGCCCGGCTAGGTCGGCGTGCGTCTTGGCGAACCAACCCGCTTCCTTGAGATGGCTCTTGAACGCCTCGTAAACCCGCGAAAGCTGAGCGAGGTATCCATCGTTGGCCGCGGCATGGGCCAGCTTTTTCTGGTCGATGATCCCCAGCAGTTTCACCGGATTGTGGTACACCTCGACCCACAGATCGCGGTCCAGCCGGCGGAATAGCTCCCACGCCTCGGGATGCCACACCCACCACAGGTTATTGGCCATCTCCAACAACGGCTGCAACGCGGCGGGAACCTCGGGAAACACCTGAAACGTCTTGATGTTCGGGGTCGTAAAGTCCATGGTTCTCTTGCCTTCCAATAGAGAGAGAATCTTCACCACTATATTCGGCTATTTTGCCTCTTTGGTAAAGCCGGACCAAAGCGTTTACTCGGCATATTTTCACCAGTCGGGCCGGCGATCTGAGCGGAACGCGGTCACTTCTCCTGCGCCTCGCGGCGCTTCACGTAAAACTGCGAATCGGTGGCCCGCTGGCCTATAAAGTGCAGGTTCATGGGGTATCCGCCGCAGTGGCGCTTGAAGAATTCCCAGATTCGCTCGCCGTGGCGGATTTGCCGCTCGAGGTTCTCGTCGATTTGGTCCTGCAATTCCGCAAGGATCATTCGTTGGCGGTCGTAATCCCATTGCGGGTCGATCCGCACCAGCAGATGGGCTTCGTCCCAGTCGATCGGATAACCGTGGATGTATCCCTCGCCGGTGCGCGGCGTGTAGAACCAGAAGCACAGGAACCGGTCCTTCCAAACGGTGGAGGTGGCATTATCGACGCCCGTGATCAGCGCCGCGTGGGAAATGCGGATCGCCTGGCCGTTCAACGGCTTGGCCACCCACACTTTGCGCTGGCTGCAATCGTAAAGCCCGACGTGCGGATATTTGCCGTTGAAGCGTTCCGTGCACAGTCTGCCGCTCACGCGCGCCGTGCCTTCGGCGCCGTCGTCTTTGGCGCCGTCGCGCTTACCGAACCCCAACATCTGGCATATCCTTCACCTTTGACGGTTGGTTCAACGGCAAGGATAAACCGCAGACGTGAAAACGCAAACCCCGAGCGCAGCACGATGCTTAATAGCCGGCCTGAGCAATGGTGGCAGCCGAACACCCGACGTTGACGAGAAACTGACGGAATTCGCCCGTAATGTGTTCGTCGCATCGATTCACAAGGTACTCAACATCCTGTATAACCTTCACGACCGTCCCGCTCTTATCGAGCGGCTGCGGCGATATCCTTGGCCGGTCACAATTGTGGATACAGTCGTGCCGCCTCTGGAAGATCCCCCGAAAGCGATCCTCGAACCGCTCGATCGCGTTCTCTCTCGCCTTGTTCTTGCCGTGGTCAGTTAGCGCCTGGTAGTCCGCCGCCGAAATGCCGAAAAGTCGAATCCTCGAGTCGGCACCAGTGATCCAACTATCAAGGGCGTCGCCGAAGAACTTGTGTCCTTTTCGGAAGAACTTGTTAAACAGCGACTGGATGGCCGAGAGACTGATCACGTTCTCTCGCTCCATCATCTTGCGGGCTGCCATTCGCCATCGCCAGTTCGCGTAGTCATAGTTCTCCAGAACTGCTCGGATTGGGATTTTGATGTCATGCACCCACTCGGGGAGCGTAATACTGTCTTGCCGGCTCTTGGAACTGGCCGTGGCCGCAACAAGGTCCGTGTAGGCGTCGCAAAAATAGGCGTCCAGCGCGCCGACAGCAAACATCCACGCACTACGCAGAAGATCAGAGCGAAGCATTTGCTCAGCGGCGTTTGTGCGAGGCAGCCGATCTGCATGAGCGACAATCTCCTTGGTTCGCGCGATGTCCTCCCTGAAATGTTGGAGAGCAGTAACAGGCAAGATGGACTCCGAGAGAACAACTCAGCAAAAGCCGCCGTCACTCGGCATATCCGGCCATTTGCCTTTGGAAGTGAATCGTCTTTGTCTCCTCGTCGTACCAAACATTCCGGTCCCCTGGAAATACGACGTTCCAGAGATCAACGATCTCCTCTGCCTCAAGGCCCTTCCGAACGTGCCGGGCGATATCGCTCGCAACAGGATGGGCCGAGAGCGGCCCCCCTGGGAAGAATTCGGCGCGGATTTCCGCCAACGCACTCGGCCCCGCCTTCTCAACCTCCTTGGCAAGCTCCTCTGCCGCCTTGTTTATTGTTAGCGCTGGCATACGTTAATCCTAACATCGTTAAGAATCCGCTTCCATACCCATTCTATTTTAACCTCGCTTCTCCTGGCTACCAATTCAAGCCCACAATTTGTCGTGGGAACTGGGTTGGGATCATCAATGGTCAACGAACCAAGAAAATCACCGGCGACGCCAGAATCACGGGCTTGTTCTGCAAAAGCCTCAATTCACCCAACTCCGTTGACAGGGCCTGACGCATCGACGGCCCCAGCATCGACAAAATGCCCTGGGCCTCCATTGACATCGCCGCAGGAAAACGGGCCGAAGAATCATCATCACCCCCATTGCCGTTGAGAAGATCGGACAACGTCCGCGGCGCCGGAAGCACCCGGACATCGTATTCGCCCGGAACGAGATTAACCTGCTTGGCGGCGTAAGCGATCGTGTCCTGAATTCCGCCGATGCGGTCCACCATGCCCAGGTCCCTGGCCTGGTTGGCGGAGAAGATTCGTCCGCGCGCCACCGAATCGATGTCCTTGATCTTTCCTTGCCGGGTGGTCATCACCCGTGCGGTGAACTGGTCGTAGGTGAGCTTCATCCATTGGGTCACCTGCTGGCGCTGGCGATCGTCCCATTCGGTCTCGGAGCTGAAGAGGTCCGCGTTCTTGCCGCGAACGAAAGACTGGGTATTAAGTCCAAGCTTGGTAAACAGGTCGGTCAGGACGAACTTGCCGCCCACGACGCCGATCGAGCCGACGATGGCGGTGGGATCGGCGAAGATGTAATCGCCGGACGAGGCGAGGTAATACCCGCCGCTGGCGGCCATCGAGCCAACCGAGACGACGATGGGCTTGGTCTTGGCGACCCGCCGGGCCGCCTGCCACATCGCCTCGCTGGCCAGCGCGCTGCCGCCCGGTGAGTCGATCCGGATGACCACCGCTTTGATTTTGGAGTCCGTCTCCGCGTCGCGCAGCGCTTCGCGCAGGGTGTCGGACCCCACGTTCCCGGATTGATTGAAAATCCCCGATTCGCTGGGGCCATCGACGATGACTCCCTCGGCATAGATGACCGCGATGCCCGGCCGCGTCGATTCCACGGGTTTGCGCGCCAACAGCGCGAAGAACGCAAACGGGCTGGACAAATCCACGTCGTCGCGCTGGTCCTGGCCGTAATCCGTCACCAGGTCCACTTTCTTGCCCAATTCCTGGGCCATCAAATCGCGCATTCCCCCCGCGTCCACCAGGTGATCCACCAGCCCGCTGCTTTTGGCTTGCAATCCCGGAATCAATGAGTCGTCCACCAGGTCTTTCACCTTATCAAACGGCAAATTCCGGCTTGTGCTGATGGTGCTCACGATCTGCCCGTACAGCGAATCCGCCAGCTTATTCAGCTCGCCCTTGAGTTGCTCGCTCGCTTCGGTGCGGGTGTATTCCTCATCGGCGCCTTTGTATTCGCCGATCTGCACGAAATCCGCCTTCACCCCGATCTTGTCCAAAAGCCCCTTGGCGAACATCGTCTCGAACCCCACGCCGGGGATCATGATCTCGCCCCCTTCAAGCATGCAGATGTCCGAGGCCGCGCTGGCGGCAATGTAGCTGGTGGTGTCATAGGAGTCGGCATAGACGAAAGTCCGCTTGTTTTCCTGCCCAGAAGGCCCAACTCGTCTCGCAATTCCATCGCCTGGGAGAGGTTCATTGATCCTTCTTCGAGACGGATCAGTACCGCGCTGACGGCCTTGTCCTTCCGAGCCTTCTCCAGCCGGTCGATCAGCACGCGCAGCGTCACGCCGGTCCGGTCCTGCGAAAACAGATTGAAATCGGCCGGCTTCTCCGTGACGGGCCTCGAAAGATCGAAATAGGCGACGGTCGGCGAGTCATCGGGATTGTCCTTCTTCTGGGCGGCCTGGATTTTGGCCATCAACTCCGCGGGGGTGGGGAACTTGTTGGACGGACGGGTTGCGGGGTTGGAATCGGATTGGGCGGCCGGCGCCGTTGCCGGACCGGGCGCCGCGTTTGCCATGCCAAGTCCCACGCATGCGCTGAGAATCCCCGACACAAAAATCGCGTTCCACCACTTCATAATCGCTCCTTGACGCTTCGCATCCCGAGGCGAAGCCTTCCCTGTGGTTGAATCCACCGGCTTGGGATTATAGCACCCAGATCAGTTTGACGCTCCTTGCCTCACTTCTATAATGCCGCCGACCGCTCGGGAAGTTCGTTGCCCGCATCGGGAAGGAGCCTGTCAGTGCATTGGATGAGGGCCGGCCTCGGCTGGATTCTGATCGCCTTCCTTATCCTCATTGCCGCATCGTCCGCTCGCGCCCAATCCGCCGCCTACAGCGAAAAACTCCTCGTCCAGGCCTCCTCTGCCTCCACCTGGTTTGCGGGCGATACCAACGTCATTCAGCTCCGCGGCCCGGTCACGATCACCCTGGATGAGGAGAAATGCCAAGCCGACCAGGCCGTCATCTGGCTCACCCCCACGCCCGGCGGTTTGCTGCGGGAACAGACGCTGGACATCGTTCTCATCGGCCATGCCACCCTCGCCGCCAGCGAAAATCATCTCACCCGCTCCGGACCGACCCTGATGATCGACACCATCGTGCGCGGCACTGTTCAACTGACCGCCGCCGCCAATCGCTCCCAGAACCTTTCGCAATCGCCCCTGTATTTGCAGGCCCAATCCATTCGCCTTGCCAGTCAAATGCTGGACGTCGCGCCGGCCAAGCAAAATCCAAATCCCCCGCCGACAACTACCACCACCTCGAGCAAAGCCGGGTACATCCGCTTGGGGATTATCCCGCTCGTTCAGGAGATTCACGCCGATGACGGTACTCGCGCCTGGGAAGTAAGCGGTGGATTCTCCTTCACCGAATCCTTCGACAACGGTGATTTCATCGAGTTCTCCGCCAAAGACGTCGTGATGTTCACCGACGATCCGGCCGGCGGCGCCACCAGCTCTCCAGCCGATTCGGGCCACCATTTCACGGCCGCCTACCTGGAAGGCGATGTCCGCGTGGACTTCATCCCCGCCGCGTCGAAGGACCCCGAGCAGCGCCTCACCGCCGACCGGGTTTATTACGATTTCCAGACGCAGCAGGCGATCCTCACCGGCGTCGTCTTCCATGCCGTTGATCCGGAATCAAAGATTCCCTTTACCGTGCGCGCCCAGGTGATGAAACAGATCGCCCATGGCGAGTTCGCCGCCCGGCACGCCCAGTTCACCACCAGCTACTTCGCCGTTCCCACCTTCAGCATTCGCACCACGTACGCCTATATCCATCAGGAGCCCGAGGACAAGCACAACTTTGACATCGTCAGCCACAACGACACCGGCTGGGTGTTCGGCATTCCCGTTTTCTATTGGCCGGGAATCTGGGGCACTTTCAACGACAATCCGCTTCCCATCCGCAATTTTTCAGCCGGCAATTCCAGCCGGTACGGCTTCACCGTAACCAGCGACTGGGGATTGTTTGAAATGCTCGGCCAGGATCCGCCTAAGGACCTGGACGTCTCCTTTCCGATCGATTACTTCTCCGAACGGGGATTCGGCGGCGGGATCGACGGCTCGTACAAGGGTGGTTTCATCACCGACTCGGCCCAACCGTGGGATTTCCAGGGCGACTTCAAATCGTTCCTCATGCAGGACAAGGGCACCGATCAGTTGGGCGGCCTCCGCAACGACGTCACGCCCCCGACGGACCTCCGCGGACGGTTTCTCTGGGAACACCAACATTTCCTCCCCGACGACTGGCAGGTGCAGGTGCGCCTGGGCTACCTGTCCGATCCCACGTTCCTCGAGGAATATTATCAGAGCGAATTCGACGACGGCTTGCCGTACGACGGCGAGTTCTACGCCAAACGGCAACGGGACACGGAGGTGTTGACCTTCCTCGTTGAAACCGACACCACCCACTTCATCACCAACGCAGACCGCCAGCAGGAACAATTCGACGTCGCCCGCCTGCCCGAAATCACCTACCAGCGCATCGGCGACAGCTTCGCCGACGACAATCTCACCTTTTACAGCAATAACAGCGCAGCGGCCCTGCAATTCGATCAAAGCCACTTCTCCCTGCTGGATCAGGGTTATCCCAGTTGGCTTTCGCCCGGCTTGCCCTCGGATGGATTGACCGGCCTCACCAACGATTTCGTCTATCGCGGCGATACCCGGCAGGAAGTCGATTGGCCGTTTTCCGTCGGCCAATTCAAACTCGTCCCCTACGTTATGGGCCGCGTCACCGCCTACAACACCAGCCTCGACGGCGACGGCCAGACCCGATTGTATGAAGGCGCCGGATTGAGGATGACCACCAGCTTTTGGCACGTCGATGATTCCATCGATTCCGATCTCCTGGACCTCCATCGCATCCGCCACATCGTCCAGCCGGAGATCAACCTCTTCACCTCGGGCACCACGGTTGACCAGAACAAGCTGTACGACTTCGACCCCGACGTCGACGCCATCACCGACATCACCGCCGCCACCATCGCCTTGCATCAGCATTGGGAAACGATGCGCGGCGGACCGGGCCGATGGCAAAGCGTCGATATCCTGGACGTCAACCTCGAAGGCGACTTTTATCCCCACCAGCCGCCGCCGTCGCTGCTCAACCCCGTCTCATTCCGCGGCCTGTTCTTCCCATCGGAGCCGGAAGCCTCCGTCCCGCGCCAGGCCCTCAATGCCGATCTCACCTGGCACATCGCCGACGACACCGCCTTCCTCTCCGACATCCAGTGGAATCTCGACACGCACGAAACCGCCATCGCCGAAGCCGGCCTGGCCATCAGCCGCGGCTCGCGACTCAGCTATTACATCGGCGACGCCTACATTCAGGCCCTGGAGTCGCAGGTGTTCACCTTCAACGCCAATTACAACCTCACCGCCAAATATGCGCTGAGCTTGGACGAGGCCCTGAATTTCGGACCCGGCCGCGCCGCCGTGACCTATTTATCCCTGACTCGCCGGTTTGACGTGTTTGCTTTTTCCGTCTCCGTTTACCACGATGGGATCAACAACATCAGCGGGTTCAACGTGAATTTCTTCCCCTCCGGCCAACCCGGCTTCAGCACCCCCTGGCGCGTGAATCAGTAATCACCCCCAAAAGAGAACGCCCACGGCACTGCCGTGGGGCATTCATGGCACCTATCTGGACCTTCCCCCGTTCGACCTACTTTCCCTTGCCAAACCGCTCGTCGGCCACCTTCCAGTTCACGACGTTCCACCAAGCCGTGATGTAATCCGGGCGGCGGTTTTGGTATTTCAGGTAATATGCATGCTCCCAAACGTCCAGGCCGATCACCGGATAAGCCCCATCCATGATCGGGCTGTCTTGGTTGGCGGTCGAGATGATCTCCAGTTTCCCGCTCTTTTTGATCAGCCACGCCCAGCCTGAGCCGAACCTGCCGGTCGCGGCGGCGGTGAATTTCTCCTTGAACTGATCGAAGGAGCCGAAAGCGCCACCGATCGCCGATGCCAGTTGTCCCACGGGCGTCGCCCCCGGCTTCCCGGCGGGATTCAGAATATCCCAGAACAGCGTGTGGTTGTGATGCCCCCCGGCGTTGTTCCTGACGGGCGTCTTGATCCCCTCGGGAACGATTGCCAGATTCCCGGCCAACAGCTCTTCCAGCGATTTGCCGCTGAGCTGCGGAGCCTGTTCCAAGGCTTTGTTCAGATTATTGACGTATGCCGCATGGTGCTTTCCGTGATGGATTTCCATCGTCATCTTGTCAATGTGCGGCTCCAGGGCGCCCGACGGGAACGGCAACGGCGGAAGTGTAAATGGCATGAATAGCCTCCTTCGCCTAAACAGTAGCCCGGCGGCAAAGTCCCGTCAACCCATGTAATGGCAGGGGGTTGCCGATGGGAGCCCCCTAACGCATTTCCGTGTCCTATCGTGACTTACGCTTTTGATTCCAGCCAAACCGCCGGATCGTCCGAATAAATTAGGTAAATGGAGCCTCGCCGCGTTCTCGGTTGTCCGGTCGTGCATTTTGCACCTTTGACGTGCTCCCGGCATAGCCTTAGACTACCCGCTTGCAGGCACGCATGATTGTTGATTGTCACACCCACATTTGGCAATCCCCGGATCAGCTTGGACAGCTTGATTTGGGCGAAGCTCCCCGCCCGGGGGCCAAGCGGTCCCCCCGTTTTTCCCCATCGGGCAAATCCCAATGGCGAACCGTCCCGGCCGCCGACCCCGATCACCATTGGGCCGAATCGGCCGTCGTCGATAAATCCATCGTTTTGGGGTTCAAGAGCAAGTACCTCCAGGCGGAAATCCCCAATTCCTACGTCGCGGAATATGTCAACCGGTTTCCCCAGAAGCTAATCGGATTCGCCGGAATCGACCCCACCGAACGGTCCGCCATCGACGAACTGCATGCCGCCCGCGATCACCTGCTCCTTCGCGGCATCACCCTTTCCCCCGCCAACCAGGACTTTCATCCCTGCGACACGCGCGCCATGCGGCTCTATGCCGAAGCCGAGAAGCTCGCCATGCCCATCCTGGTTCACCCCGTCGGCCAGTTCACCGAGCAAAGCAAACTGGAATTCGCCCGGCCTCAACTCTTCGACGAGGTCGCCCGCACCTTCCCAACCCTGCGAATCGTCATCGCCCAGTTGGGCCAACCCTGGCTTGAGGAAACCATCTGCCTCCTCGGTAAACACACCAACGTCTATGCCGACGTCAGCGGCCTTTTGTCGCGGCCCTGGCAGGCGTACAACGCCCTGGTGGCCGCGCACGAGTCGCAAGTCATTGAAAAGCTTCTCTTTGGGAGCGATTTCCCCTACACTTCCATCACCGAGTGCATCGAGGCGCTTTACAGCATTAACCAGCTCGCTCAGGGAACCAATCTCCCGGTGGTGCCGCGAGAATCGCTTCGCGGAATCGTCGAACGCGATGCCCTTGGATTGCTTGGATTGGCGTAATGGAGGATCCGCGGTTGCAACCGATATCCGTTGACCAATCCGGGTGTCGCTTCTTTCTCCGGTCCGTTCTGCCAATCCTGGCCGTGGTGATGGTCGCGGGATGTTCCTCCAACCAGGGCAATTTGCATCTGCTCAGCCTCGACCAGAAACATGAGTTTTCCCAAACTTTCACCCGGGCGTATCTCGACCGCAACGATGCCGGCGATGCCGACATTGTGCTGGTTCAGGACAATCCATCCCAGCCGCGCGGAGGGCAAGCCCTTGGCCAACGTCTCGATGGTTGCCTCATGCCCCGTCAACTGGTGCACATCCGCGTCTTCTGGACGCCGATGAGCGGCGTCAAAGCCGATCACCCCGCCAACACCAATGCCTCGATTCACTGGTGCTTTATCTGCGACGACGCCAATCGTTCGGGCGTGATCGAATATTGCGGATCGGGACTCGTTGAGCTCGACGATTCATCCAGCGGCGCTTCCGTGAGAATCCGCAAAGCATGGATGAAGGAACGTTGCCATCGCGGCCAATTGGTCGATCCGCTGGGGCCTTCGATCCTCGACGGTTCATTCCATGCCGAGCACGATCCGGCACAGGTCAGGACCATCATGGCCCGGATCAAAGCCGCCGCCGGCGCCAACGCCGAAGCCCAAGTCAATACAGTAAACGCCGTCAACTGAATGCGCGGCCTGCCCGCTTCAGCGGGCAGCGAATTCAAAACATTCCATCCACCTTCCGCAGCCGCTCGGCTGCATCCTTGTATTTCGGCGCAATCTTGACCGTTTTTTCCAGTTCGATCTTGGCGTCCGCCCAGTTCCCCTGCTGCTGAAATAAAACTCCCAGGTAATAGTGGGCCTCCACCTCCTCGGGATTGGCCTTGATCGCCGCGGCGAAATCCTCCTTCGCATCCTTCCAATCCTGCCTCCGCGCCCGAAGGCTCCCTCGTTCCACGAGAAGATCGGCCGCGGCGTCCGGGTATTTGGGCAGGGCCTCGGTGTACAATTGCTCCGCCGCCAGCGGATTGCCCAATCGCTCCAGCGACTGGCCGATGGCCAGGACCGCCTCGCTGACGCGCGGCTCCATCGCCAGCACCGTCTGGAATTCCTTCAACGCCAGTTTGGTCGCCGCCACCGACTCCGGCGATCCTCGCGGAAAATCAAGGCTCGCCTGCGCCCATGCCTGGCCGAGGTTCACCCGTGCCCGCGTATTGTCCGGACGCTTGGCGACGGTATCGGTCCAAATCTCCAGGGATGTCGCATACTGTTCGTTCCGGCTTACGGTCAGGCGCGCCAGCAACGCGATCAGAATGCAACCCGCAATTCCCACCGCCCAACGTAGCGGTCTCCGCCGTCCAACCATCGTCCATCCGCAGACAACCGCCAGGCACACCAGCGCCGCCAGCGGCAAATACATCCGCTGTTCCGCCGCCGCTTCCTGTTTGATCGGCAGGATGCTCGACGTTGGCGCCAGGATCAGAAAAAACCACGCGCCCAGGAATCCGAGCCATGGCTTGTATCTCAACGCCGTCAGCGAGCCGATCGCCAGCGCCAGCACCCCCCACCCCTCCCATGACACGTCTCGCCAGTTCCGCGCGATCGGCCAGTCGTAATAATCCAACGTCAAGTCCGTCGGCCAGAACGCCAAGCGAAGATATCGCGCGATGACGTTCAACTCCGTTCTGGCATATTCGATGGGAGAAATGCCCAGATGAAACCCAACCATCGTTCCGCGCAGCCCCGTATGAAGCGACAGCAGGATAAATACCCACGTCGCGGCCATGCCGGCATAAATTCTCCATCGCAGCTTCAGGGCCTGCTTGAACGTTCCGGCCAGAAACGTGCGGTCGTAGAGAACGGCCAAAAACGGCGCCGCGGCGACGATCTCCTTGCTGGCCATCCCCAACCCGCAGGCGACAACGGCCAGAACACCCCAGTAATTGCCGGCGTCGGCCGACCGAATCACGCAATAGATTGATGCCATCAGAAACAGCCCCGCCAGCGATTCGCACCTCTGCACGATATACGTCACCGACTGCGTATCCAGCGGATGCGCCACCCACACCGCCGCGACCATTGCCGCCAACCACGTCGCCGAGCCGCTAAAGCGACCTCCCCATCTCTCCCTTCCCAAAAGCGTCCGGCGAACGATTCCATAAAGCAGCAGCGCCGCGCCAAGGTGAATCAGCAGGTTGGTCAGGTGATATCCCTCGACCCTCAGCCTGCCGATGGCGTAGTTCGCCGCGAAGCTGAAGATCACCACGGGCCTGCCCGCGATCGCAGTCGGTCCCGGCGACGGATATTTGAACGGATTCAAGCTGCAAATTTGCGGGTTCCGCTCGATCGCGGTCATGTCGTCGAAAATGAACGGACCGCCGAGGCTGTTGGAATAGGCGATTGCGCCGACGCAGATCACCAGCAACGGCGCCATCCACCGCACGCGGCCAACATTGGATTTCGTTTGCTTCATTGCGATGGCTCGCTTGAACGCGCGACGGCCTGGGCGAGCGCCCTGGTGGCGGCGTAATAATCCGGCTCAAGCTCCAGGGCCTTGCGGAATTCGACCGCCGCCTCCGCCGGCCGGCCCATCACCATCCGCGTGAAACCGAGGTTGTAATGCGCCCGCGGATTCAGCGGACGAAGCGCCACGTTGTCCGACCAGATCGCTTCCGGATTCCGATACTCCGCGTTCCGCAGAAACGTGCGCGTCCCCAGCAGCGCCACCGCGACCGTCACCAAAATGCCCGCGACCCACGCCGCCGCCGCGCCACGCGCCAGCAACATCCATCCCCCCACCACCGCCAAAACCACCAGCGCCATCGACGGCAAATACATCCGGTGCTCCGCGGCAATCTCCGTGAAAATCGGCACCACGCTGGACGACGGGGCGAGGATGATGAAAAACCACGCCCCCAGAAATCCCAGCCACGGCTTCCACCACAACGCGACGGCAAACAATAATATCGACAGCGCCACCATTCTCCCGCCAACCCCGACCTGCGACCAGCCGTGCGTAATCGGCCAATCGTAATAATCCAGCACCAATCCCCGCGGCCAAACCGCCAGCGCGACGTAATGCCCGATCACTCCAAGCTGCGTCAACGCATAATCCACCGGCGCGACGTTCCCGATCGACGAACCCCGCGCTCCGGAGACGATCACCCCAACCGGAATCACCCATGTCCCCGCCAGGCCCAGATAGAGCGGCCAGCGCGTCTTCAACGCCGTTGCGAAAGAACGGGAAATAAACGTCCGATCGTAAAGCAGCGCCACCAGCGGCGCCGTGGCCGCCGTTTCCTTCGTTCCCATTCCAAGCGCGCAGGCGGCAATCGCCGCCAGCTTCCAATCCCGGATCAGACAGTAGATCACCAGCAGATAAAATAGCCCGGCCAACGATTCCGCTCTCTGGACGACGTAGCTGACCGCCTCGGTATTCAGCGGATGCACCAGCCAGACCGCCGCGACCGCGCCGGCCAGCCAATGCCCGGAATTTTCAAATCGATCCCCCCAGAACTCCCTTTTCTGAAGATTCCTGCGCACGATCCCAAACAAAACCGCGCCGCACGCCAGATGAATCAGCAGATTCGTCGCATGGTAGACCTCGACGTGCATTCCCCCGATCGCGCGATCCAGGGCAAAGCTAAGCCGCAATACGGGCCGCCCCGAAAGAGTGGTCGGCACGTCCGACCGCGGATTGTGAGCGATGGCGTCGATGTCATCAAAGATGAACGGTCCCCGAAAGCTGTTGCCGTAAGCTGCGATCCCGCACAGCATCGCCAAAACGAGCGGCGTCCCCCGCCAAATCGGTGGACTGGCCGTCGTAGTCAATTCCGCCATCGCTTTCATCTCATCGGCACGCGCTGCCGCCGTCAAGCGCTTCTAATTTCCCTTCCGCCTCCGGGCCTCATAAAATCGGGCCATGCTCCGTGATTCCGAATTCGCCCGCCGAACTGAAACTGGAATCGAAATCCGCCCCAGCGCAGTCCGCTTGCGATGGGACCTCACCGAGCTTGCCACGTCCGATGGGCATCTGGCCCGCGGAGTTTTCATCACCAGCGCCCGCGCTTTGCCGGAGCCGAATGAATTGAAGATGCTGGACGAGGCCCTGCTGGGTTCTCGGTCCGTTATCGCGTTGGCTGATGTCGTCGCCCACTTCGCGGAGGCGATTTCAGCAGCCGCGCGAAAACATGCCCGCGGCGTCGATGCCCAAACTCTGCTTGGGGACCAGGGGAAACAGTCATTAACGGCCGCGCTAACGCAAGCCGCCAGCGCCGTTGCCTTCTCCTGCGGAATCGAAATCCTTCCGCCGGCCCAGGTCGATCTGGATTGTCCGACGCTCCAGCGGCAGCGGTTTGAAGAGATGGAACGCCAATCCGCCCAGCGCCGCGCGGCCGATCAGGTGAATTTTCTCCGCCGGTCCGCGGAATTGTTCGGGCAGTTCGAAGCGATCCGCGCCGCCGCGCCCGAGCTATCACCCGGCCAGGTGCTAAGCCGCATCGCTGGCACCGATCAGGCGGACGTTTTCCGCGCCGCCGTCTTGGCGTCGGCGGCGAAGGGCAAGTCCTCCGCGGAGAAACACGCGGGGGCCAAACTCTGGGCGGTCGCGGGAAACAACCTCGTGCGGTTCGATGGCGGCGAACCGCCCCGCCCGGAAATTTTGGACGTCCCCCAGGACCTCGGACCGCTGCGCAGCGTGCGCGGCGATGGAGCGGGTGGGTTACTCCTCGGCTGTCGCGCGGGTGTGCTTCGCGTGAATCCCGAGTCCCCCGCCGATGCCGCCAAATACCGCGATCCGGAAACGACCAGCCAACTCGGCTTCAACGCCGCCGTCATGCTCGACAATTGCATCTGGGCAGCGCACGGCGAAGCGGGCCTGGTTTGCTGGAACCCGGATCAGCCGGACAAGCCCCGGATTGCCGTTCGGCCTGGGTCATCGAAGATCGCCGGGTTCGCGCCGAGAAACCTGGGCCGATTCAATGCCAATCGCTTGATCCTCAGCAGCGGCCTGCAAATGATCGCGGTCTCGCAGGACGGCTCGCTAACCCCGCTCGCCCCGCTTGCCGATGCCGACATCGTCGCGATTGTTACCCAGCCTGCCCGCATCCTCACGGCGCACGCCGATGGCCAAATCTGTTCCTGGAATGCGGACGAATTGAAGCTGGACTGCAAACAACGCCGCGCCGGCCGGATCAATGCCGCGGCGGTTTTGCCGTGGCTCGGCGATGCCCGGCTCCTGCTGGCGACGGAGGACGGACCCGTCATCTGCCTCGGGCCGGACGATGAACTGCTGACGCAGTACTCCAGTGCGTATCAAGGCCTGCGTATCGCCGCCGGCGCCGCCGATGCCGTCGCCGCCGTCACTTCCGACCGCCAGCGGGTAATTCTCTGGCATTCCTGGGACGGCCGAAGACCTTATGCCGATCTCTATCTCTACGGCCTGACGAAGCACCGCATCGGCGACATCGCGTTTATTTGATGCAATATCCGTCGGCAGACCTTGACCTACGGACCTTCGGATCGTAATTTCATTTTCACAAGTTGGATTGGAAAGGATGGTCAAGGATGGCCAAGGGTAAACGCGCGGTCGCGCTGTTTGAAGTCATTCAAAGAGACAAGCGATTCGGACCCAAAACGCCGCAGGCTCCAAAAGATCCGCCGGCGGATTTCTCGCCGCAGATGGCCGAAAAGGCCGTCGATCTATGGCGAAAACAACATTCCGACCCCGAAACCTGGACCAACTCCACCGCGAGGGTCGGCCAATCGTTTTCCGCATTGATGTCGCGAATGAAATCCGCGCGGCTTGCCGCCGGCGCCGCCATCGCCAGCACCGCGCGCGACATCCGGGTTTGGATGGTTCGCACCAACGGCATCGCGCCCGGCGCGGCGGCGGCTTTGGTCGTCATCGCCGCAATGATGCTGGCGCGACATTTTATGCGCCCGGTCGATCAGGCATCCACCATCGAACAGGCCCTCCGTGCCGGACCGGCCCATCCCTCGGTTCTGGCGATCAACACCGAGCGGCCCGCCCCATCTGTCCCGGCCGTGCCGTCTCCCGAGGCGGCCTCCGACGCAATCCAGGCCAGCGACGCCGCACCCGCCAACCTCGCTCAGCCCGGCCAACGCGTCGTCAACATGCACTACGTGTTGATGCAGAGCTATTTCGAGCAGAAAACAGCCGAGGAAGCCCGCGATTTCCTCAACCAAAACGGCATCGCCTGCACGATCGAGCGCGGCGTGAAAGGCTGGCGTCCGGATTTCTACCAGGTGATCGGCCTGCAAGGCTTCCTCCGGCCCAGCGGCCCGGAATATCTCGCCTATCGCCATCGCGTGGAAGAACTCGGCCTCCAGTTTTCGCCCAAGAGCAGATACAAACGGTTCGTGCCCCAGGCAATCAAGTGGTAGCGGTTAGACTTTTTGCTGGGCGAGCGCGCGAAGTTGGCTGAGTTCCCTATTCGTCAGATGCCGGAATTGCCCCGGCGACAGGCCCTGCAACGTCAGCGGACCCATGGCGATGCGCGTCAGGTCGCGGACTTTGTGGCCGAACTTCGTCAATATCCGGCGAATCTGCCGGCTGCGGCCCTCGCGGATCGTGATGTCCAGAACCGTCATGTCCCGCGATCGCGTGACGATCTTCAGATGGCTGTGGACCGGTTTAATCTTCGCTTTCGGTCCCGACGTCGAAACTCCGTCGCTGAGCCAGACGGTTTTGGACAGGGCTTGCATCCTTCGGGGATCGATATAGCCGTCCACGACGGCGCGGTACGTTTTGGGAACGCCGTAGCGCGGGTGAGTCAGGCGGTTGGTCATCTCGCCGTCGTTGGTCAGCAGGAGCAGGCCCTTCGAATCGGCATCCAGCCGGCCGACGGGGAATACGCGGCCGGGGAGATTGGGCGGGAGCAAGTCGATCGCCAGCGTTTGCTCGCCCTGGGCAACGTTGGTGCTGTAAACGTGCTTGGGCTTGTTCAGCAGGATGTAGATCCGCGGCCCGCCCCGGTCGGGAGATATGGCGACGGGTTCGCCGTCGACCTGCACGCGATCCACCTCGGGATCGACCAGGATGGGAAGCTCGGTCACGACCTTCCCATTGAGCGTGACGCGGCCTTCGCGGATCATCCGCTCGACGTTCCGGCGCGACGCCACGCCGGCGCTGGCCAATACCTTCTGAATTCTCGGCATGACTCCTGCAATCAGAACGTCCAACCCACGCCAAGGATTATCTGCGTCTGGGTGCGATGACTATTCGGCGCGGGATGCGAATCGTAGTCCACTTCCGTCTTCAACTCGGAATACATCGTCTTGGTGAGCGCCAGCCTCAGGCCGGCGTCAAACAAGATGAGATAATCGCTGACGTTCTGGACCGAGGGATAATAAGCGCAGTCGCTGAAAACTTTCAAAATGGGAGCCCAGAAGGTCTTGTCGACATGGTAAGCCAGTCGAAGGGAAACGTTCTCGTCGGGTGTTCCTATATTGGTGTAGTCTTCGTACACCCACGCCAGCCCGCCCTGGACATTGCCGTTGAAATCCGGCGTTTCGATGATTTGCCATCCAACGCCCACGTTCGGCGTCACGCGAATATCGAGATGCTGGATGCGATTTTTCTCGACGCGCACGTCGCCCAGCACAAAGAGCTCCTTGTTCACGAAATAGTTGTACGAGGGCTCGAGAAGCCATTGATCGGTGGACGTGCTGGTGACGCCGTTGACTTTCTGCTTGCCGAAGAGGTACTGCCCGTGCAATTCGATCCGATCGTTCTCGCCGCGCCGAACGAGGCCCACGTTGAGGCCAAACTGTTCGCTGTACGTATCGCCCTGGGCCAGCGAACCATTTATCATAACCGAGCCCTTCCACGCGATTGGCGGGGGATTGATCTTCTCGATCCGGGCAATCGGAATGGATTGCACCGCCAGCAGGCCGTTGGCGGAGGTCTCAAATGAACCGTCCGCCCCGGGGGTGATCGGCTGGTAGATGACCGTGCCGTTGTCCAGGACGATCTTGACCGGCTCGTCGGTGGAGAACGTTTTCACGTCGCCCAGTGCGACCGTGATTGTGCCGGCAATCGGAGACAGGATGATAAGCTTGCCATCGTCGGCGGATTGGATCGTGCCCGTGATGCGGTCGCCGTTTTTGAGTACGATCTGGTCCGCCTGGGCGAATGCCGCCGCGGCACAGACGATCAGCAGCATGAGCGACGTGAATCGGAACGCCCGGCGATGGTTGGTTCGGGAGAACATGGGAAATTGCTCCTTCCTTCAATTGGCGAGGGGCTAAGACTATAGCAAAAACCGGCGCCGGATGCATGGTATGAGCGTTGATCAGAAATTACAGGCCGCCCTTGGGCACCATCAGGCCGGGCGGGTGCGGGACGCGGAGGCGGTCTACCGGCAAATCCTTGCCGAGCAGCCGAACCATCCCCATGCTTTGCATCTGCTGGGAATCGTCGAAAATCAATCCGGCCGGCCCCAAAACGCGGCGGAGTTGATTCGCCGGGCCATCGCCGTCAATCCGAATCACGCGGACTATCATCAGAGCCTTGGCCTGGTTTTGGCACGGATCGGGCGGCCGGATGAAGCGATGGCGGCTCATCGCCGGGCGCTGGAGTTGAATCCGCAGCATCGACAGGCGCATTTCGATCTGGCGAACCATCTGCTGACGAGGGGCCAGATCGAGCGCGCGATCGAGGAGTATCGCAAAGCGCTCGCGATCAACCCGCAATTGGCCGAGGCGCATCAGAACCTCGGTTGCGCGCTGCACCGCGCGGGGAACCTCGAGGCGGCGGAGGCGCATCTGCGCCGGGCGCTGGCGATTCAGCCGCAGATGGCCGACGCCCACAACAATCTTGGCGGCGTCCTGGCGGCGCGGGTGCGGCTGGGGGAAGCGGCCGCGGCATACCGCCAAGCCATCCGCCTGCGCCCGGATTTTGCCGCCGCGCTGTCCAACCTCGGCTCCGCCCTCCGCATACTCGGCCAGCGCGCCGAGGCGATCCAGGTCCTTCGCAGGGCGATTCAGCTCGCGCCCGATATGCCCGAGGCGTTCAATAATCTCGGCATCGTCCTCAAAGACGACGGTCAACTCGACGAGGCCGTCGCCACCTATCGGAAATGTCTTGCCCTCCGTCCGAGCATGGCCGACGCGACCAACAATCTCGGCAATGCGTACAAGGACTGCGGAAACGTGCGCGACACCGTCGCGTGTTATGGACGCGCGCTGGCGCTGCGACCCGGGGAACCGGGCATTCACAGCAACCTGGTCTATACGTTGCAGTTCCATCCCGGTTATGACGATGAATCGCTTTTCCGCGAACAACGCAGATGGAACGAGATGCACGCCATGCCGCTCAAAGCCTCCATCCGGCCCCATGACAATGACCGCTCCCCGGATCGCAAGCTGCACGTGGGCTACGTGTCGGCCTATTTTTATTCGCAGGCGGAATCGTTTTTCGTTGCGCCCCTCCTGGAGAACCACGATCGGCGGCAGTTTGAGATTCACTGTTACGCCAGCGTCATCCGCCCGGATCAGTTCACCAAACGCCTGAAGTCCGCGGCCGACGGTTGGCACGACGTGCTGGGGTGGCCGGATGCCCGCCTGACCGAGCAAATCCGCGGCGACCGGATCGACGTGCTGATCGATCTGGCCATGCACATGGCGCACAACCGCATGCTGGTGTTCGCGCGCAAGCCCGCGCCGGTGCAGATCGCCTGGCTCGCCTATCCCGGTGGGACCGGGTTGGATGCGATGGATTATCGCATCACCGACGCCTTCATGGACCCGCCCCAAAACCCCGCGACGTACTATCGCGAGGAAAGCTGGCGATTGCCGGATTGCTGGTGTTGTTACGATCCCATGTGCGATGTGCCCCCGGCGCCGCCGCGAGCCGATGGCCCGATCCGGTTCGGCTCGATCAACAATCCCTGCAAAAACAATGATGGCATCCTGTCGCTTTGGGCGCGAATCATGAGCGGCGTTTCCGATTCAAGGCTCCTGATGCAATCCTTCAGCGAAGTGGACAAAGACCGCATCCGCTCGATTTTTCACGGCGCCGGCGTCGCGCCCGAGCGGATCGAATTTGTCCCGCGAAAACCGCGCGCCGAGTATCTGCGGCTTTACGACTCCATCGACATTGGCCTCGATCCGCTGCCGTATAACGGAATCACCACCACCTGCGATGCGCTGTGGATGGGCGTTCCGGTCGTCACTCTGGCGGGTCAAACCGCCGCCGGACGCGCGGGGATCAGCATTCTCTCCACCGTGGGATTGACCGAACTGATCGCGCGCACGCAAGAGCAGTACGTCCAGATCGTCACGCAACTGGCCGGCGACCCACCGCGTCTGGCCCAACTCCGGTCCACGCTGCGTGAAAGAATGACCCAATCGCCGATGATGGACGGCCCCGGGTTTGCCAGGAAGATGGAATCGGCGTATCGCCAAATGTGGCGGCGATGGTGTAACAGCCCGGTCCAGGCATCATGATCGATTCGCTGCAAATTCCGCAATTGCTGGAAAAGGCGATGCAGTGCCAGCAGGCCGGTCGGCTCGACGACGCCGCGGAGCTTTACCGCGGCATTCTTGCCCTGCATCCGCGGCAGGCGGGAATAATTAACAATCTGGCCAACGTATCGAAGGATTCCGGAAGGATTGAGGAGGCGGTGGATCTTTGCCGCCAGGCCGTGGCCATGGAGCCCGGTAATGCCCAAATCCACAGCAGCCTTTGCTACAAGCTGCATTTTCACCCTGATTACGGTCGAGAGGCCGCCTTTCGCGAGCTGCGCCAATGGAATCGCATGCATGGGCATGTGGATTTTGTCCAACATGACGGCGATCGTTCGCCCGAAAGGCCGTTGCGGATCGGATACGTTTCGCCGGACTTTTACGGACATGCCGAGTGCTTCTTCGTGCTTCCGCTGCTCGAATCGCATGATCGGACGAATTTCCAGGTGCATTGCTACTCCAGTGTTCACCGGCCGGATAAGGCGACCGAACTGCTCAAATCCTGCGCGGATGTCTGGCACGACGTCCGCGAACTGACCGACGAGCAGCTTGCCAACCGGGTGCGCGCCGATGGCATCGACATCCTCGTCGATCTGACCATGCACATGGCGTTCAATCGCCTCCCGGTGTTCGCGCTCAAGCCCGCGCCGGTGCAGGTGACCTGGCTGGCATATCCCGGCGGGACGGGGCTGGACTCCATCGATTACCGCCTGACCGATTCCTGGATCGATCCGCCCGGCGAACGCGATCGCTATTATTCCGAGAAGTCGGTGCGCCTGCCGGATTGCTGGTGTTGCTATCATCCGCTGGGAGACGTTCCACCCGCCGCGGCGAAACCGCGCGCCTCCGTGACGTTCGGCTCGCTGAACAATCCCTGCAAGCTGAACCGCCCCACCTTGGCCCTTTGGGCCAAAGTGTTGTCGCGCGTTCCCGATTCCCGGCTGCTGCTTCTGGTGGAATCGGAAATCCAGCGGCGCCAAATCGCCGAAACCTTCGGCTCGGCCGGAATCGATCCGCCCCGACTCGAATTCGCGCGCCATTGCCGCCGCGGCGAATATCTTCGGATGTACGACGGCATCGACATCTGTCTCGATCCGCTGGTGTACAACGGAATCACCACGACGTGCGACGCGCTGTGGATGGGCGTGCCGGTCCTCACCCGCGTGGGTTCAACGGCGCCCGGCCGGGCCGGCCTTAGTGTCCTGTCGAATCTGAATCTGCCTGAATTCGCGGCCGATGACGATGACCGGTTCGTCGCCATCGCCGCCGAGCTCGCCGATAATTTCCAGCGCCGAGCCGAGCTTCGCAAAACGCTGCGGGATCGGATGGCTCGCTCGCCGCTGATGGATGCCCGGCGATTCGCCGGCAACGTCGAGGCGGCCTACCGGCGGATGTGGAAGGACCGCGTTTGACGCACGGCCGCCGCGCGGTTAGATTTCTCGCCCCCCAAGGGGAAAAACACTATAATTGCTGCTTTGAAAAGGATGCTTCATGCGTGCAAGTGATATTCGTCGCGGACAGGCCGTCATCATCGACGGCAAGCTTTTTGTCGTTACCAACGCCGACCATAACACCCCCGGCAACCTTCGCGCCAAGGTTCAGTTCAAGCTGCGCGACGTCTCCAAGGGTACGATCATGGACAAGCGCGTCGGCGCCACCGACGACATCGAAACCACCACCCTCGACAGCCGCCAGGTGGAATACCTCTACAGTGACAACGATGGCCACATTGTCATGGACATGGAAACCTACGATCAGACCACGATTCCCAAGCTCGTTTTCGGCGACGACATTCTCTATCTCAAACCCAACACCCAGCTCACCGCCCTATTCCACGACGGCAAGGTCGTTTCATACACCCTGCCCGCCGCCGTCGATTTGGAAGTGGTGGACACTCCCCCCGTCATCAAGGGTTCGACCGCCACGAATCAGCTCAAGGAAGCGAAGCTGGAGACCGGACTGACCACCCGCGTGCCGGGATTCATCGTCATCGGCGAAAAGATCAAGATCAACACGGAAAACGGCGAATATCTCAGCCGGTCTTAAACCTGCCCCCTCCCGGCGGAACGAGGGCTTCCGGCGCAACTCCCAATTCCTCAAACGTGAACGCCCTGCCGCACTCCGGGCAAATCTGTCTTGGCGATCCGGTTAGACAGTACCCGCACTCCGGACAATACGGGCCGGGCTTGATCGGCTCGGGCCTGGCTTGAAAGAACAGCAGTAGAACCGCTCCGCAAACGAAGCATAGAAATCCGACTATCAGGGCAACAGGCGTAAGGACCGGCTCGTAAAGCGAGTATCCCGCGAAAACACGCCAGACCCATTGCGTTGTGGCCGCGAAGAAACTCACGCAGCCGGCGATTTCAAGCGACATCCAGAGCAGTGCCCGATGCCACGGAATTCGCCGGCGAGTTAATACAATCGTGAGACTCACCACCGGAAGAAGAATGAACAGGGACAGCATCCATTCCCACTGTGCCCGCCAGAGCTTGAACGCAATGTCGAGCGAGGCGGTCAAAACTCCGGTTGCCGCGCCGATGGCGGAAAAGATGGCGAATCGCGTTATCTGGCGTCGAAGCCGGAGGTTGACCCACCGCACGTCCTTTCGCAGGCCCCAGCGGACCTTCCGGCGTCCGCGGAAAAAGACGTACAGCGGGTACGGCACCCAAAGCACCAGCAAAGTCCACATCGGAACCGACACGGCCCTCACATGCACCGTGCCGGCGGGGAATCCGCGGCCCGCCGGAAATGAAATGACGCGATTCGTGAATCGAAATTCAAAGATCGACTCCAAACTACCCCGGCGCATCCGCCCGGAAAACGAACTGCGCGTGTGACCCGACACCAATCCCATAGGCATTGCGCGATGCAGGTTGTACGTATTGAACGCGAAATCAATTTCGCCGACGTGCGACGTACCCAACAGGACGTTCTGCTTGAAGGCATATCCGATTGAATCCAGATAGAAATAACTCCGAACCCACAGCAATGCCGTTCCGATGAAGAGCAAAACCGCCACGTACATTGCCGCTATTCGCCATTTCGCGAACATGGCAATATCATAATCAGGAACGCGGCCCCATGCCGTCCCTGAAACGCCAAATCTCAGGTTGTGCCGGCAGCGATTGAAGCGGGGATGGCTTGCTCGTTGTGCCGGTCATGCTGTTCCTTCAGCGGAACCAGAATTTCGACCAGCCTGCTCAACACGCGGATTTGCGACATCGTCGCCTCGACGCGGACGATCCGGTCCGCCGGGTAATAATTCAACACCGGCCGCGTGTCGCGCTCATAAACTTCCAGACGGCGGCGAATCACCTCGTCGCTGGCATCGTCGAAACGATTTTCCTTCAGCGCCCTGCGACGCAGCCGTTCCACCATTTTGCCCATGTCCGTGCAGACCAGGTGAATGACCTTCACCACCTCGATGGTTTCATCCAAAAGCTGGGCCTGTTCCAGGTTCCGCGGGATGCCGTCCAAGACCAGGATTTCACTGTTGGGATGGAACTGGTTGATCATCTCCATCCCCTTGATGTACTGCTTCCAGAGCCGGATGGTGATTTCATCGGGCACAAGCCTTCCCTTGCCGGCGTACTCCCAAAACACTCGGCCCATTTCGCTCTGGAGATCGAGGGATCGGAAGATGTCGCCCGTGGCGCTGTGGTAGAAGCCGGGGATGGTTCCGATGATTTTGCCCTGCGTGCCCTTGCCGCTACCGGGGGCGCCGAATAATAGAATGGATTCGTAACGCATAAGTGAATTATTCGTCCGCCGAGGGCAATTCCTTTACTCCGACGCCTCGATGCCCAGGTCTTTGACCTTTTTATTGAGGGTGTTGCGATTGATGCCCAGGAAATCGGCGGCCTTCGTTTTCACCCCGCCGCATTTGGCCAGGGCGCGCTCGATCAAGGCGTGCTCGATCTGGTCGATCACCAATTGGTAAATTTCCCCCTCGCGGAGTTCGTAATCCGCGATGGCCTGATCGGCCAGCCGGCGCGTCAGCGTTTCGATGGATTCGCTGGATTGCGTGGTCCGTCGCTGGGCGGCGAACATGCGAACGCTGAGCGGCAGCAGCTCTTCGTGAAAATCCTCGTCGCTGCTGAGGACCACCGCCCGCTCGATGGCGTTTTCCAACTCGCGCACGTTGCCGGGCCACGGGTATCGCATCAAAACGTTCAGCATCTCCCGGCTGATTCGGCGCAGCTTCCGCTCGTTCTGGGCGTTGTATTTGTCCAGGAAAAAGTCGATCAGATGGGGAATGTCCTCGCGCCGGTTCCGCAGCGGCGGAAGATATACCGGCACCACGTTCAACCGGTAAAACAAATCCTCCCGGAACGTGCCCTTGGCGACCTCCTCCTGCAAATCGACGTTGGTCGCGGCAATCACGCGCACGTCCACTTTGATGGTCTGCGTATCGCCCACGCGCTCGAATTCACGCTCCTGCAAGACGCGCAGCAATTTCACCTGCAACTCCGGCTCCAGCGTGCCGATCTCGTCGAGGAAAATCGTTCCGTTGCCGGCGGCTTCAAATCGCCCCTGCTTGTCGCGGATGGCGCCGGTGAACGAACCCTTGACGTGACCGAACAATTCGCTCTCAAGCAGCGTCCCCGTCAACGCCCCGCAGTTGACCCGCACGAAGCTGCGCTCGCGCCGCGGCGAGTTGTAGTGGATCGCCTTGGCGATCATCTCCTTTCCCGTTCCCGTTTCCCCGAGAAGAAGAACCGTGGCGCGGCTGTTGGCCACCTGGCCCACCGTGGCAAACACCTCGTGCATCGCCGGCGAGTCACCGATGATGTTCTCGAATCGGAATCGATCCCGCACCTGGGCGCGGAGCTGGGCGTTTTCCGCTAGCAGCTCTTCCTTTTGCCGAAGCACCATGCGATTGATCTGGATCGCCAGTGCAAGGAACGCGGCGACAATTTCCAGGAAGGCCTGGTCCGACCGTAGCGATTCATCGGAGACATACGGCTTGTCCACCGAAAGTGCCCCGGCGGTCCGGTTTTCGATTTTGATCGGCACGCACAGAAAGCTGACGGCCTTGTCGGCGGTCTGCGGGGTCAGTCGGCCCGTGCGGTTCAGAAAATCCGGCTCCGCGCTGACGTCGGGAATAATTCTGGCGCGGCCCGTGGCAACCACGTTTCCCGTAATCCCCTCGCCCAATGCATATTTTCCGCGCTCGATCTCTTCCGGTGTCAACCCCACTGCCGCCTCGGTACGCAGACGACCCGTCGATTCATCCAGTAACACCAAGGAACCGCGGCGCATATCTAACTTCTCAGAAATGATTTGCATCATTTTCTGAAAAGATTCACGCAGTTCCAGAGTAGAGGAAAGAATGCGCCCAACCTCCGTCAGGATGGCTATCTCCTGGTCAGCACCACCATGTGGTGCTTGCGGATTAGGCGTCTGTGCGAAGTTCATGATTACAATGTACGCACCGAGCGGAAAGAGTCAAATCGGTTGGCCGATAAGTTCCCGCACGACGTAACAAGAAATGGAGAATTCAGAATAGGGTTGGTTGAGCCGATATCGACCTTGACGTTTGCGCGGATTACGCCGATTGGCGGGTGCGGGTATGTCGCCAGTGTGGTTGATGGGTACGCTTTTGGGAGCCGCGGCAATACTAGGGTGGGTCATTTATCTCACCCGGCCATTGCGGGCCCAAAATGCGGCTCGGGCGGCCCTGGCGGACCGAACCGCGACCGTGGATCGCCTGCTGGATTTCTCGCAGACCATCCAAGGAGCTGGTAAAGCCGATCAGATCTTCGCAACTCTCAGCCATTTCTTACGAACCGAGCTGGACCTTTCCGGATTGGCGATCCTCACCACCGAGGCTGAAGCGACCCCAGCCGTCCAACTCCGCGTGGCCTGGCCCGAGGATTTCGTCAGTCTCTACCCCCTGTCGGAGTTGGATACCGCCACCTGCCCATGTCTCAGGCAGAACCTTCCCCGGGCCTTCAGGCCCGAGGGATCGCCCGTGCGATGCGCGATCGATTCCTGTCTCAAGCTTCCGGCAACTTACCCGGCGTATTGCATTCCATTCACCATCGGACGCAAGATGCAGGCCGTGGCCCACATGTTGCTCCCTCCCGGGACAACCTGGTCGGAGAATCGCCGGCAACTGGCCCAAACCTACGTCAACAGCGCGCATTCGGCCCTGACGAGCCTGCATCTGCTGGCGGAGGCCGAAAAGCAATCCATGACCGACGCCCTGACCGGGTTGTATAACCGCCGATCGATGGAGCAGCTTTTGCAACGCGAAGTCGCGTTGTGTGATCGGCACAATCACCCGCTCTCCCTGGTCATGATCGATCTGGACCATTTCAAGGAGATCAACGACGCTCACGGGCACGCCGCGGGCGATCACATGCTGCGATCTTTTGCCGATTGTGTTCGGATCACGCTGAGGAAAACGGACTTGGCGTTTCGGTATGGCGGAGACGAGTTCGTGATTGTCCTGCCGCAGACGCCGCTGATCCAGGCCCAGCAGGTCGTGCAGAAGCTTCGGCAGGCTTTTTTGTCGGTGGATTTCTCCCAGGCGATCACCCATCTGGACAATCACCCGACGTTGAGCATCGGCGTGGCCGAGCGAAGCAAAGAGGGGAATATCCTGACGTTGGCCGCCCTTCTGTCCGCGGCGGATCAGGCGTTGTATGCGGCGAAGAACAGCACGCGCAATTGCATCCGCGTATTCGAGCCGCCGCAGGCCGCTTGAACGGCGATCAATAAATTCTCTACGTGAGAATAATCCTCAACGCGCAAATCCCGCGGGGCGGGTCGAGAATGGGGCCGGCGCCGGTGATTTGGCCGTCGTGGCGCCGGACGTGTTTGACAACGCATCCGTCAATTGCGTCGCAACGTCATTCTTACTCTTGGGATCGGCCAGATATTTCAGTTGCTCCGCCTTGCCGGCCTCCAGAAGCCGCAGAATCAGCATTGGATGGGCGGTCGCGTCCTGCATCGTCCAGCCTCGGGCGTCCACGTAAGTGTCGTTCACGTCCAGGCGGTTTTTCGGGACGACCAACAGCTTCGATTGCTGCGGATTATCCGGATCGGGCGTGCGCACAACGTGCAGGCACAGCCCCGCGACGATCCAGCCGCTCAAAATCAGCAACAGGCTTACAAAACGGACGATCGATTTCACGCTTCTGGCTCCTGACCGACCTCGCCGCAATGCGGGCCGATGCGAAAGTAATCGGTCAAAGAGTATATCCGTCTTTCGAGCCCGGCGGACATTTATGGGCGCCGTTTGGCGGTAATTCTTCCGTTTATTCCGTCTTCACGAATTGAAAGGGCTGGTGGGATTTTCCGCCCCGGCGTCATCGTCCTGGGGGGCAGTGGGCTCGCCCGGATTGCCGGGATCCTCCAATTCATCGTCGTCGGCTGCGGAAAGAAAAACGGACTGGGAATCCAGTGGATCGGAATCGTCAGCGGCTTGAGTGTCGGACTCGGGGTTGACGTCGAGGCCGCTGGGTTCGGCCGTGCCGGCGGATTCTTCGGCAGTCCCGGCCACGGGAGCGCTCTCCGGAGGCTCCGGCGCGTCGGGCTCGGGGTTGACGTCGAGTCCGCTGGGTTCGGCCGTGCCGGCGGATTCTTCGGCAGTCCCGGGCTCGGGAGCGCTCTGTGGGGGCTCCGGCGCGTCGGGCTGCGGAACCGCTTCGTTTTGCGACGGAAGTTCCGGTTCGCTTTGCGACGGCGGTTCCGGGGCGGCCTGGCCGGTGGCTACAGGCGTATCCGTCCGCTGCGGCATTCGCAAAAAGCTCGTGTAAAACCCAACCGCGAATAGACCCTGCTGCTGCTGATACGGAAGATTGATCAACTCGCAGAATTCCTTGAGCAGGCTCTGGGCGGTGGGGTCGCTGCGCTCGGCGGCCTGTATGGCCAGTTGGTGCTTCCGATCCCGAAAATGCATGATTTGCACGAATCGGCCGGAGGTGTCATTGGAACTCCAATTCGCGCCGACTTGTTCGAATACCTCGAAGTGATCGCAACCCAGGCGCAATAGAACCTGGCGGAACCGCCGCAGGAGCCGGGCGTGTTCCATCCTCTTCTCTCTGGGGACGATGTAACTGTTGGTCTGCAGCAGCATCGGCACGAATCCTCACGTAAACGGCTGGGACAAAGGCATTGTGCCACAAGGTCTCGCCGCATTCAAACC
>Ga0187867_10000266_pt1 | contig 47714 bp, 46 predicted proteins | sample June2016WEW_13_1_FD_132976 | JGI IMG/M metagenome (GOLD analysis project Ga0187867, IMG submission 132976) | Peatland microbial communities from SPRUCE experiment site at the Marcell Experimental Forest, Minnesota, USA - June2016WEW_13_10 | ecosystem: Environmental > Terrestrial > Soil >...
CCACGGCGCGCGCCAAGGGATTGCCGGAAAGCGGCGTGGTGTTGAAGCATATCGTGCGCAATGCACTGATCCCGGTGGTGACGCTGATTGCCTTGCAGATGCCAATCGTATTCGGCGGCGCCATCGTTACCGAGCAAATCTTTCGGATTCCCGGCATCGGTTCGCTGCTGATCAGTGCGATCCTGGCCAACGATACGCCCGTGATCATGGCGGTCACATTCGTTTTTGCCTGTCTGGTCATCCTGTTCAACCTGATCGCGGATCTGCTGTATGGCTGGCTCGACCCACGCATCTCCTACCGCTGACGCCGCGGGCGTCGCGTCCCCGGTTAAGGCGCGGACGCGACACGTCACGCCCTGGACCGAGGCCTGGAGGCGGTTCCGCCGTCACCGTCTCGCGGTCGTCAGTGCCATAATCCTGCTCTCCATGATTTTCGCAGTCGCGGTTGGCCCGCTGCTGTGGCGCGTTCAAATCAACGACATCGACTTTACCGCGCAATTGCAGGGTCCCAGCTGGGCGCATCCGATGGGGACCGACGACCTCGGTCAGGACCTGTTGGCGCGCATGCTGTATGGCGGCCGGATCTCGCTCGCCGTTGGCCTTGCGGCGATGTCGGTGTCCGTTGTCGTTGGCACGATCGTGGGATCGGTTGCCGGAATTTCGCGTGGTTTCGTTGACAGCGCGCTGGTGTGGCTGATCGATTTGTTTCTGTCGTTGCCGCAGCTTCCGGTGCTGCTGCTGCTGATTTACCTGTTTCGTGACTCACTGAAGAGCCTCGTCGGGCCGCAGATCAGTATCTTCATTCTGATCGTCGCGGGGATTGGCTCGTTCCGCTGGATGACCGTGGCTAGGCTGGTACGCGCGCAGTTCTTCGCGTTGCGTGAGAAAGAATTCGTCGAGGCGGCCCGCGCGCTCGGTGCCTCGACATTTCGTGTGGTGGTGCGCCATATCCTGCCAAACGCCCTCGGTCCGGTGATCGTCGCCGGCACGATCGACGTAGCAGCGGCCATCATTCTGGAGTCGACTTTGTCGTTCCTCGGTCTCGGTTTTCCGGCGGATATCCCGACCTGGGGCCGCATCCTTTACGATGCCAAAGACAATCTGGATATCGCACCGCATTGGGCTTTGTTTGCCGGCGGTGCCATCTTCCTGGCCGTGCTCACCATCAATTTCATTGGCGACGGGCTACGCGACGCGCTGGACCCGCGCCGCATCCTATGATGGCGCAACTGCATCCTCGCCCGAGCGCATGGCATGAGTGAGCGGCTGCTCGAAATACGTGGACTCAAGACGCATTTCGACACCGACGACGGCACGGTGCGAGCGGTCGATGGGGTGGACCTTACCATCGACCGTGGTGAAACTCTGGGCGTCGTCGGCGAGTCCGGCTGCGGCAAGACCGTTACCGCAATGACGGTACTGAAACTGATCCAGATGCCGCCGGGCCGGATCGCCGCCGGCAGTATTTCATGGTTGGGCCGCGACCTGGTCCCGCTCGGCGCCAACGAAATGCGCCGTATCCGCAGCAAGGAAATCGCCATCATCTTTCAGGAGCCGATGACCTCGCTGAACCCGGTTTATACCGTGGGCGAACAGATCGCCGAGGTCATCCGGCTGCACGAAGGCCTGAACCGCCGCGATGCGATGGACCGAACCATTGAGATGTTGCGTTTGGTGAATATTCCTACCCCGGAGCGCCGGGTACACAATTATCCGCACCAGTTTTCCGGCGGCATGCGTCAGCGCGTGATGATCGCAATGGCACTTTCCTGCAATCCGCAGTTGCTGATCGCCGACGAGCCGACCACCGCACTCGATGTCACCATCCAGGCGCAGATCCTCGATCTCCTGAGCGAGATGAAGTCGCGGTTCGGTATGGCGATCATGCTGATCACCCATGCCATGGGGGTGGTCGCCGAGACCGCGCAGCGGGTCGTGGTCATGTACGCGGGCCGAGTGGTCGAAGAGGCGTCCGTCGAGCAACTGTTCGCGCAACCGTTACATCCCTACACGCAGGGCCTGATCCGTTCGATCCCGCGCATCGATACGAGCGTGGGGAAGAAGCAGCGTCTGGAAGCCATCGCCGGGATGGTGCCGAGTTTGATCGATCCTCCGCCGGGATGCCGTTTCGCACCGCGTTGCAAGTTTGCCCGGCCCGCCTGCACCGAAGCAGTGCCAGAACTCCGCGCGGTCGAGGCCGGCCATAAAGTCGCCTGCATCCAGTATTGAGCCCGGGGACAACCACGCGATGAGCGAGCCACTGCTACGCGTCAACCAATTGGTGAAGAATTTCCCCATCAGGGGCGGCATTTTGGCGCGCGAGGTCGATCAGGTGCACGCCGTCGACAACATCAGCTTCGAACTTACCGCCGGCGAAACACTGGGTCTGGTTGGCGAATCGGGCTGTGGCAAGTCGACTACCGGGCGCTGCATCCTACGACTGATCGAACCGACCTCCGGCGAGGTTTGGTTTCAAGGTCGGAATGTTACCGAATTCGATCATCGCACGCTGACGGCGCTGCGGCGCGATATCCAAATCATTTTCCAGGACCCCTATGCGTCACTGAATCCACGCATGACGGTTGGAGCGATCATTGGCGAGGCACTGACCATCCATCGCCTCGCCAGCAACCGCCGCGCATTCGACGACCGTGTGGCCGAGTTGCTGGAAACGGTCGGCCTGAACCCCGACCACATGCGGCGCTTCCCGCACGAGTTCTCCGGCGGCCAGCGCCAGCGCATTGGCATTGCGCGCGCTCTGGCGGTGTCGCCAAAGCTGATCGTTTGCGATGAGCCGGTTTCCGCGCTCGACGTGTCGATCCAGGCCCAGGTGATCAATCTGCTGGAGGATCTGCAGGACGAATTTGGGCTGACCTACTTGTTCATCGCGCACGATTTGTCGGTCGTGGAGCATATCAGCAACCGCGTTGCCGTGATGTATCTCGGCCGAATCGTCGAAATCGCCACCGCCAATGAACTGTATGCTGCACCTCTGCATCCGTACACCGAGGCGCTGTTGTCCGCGGTGCCAATACCTGACCCCACGATGAAACGCCAGCGTATCCGCCTTGAGGGCGACGTTCCGAATCCAATCCGGCCGCCGACCGGCTGCCACTTCCATACCCGCTGCCCAATCCGTGAGTTGCCGCTGTGCAGCACGGAGAAGCCGCAGTTGCGGGAGACCTCCGACGGCCACTTTATCGCATGCCACCTCCGCGGGTAGGTGGATTGCCGCATGATTAGTCGGGATTTGTGGCATGCAAGTCCCTAGGGGTTGGCATTCGCCCATACTACTTCGAGAAGCTACTGTCGGCCGGCCCCCTCAACCGCCGCGAGGAACCCGATCCAATGTCATTACAACTGATTGTTCGCTCGGCGCAGGCCGACGATTACCAGGCGTGGCTCAGGCTCTGGCATGGCTACTGTAAGGCACTCGATGGCGATGTCCCGGCCAAGGTGACTGAGGGCGTGTGGCGCCGAATTCCGGCGCCGAAAGAGGCGATCTGGTGTCTCCTGGCTTGTCGGGACGCAGGCAAACCGATCGGCCTCGCTAACTACGTGCTCCACCCCCACACCTGGAGCCTGCAAACGGTCAGCTACCTCGAGGATCTCTTTGATGCCCCTGACGATCGTGGCAGCGGAGCGGGCGAGGCGCTCATCAATGGCCTCGTCGCCCTCGGCAGGCAGCACGGTTGGCGGCGAGTTTATTGGCACACACACGACGACAACCACCGTGCCAGAAGTCTTTACGGCCGCATTGTTCCAAGAACCGACTACGTCCGATACGATATCGAGATCGGAGCACCGTCAGACCCGCCAGGTATCCTGTGAAAAATGCGCCGACCGATCTTGGCGCGACTCGCAAAACCCGGCTCTGTTCGCTGCGCTTTGGTTGGCCTCGCAGGCTGATCAATCACCGGGTGCGGTCGAGGCGATTGCGGCGCATGGTGAACGCGATCTTCCTGGATCTTGGGAGACCGGGATCATGCCGACCTGGCGCTTTTGGTACGTGCCAGCTACGGTGTGACAGTTGGAATAACAAGGGGGACGCTCGATGCTGAAAAAATCCATACTTGGTGCGGCCATTCTGGCCGGATTGCTGTCGCTTCCGGCAGCCGCGCAGGTGCAGATTGGCGTGGCGGGTCCGCTCACCGGTTCCAATGCCGCCGCCGGCGACCAGATGAAGACTGGCGCAACCCAGGCCGTAGCGGACCTGAACAAAGCGGGCGGAGTATTGGGAAAACAGGTCCAGTTGACGGTCTCAGACGATGCGTGCGACCCAAAGCAGGCCGTCTCAGTCGCCAACCAGATGGTGGAAAAGAAGGTTGTGCTGGTGGCAGGACATTACTGTTCCGGCAGTTCGATCCCGGCGAGCAAGGTTTATCTGGAGGAGGGCATTCTCGAGATTTCGCCCGCCTCGACCAACCCGAAATATACCGATGAGGGCGGCTGGGGAACGTTTCGCGTATGCGGACGGGACGACCAGCAGGGCGAGGTTGCTGGCCAATATCTGGCAAAACATTTCAAGGGTCAGAAGATCGCGATCCTGAATGACAACTCGGCTTACGGCAAAGGCCTCGCCGACGAGACCAAGAAGTCACTGAACGCTGCCGGCGTGAAGGAGGCAGTGTTTGATGCCTATACGCCTGGTGAGAAGGATTACAGCGCGGTGGTCAGCCGCCTGAAAGAGGCTGGGGTCACGGTGATCTATATCGGCGGTTATTACACCGAAGCTGCTCTGATCATCCGCCAGGCGAAGGAGCAGGGGATGAAGGCCACATTGGTCTCCGGCGACGCACTGGTGACCAAGGAGTTCTTCCAGATCGCCGGCCCGGCGGGCGTAGGAACACTGATGACCTTCTCCCCCGATCCGCGCAAGAACGCCGTCGCCGCCAAGGTGGTGAAGGAGTTCCAGGACCAGAAAATTGACCCTGAAGGGTATGTTTTATACACTTATGCCGCGATTCAGATCTGGGCCGAGGCGGCGAAAAAAGCCGGCACGACGGATCCGAAAAAAGTGGCGGCGACGTTGAAGGCGAGTGGGCCATGGCCGAGTGTACTGGGCCCGGTGAACTTCGATAAGAAAGGTGACGTTACGGGGGGCGCGTATGTCATGTACATCTGGGAGGCTGATGGCACCTACAAGCAAATGTGAACTGTCTGAAGATGTGCCGGCGCGCCCTGTCAGAAACCTGACGGGGCGCTACTGATTCAATGGCATTGGTTTGGACGTCGAGGCAACGTTTCTGCACCACGTGCCTCTGGGCAGGATGGTGGGGAGTCTGGTGAATGAGTCTGATCCACATCACTGCAGGTCCCTTCCACTTCAGCGCCCGTTTTGAAGATTCGGCGGCGCCGAAAACCTGTGCCAGGTTCCGTCAATTGCTGCCCTACCGGGAGCGTATCATCCACGTTCGGTGGAGTGGCGAAGCCTGCTGGATCCCGCTCGGAGATCTTGATCTTGGGTTAGGTTTTGAAAATCACACGAGCTATCCAGCACCGGGACAGATCCTGCTATATCCCGGCGGGATCAGTGAGACCGAGATTCTGCTGGCCTATGGCGGTGTTCAGTTCGCCAGTAAGATGGGCCAACTCGCCGGCAATCATTTCTTGACAGTGATCGAGGGCAACGAACACCTCGCCAATCTCGGCAAGCTGGTGCTGTGGTCGGGTGCGCAGGACATCGAGTTTGCGGCGCCTGGCTGATACGCTTGGTGTGCGATCCTCCAGCATGGAAGCGATCTGACTGGCACGACCTGGAGATATACCTGAACTGGCTCGAATTGCGGTAGCAATCGTCGCCTGCCGCGCCCGATGGGAGCCGACGTTCCTCCCAACTGCCACAGATTGCGATATTTTGGGGCGTGTGTTTCGCCGGCATTCATTCACACCGAGGTGAAAGCTGCGCACGCTTGGCAAACATCAAGGCGCGGCGATGACCGTGTGATAACCGCGCCCGTAATAAATCAACCCCTCTTTCGCTGTTCCGACCCGCACTGCCTCGACCGAGCAGAAGAACACGTCATGCGTCCCAACCTCGACAATTTGCGTGATGCGGCAATCGAACACGACAAGGGCCTTGTCGAGCACCGGGGCTCCGGTTTCCAGTGTGTGCCAGTCGTGACCGGTGAACCGCTCCTCTTCCGAGTGGTCCGTCATGCCGGCGAAGATCGGCGACAAACCCTCCTGCGCCGGGGTCAGCGTGTTGACGCAGAGCACCTGATTTTTCTTGAACGCCGGATAGGAATCGTTGGCGCGGTTGGCGCATACCAGCAATGTTGGAGGCGTGTCGGTTACGCTGGTAACCGCCGAGGCCGTGAAACCGGCCCGTCCGCCCGGCCCGTTCGTGGTAATGACGTTAACGGCTGCACCCAATCGGGCCATCGCGTCTCGATAGGGCTGCTTTTCGACCGGCATGGGTGGCTTCCCTCCTAAGCGTCGCCCGCAGTATGCACCGTCGCGCAGTTGGCACAAAGGGATGGAGTGCCCTGACAATCGCGACGCCGCGGCGAACTCCTGTCACCTACAACGAACGGCCGGAAAACACGGACGATGACTGGTTATGCGGCCTGAGCAGCCAGCACGGGGAGTTGCGCGAGCGCGCCTGCTTCTTGTTCTGCCGACAAGGGCATAGGAATCCGTATCGTTACCGTCGTGCCTCGGCCCGGCCGCGCCTCAACGGCAATCGATCCGCCTTGCAATGCAATCAATGCTTCGGCCTGGCGCATCGCAGTTTCACGAAGGCATTGATCGGTTCCTTGGCCATCGTCTGTAATACCGATATGCAACTGACTACCAAAAGTCGCTGCCGTAACCAGCACGTGACCTCCAGGCGCTGCATTGATCCCGGCCAGCATGGTGGCGAGCAATGCAGTCCACAATGCACTCGGATTTATCTGCACAGTTAACGGCAGCCCCGCCCCCACCGCCAGCTCGATCCGGCCCGAACGCAAGCGTGCCGCAGAATTCACCGAGATGATGATTTGGCGCAATGCGGCCTCAAGGTCGACGGCTGCACCGCCAATACAAGTGTCGACCGGGTCGTCTGGGCTGCGTTCGGACGTTGCATCTGGGGTGGCACGCTGACCCATTGCGGCTCTTTGCCGGTGCACGAAAGCGATCCAGGCAGCCAAAATGAACGGCATCGACAGCGCCAATGGCAGCCCCGATTGAACGATGCTCATGGCCACGCGCCTCCTATGCGCCATGCCTGCAGCATGCCGTGAAACCATGAACAGAACGTTAACGCGCAATCCTGCTCCGCCCGCCGTCCAATTCGCCCAATCAGTCGGACGCCGTCGGTAACCGCTGGTCAGGTTTGCACCGATCCGGTTTCCGCCCAACCGGAAATCGTCTAACCGTGCCGCCCATGAACCCGTTCCCCAGCAACGCCATCGAGGTCCACGGCCTGACCAAGCGCTACGGCGATGTCCTCGCGGTTGATGGCATTGACTTCGTCGCTTCCCCAGGCGCGACCTTGGGACTTTTGGGCGGCAATGGTGCCGGCAAGACCACGACCATCGCCATGTTGCTTGGTTTGTTGTTGCCGACATCGGGATCGATCTGCGTCCTTGGCCATGATATGCTGCGCGACCGGTTCGCCGCGCTGGCCCGAATGAACTTCTCCTCGCCTTACGTTTCGCTACCGCACCGGCTGACCGTGCGGGAAAACCTCCGCGTATACGGCCATCTGTACAACGTCCGAGGCACCGAAACGCGGATCGCCGAACTGGCGGCGGAGCTTGACCTTGGCGCATTGCTCGACCGTCCCGCGGGTCAGCTATCGGCCGGGCAGAAAACCCGGGTCGCTCTCGCGAAATCCCTGATCAATCGGCCGGAACTGCTGCTGCTCGATGAGCCAACCGCAAGTCTGGACCCGGACACTGGAGATCTTGTCCGCGGCTGGCTCGAACGTTACCGGGCTGACACCGGCTGCACCATCCTGCTCGCCAGCCACAATATGGCCGAGGTCGAGCGCCTGTGTTCCCACGTCCTCATGCTGAAACAAGGTCGCGTGGTGGACCGTGGCAGCCCGCAGGACCTGCTGGACCGCTACGGCCGGGACGACCTTGAAGAAGTTTTCCTCGACATCGCTCGCGATCGCCGATCCGCCAAACGATCCGGCGTGACGCCGGACGCAGTGCCGGCGTGAGATCGTTGCTGGAAATGCGACCATGAAGGGCGCACCACGCCGTATCTGGGGCATGATGTATCGCCATCTCGCGCTGTTTCGGCGGTCCTGGCCGCGCCTGCTGGAACTCGCCTATTGGCCGGTACTGGGCATGTGCATCTGGGGCTTTACCGCATCGTTCCTGACCCGCCGCCTGGGGACCGGTGCCGCGGTCACCGTCTCAGCATTGTTGGGAGGCGTCCTGCTGTGGGAGGTCTGTTTGCGCAGCCAGATGGGCATGGCGATCTCCTTCCTGGAAGAATTGTGGTCGCGCAATCTTGGCCATGTCTTCGTGAGCCCGCTGCGCCCATGGGAGCTGGTAGCCGCACTGATCGGCATGTCCTTCATCCGCATGCTCGTCGGCGTTGCGCCAGCAGTCGCATTGGCGTGGTTGTTGTACGCCTTCAACCTGTTCGTTCTCGGACCAGTTCTGGTGCTGTTCTTTATCAACCTGATGATCATGGGCTGGTGGGTCGCCCTGGCCGTCGTCAGCCTGATCCTGCGGCATGGCGCAGGCGCCGAGCCATTGGCATGGTCGGTCCTTTTTGGCCTCGCCCCGTTCTCAGCGGTGTTCTACCCGGTCAGCGTACTGCCCGCCTCTTTGCGGCCCATTGCCTTGGCACTGCCGTCAGCGCGCGTTTTCGAGGGGATGCGCGGGGTTTTGCTGGATGGCGTGATCCAGTGGCATCACCTGCTGTGGGCGTTTGGCCTGAATGGGATATGGCTGAGCCTCGCCACATTGCTGTTCGGCTGGCAGTTCCATCAGGCCAGGGTACGTGGCGCGCTGTTGAGTATTGGTGAATGACCGAAACCCGATTTTGGCTGATCCGCCACGCTCTCGTCGACGAGAACTCTCGCGCCATCCTGTATGGGATTATGGATGTTCCGTTGTGTGAGACCACGCTCGAAGCCCAGGCACCGATGTATGCGGCGTTGGCGAGCCGTCTGCCGCGGCCCGCGAAGTGGAAGGTCACGCCGTTGTCGCGGACGCTGCGCACTGCCCAGGCCATCTTCAATGCCGGGTATCCGGCCGAAGAATTGGGCGTTGAACCTGATTTGATCGAGCAATCCCTCGGCGAATGGCAAGGCCTGCCGCATGCCGAACTGCCCGCGAAGCTGGCAGCTCCACAACATCCTTTCTGGCCGTTGGCCGGCGATGAGAAGCCGCCCGGCGGCGAGAGTATGGTCGAGGTGATCGTCAGGGCCGGCGCTGCTCTGGAACGAATAGCCGAGACCCATCGCGGCGAAGATGTCGTGATCATCAGTCATGGCGGTACGATACGCGCCGCGGTGGCCTACGCTTTGAATGTGCATCCTGACAACGCGTTGCACTTGTCGATCCATAACCTGTCACTCACGGGTCTCGAACGGCACCCGGAAGGATGGCGAGTGACTTGCGTCAACGAATTGCCAGGCTATTGATCGAAGGGGAGCGCCTCGCGACCCGGGCGTACAACGAATGCAAGCTACCCGTTCTTCGCCGTTTGCTGATTCATTGCGTTGATCAGCGCGTTGACGTCATTGTTGTTTCGCGTCAGGTATGATGCATAGTCCTGCCGTTGGGTCAGCCGCAACGAGGTCCCCTCGGCCACCACGTCAACGATTTTTGGCGCAGTGGTCGGTGTCTCAATCACCCAGTCGACCGTGGTCGGCGGATTGTTCGGCCGATCGACCTCCGTCGTTACGATCGCCTGGTCATCTTGCTGCCGTCCACGTTGCACAGTCAGCTTAACGCCCTGGTATTCACCGAGTTTCGACGAGATGTTCGTCACCAGGACCTCATGGAACGCGGCGACAAACCGCTTCTGCTGGTCCGGGGAGGCGGTCCGCCAAAATCGCCCAAGACAAAACCGCGCTATCTCGTCGACGTCCACGGCGCCTTCGAGGACTTGTGTGATGGCCTGGCGTTTCTGCGCAGCGGACTGGGCGCCGTTCACGATGGCGACCAGTTGGTTACCCGTCTGCTGGACGAAAGCCGTCGCTTTTTCCACGACTTGCGCATGCGCAGACGGAGCGAGTAACGCACCCAAGGCGATTATCAGGCCTCCGGTCAAACAATGGCGTCGATACAACATGGCTTCTTGAGCCTCCCGTTAGCGGGGCGTTTGGCCTTGCGACTGCCCGGATTCTCCGGCCTTCGCCGGCTGCGGCCACCAGATGGGGACCGTTGCCCCGTCGTCGGCCCGCAGGGTCGCGAGTTTGGCGGCCCGGTTCTGCCGGTACAGACTGCGGAACGTCGCATAGGGATCGAGCGCAGTTTTTTTCACGTTGTCGATCGCGTCGAGCAACTCGGACCGCTCGTCGAGCGCATGCAGGCCCGTGCGACTCCAGCTCCCGATGGTGTGGGCGGTAGTACCCTGGCCGATCCAGGTGAACGGATCAATCGCCATATCCGCCGCGAAGCCTGTGGCGTCCCGGGGGCTGGAGGGACCCAGGATCGGCAGATACAGGTATGGTCCCTCCGGCACGTCCCAGTTGGCGAGCGTCAGGGCGAAATCCGTGTCGTGGTTCGGATAACCAAGCTTCTTCGCCACATCGAAGATGCCCCCCACCCCTACGGTTGAGTTGATCAGAAACCGCATTGTGGAGTCACCGGCCCGCCTCGGCTTACCCTGCAGCGCGTCATCGGTCGCTCGCACCGGTCCGCCAAGATTGTCCAGCACGTTGTGGATCCCGGTGCGCACAGGATCAGGCAACACCGCGCGATAGGCTTGCGCCGCCGGTTTCAGGATCACCGTGTCGATCCCGTTGTTTATTGTGTAGAAGACCCGATTGGTCGGTTCCAGCGGGTCATTGGTTTGGCGATAATCCGCCACGGCGTCCGGATCGCTTGCGGGTGGTGGTGTGGCGCATCCCGCCAGACCGGCGGCAAGAATCGCACCCGCCGCCAGAAGAATGGGCCTGTACGGCAAGCCTTGGCGAACGACGGTGCGCATCAGGGCCTCGATCTCACGTTGCATTTATAAGGAATCTAGCACGCACCGGTTCCGTTGCAATGAAGCTTCATTGAGACGGCCAGTACGGTGTGTTGCAGACGAAACACTTGCATCGGCCCGCCGGAATGGAGGAATGGGACGCTCATGGACGACCATACACAGCACACACTCCGCCGGTGGCTGACCGGTCCGCGTTTTACCGGCCTGCCGATGCGCGATGCCGCACACCCGGCGCCACTCCTCTCGTTCGAGTTTTCGCCGCCTCGTACCGAGGCAATGGAGCAGCAACTCTGGACCTGCATCAAGCGGTTGGCACCGCTTGGCCCACGCTTTGTCTCCGTCACCTACGGGGCGGGCGGTTCCACGCGGGAACGCACACATGGCACCGTAGCGCGGCTGGCGCGGGAGACGACGCTGGTTCCGGCCGCTCACCTGACCTGCGTCGGCGCAACACGGGAAGAAGTGAACGAAGTGGCCCAGCAGTACTGGGACGCGGGCGTGCGCCACATTGTGGCTCTGCGCGGTGATCCGCCGGCCGGTACCGAATACACTCCGCACCCGGGCGGCTATAGCTTTGCCGCCGATCTCGTCGCCGGCTTGCATGCCATTGCGCCGTTCGAAATCTCGGTTGGCGCCTATCCGGAAATCCATCCGGCGGCGAGCAGTCCGCAAGCGGACCTCGACGCGCTACGGCGCAAATTGGATGCCGGCGCGACGCGGGCCATTACCCAATATTTTTTCGACACTGACGTGTACCTGCGGTTCCTCGACCGTTGCCTCGCGGCTGGCATTACGGCGCCAGTTGTGCCGGGGATTATGCCGGTTTCGAACTTTGCGCAGATTGCCCGGTTTTCCGCGCTGTGCGGCGCCAGCGTACCGGATTGGTTGGGCCGGCTGTTTGAGGGCACCGAGGATGAACCCGAGCTGCGGCGGATGATCGGCATGGTGGTCGCGGCGGAGCAGGTGCGACTGCTGCAGGCGAACGGAGTCGATGAGTTTCACTTCTACACGTTGAACCGGCCCGAGCTGACTTATGCGATCGCGCATTTGTTGGGGTGCCGAGCGGATGCGGTGCCGAGTTAGGCCGCGGCGTAACATCCGTTTTGCCATCATTTCAATTTGGGACGGTAGCGAGCTGATCTGGGTGCCGCTTTGTCCGGTGGGCCGCCCAAACACGGGCATGAGCCACCGGATTGAAAGCCGATTCCCTGCCCCGGTCGATTGTCACGATGAACGATTGGGGAAAGGTTCACACAGGCGGCTCTCTGGCCTTTGAGCAGCCTTCATTTGGCATGCCAAAATCCGCGGGCCCCGAGGTAATCAGGCCGATTACCAGGCGTTAAGCCGGTCCAGAAGTGATGACACAATAAACTCACCCGAAGCGCATTTGCACTTCGGATTTCCAACCACCTGACCGCAATGGTGGCGATGTTGAAGCTTAAACGTTTCGACTCCGGCGCCGGGCAGCTCCCAGCCCGACAAGGCCAACACCGAGCAAAGCAAGGGAGGCTGGCTCAGGGACGCTGGGTGGCGCGGTGAAGCTGGGCGGCGACCCAAGGGTATAGCTGCCAACGATGGCACCAGAGTTGCCGGTCTGATTTTCGGTAAGGGTGAAGCCGGCAGCAGTTGACGCGTAATTGTTCGAATCATCCACCAGGGTGCCGATTGCCTCAAGCACGAGCGCCCCCGCGGGATCGCGGTCGGTAACCGCCAGGCCAGTCACATTGAATTCATAATTACCCGAACTGCCGTCAAACACCATGAAATCGGTGATTGAGGTTGGAACGAGTGAGCCGGTAGGAAGGCTTGCCAGGCTGAGCGTAGTTATGCTCGTTACCGTAGATGAGAAGGTCAGACCGTTTGCGCTCGCGGGGAGCACGAAGGTGTTCGAGGCCGAACTTCCTCCTTGCGGCGTGTAATTGGCTGGAAGTGAGGAGATGTTCGCCGATCCGGCAAAGGTGAGCATAGTGGTCGTCGCCAGGGTCGAATCTCCGCCATCTCCGCTGTAGTCCGCGCCGTTCAGGGTTCCGCCGACACTGGCATTCATGGCCAAAGGTCCAGCTTGTGCCTTGCCAGACACAGCTAATGCAACGATCGCCGATCCCGCAACGATAAGGTTACGAAACCTCAGAGCCAGCTTTAACATACTTATCTCCCTCGACGATCAAACTTTAATCCTCCTGGCTTTAAGCAATCCGTATGCCAACATATATATTTGTTGTATTGCAGCCGATTACGTCGTGTGGAGTGCGCGATGCGACATGACATGTAAAGTGGACCTTACACCTGATTGATGGGTCCATCGGTCCTGCGTCAGACCGGGCACGACGGCGGCCCCGAAACCGCAACTCACCGAATACTGTCCGGTATGACCAGCGTTGACGTAACGCCAGAAAATTTGCATTGAACATCTCGCATCATCGAGGTCGCGTCGATTCCGTCCGATCCCGGAATCATCGGCGTTTATTGGCACCGTATCCAGCCCCGTACCTTGCCAGGCTTACCGGCAACACCGAACGAACCGGCCAGGATTGGCCGGACTCCGGGGATGGTCCATATAGTCTCCTTGATGGCGTTGTCCGCATCCCCGCCGACGCCACCCTATGGATCCCGCCCATGACCGATTATCTGACACCGCTGAACGAGGAACAGCGCCAGGCCGTGGAGGCCCTGGATGGCCCACTGCTCGTGTTGGCCGGTGCCGGCACTGGCAAGACCCGCGTGCTGACCACACGGTTCGCGCATATTCTGTTGAGCAAGAAGGCCTTTCCGAACCAGGTCCTGGCCGTCACCTTCACCAATAAAGCGGCGCGCGAGATGCGCGAGCGGGTCGCGGCCATCCTTGGCCAGCCGGCCGAGGGCCTTTGGCTCGGCACCTTCCATGCCCTCTGTGCTCGTATGCTGCGCCGGCACGCCGAGCACGTTGGATTGTCGGGAAACTTTACAATTCTCGATGCGGACGATCAGCTCCGGTTGTTGAAGCAGGTGATGGACGCGTTGCGGATCGACACGAAGCGATGGACCCCGGGCTCCATCATGGCGCTCATTCAACGCTGGAAGGACCGCGGCCTCACGCCGGGCCGCGTTGGCGTCGAGGCGGCGGATGACGCGACGTCGGTGGCGCGCGAGGTCTACGCTGCCTATCAGGCGCGGCTGGTGGCACTCAATGCCGCCGACTTCGGCGATCTCATTTTACACGTCACGGAGATTCTGCGGACCCAGCCGGATATCCTGGCTCAGTACCATCGGAATTTCCGTTACATTCTGGTCGACGAATACCAGGATACCAATCTCGTGCAGTATCTTTGGCTGCGGCTGCTGGCGCAGGGACACCGGAATATTTGTTGTGTCGGTGACGATGATCAGTCGATTTATTCATGGCGTGGCGCCGAGGTGGAAAACATCCTGCGATTCGAGAAAGATTTCGAGGGTGCGAAAATCGTCCGGCTCGAGTCGAATTATCGCTCGACCGCACCAATTCTTGCCGCCGCATCTACACTGATCGCCCACAACACCGGCCGGCTTGGCAAGACACTTCGCGTCGGGCGGAAAGACGCCGACGGCGGCGAGAAAGTCTCGGTGGTCGGGCTGTGGGATTCCGACGAAGAGGCCCGCATGATCGGCGAGCGTATCGAACGGTTTCGCCGCGACGGTCAACCGCTCAGTGAAATCGCGGTGCTTGTGCGCGCCGGCTTCCAGACCCGAGCATTCGAGGAGCGGCTGATCGTGCTTGGTGTGCCGTATCGTGTTGTTGGTGGCCTGCGGTTTTACGAGCGCCAGGAAATCCGCGATGCCATCGCCTACATGCGGGCCATGTCGCGCCCGGCCGACGACCTGGCGTTCGAACGGATCGTCAATGTGCCGCGCCGTGGCGTGGGCGAGTCCGGGCTGCGTGCCATGCACGAACTCGCCCGCGCCGAAGGCCTGCCGCTGTCGCGTGCGGCGGCACGGCTGGTGGAAACCGGCGGCATCAAGGGCCGCGCCCGCACCGCCTTGGAGGAACTGTTCCGCGGCCTCGCCGCCTGGCACGCCATGCTGGAGCGCGACGGCCATGTCGTTACTGTGGCGACAATGCTGGACGAAAGTGGCTACACCGAAATGTGGAAGCTGGACAAATCCCCGGAAGCCCCTGGCCGACTGGAAAATTTGCGCGAGCTGGTGCGTGCGCTGGCCGATTTCGAAACGCTGGAGGGGTTTCTGGATCACGTGGCGCTGGTGATGGAAAACGAGGACGATTCCAATTCGGATCGTGTCAGTCTGATGACATTGCACGGCGCCAAAGGACTGGAATTCGACACCGTGTTCCTGCCCGGCTGGGAGGAAGGGATTTTTCCGAACCAGCGTTCGTTGGATGAGTCTGGCGATAAGGGTCTCGAGGAAGAACGCCGTCTGGCCTACGTCGGACTGACCCGCGCACGGCGCCACGCCATCATCAGCCATGCCGCAAATCGCCGGATCTATGCCAATTGGCAGACCAGCATCCCCAGCCGCTTCCTGGATGAATTGCCGGATGCTGAAGTGGAACGAACCGGCTCCGGCGACTACCGGCGCGAGGCGCGAATTGCCGCAGCAACTGCGTTCTCGGGTGGCATGTTTCCGTTGGTGGCGCGCAAGTCGCGCGTTATCGAGGCCTGGGAACAACCCGGCCCGACTGCTCGTACTGAAGCGGTCAAGGTGGGCGCCCGCGTGTTCCATCAGAAGTTTGGTTACGGTACCGTGAAGTCAGCCGACGACGACCGGCTCGACATCGAATTCGACAAGGCGGGCGAGAAGCGCGTACTGGACCGTTTCGTCGAAGTCACAGCTGATCCATGAAACAGCCGCGATGACCAAAATTGCTACCGCGCTGGATTGCGTGGTCACGACGCCGAGGGCGGCAACGCAGCAGACGGTGTGCCCGCAGGTCAACGCGGAGATTTCGCTGACACGGGCAGCACTCTGTCGTCGTGCGCCGAGATTGCATCGCTGCGCTCACAACGGCCGGCGCGGCAATCGTGAGGGCAAAGCCGTTGGCTGCCACCTGGCCAAAGCTCGACGTCCGACATGACCAGGCACCCGCCACCGCTTGAATGTCTCAGCCTTACCGTGCCAGAGGCTGCACTGGAAGCCTATGAAGCGGCGCTTGGCTGTGCCTGTGAAACGGTTGGCTTTTTTCGCGACCACGCCACCGGCACATGGCGAATTGAGGGCGTGCGCGCGGTGGGCGCCAAAGAAAATGAGTTGGCTGGCGCCCTGGCTCTCGCCGCCGTCGTGACCGGGGTGACGGCGGTGGCGACCCGCACGCCAACGCAGGCTGACGGCTGGTTGGAACGTACCCGCGCCGCGTTTCCGGAGCAGCTGATCGGCCGCAGTTTCGCTATCCGGGGCACCCATTTGACCGGTGCACCGCCATTCGGCCGGATCACACTCATTCTGGATGCCGGCGTGGCGTTTGGCTCGGGCGAGCATAACTCCACCAGGGGCTGTCTCCTGGCTCTGGAGCAGTTGGTTCCGCGACTGCGGCGGCACGGCCGATGCCGCATCCTCGATCTGGGCACCGGGTCCGGCATATTGGCGATGGCGGCCGCAAAGACATTGCGCCGTCCGGTACTGGCAACCGATATCGAGCCATGGTCGGTGCGGGTGGCGCGACAGAACGCGCAGCTCAATGCGGTCGGGCGGTTGGTGCGGCCGATCCTCGCTGACGGCTGGCGTTCGGCGATGGTGCAGAAATCCGGTCCTTATGATCTGGTGTTCGGCAACATCCTGGCGCGGCCGCTGCGCCTGATGGCGCGCGATCTGTCACGTCATCTCGCTCCAGGTGGCGTGGCGATTCTGGCAGGATTGTTGCGCACGCAGGCACACGATGTGCTGGCAGCGCACCGGCGCAACGGGCTGGTCCTGGACAGGGTGATCCATCTGGAACCATGGACGACGTTGGTGCTTCGCAAGCGGGGGGCGCTTCGCAAGCTCGGGCGTGTCCCGCAAGCGGGAGCGTGATCCGCAGACGTGGCTTTTCAACAAACCCGCTCTCGGTCAGAACAGGCCGGCGGCCGGAAGGTAATCAGCAAAGGGAAACTATCCATGAAGATCGGTTTCATTGGCCTTGGCATCATGGGGCGTCCGATGGCGCTCAACCTGAAGCAGGGCGGCCACGACCTGATCGTGCCGGAGCGAGCCAGCCTGACTGCGGAAATCCGCGCCGCCGCTGAGGTTGTAGCTGACGCGAAGTCGGTCGCCGCGAAGTCCGAGGTGGTCATCATTATGGTGCCCGACACCCCAGACGTGGAAGCTGTTATGTTTGGCAACGGCGGTGTGGCCGAAGGGCTGAAACCGGGGACGCTGCTGATCGACATGTCCTCGATCAGCCCGATTGCAACCAAGGAGTTCGCCAGGAAGATCAACGCCCAGGGCTGCGATTATGTGGATGCGCCGGTGTCCGGGGGAGAAGTGGGCGCGAAGCAGGCGAGCCTGACGATCATGGTGGGCGGACCGGACGCGGCATTCGCGCGAGCGAAACCCTTGTTCGACCTGATGGGCAAGAACATCACCCACGTCGGGTCGGAGAACGGCGCCGGGCAGACCTGCAAGGTCGCCAACCAGATCATTGTAGCCCTGAACATCCAGGCCGTGGCGGAGGCGCTGGTCTTCGCCTCGAAGGCAGGCGCTGATCCGGCCAAAGTCCGGCAGGCGCTGATGGGTGGCTTTGCATCCTCACGCATCCTGGAGGTGCATGCCGAACGCATGCTGAACGGCACGTTCAATCCAGGGTTCCGAATCCGGCTGCATCAAAAAGATCTGAACCTGGCCTTGGGAGCAGCGAAGGATTTGCAGCTCAGTTTGCCTAACACGGCGATCGCGCAGCAGATGTTCGCCTCCTGTATGGCGCATGGCGGGGGAGAACTGGATCACTCGGCGATGGTTCTGGCGATCGAAGGTATGGCGAAACACGTGATTCGCGCCGGTAGCTGACCTCCGTCGCCGACCTGCCGCGATCGCCGGCGACGCGCGGCGCTCCCGAAAATCATCGGTGTTTCACTGGGCTTTTACACGATTGCCGGGGATTTGTGAGAGCCTCGATGGCAGGCGCCGCCGGTTCCGACCCTTGGCATGGCCGCACTGCCGATGGTCGTCTGCCGGTATCGGTCAAATCCGGCGCTTTCAGCGATGCAACGCTGTTCCGGGACATGCGTCGCTGGCGTGGTGTCTGGTCATGCCACCTGAAACGAGTCGCATGGCATGAATAGGGGTTGAATTTCCGTAGCAAGAAGCATAGTCTGTCTCATAGCGTCGATTATGAGATTCCACCCAAAGAAAACGCTCCCGGTGGTCCGACATCACGAGCCTGGCCTTCCGGGTCGATTTCATCGTCGAGGCGTCGAAAGAATGTTTGCAGGGCCGGGCAGCAAGCCCGGAGGGGAGCCCCGTTATGTCGATGCGGTTCACGGAGATTGGTCAGCAACTGCGGGCCTACCGGCTTGAGTCAGGCCTGCGCGCCGAAGAGATTGCGGCCCGGTTGGGCGTGTCGCGCGCGGCACTGTACCGCTACGAGAAGGGCGAGGTGATCAAACTCGATACCATCAAGCGCCTCGCCGAACTCCTGAAGATATCTCCCTTATCTTTGCTGGGCATCGGTGTCGAGTACTATAATCGGCCGATCGGCTATTTCGAGCGGATCCGTCAGGTTGAAGAGACCGCCGAGCAAATCCTGCAGCTGTTTGGCCCAGTGTGCTACCTGACTACGTCCGACGCCTATGATGCAGTCCTCGGGGAAGCCTTCGACGAGGCGGCCGATCAGGCGGGACCCGAGCGCGTTGCCATGCGCAGCACAGCCGAGCAGGCACTAAATATCCTGGCGGCCCGGAAACGCATGTATGCAATGCGACGGCCGGGTATCATCGCCATGCTATCGATCGGTGAGGTCCGGCGCCTGCTGGAACACGGCATTGCCTCCGGGGTCGCGGTGTCAGACCGGGTGAAACGGATCTGCCGTGATGTCGCGGTCTCGGAGGTGGAAAACATCGCCAACCTGATGGAAACCGAACCGATGGGTCTGCAATTCGGCCTGCTGGCCGGGGCTGAGCCAACGTCAGCGTTTAAGATTCTGCGTGCCCGCGACCGCGTCAGCCTCGGCGTAAACCCGTTCCGCCCTGACTCGCACCCGAACGCGCATACCGGGGTCGCAATGATCACTGGTGCGGACGAGGCGATCGCAGCCCACCAGCGTGTCGCCGAGGCGAGTTGGCGCGAGGCGATCAAGGGCCCGGCCGGTGCCGCCCGCCTGCGTCAGTTGCTTGCCACCGTGGTGACCCCGGCCTGAACAGCACCCGCCCGGCTTCGGGCACCGGCAGTTGATCGTCGCTCGAGGACAGCCGGCAGGCAGACGCGGGCCGTACCGGAAGGCATATCCCCTCTGACGTATGCGAGGGGACATGAGCATGCCACAGGCTGCGCATAGTGGCCACCGATGCCGTAACAACCTTGGGTGGAATTCGCTCCATCTCCGATGCTGGCATCTACAAAGTTGTCGAACTGTAGTGTGCGGAAAACTTTGGACTCGCGGGACCGAATAATACTGACGTTACCGGTCAGGTTGCGGATGACGTTCAGAGTTCGAACGCGATTGGCCTGACCCGGCAGCGCTACTTTGCTCCCGGGACCCTGGTTTCCTCGTTTTGTTCCCATCCCTGGTTTGCTTGAGCCCGATTTTCCGCTACCATCTGCGCATGTCTATTGCGACTCTGTCACCCGATATCGCCGATTCCCAGTCCCGTATCCGCCTGTTGCCCGAGACCACGGTCAACCGCATCGCCGCCGGCGAAGTGATCGAGCGGCCGGCGGCGGCGGTCAAGGAATTGGTGGAAAATGCCCTGGATGCCGGGGCCCATCGGATTGCGGTCGCGTTGACCGGTGGCGGCATTGATCGGATTGAAGTAGCCGACGACGGCTCGGGTATGACCGCCGAGGAACTCAGCCTGTGTGTATTGCGCCACGCGACCTCGAAGCTGACCGACGATAATCTGATCCGCATCAATACGCTGGGTTTTCGCGGTGAAGCGCTGCCGTCGATTGGCGCGGCTGCACGACTGGAGGTCACCTCGCGCCCGCGCGGGTTCGAAGGTGGGCACGCCAATTCGATCACAGTGGAGGGCGGCGTGGTCGGTCCGGTGGTGCCGGCCGCCGGCGCGCCGGGCACGCGCGTCGTCGTGCGAGATCTGTTTTTCGCGACTCCGGCGCGACGAAAGTTTCTGAAGAATCCGCGCACCGAAGCCGAGCACGCCGAGGCTGTTGTCCGCCGTCTGGCCATGGCCGCCTCCGAAACCGCGTTTCGCCTGGAAAACGACGGCCGAATCATATTCGACCTGCCTTCGCAAGAGCGGGCGCCAAGGGTGGCCGCCTTGTTAGGCGCAGACGCAGCAGCAGCAATGATGCCGGTTCGCGAGGTACGTGCAATCGGGCGCGGCGTCGCGAGCAACGACGGCCACTCCGCGGCTCACGGTGAAACCCGGGGCGAAATGGTGCTCAGCGGATATATGTGCGCACCGGCGATTACGCGGATGACCGCCGCAGCGCAGGGATTGGTGGTGAACGGCAGACCGGTCGCCGATCCCGTGCTGAAAACGGCCGTGCGGGTTGCCTACCGGGACGTGATCGCACACGGCCGGCATCCGGTGGTGGCGCTCTGGCTTGATCTCTCGCCGGAAGAGCTGGACGTCAACGTTCATCCGGCCAAAACCGAACTGCGGTTCCGCGATCCGGCCGCAGTGCGGTCGCTGGTCATCGGAGCTTTGAGCCGGGTGCTCTCCGGCGCGGTCGGGATCGATATGCCTGGCCCCGGATTGATGCAGCATCGTCCGGGGCTGAATTTGGCGTGGTCGCGACCGGCGGCACGCGGTGGCATCCGGGCTTTGCCGCTGCCGGGTTTTCCTCGGGAGAGTGCAGCACCACCCGGCGTGTCGGATGGCGTGTTGACACCGGCTTACGGGCCGCAGGCGGGCTGGTCAACCGCACCAGGGACTGTTGCGGTGTCCGCCGCGTTTCCGGGCACGGTCACACCTGGCCCGGCGCCTGATAACATTACGGGCTCGCCATCCGGCACTTTGCATTTTGCCACCCCGCCTGCCGCCCGGACCGTTCCCGTGCCGGGTTCGACGCCGGATTACCCGATGGGTGCCGCCGTGGCGCAGGTGCTGGACACCTACATCATCGCGGTGGCTGCCGACGGCACGCTCATTCTGGTGGATCAACATGCCGCGCATGAACGCCTGACCCACGAAGCGATCCGCACCCGTATGCTGGATGGTGGAGCGCCGGGTCAGCCGCTGCTGTTGCCAGCGGTCGTCGATCTGCCCGAAGCGGACGCCGGCCGGTTGGTGGCGCGCGCCGCCGACCTTGCACGACTTGGGTTGGAGATCGAATCGTTCGGCCCAGGGGCCGTGCTGGTACGCGCGTTGCCAGCCGCACTCGGCGCACCGGAGCCGACCTCGCTAATTCGCGATATCGCCGACGAACTCGCCGAGTTCGATGAGACGGTGGCATTATCGGCTCGGCTCGACGCGGTGATCGCACGCATGGCATGCCACGGCAGTATCCGCGCCGGCCGTCGGCTTGGGCAGGCCGAGATGGACGCACTGCTACGGCAAATGGAGGCCACGCCTCGGGCTGCAACCTGCAGCCACGGGCGGCCAACGTTTCTGCGGTTGTCGAAGGCTGAGATCGAGACGCTGTTTGGCCGCCGATAATGCAGCCTATTGCGCAATTCGCGATCCACGATCGGTACTGGGTATGCCATTCGTGGCAGCACCCGAAACCGCGCCGGTTCTTGACCTTCCCGCTGTCCGCGCCCATGGTCTACGCCGTTCGTAACAATCCAAAGAGGCCTGATGTCGAAAGAAGACATGATCGAATTCAGCGGCACCGTGATGGAGTTGCTGCCCAATGCCATGTTTCGCGTGAAACTGGACAACGAACATTCCATTTTGGCGCACACCAGCGGCAAGATGCGCAAAAATCGCATTCGCGTGCTGGCTGGTGACCGGGTCAATGTTGAAATGACGCCCTACGACCTCTCCAAGGGCCGCATCACATTTCGTTTCAAGTAACGGGCGCCGTCCATATCCTCGAGCGTCACGCGCCTATCTGATCCGCCCCCAGGGATTTCACCCGCGCTGGTGCTGGCATCATCCAGTCCGCGCCGCCTCGCGCTCCTGGCGCAGATTGGCATTACACCCGCCGCAATCATTGCGCCCGATGTCGACGAAACGCCCACGCACGCCGAGCCGCCGCGAATTTACGCGCAGAGAATGGCGCGCACAAAAGCTGACGCGGTCGCTGTGCCGGGCCGTTTTGTCCTTGCCGCCGATACCGTTGTCGCTGTGGGAAGGCGCATCCTGCCCAAAGCCGCAACCGAACACGAGGCACGGTTTTGTGTCGACCTCCTCTCGGGCCGCCGGCACCACGTGCTCACCGCTGTCGTGCTGACCGCTCCAGATGGCCGTCGCGCAGAACGCCTTTCTGATAGCGTTGTTGCCTTCTCCCGCCTGACCGAACCACAAAAGCGTGCCTGGCTGGCTCTGGGTGAGTGGGACGGTAAGGCCGGAGGTTACGCGATTAACGGAGTGGCAGCAGTGTTCGTACGATTTTTGTCCGGCAGTTTCTCCGGCGTGGTTGGACTGCCGCTGTTCGAGACCGCGCAGATGTTGCGTGGCTTCGGCTGGCCCATCCCCTGACAATGCGCCGTGCGGCAGATCGCCCTCCGCCGGTTCGAACGGTGACGATCCATGCCGCCTGGAGTCCCGGTGAGGTAAGGGTAGCGGCGATCGCAGATCAGTCTCTGGTTGATTACGCGCTCTGGAGGCCCGGGGCGCCCGATGGTGTCGGTGACATATACCGGGCCCGGATCAGCGGCATCGTTCCCGCGATAGCCGGAGCCTTCGTCGCCCTGCCAGGGTATGGCGCGGGCGTTGCTGTATCTGGCCCGGCCAATGCCGAGGGCTTCCTGCCCGATTCCGAGGGCGCCAAAGGTCTCAATGACGGCGCGATTGTCACCGTCCGGGTCGCCCGCGCTGCCCAGGGCGGCAAGGGTCCGCGATTGAGCGCGCGGGTTGGAGCGGTTGAGAACGGCTCTGGGGACAAGACTCTGGGACTCCTGCGGCGAGGGGTTGATCCGTTACGGGAACTGGCGGCGCGATATCCGAGGGCAGAGGTGCTGGTGGACGACCCGGCCCTGGCGGCATCATTACGCACCGATCTGGGTGATCGGTTGAAACGTGTGCCTCAGGCGTTCGATGACGGGGTTGAGACCGAACTTGAAAGCCTCACATCGCCGGAAGTCCAGCTTGTGTCCGGTGTGCGGCTGTCCGTGCATCCCACGCCGGCTCTCGTGGCGATAGATGTCGACGCCGGTAGCGCTCTGATGGTGCGTGATGGAGCGGCACGGCGGCATCTGACGTTGAATGTGTCGGTGTTGCCGGAAATTGCACGGCAGATCCGGCTGCGCAATTTGTCCGGCGCCATATTCGTCGATCTGGCCGGGATGAAGGCGAAGCAGCGGACGTCTCTGGGTTCCGCGTTGGCTGCGGCGCTGGCGGACGATCCGTTACGGCCACGGTTGCTTGGGTTTACGGCGCTTGGGTTGGCGGAGATTACTCGCCCCAGAGTGCGGCCGCCGTTGCATGAGGCGCTGATCGGACCGCTGGCGTCGGGCTTGATCGCGTTGCGGATCATTGCTTGCACCGTGCGTGCCCAACCTGGGCGGCGGCTGGCACTGCGTGCTTCGCCAGCGGTGATCGCCGCACTGCAGGCCGATCCGGTGGCGCTGGCGGACCTTGCGCGGATCACCGGTCAGGGATTGAATTCGCGATCTGACCCGTCACTGCCCGGTGATCTCTGGCATATCGAGGCTATCGATGGCTAAAACTCCGCTGCGTTGTCCGATTTGTGGTCGTGCGCCATCCCTGGCGAACCGGCCATTTTGCTCGCCGCGCTGTGCAGAGGTTGATCTCGGCCGTTGGCTGGGCGAGCAATACCGAATTCCGGGACCACCGCTGGAACTGGATGAGGACCCGCCGTCATCGCCGGACGCAGCCTAAGATCACGAGACCCGACCGGAGCGAGACACGTGTAAGACACGGGGCGCGGCTTGATCGTGGGTTCTGGGTGGGCTAAGCACGCCGCTCCGTGGCCGCGGGTCACGGGCCCAGGTAGCTCAGTTGGTAGAGCATGCGACTGAAAATCGCAGTGTCGGTGGTTCGATTCCGCCCCTGGGCACCATTCCCCCTTCCGCTACAGTCCCTGTTCACCGACTCTGCTACGCTAACGCCCCCTGAAATCCTGATTACCAGCCCGGACCGGTGTCTGTGTGTCGTGTTTCGGGCCGGTAGCCTGTGCCCTTGGACATCGTCACCGGCACCGCTTCATGGGTGCCCGTCGCGAGATCAACCGTCACCGCACTGGCGACGGCCTTCGGCCTGACTTCCCGCCCCTCCCCCACGGACCGCACCAGACCGTGCACCGCCGGAGTATGGAGTGAACGCGATATGCTCGCCCGAGCCGTTCGAGCGTGCATTTTTATAAATCCGCATGCTTCGCGAAATACATAGCGGCTCTGGCATGGCAGCTTTGTTACTGCAAGATGCCGACCTTGGGATTGGGATCGCCGCGTTCGATTGTTCCGTCTGCGCGAGCATGTAGCTCTGATGGCAGCGCGAACATTGACGTTTGATCACCTGGCCGCAGCCCCATTCCTGAGTCGTAACATTCTGTCTGGCAAACGCTCAAATCAGGGTGGCACCCATGGCTTTCGCCATCAAAGTCAACGGAACCACAGACAGCGTCGATATCGACGGCGACACGCCGCTCATTTCGGTATTACGCGACGTGTTAAAGATGACCGGGACAAAGTTCGGCTGCGGTAAGGAGCTCTGCGGCGCCTGCACCGTGCATCTGAATGGGGTCGCCACGCGTTCCTGCATGACCTCCATAGACCGCGCTGGCAATTCCGAAATCACGACGATCGAGGCTATCGGCGCGACAGCCTCCGGCGCCGCGATCCAGCAAGCCCGGCTCAATCAAGAAGTCGTGCAATGCGGCTATTGTCAGTCGGGCCAGATCATGTCTGCTGCGGCCCTGCTCGCGAGCAACCCGAAACCCACTGTTGGCGACATCGACGACGCGATGCCCGGTAATATTTGGCGTTGCGGAACCTATCTCCGGATTAGCGAGGCAATCAAGCGGGTAGCACAATCCACCAGACGGGAGGGCTGACAATGATCCGGAATCACTTCGGCCTCGGAGGTTTGCCGTCAGCAAATGGCCTGTCCCGTCGCGGGTTCTTGCGGACCGCGACGGTCGCGAATGGCGGCCTTTTGGTCAGTGTGAGCCTGCCGCCCCGACGGGGCGCCGCCGAATCCGCTGATACCAATAAATTCGCCCCCGGTGCTTTCATCCGTATTGGCAACGATGGACGAATTGTGCTGACGATGCCTTATATCGAGATAGTGCAAGGCACTTATACCGCCATCCCGATGCTGATCGCCGCAGAGCTTGAGGTGAACCTGACCCAGGTGCGGTTGGAACATGCGCCACCCAACAAGAAGCTCCACGGCAATCCCTTGCTGGCAGGAGAGCAGGCGACTGGTGGCTCGACGGCGATGCGCGCAGCGTGGATGCCGATGCGTAAGGCCGGTGCGACCGCTCGAACCATGATTGCAGCGGCGGCGGCAATGCGTTGGAATGTCAAGCCCGCCGCATGCATTGCCCGAAAGGGTAGAGTTATACACATTTGTCGGGACGCAGCATTACTTACGGTGGAATCGCCGCTGACGACCTCGTCTCCAGTCAGGAGGCACCGGGCGGAATGGATGAGCCAGGTACGTCAGCCGTTGTTCCCGCAGTCCGTAGCGCCGTCTTCGCGGCGACTGGAAAGCGGCTGCACAAAATGCCGATCGACACGAACGCGTTGAAGCAGAAGGCGTGATTGGATCCCGCCAGCATAACAGGAGTTTCTCTGTCATGAGTACCGAACGGAAAGTCGCGGTCATTACCGGTGCGTCGCAAGGGATCGGAGCCGCCCTCGTCGAAGCGTTTCGCGAGCGCGATTATCATGTAGTCGCGACGGCGCGGTCTATCTGGCCGTCGAGCGATACCGGCGTTCTCGCTGTTCCCGGCGACATCGCCGACCGCAAGACAGCGGAGCGTGTCATCTCTGAGGGCGTCAGGCGGTTCGGGCGGATCGACACGCTCGTCAACAATGCGGGCATTTTCATTGCCAAACCGTTCACCGAGTACACCGACGCCGACTACGCCGCCATCATGGGCGTCAATTGCGCCGGGTTCTTCTACATCACGCAGCTGGCCATCGCGCAGATGGAGAAACTGAATAGCGGTCATGTCGTGCAGATCACCACGAGCCTCGTGGATCACGCGAATTCTGCTGTGCCGTCCGTGCTCGCGTCACTCACGAAGGGTGGTCTCAACGCGGCGACCCGGTCGCTGGCCATCGAGTATGCCCGACGTGGTATTCGCGTGAACGCCGTCGCACCGGGTGTCATCAGGACGCCGATGCACCCGAACGAGACCCACGCGGCACTCGGCGCGCTTCATCCTGTCGGTCACATGGGCGATATCTCCGACATCGTCGAGGCGATTCTGTATTTGGAGTCAGCGCCTTTTGTGACTGGCGAGATCCTGCACATCGATGGGGGCCAAAGTGCCGGCCACTGATATCGTGCCGAGTTGGAGATAAGATGACGGCGCGGGCTTACGAAATCGTTGAGCACAGCCATGACGTGGTGACCGCCGGTGCCGGAATGCGCGCTGCTTTGGGCATGGCCTTACGCGCCGGACGCCCGCTGGAGGATATGAAGGTCACGCAATTCCACCCCACCGGCATTTACGGTTCCGGCTGCCTCATCACAGCGCCCAGGGAAATCAACTCTGACCGACCAGAAGTTTACAACGACGACTGCCGTGGGCCCCACGGCATCATGACTCAGACACGGACGTTGGGTTAGCAATCATGCGATGCGGTTTGCGAGCGGTAAATGACTTCTACCTGACCACCGGACAAAGGACGAAGCGGACCTATATTCGGCCGGTAGCATCTCGCTGTGGAGCAACGATCTTCGCACTCGGGCTGATCGCGTCGGCGGCATTGGCAACACGAACGCCCAGTCCCGTCGGTGCATGGTCGACGGCAAATGGCCACGGCGTGATTGAGATCGCCAGATGCGGTGATGCGCTTTGCGGCCGAATTGTCGGCGTCGAACGCCGGCCAGGAGATCCAATCCCCACGGATGTGTACGGGCGGTCGCAGTGCGGGCTGACCATCATCACGAATGAAAAGCTCGATACTGATGGCATCTGGTTGGGCGAAGTCACGGATCCTCGCGATGGAGGCACGTATCGGGCGAAGCTCTGGTTGGATGAAGCTGGTGACCTGAACCTGCGGGGCTTCATTGGCATCCCGCAACTGGGTGCTACCCAGACCTGGCACAGGTTCAACGGGCATCTGACTTCTGACTGCCGCGCGCTCTGAATGATAGAAGCTTTCTGAACGGGAGTCATGGGTGATGCATGATACAACCACAACGCGACGCCGCGCTCTGCGTGGTCTGGCGGTCCTCACATCGACCGCCGCTATTCCGTGGCTACGGGTCCGTGCCCAAATCGCTGCCGCCGGTGACCCCACTGCTCCGATACGGCGCCTCGACGACGCATTGCTCACCGCGATGAGGAGTGGCCGAACGACACCGTTCGGGCAACGATTCGCTGCGCTTGTACCGGCGATCGAGCAAACCATCGACCTGGACGATGTGCTGGCGCTTTCGGTAGGCCTGCAGTGGTCCACATTGCCGGACGATCAAAAGCCATCACTGCGCGCTGCATTCCTCCGCTACACGGTTGCCAGCTATGCAGCGAACTTCGATAACTATTCGGGGCAAACTTTCCAGCTGTCGCCCAGCATCCGCAGCCTCGGAAACGGCGACGTTATCGTACGAACCAGGATCGTCGCGACCGATGGTTCGGTCAGGAAACTCGATTACCGCATGCGCAACGGTCCAGCAGGCTGGAAAGCAGTGGATGTGCTGGAGGATGGCTCCATCAGTCGAGTTGCCGTGCAGCGCTCGGACTTCCGTGACCTGCTGGAGAGCGGGGGCGTACCCGCATTGATGACCGCCCTGCGGCAGAAGGTCGTGACCCTGTCGGGCGGGATGCTCGCATGACGATACCTGGATCGCGGTCGCCGCGCGCGCTGGTCGGATGGGTGGATTTTTGCCGTAGGCATGCATTGCTTGTGGTGCTCTCCGGCATCGTCCTGGCGGCGGCGTCTGGGCTGTATGCGAGTCGTCATCTTGGGATCGATACCGACACCGACCAGATGTTCGATGCACGTCTACCGTGGCGCCGGCACGCGATGGCCCTGGCACGAGCCTTTCCACAGTTTCAAGGTTTGCTTGTCGCCGTCATCAACGCTGACGTGCCGGAAGAAGCGGACGCCACGGCGCGAGACCTGGCGGTAGCACTTTCGAACGATCACGCGGATTTCAGCATGGTCCGTCGCCCGGATGCCTCGCCATACCTCCGCAAAGAGGGGCTGCTGCTGCTTTCCACCGCGCAACTGACGGACATTCTGAACCGGACGATTGACGCACAACCGTTCCTCGGCAAGCTGGCAGCAGACCCCACAGCGGTTGGCCTGTTTTCCGCGCTGTCACTTCTGGGCACCGGGGTGACGCATGACGATACGGACCTGACGCCCTGGCTTCCTCAACTGCGAGCATTCCACACAGCCATTGCGGCCGCGCTGAACGGCCACCCGAAGCTGCTGTCCTGGCGGAAACTGTTGAGCGGGCAATTGGGTGAACTCGGCGGTCATTACCGTTTCGTTCTGGCGCAACCCCGTCAGGATTTCCACTCGGTTCGGCCCGGCGGCGCGGCGGAGCAGGCCATGCGCACGGCGGCGGCGGCGCTTGAGTTCGTGCGGAGCGGGGCAGCCCAGGTGCGGATAACCGGACCGGTCGCATTGGCGGACGCCCAGTTCGCGACCGTGACGCAAGGAGTGGTCGTCGGGCTGATTGGCAGCATGGTGCTGATCACGCTTTGGTTGACGCTGGCGGTGCGAAGCTGGCGGCTGATAATTCCTATCCTCGGAACGCTCATACTGGGCCTGATGCTGACACTGCTGTTTGCAGCGGTGGCAATCGGCACGCTCAACCTGATTTCGGTCGGTTTTGGCGTCTTGTTCGTAGGCATCGCGGTGGACTTCGCCATCCAGTTCTCGGTGCGTTACCGTGAGGCGCGCCACGCACTCAGCGATCCAGCGGCTGCGCTTCGCCAAACTGCGCAATTCGCCGGCGGTGCGATCCTCGTCGCGGCGCTCGCGACTGCGGCGGGCTTCCTTGCTTTCGTCCCAACCGCTTTCAGCGGCGTTGCGGAACTCGGCCTGATCGCGGGTGTCGGAATGCTGCTCGCGTTCCTGTGCACGGTTACCTTTCTCCCCGCGGCGATCACCTTGTGCCGGCCGGCCAGCGAGGGAACTGAGGTCGGCTTTGCCTGGGGCAGCAGGCTCGACGCGCTCATAACGCGCCGGTACGGCACAATTGTGCTTCCGTTCGGTGCGCTTGCGGTGGTCGCACTGCTGCTGGCGCCTCGCCTGCAATTCGATTCCGATCCGCTGGATACGCAAAGTTCCAACACCGAGGCGATGCGTACGTTGCGCGATCTGATGAATTCGCCACTCACCAACCCGTACACCATCGACATCCTGACCGCGAACGTGGATCAGGCGCGGACACTCGCGGCTCAGTTGAAGCAATTGTCCAGCGTTTCGAGCGTACTCACGGTCGACAGTTTCGTGCCGCAGGACCAGACAAAGAAACTCGCGTTGGTGGCGGACGCCGCGGACCTTCTGGCGCCCACTCTACTGCCGCCAGGCGCGACGCTGCCAGTGACGCCGGAGCGGATTCGCGCGGCGGCACGCTCCGCCCTTGAGGCGATCGATCCGGCGCTCGCGTCGTTGCCGCCTCACCATCCGCTGGCCGCCATCGCCGGCGACTTGCGACGGCTTGTTTCCAGCCCGGACCAAACGCTGCTAACAACCAATACCGTGCTGACCCGGTTTTTGCCAGGCCAACTTGATCGTCTCCGTACCGCGCTCAGTGCACAACCTGTCGCGCTAACCTCAATTCCATCGGATATCGCAGACGATTGGCTGCTGCCCGACGGCAGGGCACGCGTTCAGGTGCTGCCTCAGTCCGTTTCACGCACCAGCGTAGGCTTGCGCCAATTCGTCGACCAGGTCACCAGCGTGGCCCCGGATGCAGGCGGCACCGCGGTAACGATCGAAGCGACCAGCGCCACCATCATCGGTTCATTCCGCTCAGCGGCCGTCTCAGCGGTCGTGGCGATCGCGGTGATCCTGTTGTTCGCGTTGCGCCGCTTACGGGATGCGGCACTCGTGCTGGCCCCTCTGCTTCTATCAGCGGCAATGACCGTTCTGCTGATGGTGTTGCTGCCTCTGCCGCTGAATTTCGCCAACATCATCGCGCTGCCACTGCTTCTGGGCGTCGGCGTATCGTTCAACATCTATTTCGTCATGAACTGGCGATCCGGGCGGCGTGAGATGCTTGCTTCAGCGACCGCGCGCGCGGTGATGTTCTCCGCGCTGACCACCGGCACGTCATTCGGATCGCTGGCGTTATCGGGGCACCCTGGTACCGCATCGATGGGCCAGCTGCTGCTGATCAGTCTCGGCTGCACATTGGTGGCGAGTCTGGTCTTCGTGCCGGCGCAACTCGCCGCGATATCGGGGCCTGCACCGGGGCGTGGATCGGATGCGAAGTGGGTGGCATCGCGACCCCATTAACCGCGACGTGGCGCACCCATCACGGTCGGCCCCCCCGTGTCAGGATAAGCGACGGGTCGCGATCGATTTCGCGACTAAAGTCTCGTAGTGAACTGGCTGTTGCGGCCAGGTCGCGAAGCGCAGCATCAAAGTTACCGCGGGTCTGCGATCGAGGCGATAGCATGTCATTCAGCGAGGTGGACAGCGTGTTCACCTCATGCACGGTACGGTCGGTGTCCGCAATAACGTGGCTGAGTTCGGTGCCCCGGTCGGTCAGTTGTTGTTGTCCCTCAATGGCCACCCGGTCGAAGTCACCCAGAGTTTGGGTGGATTCCGACCCGATTTTCTGGATCGTTGCCGTGGCACTCTGCAACGTATTGCTGGCTCCTTCAGAGGTTTTTTGGACGCTGTCCAAAAGTGGTCCCATCCTGTCGCCAAGCTGATCCGAAACGTGCTGGATGCTCTCGAGGGTACGTTGTGCGGTGTCTACCAACTGGCGCACCTGGAGCTGTTCAATCTGCGTCTGGATCGACTCGAATGGCGAAGCGACAGCTGGGATCTCGGGCATGCCGAGCGCACTCTTTGTCAACCCTGTCCTGAGGTCCGGTCGTAAGTCGAGTTCAACCTGAAGTTGGCCGGTAATGAGGCTTGACGTGTTGAGCTGTGCTACGAGACCTGCCCGCAGCAGCCGCGGCAGGCTGAGCGGAGTGTCAGCGAGCGTGCCGTCGGCCGCCCGCATCGCATCCCGATTCAATTCGACGATGACAGCAATCTGCGCGGTCAGGTCCTTACCATCGAGACGTACCGAAATGCGCCGCACCGAGCCAACCTGAACGCCTCGGAAGGTAACCGGTGCACCGACGGCCAGCCCGGAGATGGAACCTGGAAATAACACGACCGCCCGCTGCTCCGGGCTGAACAGATCGAGGTGTCCGAATAGCAGGATCGCCGCAATTGCGAGCGCCAGACCGGTCAGCACAAAGCCGCCTACGATCGACGGTTTAACTGACGTCATTCTGGGAATGAAAATCGCCGGGTTAGCTGCCGCCATTCTGACCTCCCGTTGTACTACCAGCGTTGACCGTGCCGTCGCGATGCATGAAGGCGTGCACCGACGGATGCGCGCAGTTGTCGCGCAATGCTTTGGGTGAACCATACGCGATTGCAGTCTTCGTTTCAGCATCAAGAAACACGCCGTCGTCGCAGACGGCGAACAAGCTCGACAACTCGTGACTGACCAGCACGACGGTCGCGTTAAAGCCGTCGCGCAATTCCAGAATAAGGTCGTCGAGACGTGCCGCATTGACCGGATCGAGGCCGGCCGAGGGCTCGTCGAAGAACAGGATCTCCGGGTCGAGTGAAAGTGCACGCGCCAGCGCGGCTCGCTTGCGCATGCCACCGCTGAGCTCCGCGGGCATCCGCACACCGGCGCGCGGCAATCCGACAAGGGCCAGCTTCAGACGGACCAGGGCATCAATCGAGGCATTGTCCAGTTGCGTGAACATCCGCAGCGGCAACGCCACATTGTCGGCGACCGACATGGAACTCCACAGTGCATCATTTTGAAACAGCATCCCGAACCGCTGATCCAACTGAGAGCGCCGCGCTTCGCTGGCGGCCCAATAATCCTCGCCATTCACTTGGACGGTGCCAGCAGATGGTCGACGCAATCCGATGAGCGATTTGAGAACCGTGCTCTTGCCGCAACCGCTGGGACCCATGATAGCGAAGATCGATCCAGGTCTGACCGCAAATGAGAGATCGTGCTGGACAGCCGTCTCGCCGTAGCCGACGGTCAGTGCTTGCGCGAGGAGTTTCGGGCGATCCCGGTCGCTATCCATGCGTCAGATCCCCAACCGGTTCGCGCAAACCGCGAACAGAGCATCGAGTGCGATCACGCAGACGATGCCGACGACAACCGCACTCGTTGCCGCCTTGCCCACGTCGGCGGCGCTACGTCCGGATCGCAGGCCGATCCGGCACCCAGTGAAGGCGATCACCGCACCGAAGACGACGCTCTTGATGAGACCTAACAGGAATTGGTGGCCGTCGACCGCGGTGCGCATCTCTTCGACGAAAGCTGTCGCATTGAGTCCAAGTGTCAGTTTGGCAACGACGACACCGCCGAAGATACCGACCGCACAGCCATAAAGATAGAGAATTGGCATCATGCAGGTGAGCGCCGTGATCCTCGGTAGAATGAGATAATCGAATATCGGAATACCTGCCACCCGGATTGCATCGATTTCCTCGTTGCCCTGCATCGTTGCGATCTGCGCGGCATAAGCTCCCCCGGTGCGTCCCGACATAATGATTGCCGTCATCACGGCAGCCATTTCTCGCACCACTGCCACGCCAATCAGATCGGCGACATAGATACCTGCACCGAATCGCCGCAATTGAGCGGCACCCACGAAGGCCAGAATGCCACCCACCAGGACATTCACGACGGTAACGATCGGTACGGCAGCGATCCCGGCATCCCACGCGCAATCCAGCACGTCCAGGCGACGCAGCCCCCCGTGACCACTGAGTGCGGGCCAGGTACGCAGCATCGTGTTGCCTACCAGACCGAAGATTTCAACAACTTCCGACCATCCCGCAATCACACGGCGTCCAATCCATGCAAGCAGACCTTCTGACGCCGCATGCCTGCCCTCCGGCATGACCTCAATCGAGGCCAGCGCGATCAGCTTTCGCGCTGGTTCGGGCAACCCGGCCTGGTCGAACTCAATCTCGAACTTCGCAGCCTGAGCCTGGAGCTCCCACAGAAAGGCGATCAGCGCACTGTCCCAGCGCCCAAGCCATTTCGCATCGAACAACAGCGCTCGCGGGCGCTTGTCTGTCAGGATCTGCTCCGCCATCGTTGCCACGACGCCAGTCTGGCGGACGATCCAATCGCCGGTCAGAACGATCACCAGATCGGACCCCTGGGGGCGCGCCGTCCATCCGGCTACCTTATGAAAAGCAGTCGTTTGTTCCGGTACACTTCCAGCGGCCGCATCATCAAATCCAGGATCAACAAGACCTGATCCCTGATGCGCCGAAACCCGGGTATTCTGGGCGACGTCATCCTCGTGTTCTGGCCATCGGTGGCGAGCATGCTGTATCCGGTCGTTACGCATAACGGGTCCTTGCAGGCCTGAATAAGCGAGATAGGTACATAGGAGCGATGACGTGAAATTAAAATCCCGTTTGTCATGATTGTGTGAAGAATCGAGTATCGCGAGACGTCCATCGCTCCGACGGGTCCCGTCCATCGTTTGGATGGTTGTCGCCAGCAATCCGATCCACTTACAGAGCACAGCGATCGTCGGGCACACACTTTTGTAAACCAGAGAACGGTAGCAATCCTGGTTGCAGCCTTTCCCCTGGTGTTATTGAGACGACCGGAGGTGCGCAATGCGGCGCAGATTGCATGAGGTGTTCTTCGGTCATCGTTTGATTTAGTGGATTACCGCCCGATGCATAAGGATCCATTCACACTTCAGTTTCAATGTCGGCGGCTGATGGCGACGGCGGCACTGACGCGACCAGAGACCGTAAGCGTCTCGCCTTCAAATTGGGCCGGATTCGTATCACTCGGCCTCCCACAAATAACCGCTGCCAATGCCCACAACGACGTCACTTGCACGAGTGATCGTGCGATCCAGGAAGCACCGTGCCGTCGGAAAAGACTGTGCCGATGCCATGTCATAGGGTTTGCAGGGTTAACCTAACAGCCTTGGATGGAGTTTCCGATGCAGGTCCTGAACTTCTCTGCCGTGTTGCTGTCAGTCGGCCTGCTCATGGCAGCCCCAGCTTTCGCCCAAACCGCCCAGGTGCAAAAGCAACCGACGCAGGAAGGCGCCCCCGCGTTTTCGGAGCATTGCAGTCTGCCCTACAACGCCAACCCTGCTGCCGATCCGGACTGCAAGCAGCACACGCAGAACGTAAGCCCGTCGCCCAGCGAAGCAGACAACAGTCACAAATAACGACTAGGCCGCCGTATTCATCCCGGATGTCGCAAGGCAATCGGGATGGAACGCCGTCATCCGAGATCGTCGTAATCCTCGTTGAACGACGACCCGAAAATTAGCCAGCAATTAGTCAGTCGGAGGTGCTTATGGTTTGCTCAATCACCAGATGGATGCGCCACGGTTCGGCGATTGTGCCGGCGCTGGCGTTGATTTTGCTTTTCTCCCGGCTCGCGTACGCCGGCGCGGAGCCCGACCCGATCGCGGCAATGCTTGCCAGAGTATCGCCGGCGGTTGTCCGAGTCACTACCGTGCGGCCTGAGATGCAGGAAGCAAATGGAAGCAGCGGCAAAGTCGCGACTGCCGCCACCACGGCGGGGACATACACTTCCTTCGGTTCTGGGTACATCATCGATCCGTCAGGATACATCGGCACCAATAAGCATGTGGTCGATGGCGGGATCGCCGTGTTCGTGAAAACCGCCGATGGCGTGCGCTACCCGGCTAAAATCGTCGGTGTGACGGAAGATGCCGATATGGCCCTGCTGAAGATTGACGCTGGACATCCGTTGCCATTCGTCAAATTTGGCGACATCGACAAGGTTCACATAGGCGACAAGGTCGTCGCGATCGGCAGTCCGTTCGGATTCGACAACACGGTGACCGCTGGCATCGTCAGCGCCCTCCATCGCGATATCATGGAAAGCCCGTTCGACGATTATATACAAACCGACGCGGCGATCAATCACGGCAACTCCGGCGGCCCGCTGTTCAACATGGAGGGCGAGGTCATCGGCATGACCAGCGTGATATTTTCGCCTGATCCGGCGTCCGCCGGAATCGGCTTCGCCATACCGTCGAGTAGCCTTCAATTCGTCTTCGAACGCCTCATGAAAACCGGCAAGATCAACGGGGGCATGCTGCCAATTCACACCCAGCAGATGACCTGGATGCTGCAACAGGCTCTGGGCGATCCGGACCGCCTCGGCGCGCTCGTTACGTCAGTGCAAGATCAGAATGGCACGATGCTACAGGGCAAGATCAAGGCCGGCGACGTGATCCGGAAGTTCAATGGAGAAATTGTCCTGGATCCCCGCGACCTGGCACGCAAGGCTGTAAAAACTCCGATTGGTAGTGATGCTGCGCTGGAAATTTGCCGGGGCGGCGTGATTCAAAACGTGCACGTTACAATGCAGGCCCTACCCGAGGCGAAGCCGATTGTCCTGGACGACGATGGACCGCGGGCACTTGGTCTGAAACTAGATTCCGCCCGGAATAACGACGGCGGCCAGGTGGTGAAAGTGGACGCGGTGGAGCCGGACGGTACGGCCGCTGACAGCGGAATACAAAAAGGTGACGTCATCGTCGAGGTTCAGGAGACGCCTGTCTCGGAACCCGATCAGGCACTGCGCATCTTCCGGGCGCAGACGTCCCTGCAACACCATTTTGCTGCAGTCCTCGTGGAACACCAGAAACAACTCCACTGGATGTCAATCGCCATCCCTGATTGATACGATTGTCATGGCAACCAAAGTGCCCGTGCCGATTGGCATTTGATCTCCCGGCTGCCCCAACATGTTCGGCCTGGTGGATCGCGGACTGTGGCTGAAACCGCACCCCGCGCTCCGACCAGGGCGCGGGGGGACGGATCACGGATGTGCGAATTTCACGCCGGGGCAGTGCACGAAACAGAACGAGGCCATTCCGGCTCGTCGCTCTGGCCGAGGTCGTGATCGCAGCCGCCCGAATTATCAGAGCCAATGCCGCTGATTCCCAGTACATCGGTCCTGCTATGGGACCAGGTCGCCTCCGCCCCAAAGGTGACCAGCGAAGACGTGATGATCGGAATTGCCCATGACGCGGTGACCGAGCGGGAGGCTTGGGCCGGCGTTACAGCAGATTACACTTCCGCCGCGACCAGTGGACAAAATCTTTGCCAGACAATACCGCGACTTGCGCGCCTCACGTCCTGCGCGGGATTGCGCCGGCAAACCCGCGGGGAAACACTGCGCCGGCCATCGAATATGAAGAACGAAACGTATTCAATGCCTGCCTGATGTCCGTTGGCTTGATGGTATCCGAATCAGTCCAGGCCAAGCCTTAAAAAACCTGAATTGGTGCCACAGAGGCACTGGCACCAGAGCCCGGCTGCTTGGGCGCTCTTCAAGGCAATGAGAACCTGATATCCCGCGACCAGCAGTGAACCCGCCGGACCGCGGTCCCTATCGGTGGCGTGAACCCGCTTCATAAAGCCGCGGCGGAGGGCGCGCCGAGAGCGAATCACCGTGGGCTGAAGGCTCTGTCCGTACATCGCTACCGCATACGCAATACCTGGACGACCAGGGCAAAGTGCGCAACAGCCTTTGTTGAGCTCGCGGTGGCGTCGTCGCCTTCCCGGCGGCCTCTGACCGGTGTGCACATCCCAGCACCCTTTGATCCGGTACGCCAGACGACGGATTCGGTGGTCCCATTCAACCGGACCGAGTTGGTGGCGCGGTCTCGCGCCAGCCGTTTGATTCACGCGCCCAGGGTCGATCCTGAAAAGACGCGAGCAAGTTTTTAGGAATCTTCAGCAGCATCCCAAGGAATCCTGCGTCGTCGGCGACTAGATTGACAGTGCGGGAAAAATAATCCCGTCGGGGAAGGAGGTATTCACATGTTGACACTGGTGGCAGGAGGCGATGGGGGCCCGGTTGCTCAGATCATCCATCGCGAAGGGCGATGGTTCGATATACCCGGCGGCGCTGGCGTCGACCTCGCTGAACCGCGGATCTCGGCATCACGTTGGAATGGGCACGTTGAGGGTCGGTGCGAGCAAGAGTCGGAAATCGAACAGGATTGCCATGTTATCGGCATCGCGCTCCAGCCGATGGAGGACGTAACAGTCTTCGCCGCGCGAAAGCTGATTCAGACCGGACCCCTTCCAGCAGGGAGCATGCGAGTGTACGAACCCGGCCTGCCTATGCGCGGGATCTTTCGGGGATCGTACGACGCTCTGCACCTGCATGTCCCAAACACGATGATCGCCGAATACGCCGCCGAATCCGCAAATGCGGGATGTGGCCAAAGGCGTACAACCTCGCCGATCAACGACCACGCCATCGTGGACCCGGTGATTGAACGGTTGGCGCGTGCACTGATCCATGCTGAAGAGTTGGGCGGGGCATTCGGCCAGAGCTACGCCGATGGCATCAGTCTCGCCATAACCGCCCTGTTGTTTGGCGGAGGTTCCGATGATGCGCCAGCACAGCGTTCGCGCGTGTCTGGGCTTTCCAAATGGCGCCTGAAACGGGCGAAGGAGTATATGGTGGCCAACCTCGCCGACCCGATCGGCCTGGCCGACATCGCGGCTGCGACAGGACTATCGCGCATGCACTTCGCGGCGCAGTTCCGGGCGGCGACCGGCCAGCGGCCGCACGATTACCTGCTGCAACTGAGGATCGAGCGTGCTCGAGAGCTGCTTTTGACTTCCCGCCTGCCGCTGGTGGAAATCGCTTTCGAGGTCGGCTTCAAGACCCAGGCTCACTTCACGACCGTGTTTGCGCGCTTCGTCGGGGAAACGCCGAATGCCTGGCGGCAACGCAACCATGGGGCCTTGGACACTGGGATCCTGAAAGCAGCGTGATGGTCCACCCATTTTCATGGGAATAAGGCTTTATTTGTTGGCATGAGGGCCGACGGCGTCCCTCGGAGGCATCCGGCAAAGCACAAGATTAAGGCGTCATCGGGATATTATCGCCCACCGCGCTATTGTCACCGAACGAACGGCAGGTTACCTGCCTGTGTCGGCGGGGCGAGTTATGAATATATCGCCAAAGGCATCGAATTCACAATTACCGCTGGCGTCTTGGCCTGGCGAGGGTGAGTCTGGCCCGGGCGCGGAAATTTGCCCTGCGTGGCCTTCGGGTGAGGAATTTGTCGACAATCGGCCGGATATGACCGGTCGCCTTGGTCTTATTCGTCCCTCGGGACAACGCCAGTCGCTCCGATGCCGGTTCTATTTCCGGCAAGAAGTGAGGCGGCGCGGCGCTCAGCGTGTCGCTAAACCCTTTGCTGATCTGCTCACGTCAACCGTGCTGCAGAATGACGCGCACACGCTCCACCTACCCCACGGCGGCGGTGGCGGGGGTTGCGGAAACCCGTCCCGCAGGCCAGTTTTCGGGCAATCGCGACGAGGGATTTGCGCGCCGCAAAGGCGTTGCTCGACTCGCTGCCGTCATGACGTCACTCGACCTGGTCGGCCAATTGACGACCGGTTGCCTCTGACGGGCCGGATACCTCCGCGACCATTGATATGGGAAAGTCGATTGTCGCCAAAGCTTCATATATGTCAGCGACGCGATGAAGCTCAAGTTGTTCCGCTGGGCATGTGGAACATTCCGCCCGAACACGGTGATCCAGCGCAAGTGCGATAAGGTCAATCGCATTGGGCCCGTATTGAGGTAGCGCAGTTGGCACGAGATACTCTCCGATCCAGTCAAGACCGAAATTGCAGCTATTCCACCCCGAACACGTTGATCTGGGTCAAACAGTCGTCATGGCAGGCAACAATTCGGGTCAACAAGCACGGTTCATCGGGGAGACAGAAACTCGAACCGGATCCATGATAGCAGTCAACGCGATGATGGTCGTTCGTTCACTGCAAGGACATTTCCCGGACCGCTCCACCGGTGGTCCCGCGACGCCCTCGACACGTCGGATCTGGCCGCGGAGTTGTGGAATCCTGACCTACGGGACCGGCGAGGGAGGAACCTGAAAAAAACCTGAGTCACGAACCCCGAGGCGCCCGAAAAAGACCAAAGGCTGGTTTATGAGTCTGGTCAGACGAAAAGGGCGGAATGTGTCGTCCCCGGCCTCCGCGACCGGAGGTGCAGGAAACCGGCCGACGGCGACGTTGGCTGTGGTGCCGGCATGAAAGTTCTGCCGATTCGGCGAAAGCGCACTGTCCGACATGATCATCATCCTTGGTGGGAGTGGACAGGACTGCACGTAGCCATAGAGTTTCTGCGTGAGGTCGGTTTTCGAGTCTGGGTGACCGCCGGTCGACAGTCTTTCCTGCCGGCACGGCCATATCGGAATCACACAAAGGCATGGCATTGGCGAAAGGTGCCAGGTCGTGAGCTCTGCCCCGCTGGCCTTGGTCACGGACATGCGAGAACGCGTGACTTCCGGACAAACCATGCGAACCACGCAGACGACGTTCCTGCAGTGTTGCAAGAAGCTCGACGAAATCACATTCGCATCGTTGTAAGGAGGTGATCGGATCATATCCGAGCGCCGGATCTCATTTGGATGTGCGGCGCCGCATACACTGCCTGACCGTTAAGTCACTCGCACCAATACCGTAATGACCAGCCAGCGGGCCGTTCGTCTCGCGCGGCATATGCGCCGACGGGGTATCACTCCGCGCACAATATCATGTTGGTAGCCCCTCAAGCAGTGCTCGAGCGCTTGTCGCCCGACACGGGCAGAAAGCACCGGCGGGGGTTTTGGCGGGACCGCCACGTGTGCAGGAACCAGCCGGCGAACGACGTTATGACGGCAGCAAGTCGAGCATTTTGCGGGCGGCCCGCAAATCCGCAGTCGCGAAACCTTCGGTAAACCGATCATAGACGGGTTGCAGAATGTCTCGGGCGGCGGCGTGGCGTCCCCGGGCCACCTTCAAACGGGCAAGGCTGAGGGCGATCCGCAACTCCCAGAACAAAGCGCCTTGTTCGCGGGCCATATCGGCTGCCTGTGCAAAGCAGTCTTCGGCCTCGATATAAAACCGATCAGCGTCCTGCCGGAGCAGCAATTCGCCCTTGTTGCGTAACAGTTCCGGAACATACCAAACCTGACCGTTGGCGCTATGGCCGGCGCCTGCCACCGCGTCATTCACGGCGTCGAGCGCTTCGCCGAGCCGTCCAAGCCCGGCAAGCCCGTCCGCCAATGCACCCATGAACTCCGGATAAGACGCACGCCAGCCATTCCGACGGCAGGTGTCGAAGGCCTCACGCAGCACAGCCGTGCCGCTCGCGAACTCGCCACGCGCGACCAGCAGCTTGCCTTCCAGAAAGCGAGCCACAACCTGAAAAAACGGCATGTTCGAACGCGTCGCCGTATTGCGCAACAGCTCGATCGCTTGCTCCGCGGCGGCAAGGTCCGCGGTCATGAAAGTGATACGGCACAGGCCAAAATAGAGCACGTAGCAGAACGATAGCCGGCGCTCCGTAGCCTCTTCGACGCTGGCCCGGGCCTCGTCGTGGGCCCTTTCCACGAAGCCTCGCAGGCAAAGCACCCGAGCCAGCATGGCTCGGGCCATCGGGCGGTCATCCGTTTGGTGCAGGACCGTTCGCGGTCGATCTGCCGGCTGGGCCGGGTGTCGCAGAAGCCGTTCAAAGCATGCCTGAGCTTCGCGAAGCCGCCCGGTCGTCGAAAGCATTTGGCCCAGCCGGCGATCGGCGACAACAGCCAGGGCTGGATCGCCAATCTGGTCAGCGACCTGGTGCAGCCGCTCCACCGCAGCCGACGCCTCACCGTATTCGCCGCGAAACACCAGTGCGCCCGCAAGGCTCAACAAAACCCGCACCTGCACGTCGAGGTCGTCCAGGGCCTCAGCATTTTCGAGGGCCCTGGTCAGGACGGCTTTGGTTTGCTCAGAGGGTCCCGTCGTCGTCAGCAGCGCGGACCCAAGCGCGGCTTCCAGGTGAACCAGGCGGCGCCTGTTCAACTCGCCGCCAGGCAGCAATCCGAACAGCGCGCGCTCGCAGCGGTCGCGACATTCAGCCGCCAGTGACTTATGCAGCCAGATCGGACCGTACGCGATCGTGAGATCGACACCGATTTCCCTGTCGCCATCGCGGGAAAAAGCCCAGTCGAGGGCAGCGCGAACATTGTCGATTTCGCGCACACGGTTTGCCAGATCGTCCTGGGTCAACCGCGATCCGGAACCAGGTTCGGGCGCGAAGAGATCACAATAATATTCCGCGTGGCGTCGCCTGGCGCCGTCGATCTCGCCGCTTTCGTCGAGCTTTTCGAGTGCATAAGCCCGGATGGTTTCGAGCAGCCGCCAGCGGTTTGGCGTCGCCGAGCCCTCGAATGTAACAAGGCACCGGGCGACGAGACTGGCGATGTTTTCGACAACCGAAGCCGAAGTCAATTCTGTGCCGCCGGTGACCGCCACCACCGATTCAAGGGTGAACCCACCGTTGAAGACGGCCAGGTGGCGCAGCAATAGCTGTTCTGGCTCGGAAAGCAGGCCATGGCTCCAATCGAGCGTTGCACGCAGCGTGCGATGCCGCGACAGCGCACCACGGCGTCCGGAAATCAACAGCGCGAAGCGATCGTTCAGACCGATTGCCACCTGCCGAATGCCAAGCGTGGCGGCGCGTGCTGCGGCAAACTCGATGGCCAGCGGTATGCCGTCGAGTTGCCGGCAGATTCCCGCGATCAGCGGGAGGTCTTCGGCGCGCGGCGAGAAGCTAGATTCCAGAGCTTTCGTTCTGGTAATGAAAAGTTCCACCGCGCTGTGCCCCAAAATGTGGGCCGGTTCCTCGGCTGCCGAGGCCGGTACTTCGAGTGGCGGAACGCGATAGACGTACTCGCCGTCGATCCGCAAAACTTCCTGACTGGTTGACAATATCGTGGTGCGTGGGCATAGACGCACGAGCATCTCCGTCAGGTTCGCCACCGCATCAATCACGTGCTCGCAGTTATCGAGCACGAGCAGAAGATGCTGTCCGTCGATGGCCCGAGCGACAGTCTCGGCGGAAATCGTTTCGCCGCTGATGTTCAGGCCGATTACGCTGGCCACCGTCGACGGTACGAGGTCGGGATCGGGCAGCGAGCCCAGTTCGACAAACCACACGCCGCCGCGAAAGTTGGCGAGGAGGCCGCTTGCGACTTCAATGGCGAGGGTGGTTTTGCCGATGCCGCCGGGGCCGGTCAGCGTCACCACACGCCAGGCGGATACGGAATCGCGCAATCGCTTTGCGGTGGCGGACCGGCCAATGAGGCGCGTAACGATAACCGGAAAATTGGTTGCCGCAGCTCCGCGGTTTTCCCGTAACGGCTCAGGAACGACCGACGGAACAGCTTCGTCCTGACGCCGGACCGTCCAGTTTTGCAGCAGGCGATAGCCGCGGCCCGACTCGGTCTTCAACATGACCCGAAACGGGCCGAGTGCCTTGCGTAGCGCGGAGATGTGCACCTGAAGTGTGTTATCCCCGATGATCATGCCCGGCCAGACGCGATCCATCAGGTCGCTCTTCGTTACAAGATCACCGGCGGCCCGGACCAGAACCTCGATAATCTCGAACGCCCTTCCGCCGATTGGGACAGGTACTCCGTGCGTGCGCAACTCGCGTCGCGCGAGATCAATTTCACACTCGCCTGCCTGATATACAGCCGGGCGGTCCTGTTCTGGCATTGCCACAACTCGCGGGTGACTGCTTTTCCCGCTTTATTCACAAATCCGGTGCGACGCAAGGACGCGTACCCGACCGCAGCCGGCGTTGTTCGCGCAGATTTCCGAATGGCCCTTTTTGCGGAAATAACCATCATCAGTCGAAGCAAGCTGAAGCGGGCGTTGTCACACCGAGGCGGCGACGTCCACCTTGCTACCGCTATTGTAAGCGGCACGGTCGCGAGAACCTGTCCTCCACGTCGGTTACTGCCCACCCAACACCTCGCGGTGGATCCGCTACGGGTCGGGCTCAGACCAGATTGATCGCGACCGCAATGTTGCCGCTTGTGGCGCGGGAGTACGGACAGACCTGGTGCGCCTCATCAACCACCCTGCGGGCAACTTCGCGCTCGACACCCGGCAGGACGATATTCAGACGAGCCGCCAGCCCATAAGCACCGTCCGCCGGACCGAGGTCCACTTCCGCGTCAATCGCCACGTCCGGGGGCAGCGTCACCTTCATTTTATGGGCCACGAGCTTGATCGCACTCAGGAAGCAGGCCGACCAACCAGCGGCGAACAATTGCTCGGGGTTGGTCCCGCTGCCCAACGTGCCTGGCACCGAAAGCCTGACCTCCAGCCGGCCATCGTCAGTGCGGGAGGTGCCGCCGTCGCGCCCACCCGTGGTGTGAGCTTTAGCGGTATACAACACCTTTTCCAGTTGGATCATGACAGGTTCCTCGACGTTTCGAAGTCGCACTAGAACTGACAAGATTTCTATGCCGTGCTAATGACTCTGACGTACCCGGTAACGAGCGGCATCATGAGCGGGTGACAGATTCGGCCGCATATGCAGCCGCCCGGCGTCGAAGGCTTTCCATTCCGATGGATGGGGCTCCAGCAATTGGTTCCTATCGCTCCAGGCTCGCGTGATATTTCCATTTCGCCCGGGTCCTTTCGCAATTGCACTTTATGATTTCGTGATCATCACCACACTCTGGCGATGCCGATTCAAAGCGTTGCGCAGACCGCGCTGACGGCGCCATCCGTGGGCAACAAGATGCTTGCGACTGAGCACATGGCAATCATCCGAGCCTACATCTTTGCAAAACCCACGTTTTTCGAAAAGGCACGATGCAGACGCGACATCCGTTAGCGCACCGATACTGTCAGTGGAACGACCGTGCGGTTCGGGAAGCGAAAATGCGATCCCAAAAGACGCCGGCCGCGCCGTGAGGCATGCATCGTGGCATGCGCGGACGTGGCTTTCGTCGTCCGCCTCAGAGGAGAAATCCAATGCTCACACAAGTGCTTACCCATGACACGGTAGCCTTCCGCGAGCCCCCTCGGCAGCAAACGGGGAATCGGCGAAGTCACGGTGAAGACGAGGCTTTCTACCTTCGTCGCCTGGTGGCCATCGGGCTCGAGAGGGCGACAATCAGCCGGGTCCCAACGCTCGACTGGCCCGCCGACCTGTTCGCGGACGTACGCGTGGAGATGGCGGCATGAACGTAGTCTGCTACCCCGGCAATGCAGCGCCCAGTTTGTATTCCGATGACCTGACTATGCCGTGGACCTCGCGGTTGACGGTGTCGCGGCGCATTCCGGACAGGGCAGACCGGCCGACCGTGCGGTCCAGGTTCGAAAGCATGGCGCTACGAGCGGGCAACGTGCCACCGGAGGCCGGGGACCTGCTCGGTGTCCTGCTTGCCTCCACGTTTCCACGGCATCGTCACGGATGCCGGGTGCTGCGTCCACTGTGGACTGAAGAGGCGATGCACCGGGCATACAATTTCGTGCGGCTGGTCGACACCAGGAACCGCCGCAGCGAATCGATAGGCGAGAACCCTGTCGTTGCCCAGGTTGAGGATGCCATCGCCTGTGAACTGGCGGTTTGTTTCAGGGACCTGACGGTCGCCGGAGAACGCGAGGTGCTACCCTGCTCCGATGCCCTGCGCAATGTCATCACCGCCCTGGGCGCGCTGTTCGGTGGTCCGGCCAACATCACCCTTGATGCCAAAATCGAGGAGGTGTGGCTGCCGGCCTACAAACGACGCGCGCTTGTCCTGGCGGCGTCCGAACTGGTCAGCAATGCTCTGATGCACGCGTTTCGGGGACGCATGGCCGGCTTGATCGAGGTCGATTTGGCCGCCCTTGGCCCCACGTCAGCGTGTCTGCGTGTGGCCGACAACGGCCGCGGCTTTACCAACTCAACGCCCAATCTCGATTGCGGAGTGGGCGCCGGACTCGCCTGCTTGCTGGAGGCAGATCTCGCCTACGATCGGATGGCGGGCTGGACGATCGCCGAGATCGAGTTTCCTGTCTCTGAATCTTAGTCGGATCGTTGGTTGGCGTTCCGATCGTGCAATTTCGAAAGACACGTGCGATTTTGCAAACCAACATCGGGAGGATATATGCTGCGGGCGGCGGCTAAGCAGGCGACGGTTTCTCCGCCCAACATGACTACGGCGGAAAGGCCGGATCACTTGAGCGGCTATTTTCTGCGCGATGTACCAGTTGGCATTGCGGCTACTGGGGTACGACGGGAAATAGTCACCCCAGGCTCCGTTTCAGTCAAAGCGGACAGGTATTGGGGCGCTTCGACGCAACGTTCGCTGAACGCTGGCTTCGCTGCGACCGATCACCTTCCGGACCGCTTTCATAGCTGTTATGGCATCACGAAGAAGGCGGCGGCCACTGCAAATGGACTCGCCGGCCGCCTGCCATCGTGGAAGGTCGAAGCTGTTGTCCGCGCGGCTGACGATCTGATCGCCGGCAGGCTTGCGGATCACTTTCCGCTTACTGCCTGGCAGTCCGGTTCCGGTCGAGAGACCGACACGAATGTCAACGAAGTCCTGGCGAACCGCGCAATCCAGCTATTAGGCGGAGCGATCGGCAGCCGGGTACCTATTGACCCCGCCGGAGATGTGAATCTGGGACAAAGCCTGGCCGGGATGTTCACCACGTCGTTGCACATCGCGACAGTGCTGGAGCTCGAAGAAGGGCTGATGCCGGCAGCGGCGACGCTGGTACGAGCGCTCGATCGGACCCGGGTGTCGTCTCTCGCGCAACGGTTGCGTGCCGCACTGGCGCGGATCGACGAGGCCGAGGGGGGTCTGCACGAGATCGTCAGCGGCGCGGCGAGTGACAGCTCAGATTTGTCCGAGCCGGACTGGCACGCCATGGCAGCATCGATCGCCACCGAGACCGGACGGCCCTTTATCCTGCTTCCAGGTGGCCATGCGGATCCGGGGTCGCTCGACGCCGTGGTCGCAGCCATGGCGGCTGTCCGGGGATTGGCGGTGGCGCTGTTGGACATCACCGAACCCTATGGCCGCGGCAGCGCTGATCGGGTCTCAGGCAACCGGGTGTCGCTCGACGCGATGTCGATGGTCTGTATCCATGTCATGGGCCTCGATCAGATCGTCGGGGCCGCAGGTGGTCGTGGCAATCACTCCCCGCGTGCGATGCGTCCGATCATCGCCATGTCCGTCCTCAACGCGATACGAACGATCGGTCAGGCTTGTCTGGGGATACGGAGGATCATCGCCCCTGCTACGCGGAGGGCACGATCGGCGCCAGGGTGATGGCATTTGGTAAACGGGTCCCGTTGCTGGCCGATTTCGTTTTCCGTTGCGCGACACGACGTTCGCGGTTGCAACCATACAGCCCATCGGCCTTAGAGTCCTTGTGTGGACGGCCCCTTGGGTTCAAGTGCGAAAGTGAGAATCTTGACGGGCGGATCGACTGCGATCATGTGTCCGGCCTGTTGACGCGGCATCATGACCGCTGGCCCAGATGGGTTCCGCGATCCAGCCCCAAACAGTCCGGCGGCTTTGAAAGCCGAGACTCTAAACGGGTTCTCTGGATCGTCGGTTCGACCGATCGTCATCTCATTCAGCTCTTTCATCCCGGCACCAACGCACGTTCGCGGCGTTCACCGGCCGAGGCCAGCGAACCGCGACGCGCGTCATCGTGGCCCATGCCGTCCGGGCCATCTCGTTGCTCAATCACGACCGAAGCCCCGCGGCGGCTCGACCGCCTGGAGTTCGGAGAGATCGAGCTCGACAATCGCGCGCAACGCGTCGGCGAGCGCACTGTCCTGCTGGTTGTCCGGCAGCGCGTCCAGCCAGCCGGCATACTCTGCCTGTAACTCCACGGCGGCGGCGATGGTGTCGTTCCACCGCTGGATCCGCGAGCGCCGGTCGGTGGGACGGCGTGTGCGAACAACCGGTGCGCCGGCCGCGTGCGCGGCACGATAGCGTGCCTGACGCTCGGCGCCGGTCATGGGCTCTTCATTGACCGATGGACAGGGCATGATTTCCACTCCCAATCGTTGGACGGAACGGCTTCGCCGAGCGGTGTCAGATCGCGCGATCGGGGTAATTGGCGGGCAGGTGTATCCTTTTGATCCGGCGGCCATGAGGCGGCCCGTCGGCACATC
>Ga0187867_10000267_pt1 | contig 47594 bp, 42 predicted proteins | sample June2016WEW_13_1_FD_132976 | JGI IMG/M metagenome (GOLD analysis project Ga0187867, IMG submission 132976) | Peatland microbial communities from SPRUCE experiment site at the Marcell Experimental Forest, Minnesota, USA - June2016WEW_13_10 | ecosystem: Environmental > Terrestrial > Soil >...
AGTGGGGGCGTCACGGCTTCGACGGAGATGCTTGCGGCCAAGAGGCATGCCGGGGTGCACACACCCGTAATCGTGAGCAAAATGATAATTGCCAATCAACAAATGGCATACGCAGCCTAATTAATTAGGCAGCCGCTCTCCACCGCTTCGCCCTTGGGCGGTGAGCGAGCGTCACACAAAGGGCTGCTCTTCCCCGTTACGTCTGGGCGGGGAGGTTAAGCTTACAGGCTAGCGGCTAGCGTTTCTTGTCCGTTCTGAGCGTGGGCCGCGAACGTCCTGGGGGAAGCGTCAGCAATGACGCCAAACGCCTGGGGCATGAACGTGAATAAGCATGTAGTCTCTTGACCAGTAACATTTTCGGACGCGGGTTCGACTCCCGCCGCCTCCACCATACTTTACTTTTGTATTTTCAATAACATACAAAATTGCTGTTGCAAATTGTACGATAATTGTACGATGATGTGGGCATGCTTACTGTCTACCGTCGTCACAATCCCGCCCTTTGCAAGAGTACAGATCGCTATTACAAGCGCTGCACCTGCCCGACTTGGGTCGAAGGAATGGTCGGCGACAAATACGTCCGTCACAGCCTGAAAACCCGTAGCTGGGAGCGGGCCGTCGCCAAAGTGCGCAAAATGGATGCGACGGAAGATCCAACTCCTGCGCCGGCAAAAAAGGACGAGCCTGTCACTATCGAAAGGGCCGTCAACGAGTATCTGGCAGACGCCAAGGCCCGCGAACTGGGCGAGGCGACCCTCTACAAGCTCAACATCATCTTCCGCAAACAGCTCTTGGCGTGGTCCAAGGCAGAAGGCTATAAGCTCCTTCGTGAATTCGATCTGCGGGCGGTCCAGGCATACCGCGCCACATGGAGAGATGGAGCTCTCGCTAAGAAGAAGAAGCAAGAACGCCTCACCGGGTTCTTCTGGTTCTGCATTCGTGCTGGTTGGATTATTCAGAACCCTACGAATGGCTTAGGCCGCATCACTGTGAATCAGACGCCAACGGACTACTTCACACGTAAGGAATTCGACAAGATTGTTGACGCAACGTATGCGTACCGGGAAAATCGCGGGGAGACCGGCTCCGCAAATAGCACTCGCCTTCGGACGCTCACGCTCCTGATGAGATGGAGTGGTTTGCGCATCCGTGATGCAATCACTCTTGAGAGGACCCGCCTCATCGGTGACAATCTGATGTTGTATCAGGCAAAGACAGGAACGCCAGTTTACGTTCCTTTGCCTCCGCAAGTGGCTGAGACTCTCCGCAACATTCCAGATGGGCCCAAGCCAAATCCTCGTTACTTTTTCTGGACTGGAAATGGACTGCCAAAATCAGCAGTCGCCGATTGGCAGCGCAGTTTCCGCCGCCTTTTCGCGCTGGCTGGCCTTGAGAAGCCGGATGGATCGGCAAAGCGCTGCTTCCCTCACATGTTCCGCGATACCTTTGCGGTGGAAATGCTGCTGGCTGGCGTCCCGATCGATCAGGTTTCCATCTTACTGGGACATAAGAGTGTGAAGATCACTGAGAAGCACTACGCTCCCTGGGTAAAAGCTCGACAAGAACAGCTCGCATCGAGTGTGCGTAACGCATGGCAACTGCTCGACGAACCGAAGGCTAACAAACCGAAGCGAGCGCGCAACTCAGCTCGCCCGCTGCCGACGTTGGTGTACTCGAATCAAAACGCTCTCAGGAATGCGTAGGTTTAGGTAGCCTCGTTTTCTTGCACTCTCATGGGTTCCCCATTCGAGAACGCCATGCTCTCCAGCGAAAAGTCGGCGAACTGATTTTTCGCTCATCGCCCAAAGCTCCGCAATTTCAGGCACGGAGTAGTGCCTTTCCAGAGCAACGGAAGGCAGTTCGGAGGCCGGCTGGACGGATTTCCTTTCCTGTATTTCAGGTCGCATTATGAAAAAACTCCTGGCCGGCGTTGTCCGCTCCATGAGCAACCGATTGGACCTTTAACCGCCGCTGCATGTTAACTAACTTGATTCCAGGTGCTCTAGTTGTCCAATGAATTCTCGGGCGAGAGCTATTCCCAACAGGAATAGCTGGCTGAAAGCAACCACTCCCAAAGCTGCTCTGCGCTGGCCGTCCGGCGCGGCGATTCGTAGGGCGGCTATATGCACTTCCCGCCCAAGGCATTCCGGACTGAAATCACAGGCAGGGTCCGACGCCTACTGAGGTGTCGTACGGCACTGTGAAGCCCGTTCTTGCCTGATCTATTTATCCACAGCCGAGACTGCGCGCGGGGAAGGAATCTCGCAAGAAATCGTAACAAGAGATCGTTAAAGGAGAGGAAGGTCCAGACAGCAAATCGCGCCTGATCGGACATGCTCCCGACCGGGAGACGCTGTCCTGTCAACGGCGCCGCTCCGGGTTTGCCTTTTTGATGCTGACAACTCGGGAGGGCGGCGACAATTCAATTGGCTGTGGTGGACGGCGCTGGTAAGCATATCTGCGGAGGAAGGACCGCGCGAACTCGTTCACCAATCGTGAATCGTCGTCCTTTCTCAAAATCACACACGTTTTGAAATACAATGACTCATCAGAAAGAGGCTTTACCATTACACCTTCAGCGCGACAGCCGAGGGCCGTAGGTTTGGTTAGGATGGCCACGCCGACGTGCTCGGATACCAAGTGAATGGCCTCTTGTGGCGTAATAATGTCGTGTGCACGTTTCGGAGAAATTCCCTCACGTCGTGCCGCGTCCATGATTGCGTCATGAACGACTGGGTGAACTCGGCGCGCGAAAAGAATCCATTCATCCTTGGCCAGATCTTGGAGCGCGAGGCGTTCTTTTTGGGCAGCCGCGTGGCCCTCTGGAAGAGCCGCATAGAGCGGCGTGAGAACGAATGGCGCGGCCTCGATCTGAGAATCTTCCGGCGGTGCCGTCACTAGGGCCAGATTCAGTTCGCCTGCCAGAACACTCCGGACCAACTCGATTGAGAACTGACTGATCAGTCGAATGGCGAGCTTGGGGTACAGGGGAAGACGAACTGCAAGAAGGTCCGAAATCCAGGCTTGATCGGCTTCGTGCGAGTGTCCGATCGTCAAAACGTTGTCTGCTCCGTCATGGGCGGTGCGTGCGAGATGAAAAGCCCGCTCCATATGCAAGACCGAAGAGCGAGCCTCTGCGACGAAGACTTGCCCAGCGTCGGTGAGCTCCACACGGACAACGCGTCGATTATCGCGAGTGAACAGGCGAAATCTAAGCTGTTTTTCGATCTCAGTGATTTGTCTGCTGAGCGCAGATTGGGTGAGGTTCAATCTGAGGGCGGCCTTGGTGAAGTTCAGCTCTTCGCCCAAGGCGATGACTGCGTGCAAGTGGCGTACTTCGACGTTGGGAAACACTGCTCCAACCCCCGCCCAAGAGTTCGATGAGACCAGGAATTTCGTCCTGCCATTTGTGCGTGAAGCGACGAGTAGTTACGACTTTAGAACCCGGTCGGTTTTGAAAAGTTTCCCGAGGGCCAACAAAGTTTCAAATCCATTGCATCTGAAACCCCGCTCCAGGCGCAGGTTCTCGGGCATTGCTCATTTATTACCCGTCGCACTGTACCGGTTTCCGTCAAACCAAGAGGAATTCCTGCGGGAAAGTAAAGGCCAGCATGCTGCCGTGACAGGGAACTCAGGGTCCGTAACTAATTGACAGCAAAGGGCGCGGATGGCTCTCTGAGCCGCTAAAACACCCTCAGAAACGCTTATCGAACCTTTATCGAACCCACGACGCTGCCCTAGTGGCCAGTGCCGCGAGGCGGCAGAGTTTCTCGGGTTTTCGATGTGTCTCCAAGAGATTGAATCCGTGTTACCGCCGTGAAAGAACGGCCCATACACGACTTTAAAGGACTTACAAGAGGCGGACGACCTCTAAGTCGTTGGAAATCCCCGGTAGCGGGAGCAGAACCGTAGCGTAATCCGTAGCGCGGAGCGGCGATGATCAAGGCAGGATCAATGCCTGCGATTCTCGCGCGTTCCAGGAGTCTTTCAGAATTTGCGAGGGCGATGACTCGCCGAGGCACTTACAGCGTTGTGAGCTGCAGGAAACCACCGTTGTCTGGCTGTAAAGGTTCCATCACTAGCTTTTATGGACGACCTCGAACGAATACCCGTCCGGGTCAAATATATCGGCGGCGTAGTATCCTGAATAGTATTCCACTCGTGCCCGCGGTGAAATATTGTCCCTGGCACCAGCCGACATTGCTGCCCTGTAGAATTCATCGACTTTACCATTGTTTTCGGCCGCGAACCCCCAGTGAATTGATGCTGGATCAGGCTTCCCCTGTTTGATCCAGAAGAACGCCTTCTTGCCATCACCAAATCCCCAAAGATCAGGATGATCGCCTTCGCCCTTGTAGGGTAGGAAGAATTTGATATTAAGAGGCTTCAAGGCCGCCTCATAGAATGTCAACGAGGTTTCGACATTGCTGACAGTCAGAATCATGTGGTCGAGCATTGTTTTCTCCTTCAAATCTGCAGCCAACATAAATGCCGGATCGAGACACCGCAAGGGCCGGTGTATCGTTAATTTCCACGAAAGAAGTCTGAGCAGTGGAGATTAAGTGGCCTGCGTCTCGTCCGTGACCTGGTACTTGCTGATGGCTTGCGGTGACGCACATCAATCCGCTCATCGATTCTGCCGGAAGCGCGACGCACGCCTGATCAGCGCACGCAGACGCGGAACCAACTCCCGCGGGCTGAAGGGAATGGTCACGTAATCATCGGCACCCATTCCCAGAAAAAGGACCTTGTCTGCGGCATCGGAGCTCGCACTAAGAATTACTAGCGGCGTACTAGGAATCGATTTCGCGATTTTCTTGCAAAGATCACATTCCGAATTACCCGAGCGCTCGATATCGAGGATCACCGCAACCGGTGTCCTTTGGCGAAGCATCTCGAGACCTGCCGTACCGTCTGCAACGACATCGACCTCATATTCTTCCGCGGAGAAAAGTCGCTTCAGAATCTTCTGCAAAGCACCGTCGCGCTCGATAACCAGAATCGACTTCATTGTGAGCGGTCGCAGTTCGGATCTTCGAGTGTTCAAGGTTGCTGCCAGGGAGTTGGCTGAAAAACAAGTTGGACTTTCGCTGTGGTCGACTCCGGCTGATCTAGCATTCACACTTCTCATTTAGAGAATCGCCCTCACGATGCCGCCATCTACCCGCAGCGCTACCCGTTCGGCGCCGAAGAAACTTCGCCGGTCAGGTAGGTCGCCGCGACTTCATCGACAGTGGCAAAGCACTTCAGCAGAGACGATGGCCGCACATTCTACCTTCATTCGACATCGCTCGATCGAGTAAAGGAGGCTTCCGAATGACCAAGCCCGCATTCAGCACTTGAACTAGAACTTAACCAGAATGTCGATATCGACTATGGACTCGTCCTTGCGCAGATCCGGAAACCACACGCTGCTCGTATTGCCGGGACTGCCGCAAGCTCTCAGTTCTTCGGCTTGTTGGAACGAAACACGAGTCACCCTATCTCTTCGCCGAGACTTTGTGTGAACGGAAGTGCTATCGGATGGTCAACTTCATCCTCCGCTGCTTTGCTACATCGACACGTTATTCGCGATGTGGATTCTTGAACACCTCAGAAACCATAGAATTCAGCCTAGATTTTTCTACAGGTGTGATGGTGGGGCGTGAAATTCCTGGAATCGTGATCAGTTCGGATTGGAGGTTTTAATACGAAGAGTTTTCCACAACTTAATATAACCTACAGAAAACTCCAGTCAAAATTCTATGGTTTCTGAGGTTGTCGATGACTCGGCGGACGCTTACCTTGCCAGTGTACGGGCTTCTGAAATGGACGATAAGGAAGCTAGCAGCGTTTCGTTCCTGCTGAACGGATTGCCACGAAGTCGCTTTTCGTCAGCGACCCATCCGCTGACTTGCTCCTGGTTTAGTCCCGGAGCTTTGAATAAAGAGGGATAGTTGCTATGAGTTTGCGCTATTGGAGTTGTATCGCTGCACTTTGTGTCGTGGCGAAAGGGTTCACTGGAGAAGCCCAAGTTACCCTTGCCCCGCCTCCCGAAGTCAGATCGCAGAATCACATTGCTTCTCTTACGCTGCATGCGGCTCTCAATATCAGCGGAAGGGACGCCTTCGCCTACGAGGGGAAGAGTATTGCCCCACTGATACGCGTTTCCCCCGGCGACACGCTCAAGATCGATTATGTGAACGACCTGCCCATTCACCCCAAGGAAACCTGCGCGATCTCTCCGTGCATGGACATGACGAATCTACATTTTCACGGTCTGGAGATCTCACCGCTGACCCCGCAGGATGATGTGATCGACATGATGGCCGTTCCCGGCGAAACGCTCCACTATTTGGTCCAAATCCCCGCAGATCATCCTCCAGGTCTCTTCTGGTATCACACACATCCGCATGGCGAGAGTCATCGCCAAGCTCTCGATGGCATGTCTGGGGCGATTGTTATCGAAGGGATGGACCGCTATCTCCCCGAGGTCCGTACCTTACGCGAGCAGGTGTTTGTCGTACGTGGCGAGTCCATCGAACACGGCCTAGATGCCAACGCTCTATTGCATCGCGTGGAAGCGCAAGCTCCTTCATGCGGAAACGAGCCCGGTGAAATAAATCGAATTCTCACTGTGAACGATGAAGTTCGCCCGACGATCAATATTAACCCGGGCGAACGCCAATTCTGGCGCATCGTCAACGCCTCTGCCGACCGCTACATGGATCTTCAAATCGATGGCCAGAAATTCGAAGTTGTTGCGCTGGACGGTATGCCGCTCGCTTACCATGAGCCTAAACATCCCACAAAGATCGTGGAACACGTGCTAGTGCCTCCGGCGGGACGCTTGGAAGCAATTGTGACCGGTCCAGGCGCAAGCATCCACTCGGCTTTTCGAACACGCTGTGTAAATACAGGGCCGGATGGTGATCCTAACCCAGCTATGGTACTCGCCGATGTTCGCCCGGGTTCTTCGGCACCACTCGTAAAGCAAGTGGTCAATCGCGATGTCAGGCCTGCGCAATATAAGCAGGTCGATCTCCGAGCCTACGAAGTTTCAAGACCCGATTTCGTTGTGTCCTTTACTGAAGATAAGAACGGTTTCTATATTAACGACCAAAAATATGCGCCGGAATCTGCTCCCATGACGCGGGTGCGAGTCGGGACCTACCAGCACTGGCGCATCCTCAACAAGACGCGAGAGCTGCATCCCATGCATATCCATCAAGTCCACTTCCTGGCCTATGCCGAGAATGGGGTGCCTATGAAGTATCCCGTGTGGCTGGATACAGTAAACGTACCGACCAGCGGATCGGTCGATGTCGTTATGGACTTTAGCAATCCCGTCATCAAAGGCATGTCTGTCTTCCACTGCCATCTTCTCAATCACGAAGACAAAGGCATGATGGCGAAGATTCTCTTTGAATGAGTGATTCAGTACGCACGCCGAGGCTTCTGAAAACGCGTCGGCTTACCGATTATGGAGATCAATTGACGAAAAGGAGCGACAAAATGAGTAATTCGATAGAGCCTACGCGAGTGGAACGAAGGATGTCTCATTCCCTTTGCCTCATGTTCTTGCTGTTGACCTGCTGCGCGCTCTCAGCGCAGAACAAGAACGAAGATCATCGCATTCGAAATATTGTTCTGGTTCACGGGGCCTGGGCAGATGGTTCCGGCTGGAAGGGCGTCTACGACATTCTGGTCAAGGACGGGTACAACGTCAGCATCGTGCAAGAGCCAGAGACGACCTTCCAGGACGATGTCGCCGCTACCAAGCGCATCATCGCCCTACAAGATGGACCGTGCATTCTTGCAGCACACAGCTATGGCGGAGCCGTAATTACCGAAGCGGGCTCGGATTCATCTGTTGGTGGCTTGGTCTACATTGCAGCCCACATGCCAGATGCGGGAGAGAATGAGTCTGACGACGGAAAGCGATTCCCCAGCGACCTCAGCAAATCTGGCGCAATAAGGAAGACCGCCGACGGCTTCACTTACCTGGACCCGGAGCAGTTTCATCAATACTTTGCAGCCGACCTGTCGGCTGAGCAGGCCGCGTTCATGGCGCGGTCGCAGGTGCTGAATAAGGCGGACAATTTCAAAGCAGTAATCACCACTGCAGCGTGGAGAAGTAAGCCAAGCTGGATGCTGGTAGCCGGAAGCGACAGAACCATCAACCCCGATCTCGAGCGCTGGTATGCCACGCGAGCCAACAGCCACAAAGTCGAAGTTCCTGGCGCCAGCCACTCAGTCTACGTCTCCCACGCAAAGGAGGTTGCGGCTCTGATCGAAGAAGCTGCATCGCACGCTCAATAAAAAGAACTTGTAAGCACAGCTATCAGGTTGCTTCACAAGTCACCGTGAACCCCAAAGACTACTTGAGCGCGAGGTACGAGTACAAGGACGTTCTATTTCCGAGCAACTTGGCGAAATAGCTAAGACTTATGCGGAGATCACGAGAGCGATGGCACAGCAAACATTAGCGCGGGCGTCGCGTTCGTGGACGACTCGGCGCGATGAAAAACGACGACGGATGCAACGGGTCCGGCCTTGGATGGACGGCCCAATACTGCCCAAGGCAAGAATTATCGAGGCTCTGGAAACCCTCACCGTCAGCGGAGATCGGATTGTGATCGAGGGAGACAACCAGAAACAGGCTGATTTTCTTTCGCGTTCTCTGGCAAAGGTTGATCCGGAGAAGCTTCACGATCTACATCTAATTATTTCGAGCATCAGCCGGCCGGAACATCTCACTCTATTTGAGCTGGGCATTGCGAAGAAGATAGATTTCGCCTTCGCCGGTCCCCAGAGCCTGCGGGTGTCGCAACTGTTGGAGGATGGCAAGCTTGAGATCGGCGCCATCCACACATACGTCGAACTTTACGCCAGGTTGCTCGTGGATTTGGTCCCAAACGTAGTCCTAGTCTGTGCCGAGCGGGCCGATGCTGAAGGCAACATTTATACCGGACCGAACACGGAAGACACGCCGGTTATCGTGGAAGCAGCTGCTTTCCACGATGGAATCGTCGTCGTGCAGGTGAACCAGATCGTCGACAAATTATTGCGCGTCGACATCCCGGCTTCATGGATCGATGTTGTGGTCGAGGCCGATAGGCCCTTTGCAATAGAACCGCTATTCACGCGCGATCCGCGCCAAATTGACGATTTGCAGATTCTTATCGGCATGATGGTGATCCGCGGCATATATGAACGACATCAAGTTCACTCATTGAACCACGGCATTGGCTTCGATACCGCAGCCATCGAACTTCTTCTCCCGACCTATGGCGAGTCCCTTGGACTCCGAGGAAAAATCTGCGAACACTGGGCGCTGAATCCCCACCCGACAATGATCCCTGCAATCGAAAGTGGCTGGGTCAAAAGCATTCATTGTTTCGGCAGCGAAGTTGGAATGGATCAATATGTCGCAGCGCGCCCGGACATCTTCTTTACCGGACGGGATGGCAGCCTCCGTTCGAACCGCGTTCTGTGTCAGCTTGCAGGACAGTATGCGGTTGATGGCTTTATCGGTTCCACACTGCAGATGGATGCCGATGCGAACTCTTCGACTGTCACTGTTGGTCGAATTTCCGGATTCGGAGGTGCCCCCAACATGGGGCATGATCCTCACGGCCGGCGCCACAGCACACCCGCGTGGCTTGATCTCATTACGGAGAGCGGGCCGATTGTTCGCGGTCGAAAGCTAGTGGTACAGACCGTAGAAACCTTTCAGAAAGGTGGCATCCCGACATTTGTTGAGACTCTCGACGCGGTGCAGGTTGGCAAGCATGCAGGAATGCCGATCGCTCCGATCATGATCTATGGCGACGCTGTCAGCCATGTCGTCACCGAGGAGGGCATCGCATATCTCTACATGGCGGAAGGACAGGAGGAGCGCCGCCGCGCACTGGCGGCAGTGGCCGGAGTAAGCCCCATTGGTCTGAGGGCTGTTGCTTCGGAAACTGCGGCGCTTCGGAAGAAGGGAGTGGTCGCATATCCGGAAGATATCGGTGTTCACCGTCTTGAGGCGAAACGCTCTCTGCTAGCAGCTCGAAGTATGGAAGATCTAGTCGCCTGGTCCGGGGGGCTCTATAACCCACCTGCACGCTTTCGGAGCTGGTGATGAGAACAGACTCGTGGTCCGACACGGCTTTCATGAGTCCCCAGGCTCTGTCCAACTCTCAAGCCCGGGCAAAGCATTTCGCAGGTCTTGCCCAACAAGCATTGATCGCGGAGGCGGAGTTGACACCGAAGCCAGGCTTGGTCGATCGTCGCGGTTCCGGGGTTCACAGTGACCTCTCGCTCGCGATCCTGAGGCATTCCGCCTTCGCGATTGAACCATACTTCTGCGCAATGGCGTCCATCCCCCCAGGAACTGCTCCCAGCCAGCCCTTGCGGGAATGGCTCGCCCTTGTAGGACGTGAAGCGGAACACGCAATGTTTAAGGCAACGGGTGGAAGCAACTCGCATAAGGGGGCAATTTGGACCTTGGGACTGCTGCTCTCCGCTGCTGCCATGGGGGAAAGGGATGAGTTGGACGGCCGGACGATTGCGACAAGTGCTAGTAAGATTGCGTCCTTTGAAGATCGCGCTTTGCCTCGGCTGGTCTCCCATGGTGACGTGGTAGCGAAGAGGTATGGCGTAATGGGAGCGCGCGGTGAAGCTCTTTGCGGCTTTCCCCATGTGATTAACGTAGGTCTCCCCATGCTTCATTTGAGGCGCGCTATCGGTGCGACCGAGAGTGTGGCTCGCCTTGACGCCCTGCTGAGCATCATGTCCCGCCTGGACGACACCTGTTTGCTGTACCGCGGAGGAAAAGAAGGACTCATGGCGGCAAAGGGAGGTGCTGCTGCTGTGGAGAGTGCGGGTGGTAACGGAACTCCGATCGGAAGGCTTCGATTAAAACATCTCGACCAGCAGCTTCTGACGTTGGGAGTTTCCCCAGGTGGGAGTGGGGATCTTTTGGCTGCGACCCTGTTTCTCGATGCCGTCGAGCGAGGCGAAAACGAAGTGCAAGCAGACCAAAGCCGATCGGAGGGTACATATGGAGCAGATTGAGCTCACTTACCCAGCCAAGAAAAAGGTGTCCCAGAAAGCCCATGTCGGTGTTGTGGGCTCTGGGGACCTGGAAGTCCTGTTGGAACCCGCCGAAGGGGAAATGGCTACCGTTCTTATTCGGACCAGTGTTGACGGCTTTCGCGACACTTGGAAAGCGGTACTGGACCGATTCTTCACGAAGTATAACGGAGCTGCCTGCATTCAGATCAACGACGCAGGAGCAACACCCGGCAACGTCATACTGCGCCTCGAGCAGGCGGTTGAGGCGAGTGAGCAATGAGCAACCAAAGTAGCGAGATCCAGTTCATCAACCGGCAGAGTTTCATAGAGCTTGGCGCACGGGAGCGTGCCATAGCCCTCCTCGATGCCGGAACAGCGCGCGAGTTGGTCGGTCCCTTCGATCGCGTGGAATCTCCCTGGCTCCAGATGCAAAGCGTCACGCCACAGGCAGACGATGGCTGCGTCGTTATGAAGGGGAAGATCGGGGGGAAAGCAGCCGTAGTAATTGCACTCGAGGGCGCCTTTCAAGGCGGCAGCATGGGAGAAGTTTCCGGCGAAAAGATGACCGCGGCTCTTGATCTGGCCTGCGCCGACAACGAGAACGGCATAGAGACCAGCGCGGTGATTCTACTCGAGACCGGTGGTGTACGCCTTCAGGAGGCCAACCTTGGCCTGGCGGCAATCGCCGAGATCATGGCCTCCATTCTGGCACTGAGAAAACATGCCCCGGTGATCTGTCTTACGGCAGGCACTGTCGGCTGTTTTGGGGGCATGGCGCTCGCTGCGGGACTCGCAAGTTATGTCGTTATGACGCGCGAAGCTCGACTAGGAATGAACGGTCCTGAGGTGATCGAGCAAGAGAATGGCGTCGACGAATTCGACTCCAGCGATCGTGCCCTCATCTGGGCGATTCACGGCGGAGAGCAACGATATGCGACGGATTTGGCCGATGCACTGGTCGACGATGACACAGAGCAGATTGCCGATGCCATTAGACGTTTCGTCGCGAAGGGCGTTCCACCTGTACATCGGAGTTCCCGGGTCGAGCTTTATCGCAATCGCGTCGAGGCGCTCGACACGTCGCGGCAGTGGGACCCCAAAGAGTTGCGGACACTCTGGACAGCAAATGGCTCTGAGGGGGAACAACGATGAGCGAATATACCGGCGTTCGAGGAACCGTGTGGTTCCGCGCGTTTACTGGACACGCATCACCCATGCCTGGCGACCCTAAATCTGTACTTACAGCGGATGCACCGCTTGGCAACGACCACGCAAGATTCCTCTGTGTTGTTCCCGATTCGCATGCACGCTTTCCTTGTGCCCGGCACGGCGAAGTAGGACTCGAGGAGGCCTATACGCTCGCCACGCGTGTCCGTGAAGTCATCGAGCACGATAAGAACGCTGTCAAGCGGCCAATCGTCGCTATCGTCGATGTCAAGAGCCAAGCTTACGGGCGACGGGAAGAGACAGCTGCCATCTTTCTTGCGGCGGCAGCTGCAGCGGACGCGTACGGCTCGGCGCGACTCGCAGGTCACCCCGTAGTCTCGCTGGTAGTTGGACAGGCCCTCTCGGGCGCTTTTCTCACTCACGGCTACCAGGCCAATCGAATTCTGGCGTTCGACGACGAGGGCGTCATGATCCACGCCATGCACAAGGAAGCGGCGGCACGGATTACGCTGCGGTCCGTGGCGGAACTTGAGAAGCTCGCGAGGGAGATAACTCCCATGTCTTACAACATCCGCGACTACGCGAAGCTCGGCCTCCTCCACAAACTGCTTCACGTCGAAAATCCAGAACGGCCTTCACAGCAGGAGATTCGTAACGTACGGGCCGAACTGGTTGCAGCCATCGTAGATGCCCGCAGTAGCCCGGTCGATCTTCGCAATCGACTCGAATCCACGGGCGCGCGCGAAATGCGAAAAGCTTCCATTCTGGTTCGCGCCAAGCTCGAAGCGGAGTGGCTGGAACAATAGGGTATCCAAGATGATCCAGGTTCTGGCCAACTCCCTCGTGCCGATCTTTGTAGGCCTGTTGTTTGGGTATGCGGCCGGCCTGCGTAAGACAGTCGATAATAAGGACGTAAGAAGCCTCACCGCCTTCCTCATGACGTTCGCGCTTCCTTGTTCTTTGCTTGTCACCATTGCACGCACACCGCGTGAGTTGTTGTGGGGTCAAGCCAAAACGGCCGCAGCGCTTGCAATTGTCTATGTGGCCATGTTTGTTGCGACCTACTATGCCTCGCGAAATCTTCGTAAGGACACTGCTGCGAACAGTGCGGTTTTGGCGCTAACGCTTGGATTCCCTAATGCAGCCGGAGTAGGTATACCGCTCCTCCTGGCTGTTTACGGGCCCAAAGCCTCCATCACCGTCGCCATCGCCCTCGCCGTAGGCGCGATTACTATCACGCCGATCACCCTTGCGATTCTGGAAAGCGGAACGAATCGGGACAGGACACTCTCTCATGGGGCTCGCATCCGCGTATCACTGTGGAAAGCTCTCCGTAAACCCGTATTCTGGGTACCCATGCTCGGTGTTCTTGTCGCCATCATTAAGTTCCAAATGCCAATCTTTGTTGATAAGAGCCTGACCATTCTCGGTAGCGCGACTGAAGGCACCGCATTGTTTGTGACAGGCCTCGTCGCGTCCGCGCAGCGTTTTCACCTGAACTGGGCTTTGGGCTGGGCTGCTTTAGGCAAAAATGTGATGCAGCCGGCCCTCTCCCTTGCTGTGGCGCTACTGTTGCGTATGCCAGTGGATCAAACTAGATACCTAGTCTTGTTGAGTGCCATTTCGTGCGGCTTCTTCGGCATCCTTTTCGGCGAAGGTTTCGACGCAACTCCAGAGGTTGCAAGCTCCAGCCTCATTGCGAGCACTGTGCTTAGTCTGTTCACACTGGCGGGATGGATCATTCTTCTCAGCCACCTGCACTAGGACATCCTATGCTTCACTGCGAAGCTCATTCTGTTCGAACGCATGATTTGTTGGAGGTAGATGCGAAACAGCTGATCACTGCCCATGCGACTATTCCCAGATGGGCAGAAGAGCATTTGCATGAGGTTCCGTTTGTAGTTGTTCGCCGGGGTCCTCGAACACAGCACAGAATTCCGATCGGTGTTCGTGGATGCGAAAGGAATCAGCGATGGGCCTCGTTCTGTAGTTCCGGGATACTCACAAATGTCGTCACACCTCAGCAACTATTAGGGCATATGGTTCCCGCCCAACGAGAAGGTGCGATACCTGCTCTTCGCGCCCTGCAGCTTCTCAAGAACCGCTGGATCGGTCTGGATCATGACTGGGGTCCTGGAGGCAGCGTTGGTTTCGAGCTTGCAACGGGCAAGCACACAGCAAGGGCAGGAAGCGATCTAGACATCGTTCTCTATGCAGAAAGGCGCGTGCCAGTAGACGAGGCCAAGTGGCTCTACGCGCGCGCGATGGATCTTCCTTCTCTCGTTGACATTCGCGTGGAGACACCTGTATGCGGCTTCTCATTGCGGGAATACGCTCGCGCGAGTCCCGCGGCTATTCTTTTGCGCACATCGAGCGGAGTTGCCTTCGGGAGCGATCCATGGTGCCAAGAACTCGAAATCGTCGACCCAGGTCACACCGCCGCACGAAGACTATGAGCGTGGCATTTCTGTTCCCCGGACAAGGATCCCAAGTTCCAGGCATGCTGCACGCCTTGCCGGACCATGCGGCCGTTGCGCGAACGCTCAACGAGGTGACCGAATGCCTCGGACAAAATGTCCTAGAGCTCGATTCTGTGGAGGCCTTGCAGTCAACGATCTCCGTCCAACTGGCGTTACTGGCGTCGGGCGTCGCTGTGGCGCGTGCTCTCATTGAAGACGGGGTCGAGCCTGAAGCGGTTACCGGCATCTCGGCTGGAGCCTTCTCCGCCGCAGTCACGGCCGACGTTCTGAACCTGGCCGATGGGGTTAACCTCGTAAGACAGCGAGCCGAAATGATGGTAGAGCTTTATCCCGCGGGCTATGGTCTCGCCGCCATAGTTGGGTTAACTGAGAAACAAGTATCCATACTGGTCAAAGAAGTCTATGCGGAGCAAAACCCGGTATATGTGGCTAATATCAACGCTCCTCGACAGATCGTCATCTCTGGTGCGAATGATGCCATAAGCGAGGTGTTGGAAGCTGCGCTCAAAAGCGGTGCCCGTAAGGCAGCACGCCTCGATGTGTCCGAACCATCGCATTGTCCTCTGCTTGCACCCGTAGCAGATGCCTTAAGAAAAAGCTTGCAGAAAACACATTTGCAAAATCCGAAGATGCTTTACGTTGGCAACGTGACCGGAAGAGCATTGCGAAGCGCGAATGCTATCGCCGAGGACTTGGCAACGAACATTGCTCACGGTGTTCGCTGGCACGACGCGACCACCGTCGTAGAGGAATTAGGATGCCGCCTGTTCCTCGAGATGCCGCCGAGCCATGTTCTAAGTGAACTTGCCCGGCAGGCGTTCCCGGACGTCAGGACTGTTCCCGTGGTTGAGACTTCGCTTGAGCATGTTGCAAGGCTAGCTGGGCAACTCTAAAAAGCCTGGCTGGGCACAAGTGGCCAGAACCGATCGACGAGATAGTTGTGGCTTCGGCATCGGACTGAAGTTGGGAAAACGTTCAAGAAATTCTGGCGCTAGTGCATAAAAACGTGCATAAGAGGACGCTGGCCGTGGTTGCGATCAGCGTCCTCTTTCTTGGGGGATTAAGACAGGCTCGGCGCAAGTTCGCGAACGAGCACTATGCGGGCTGTGAGTCTGCCAACCCAAAACAACGCGTCTAACGGTTAATTCGCCAGATACGCCGCCACCACGATCCCGTCGTTGCCAGTTGCCTCGATGGCAAGAATGTCTTCGTTAGTGGTGATCAGCAGACGCGTGCTATGTCTGATCGTGGGCCATGGTGAGAAGGTACCTTCGCGGGGATTGGTGGTTGTCGGCAAGATGTATCGGGTGAGTAAAGTTTGAGTAATAAAACTCTTTTCGGTCCAGGTTTGCCAGCTTGCGAACCGCACACTGGGCGTCTCGACTCACCGAACGAAGACGGTAATTTGGACATCAACATTGCCTTTGATCGCGTTCGAGTAAGGGCAAATGGCGTGGGCGCCCGCGACGAGTTGTCCCGCCGTCTTCTGGTCAACGCCGGCGATGGTCACGGCAAGCGCGGCGGACAGCACGAACGCACCCGGGTCGTTGCGGCTGAGGCCGATCTCGGCGACAACTTCGACGTCGTCATCCGTGAATTGGTGACGAGCCTCACGGCTAACGCGCAAGAGCGCATTCTCAAAGCAAGCGGCATAGCCTCCGGCAAAGAGTTGCTCTGGGTTGGTCGCATCGCCTTTGCCTCCCAGCGTTCGGGGCAGGGCCAGTTTTAGATCGAGCAGGCCATCGTCGCTGCGGATCGACCCGCTACGGCCTCCGGTAGCAGTGACTTTTGTCGAATACATAGCGTTTGGCACTGTCTTCTCCTTGTCGCCGCGTCAAATTGTTGGGCCTATTCGGCGATCCATGATGTGCTCTTGGCGATGACGAGCACAAAGGCGATCGAGGTTACATGTTCCTCTACCGCCTGCGATGCAACGTCGTTCCATCAGAACTCCAGCTTTCCTTCGGTCTGCAGAGGTGACCGCGCGGCCACGCGTCGGCGATCGCAAAGCTTTTCTTCCAGAACCTCGGTTGGACAAAAGGAGGACCCGAACTTCGAGGCAGAGACGAGAGGCGGACCATCCCCTGTTCATGCTGCCGCTCGATCCGTCTTTTTCAGAAATTCGAGAAGATCGGCATTCACCTTGTCCGCCAGCGTGGTGCACATCCCGTGTGGCGCGCCCGGATAGACCTTCAAAGTGGAGTTTTTGATGAGTTTCGCAGACAGAAGCGCCGAATCTTCAATAGGCACGATCTGGTCGGCATCCCCATGCAGGATCAAGGTTGGCACATCGATGTTCTTGAGATCTTCCGTGAAGTCGGTTTCGGAAAAGGCTTCGATGCAGTTGTATGCTCCAACAATCGACACCTGCATTCCTTGCAGCCAGAATGAGTCCCTAACACCTTGCGAAATCTTGGCATCGGGTTTGTTGTATCCATAAAAGGGGATGGTAAGGTCCTTGAAGAATTGCGAGCGATCCGCAGTCACGCCAGCCCGAATGCCGTCGAACACAGACAATGGAAGGCCGCCAGGATTTGTTTCGGTTTTCAGCATAAGGGGCGGGACCGCGCCGATCAGAACGGCTTTCGATACTCGTTTGGTTCCGTGCCGGCCAATGTAACGCACGACCTCACCGCCGCCTGTGGAATGGCCGACCAGAGCCACGTTCTTCAGATCCAGCTGGTCGAGCAGCGCTCCGAGATCATCGGCGTATGTGTCCATGTTGTTGCCCTCCCAGGGCTGGCTCGAACGTCCATGGCCGCGTCGGTCGTGGGCAATGACGCGATAACCGTTCTGTCCCAGGAATAGCATCTGTAAATCCCAGGCGTCTGCGTTCAACGGCCATCCATGCGAAAAGACGACCGTCGGCCCTGTGCCCCAATCTTTGTAATAGATCGTAGTCCCATCTTTGGTTGTGATTGTATTCATCTGAGTTTCTCCCTGGTTTTTTCTCCGCGGAGCTGGATCGCTCGCAGGCTTGGATTGACCGGCGAAAGCCGATATGGGGAGTCCCGTAACGGCCACCAACGCGGCACTGCCGATTAGAACGTCGCGACGCGAGATATCAAACTTGGTCTGACGCGACATTTCTGACTTATCCTTCGTGGGGTAGGCTTCCGTGGTCAGTGGGTTCTCCTTTACGTTGGGCAAATTAGGCGAACTGTCAGACCTCAAACTTCCTTGGCTGGACCGTTCGCGTCACCTTGATTTCCAGCTGAGCGGGCTCACCAGAGGTCCTCGCCGTCATAGTGCAGGCTCAATGGATCTAATGGCTGACACTTACGCCGTGACTCCTAGACGAGCCATTCGCAGTCCATGGCCGCGCGGGAAAAGCGCGGCGAGGTCTGGAAGTCGGCGCAAAGCTTTCATTCGCGCTTGTGCTACTCGGTTCATGCTGCATCCCATCAACAGCGCGCAGTCCCAATTTGAATACCGCTCCAAAATCGACATGACAAAAACGAAGCGCTCTAAAGCAGCCAGTTTGGTCACGCTATCGATTTGGCGTTCTCTTTGTGCCTCGCGTTGCCCTGCGCTCCAGAGCTCCCGTCTTTGACCGTTTCCAGCTAACGCAGGCGAAACAATCTTGATCGCGTTCTCGATTAGCCTTCGCTTTATCCAGGATCGAACCCATTCCTTGAACACCGCCGGTTCTTTGAAAGCTTCCTCGACTGCCGATAGAAAGCACTGCTCAGACTCCTCGTGATTTGCTGTCAGTAAAAATGCGAGCAGATACAAGTGTTTCGTGTCGTTTCTAAATACGTCGCAGAAGTCAGCGTGCTTCGCATAGTCGACCCGGAAATTTGTGATCTTCGGCTTGTTGGAACGAAACACGAGTCACCTTGTCTCTCCGCCAAAACTTTGTGAGAACGGAACTACTATTCGACGTTCACTTCCTGGCGGTCCGTTGTGCACAAGAATGAGCGAAGTCATGAATTGCGACCACACCAGACCTAGTAGTTTTTTCACTGCATTTTTCCGTAGGTGATCGATATCCCTGCTACAGATTTGATCGCATTCCAAGGACTACAGAAAAATGTAGGATACTGGCTATAGATCTTGGTGTTCCGCGAAAGCAGGAAACTCGGTAGGGTCACGGATGCGCTTAAACGGGATCCCAGCGTTTGTGGCCGGAGTTATTTAAAGATTCACAGATCTTGCAGCATTTCGCGGTGCATGTATGTTGTTCGGGAGAAGGAGCTCAGATCGGCCGTGAGCCCACTCGAAAAGCGGCGTGCAGACTCTGCTCCAAAAGCAGAGGCGTTGGGAGTTCCGCGACGCCATTTTCTTTCCCTTTTGTTATTTCTCTTCGCAGTAAGCTCGCTCTGGGCAGTCGATCCGTCCCGCCACATCTCCCAATACGCACACACCACATGGAGGATTCAGGACGGAGTTTTTAGCGGCACTCCATTTGCTGTTACACAAACCACTGACGGATATTTGTGGATCGGAACGCGGTCCGGATTGCTGCGCTTCGATGGGGTTCGATTCGTTCCGTGGACTTCTCCAGATGGAAAGCATCTGCCGTCCTCTGATGTCTCTTCTCTTTTGGGCGCACGCGATGGCAGCTTGTGGATCGGGATGGAAGGTGGTCTGAGCCACTGGGACAAGCAGCACCTGACCAATTATCTCGTCAAGCCGGAACGCATCAATTCCATTATCGAAGATCGCAACGGAACGGTCTGGTTCGTGCGTTCCCGATTGAGCGAAGCGGTCGAGGGAGGTCTCTGCCAGATCATCGGCACAGGAATGCGGTGCTATGGCAAGGCAGATGGAATGTCGGGTTCAGACGGCGCCGGGACTCTGGTCGAGGACACCCTGGGAAACCTTTGGATCGGGAGCGACACAGCGGTTGTCCGCTGGAAACTAGGCTCATCCAACACGTTCGTCTTGGGGGACTTGAGTTCGAAGGAAGGGATAGATAGCGTAAGGGGCCTTGCCGCCAACCCCGATGGCTCCGTATGGGTTGGAATAAATTCGCCTGGCCGGGGCTCGGGATTGCAGCAAGTGATGCAAGGCGTCTGGAAGCCATTTGTCACCCCCGAATTGGATGGCAGCACCCTGAAAGTTGGAGCGTTGTTCTTGGACAGCGAAAATGCTCTTTGGATTGGGACAGACAACCATGGCATTTACCGTATTCATGGCCGAAAGTTGGATCATTTTCACAGTGCCGATGGCCTTTCCGGCGACTCTGTGAATCAGTTCTATGAGGATCGTGAAGGCAATCTGTGGGTTGCGACATCCAACGGTATTGATTGTTTCCGCGACGTCCGAGTTGCTACCTTTTCAACCCGGGAGGGACTAGCCACGCCAGAAGTGGATGGTGTTCTCGCCGCGAAGGATGGCACTGTGTGGATAGGAGGCGATGCTGCTTTGGATGCCATTCATCAGGAGGGAGTGTCTTCTATTGAAGCGGGGAAAGGCTTACCAGGGAGTCAAGTTACATCGATGCTCGAAGATCATGCGGGCCGGTTGTGGGTCGGCGTAGATCGCACACTGTCGATTTACAAGAACGGAAGTTTCAGGACGATCGACAGGCCGGATGGCAGACCGATCGGAGTAGTTGTCGGGATGACGGAAGATGTGGACAACAACATCTGGATAGAAACCATTGGACCTCCGAGGACGCTGATTCGGATTCACGATCTTAAAGTGCAAGAAGAGTTTCCGGTGCCGCAAGTACCTGCCGCCCGCAAAGTTGCAGCCGATCTCCAAGGCAGCATCTGGTTAGGCCTAATGAATGGTGATCTGGCACGATATCGGCGGGGCAAGACAGAAATCTATCCTTTCAAGCACGGAGAGGATTCTCGCGTAAATCAGCTCATTGTGAATTCCGATGGTTCGGTATTAGGAGCAACACCGATAGGGGTTGTTGCATGGAAGGAAGGAAAACAGCAGACCCTCACAGTTCGGAACGGCCTTCCCTGCGATACGGTGTATGCACTCATTCAGGACAACCAAGGTGCTCTTTGGCTATACACGCAGTGCGGGCTCGTCGAAATTGCAGATACGGAAATGCAACGATGGTGGGCACAGTCTGACATCAGGGTGCAGCTTAAGACTTTTGATGCATTTGATGGTGTGCAACCGGGCCGCGCTCCTTTTGGGGGAGCCGCAAGATCTCCAGATGGACGGCTGTGGTTTGCAAATGGTGTTGTGCTGCAAGTGATCGATCCGGATCATCTGAATGGGAATGCATTGCCTCCGCCGGTGCACATTGAAGAGGTTGTTGCCGACCGAGAGAACTACTCTCTCAACAGAGAACTTCGTCTTCCACCGCTAACGCGTGATCTCGAAATTGACTATACGGCGCTGAGCTTTGTGGTCCCGCAGAAAGTGCGCTTTCGCTACAAACTGGAAGGCCGCGACACAGCCTGGCAGGAACCAGGAACAAGGCGGCAAGCTTTCTATACTGATCTTCGTCCAGGAAAATACAGGTTTCGCGTGATCGCCTGTAATAACGATGGCGTCTGGAACGAGGCCGGCGCCACGTTGGACTTCAGCGTCGCGCCGTCGTGGTATCAAACAAACTGGTTCCGGGGTCTGTGCTTTGTCTTCGCAGGCTTCATCGTATGCGCCATGTACCGACTACGCGTGCTGAAGATTTCTAGAGCCATCGCCGCCCGCTTCGACGAGCGATTGGCAGAACGCACGCGAATGGCGCGGGAGTTGCATGATACCTTCCTCCAGACCATCCAAGGCAGCAAGTTGGTTGCGGATCAAGCGCTAAGGCCCTCCACAGATCTCATTGAAATGCGTCGAGCCATGGAACAGGTATCCGCCTGGCTTGGACAGGCAACCCAGGAGGGGAGAGCAGCGCTGAACTCTCTGCGCACGGCGACGACGCGGACTAACGATCTCGCTGAAGCTCTCCGGCGCGTAACCGAAGACGGGGGAATCCCAAGCTCGATGGGGGTCACATTCTCTGTAATTGGCGATGCCAGAGAAATGCATCCCATTGTCCGTGATGAAATTTACCGTATCGGCTACGAAGCCATCCGCAACGCATGTACACATTCGGGGGCCAGTCGCTTGCAAGTAGAACTCAGATATGCTGACGACCTGGTCCTGCGTGTCCTTGACAATGGCACGGGGATTGACGCCGCTATTGCGGATCGGGGGAAGGACGGACACTTCGGACTGCAAGGAATGCGGGAGCGTGCCGCTCGCATCGGAGGCAAGCTCACGCTCGTGAGTTCCTCGAACTCGGGAACTGAGATTAGTCTAATAGTCCCTGGCGGCATCATCTTCCGGGAGAGGATGCTCGTTCGACGGTCTCTAGTCAGAAGGATAAGGGCCATTTTTCGCTGAAAAGACCAAACATCCAATCTGGACTGATTGCGATTCGCAGAGTTCTCCTTACCAACCAATAAGATCTGGTAGTAAATCTACTCAGGTTTCTGAAGTGTGTCGCCCGATGCAGGGAGCAACCGGGCACATTGAAGTCGCCGTCATGCGGTTTTCCGCAGGTCTTTTGCAACGCGATCAGATTTGTAGCAGGCCACGCCGGAGCGCGATGGTAACCGCGTGCGTCCGATCATTGGCCTGGAGTTTGTCCACCAGGTTCTTGATGTGAAAATTGACGGTATTCTCCGAAATCGCAAGTTGATCGGCAATCTGTTTGTTGCGATGGCCATCTCTAATGAGTCGAAGAACGTCCAACTCTCGAGCCGTAAGATCGTCGTCACCCAGATGCTCGGCGAGGCGGGCCGCCACCTCGGGCGAAATGTGCCGCCGGCCAGCGTGAACCGACCGGATCACGCTCAGCAACTCGTCCATATGCATGCTCTTCAGGATATAGCCCGAGGCTCCTGCTCGCATCGCACGCTGGATGTCGCCATCGCCATCGGAGGTTGTAAGCATGATGATGCGGGCTTGCGGAAACTCGCCACGAATTGCAATGAGAGCGTCAGTGCCATCTGAACCAGGAAGCCGAACGTCCATCAAAGTGATGTCGGGCCGATGACGACGAAATTCAGCTACAGCGTCGACCGCATTTGACGCCTGCCCAACAAGAAGCATGTCGCGCTCGGCACTGACGATCGCTGCCAGTCCTTTGCGGAAGACCGGATGGTCTTCTACGCTCAGAATGCGAATTGGCTTGGCCTGAACCATAGCTGCGCCTTATCCCGGCAATTGTAGTCGTTGTTTGTGTCTCTACCAAAGCACCATCCTACGCCGCGAATATCAAGAAACTGCCGAGAGTAGAAGCAGAGGAAGCGCCGACTTGCATCGTCGATTTCCCCGCCGAATCCCCTACAGAAAAATGTAGTGTCAAAACCACGGCATTTGGTGTGGTCACAAAATCCAAGCACGTTCATTCTGGCTGCAAGGCAAAAAGAGAGCGAGGAGGAATGGATAGATGACCGTATCGCTGAGAGTGACACATCATACCGCTCGCCTCAACGGGATCACTCAGCACTGGGTGACTGCCGGAGACGGCCCGCCGATTTATCTGTTGCACGGCTTTCCGGAGACCTGGTTCGCGTGGCGCAAGCAGATACCGGTGCTCGCGGAGCGGTACACAATCATCGCTCCCGATCTGCGCGGTTACGGCGAGACCGAGAAGCCGCACTCGGGTTACGACAAGCGCACTATGGCAAACGACCTCGCGGCACTGATGGACCACCATGGGCACAAGCGCGCCCCCATCATCGGTCATGACCGAGGTGCAAGGGTGGGAACGCGCTTCGCCAAGGACCATCGGGACAGGATCGATCGCTTCGCCGCGTTGGATAACGTCCCCACCAGAATCTTGGTAGAGAATTCGAGCCCCGGCTTGAATCACACCGCTTGGTTCTCCATTTTTCTTGGCGTTCCTGACCTGCCGGAGGCCCTCATCGCCGGACGCGAGGAGATGTGGTTGACCCACTTCTACCGTTCCTGGTCGTACAACCCCGAGTTGCTCTCTCCCGAGGAGATCGACGTCTATGTCCGTGCCTACGAGCAACCGGGAGCCGTTCGCGGTTCTGCGATGGACTATCGTGCGACTGCTGAGGACGTGAAGCAGGACAAGGTGGATGTCGAACAACTGATAACCTGCCCGGTCCTCGTTCTATGGGGCGAGGACTTCGAGGTGAACAGTCGCTTCTTCAACATTTTGGATGTATGGCGCGGAATGGCCGAAGACGTCCGCGGTCGCGGTATGCCTCAATGCGGACACCTCTGTCAGGAGGAGAGGCCGGACATTGTGAATGAAGAACTGCTACGTTTCCTCGAAGGCTGGACGGGCTGACCGAAAGACATTGACTTCGTTTCAGAGATCAAGGAGACCTACTAATGAAGCTCATCGCTTATCAAAAGGGCGACCGCCGAATCATAGCCAGGGTCCTCGACAACAAAGCGCTGCCATTCGCCAACCTCGATGAGTTCTGGGCCGACCCGCAGCAGAGTCTAGTGGCAGCTGCCCAGGCGCGATCCGGCGTAGAGGCGATTGCGGACTTGGTTCAAGTTCCGCCACTGCCCGACACCGCCCGTGTGCTCTGCGCGGGTCTGAACTACCTGGCCCACGCCCAGGAAGCACACTTTAAGGTGCCAGAGCAGCCCGACATTTTCGCGCGCTGGCGCTCCACCTTGGCTGTCGATGGCCAATCCATTCCGATCCCACCGCGCGATAACAACTTCGACTGGGAAGGCGAGTTGGCCGTGGTCATCGGCAAAGAGCTCAGAGACGTCACACCTGAGGCCGCCCAAGCCGGTTTCCTCGGCTATGCCTGTTTCAACGACCTCAGCGCCCGCAAATTCCAAATGGCCAGCGAGCGGTGGGCTCTCGGCAAGAACACCGACAGCTCAGGACCGCTTGGCCCGTGGATCGTTACGGCGGACGAAATCCCCAATCCCGATCAACTGCGAATTCAGACCCGCGTCAACGGCAACACCGTGCAAGACGGCAACACGTCAGATCTCATTTTCTCAGGCGCCAAGATCGCAGCGTACGCATCAGGCGCAATGACGCTCAAGCCCGGCGACCTCATCGCGACGGGCACGCCGGACGGAATCGGGGCTACCAGGAAACCACCCATGTTTCTGCACGACGGCGACACGGTGGAAGTCGAAATCGAGCAAATTGGGCGCATAACCAACCGGATCGTCGAACGCTGACCGCATACGAGACTAGGAGACCATCCCATCATGGCGCTACTACAGGCGGACACCGCTCGAATCGGCCACCCGTCGGGTAAACCAGCCGAAGATCGCGTTGCCGAAGAGCTCGCCTCCGGCACGCCGCAGGATTTGCGCAGGGCGCTTAGTGCGCTGATCGGCGCCGACCAGGTTCTGCACCGCGCAATTGATCTTGTCCGCTACGCCTCTGATGCCAGCCCTTATCGCCTCATTCCGCAGGTCGTGGTTACGCCGCGCACTATCGATGACATCGTAGCTCTACTGAACTACTGCCGCGAGAACGGACATCACGCAACCTTCCGCGCTGCAGGGACGAGCCTCTGCGGACAATCGCAGTCCGACGACATCCTTATCGATGTACGCCGTCATTGGTACGGAATGTCAATCGAGGACAGAGGACTGGCGCTTCGTGCTCGGCCCGGCGTCATTCTCGGGCATGCCCGCACCCTCCTACGCAGACACGGACGGCGGCTGGGGCCCGACCCGGCGAGCATCGACGCCTGCACTATCGGTGGCGTCATCGCCAACAACGCCGGTGGGATGCGGTGCACGATTGAGCGCGACTCCTACCATACCGTCCGATCCATGACTCTCGTACTGGCCTCTGGAACTGTCATCGACACGGCGCAGCTCGATGCTGAGGCGGCCTTCATGAGAGCCGAACCCAACCTCGCACAGGGCCTGCTCAAGCTGCGCGCAGAGCTGATTGCCGACCGTGCTCTCGCCGACCGAGTGCTCCACAAGTTTGCGATCCGAAACACAACCGGTTACCGGCTTGATGCTCTTCTCGACGCCGACACTCCGTTGGAGATCTTCCGTCGCCTCGTCGTTGGTTCCGAGGGAACACTCGCATTCATGGGCGAAGTAGTGATAAACACGCTTCCGGCGCCGGGCGCAACCTGCGTCACATGGATTGCACTGCCGTCAATCGACGAGGCCGTTGCCCTAGTGCCGGGCCTCGTGTCCCTCGGCGCTGAGGCCGTCGAGCTCATGGTCGCGCCAGCCCTGGAGGCTGCCGCCCAGGCTTTTCCGGGGACGCCCGAGTATTGGAGGACGCTTGATCCTAAGGCCGCAGCACTACTGGTCGAGTTTGCAGCAACGGACAACGCGGCACTTGACCAGGCCGAAGCCGCGGCACGCGCGCTGGTCGCCGGCTCGAATCTACTCCATCCTCTGGACTTCACACGTGACGCCGAGGCGATCGAGATTGACTGGCGGATACGAGAAGGCCTGCTCGGGATCGTCGGCAAACTGCGGCCGGAAGGAACGGCGGTTCTCAATGAGGATGTCTGTTTTCCTCCGGCGCGGATCGCCGAAGGAGCACACGACCTGCAGGCACTGCTGATCAAGCATGGCTTTCTGCCTGGCGTGGCAGGGCACGCAGCCTTTGGCAACCTGCACTTCACACTTACGCCCAAGCTGGACGACCCCGCCGATCTGAAGCGCTACGGCGCATTCATGGATGATTTAGTCGAACTTGTGATCGACAAATACGACGGTTCGCTTAAGGCCGAGCACGGGACGGGGCGCAACATGGCCCCGTTCGTACGCCGTGAATGGGGTGATAAAGCGACAGAGATGATGTGGCGAATCAAAAAGTTAGCCGACCCGCACGGCATACTGGCACCCGACAGCGTCCTGAGTCGCGACGACGGGATCCATCTTCGGAGACTCAAGTCGACCCCCACGATCGAGAACATCTCCGATGCCACCCATTGTATCGAGTGCGGCTTCTGTGAACCGGCTTGCCCGTCGCGTAACGTCACCATGACACCGCGCCAGCGCATCGTGATCCGGCGGGAGATGGCACGACAGCCGAGCGGCTCGCGGATGTTTGCGCAATTGCTCAAAGAATTTGAATACGACGGCATACAGACGTGCGCCGCCGATGGAACATGCGCCGTTGCTTGTCCTGTGTCGATCAACACTGGGGCGCTGATGAAGTCGTTCCGTCAGCGCGAAAACACCGACGCTCGGGAGAAAGTTGCGCTTGCTATCGCCAAACGTTGGCGGCGCGTCGAAGCTCTCGCCCGAATGGGAATGGGCGCGGTTGATCTCATTTCAAGAGTCGTCGGCGTCTGTGCCTTAACAGGCTTGACTGCCGTGGCCAGAATGGCCCTGAGCCAAGACCTTGTTCCGTCCGTCCCTGGACCGATGCCTCAGAAGGCGCCACGCAAACTTCCCGAGACTTCGCGGCAAGGCGCCGCAGCCGTCTACTTTCCGGCGTGCATCAATCGCATCTTCGGCCGTGCGCCCGGCATGGCGCGGCGACCGAGTCTTCCCGAGGCTCTGGTCGCGCTATCCGCCCGAGCCGGGCAACCAATATGGATCCCCGATAACGTGCGCGGCCTCTGCTGTGCAACGCCATGGAGTTCCAAGGGCTACCGGCTCGGGCATGAATGGATGGCAACGGCGATCGCGGACGCGATGTGGGACTGGAGCAATGCAGGCACGCTACCTGTTGTGATCGACGCTGTCTCATGCACTCACGGCCTACTGGACGATGTACGAACCCACATCGACTCCCAGCGACAAGAGCGGTTCAACAAGATCCAGATCTTCGACGCGATCGCCTGGGCTCACCAACTACTCCCAAGCCTCCACATCAAACGAAAGCTGTCCAGCGCGGCGGTACATCCCACATGCTCCACGATTCATCTCGGTCTCGAAAAGAAGCTCATCGAGATAGTGAGCGCCGTCGCTCACGAAGTGATCGTGCCAATCGGAACGACGTGCTGCGGAACCGCCGGCGATCGCGGCTTACTGCACCCTGAGCTCGTTGTCTCGGCGACGCGGGAAGAAAAGGCTTACCTCGACACGCATCCTACCGAGGTCTACCTGTCAGCGAACCGAACCTGTGAAATGGGCCTACAACAAGCGACCGGCAAGCCGTACGAGTCTTTCATCTTCGCACTGGAGATGATCACTCGGACCGAAGACGGCATCCAGCCGCACACTCATGAACGTCCGTCACGCTCGCTGGCCGATTCTGACTCAGGAGAGAACTATGGCTAAGACCGTTAGTGAGGTGTTCGTCGAGACGTTAATCGCGGCCGGAGTACAACGGGTCTACGGTGTTGTGGGGGACTCGCTTAACGGTCTGACGGACACCATACGAAAAAGTACACAAATTGACTGGCTGCACGTGCGTCATGAAGAAACAGCGGCCTTCGCCGCAGGAGCCGATGCCCAAATCACTGGACGAATCGCCGTGTGCGCCGGCAGTTGTGGTCCCGGGAATCTTCACCTTATCAATGGTCTTTATGACTGTCATCGCACGCGCGTGCCCGTACTTGCGATCGCTGCACAAATCCCCAGTTCCGAAATCGGAAGCGGTTATTTCCAGGAGACTCACCCAGAGCACTTATTCAAGGACTGCAGCCACTACTGCGAATTGGTCTCGCAACCTGAACAGATGCCGCGCGTGCTCGGGATCGCCATGCGGACTGCCGTCGCGAAACAAGGTGTGGCGGTCGTGGTCATTCCCGGCGACATCGCCTTGAGGAACTGTAATTCGCAACCACTATCTCTCGACTTTGATTACTCGCCCTCAGGTACGCTGCCCTCATCAGAGACGTTGGAGAAAGCGGCGAAAGTGCTGAACGACGCAGAGACCGTCACCATTCTCGGCGGCGCGGGCTGCGCCGGAGCACGCGCGGAGCTGATAGAGGTAGCGGGGCGGCTGAAGGCTCCGATCGTCCACGCGTTGCGTGGAAAGGAATTCATCGAGTATGACAATCCCTACGACGTCGGGATGACCGGACTTCTCGGGTTCGCCTCTGGTTATCAAGCCATGATGAACTGTGAGGCGTTGCTGGTGCTGGGCAGCGATTTCCCATACCAGCAGTTCTATCCAAGAGACGCGAAGATTATCCAAGTCGACATGCGCGGCGAGCAGATCGGCCGTCGAACACGAGTGGATGTGGGCGTTGTGGGCACCGTAAAAGAGACCCTAGACGCTCTCTTTCCCTTGCTTGAGGACAAATCCGATCGACACTACCTCGATGCTTGCCTGAGACATTATGCCCACACTCGCACAGGCCTGGACGAACTGGCGGCAGGTAGCCCGGGGCGCACTCCCATTCATCCGCAATTCGTGGCAAAACTGCTCGATGAGTTGGCGTCGGAAACCGCAATCTTCGCATGCGATGTAGGTACGCCTACGATCTGGGCGTCGCGTTACCTGCGCATGAACGGCAAACGGCGGCTGCTGGGTTCGTTCCTCCATGGCTCGATGGCTAACGCGCTCCCTCAAGCTATTGGCGCACAGGCCGCGGCGACAGGTCGACAGGTCATTACTCTGTCGGGGGACGGAGGCATTGCCATGTTGCTGGGCGACCTGTTGACGTTGCGCCAGCTCAACCTGCCGGTCAAAGTTGTCGTTTTCAACAATGGCGCGCTCGGATTCGTGGAACTGGAAATGAAGGCCGCTGGATGGGTCTCCTACGGCACAGACTTGGTGAATCCCAACTTCGCCAAGCTGGCGGAGTCCGCCGACATAATGGGAATTCGAGTGGAAGCGCCGGAAGATCTTCGGCCGGCTTTACAAACTGCACTGGACCATGATGGCCCATGTCTCGTGGACGTAAAGGTAAACCGACAGGAGCTTTCGATGCCTCCCACAATCATGTTGGAGCAGGCCTTGGGATTCAGTTTGTACATGATGCGAGCGATTCTCAGCGGAAGAGGAGACGAAATAATCGATCTGGCCACTACCAACCTGCTCTCTCGCTGAACGTTCCGGGTCCTACGAGGCAAATGCAGCTAATGGGAGCAAAGAAGATAAGCGATCAACTTGCGAATCGAGGATGTATCAATGACCAGCGTCCCAATGTTGCCGCTTGAAGCCCTGACTATAGGAGGGGATTGATCATGGCAGCCGCACCCGTCTCGCCGGTTTCGCCAACACGCGTTGAACACGGGCCTTCAGGGCTCAAGGCAACTTGGCAAAAGTACGGCATACCTATTCTTGTACTGTTACTGGCGACGGCGGTCATTGTCACGCTAACGCGCAACTGGAATACATGGGAAGGAAGCGCGAGCGAGCAAGTTACGAATGACGCGTTTGTACGCGGCGATCTCACGCCTCTCAGTACGAAGGTGCCCGGTCTTGTTCGTGAGGTGAAAGTTGGCGACTACCAGCAGGTGCACAAAGGGGATGTGCTGCTTCGACTGGAAGATGAGGACTACAAAGCGCAGCTTGCCCAAGCTGAGGCTGCCGTGGAAGCGGCGAAAGCCGCCATTGTAAATAATCGGCGCCAGGGCAGTCTCCAGGATTCACGGATTGATCGGGCAGCTGCAGGAATCGATCAGGCGAACGCCCAGATCGCCGCGGCCCAGGCCGGCAAGGAAGCAGTTCAAGCGGATGTATTGCGCACCCAGGAAGAACGCACGCGACAAGAAGCCCTCCTCAATACACATTCCACGACTCAACAGAAAGTCGAGACTGCCATTGCGGACGAGCGGCGGCTCGCTGCTCAGGCCGCTAGTCGCGAGGCCGACCTGACGCAGGCTCGAACCCTCCTCCACAGTAATGAATTGGCGGTGGAAGCGGAAAAGCGCAGCAAAAGTGTTTTGGAATCGCAAGGGATGCAGCTTCTTGCCGACCTTCATGCCAAGCAGGCCGGACTCGCGGTGGCCCAGGTGAATTTGGGCTACACCAAGATCCTTGCCCCCGCCGACGGTACCGTCGGGGAGAGACAAGTACGACCAGGCCAACTTGTATCCCCCGGTACCCAGGTAATCACGTTTGTGGAGAACACACGCTGGGTGCAAGCGAATTTCCGTGAGACCCAGCTGACCAACATAAGAATTGGAGACACTGCGGAGATTCGTATTGACGTTTATCCCGGCCAGGTTATCCAAGGAAAAGTTCTGCAGATTGCACCGGCAAGCGGATCGCAATTCGCACTTCTACCTCCCGATAACGCCACCGGGAATTTCACGAAAGTTGTGCAGAGGGTGCCGGTGAAAATCAGCCTCGATAGCTCGGCTCTTACGTCCGAGTTACGACCTGGGCTGTCTGCGGTTGTAAAAGTGCGAATCAGAAAGTAAGCCAAATAGATCATGAGTGCCACGACCATTACGATTTCTTCGACTAAGCGCCCAGGCGGCCCTGCCAGTATGGTCGCCGCCCTGCCGTCGGATTTGTCTCATAGTCCGCTGCAGGGAATTCTAGGCGTCGTCATGGGCGCTGGGATCGTAACCCTGGCTGGCCGCCTGTTATCTCTCGGTTTGGCGGATCTCAAAGGGAATGTGGGAATTGGGTTTGATGACGGAGCCTGGATCGCGAGCGCATTCAACGCCGCCATCATGTTCATCGGGCCGTTCACTGTATATCTGGGAGCCTTGTTGGGAACGCGACGAACTCTGCTGGTTTCCGCCGCAATGTTTATCGTGGTTTCTGCTCTACTTCCGTTAGTCCACACCTACAGCTTGTTGATTTTCTTGCTCGTGATCGCAGGCCTGACTTCCGGAACTTTCTATCCCCTGACCCTAACCTTTGCCCTGCGCAACATCCCCCTCCGCTATCTTGCGTTCACGGTAGCACTCTACGCCACTTGCGTCGAAGGGGCCGTCAATTTTGCGCCTTCTCTCTATGGTTTCTACCGGGAGCATCTTTCGTGGGAATGGATGTTCTGGACCTCGGCAGTCATCACGCCCGTGATGATGGCATGCATTTATTTCGGAATACCCGAGTCACCGAAGCCACAAAACTCTCGAACTGCGCCGAGCTTCATTGGGTTTTTCTACGCCAGTGCTGGTTTCGCCTTGGTCTTTGCCGCGCTCGATCAGGGACAGCGGCTCGACTGGTGGCGCTCAGGAGTGTTCACAGCTCTGTTTATCGGTGGAGCATTCTTGTTGATCTGCAGTCTTGTTCGTCGCCTGCGCAGTCCTAATCCGCTGGTGGATTTGCCTTACCTCCGCAAATGGAACACGAATTTGCTGGCGGTTGGGTTGTTCGCCTTTCGCTTCGTTCTTCTGGCCACTATCTTGATTATTCCGCAATCGCTTGCGGTGCGCGGTTTTGACGCGGCTCAAATCGGCCCAGCAATCCTTTGGACAGCACTCCCAGAGCTCCTCCTGGCGTTTCTTGGCGCCATTCTTCTTAACCGAGGCTTCGACACACGTCTGCTCATGGCCATCGGTTTTGCCTCGATTGCGTTCGCGTGCCTTATAAACGCCAATTTCACCAGCACTTGGACGGCCGAGAACTATTTCCGGACGGAGCTGCTCATGGCTGTTGGACAATCGTTGGCCTTCATGGGACTGGTTTCGTCCCTGATATTGCAGGCCATCTTTTCGGGAGCACTAGAGGTGCCGCAGCGAGCACTGACGTTCTCCGCATTCTTCCACACGATACGGTTGTTTGGAGGGCAGATCGGCGTGGCCGTAATGGGCCGTTTCATAGCCGAGCACGAGAAACTGCATTCGAACCTGCTGGGACTCCAGGTACAGAGGGGCGACTGGATTAGCGAAGGTACGGTGCGAAACCTGACGGTAGGCTTGGCAGCGAAATCGAACGGATTGGCCGGGGCCGCTGGACGAGCCCTGGGCATCGTCGATGGCAAAGTCCGTCTGCAGGCCTACGCGCTGACGTTTATTGATGCCTTCCATCTCGTCGCTTGGACCTGTGTCGGGGTTCTGTTTGTGATCGCAATGCTACACCGATCGCCGATGAACTTCCGTGACTTGGGTTCCTTGCAGGGCTCTACCTCAACGGAAGAGGCTAAGCCGTGAACCAGCGTGTCGCGCTAATGGCCATCATCTTGTTCTTAGGCCACAGCTTTGTGTTCGGACAACAAACCGATTCAATCTCGCCGCGGGTTATCACCCTTCGCGAGGCTGTAGAACTGGCCCTGAAGCACAATCACGTTGTACGAATAGCCGAGTTCAAGGTCGAGGAGAAGCAGCATGCAAAAGAAGTCGCCAGAAGCGCGTACTTTCCGCTTGTGAGGAATGACAGCGCTTTTGTCCACGTAACGGACACTCAGTTCATTGAGATTCCTGCCGGAGGGTTGGGTGTCGTGGGGAGCACTCTAATTCCTCCGCAGCCATTGGTCCTCAATCAGGGTGGGCCGACCTTCATGACCAGTGGGACCGGCCTAGTACAACCGCTCACCCAATTGTTCAAGGTGAAGGCCGGAAATGATGCCGTGCGCGCTGAGCTGGACGAGACGCGCGGAAAGGCGCGCGGAGTCCAGAACGATATTGCACTGAAAGTTCATCAGCTCTATTACAAGATCCTGATTGCGCAATCACGCCGCAGTGCGATCGAGGCGAAGATCCTTGCAAGCGAAGACCTTCAGAGCGAGCGTGTCCAGCAAGTGAAATACGGCAGCACCCTGGAAGCAGACCTCATCGAGAGCCGGGCACAGGCCCTCCAGGGCAAACAGGAACTGTTGAGCACTGATCTGCAACTCTCCGACTTGCGGATGCAGTTTAACGAGTTGGTCGGCTTTCCACTCGAAAAAGAGCTAGCTCTCGATCCTCAAGTTTCACCTCCGGCGGGTAGTTGTCTGTGCGAGGAGTGCCTCGAATTGGCCTTGGAGTCCCACCCAGAAATCGCGGAAGCGCAAGCGGCAGTGGAGCAGGCTGCTGCGGGGATTCGCCTGGCAAAGCGTGAATACCTGCCGGATGTCGAAGCCTTCGCTCGTTACAGCTACCAGAACAATGTTCCGTTTCTCGCCCGCAACTTCGGAACTTTCGGCGTTCATCTCAACTTCGATCTTTTCGATGGAGGCAAGAAGCGGGCCGTGGTGCGAGAACGTGACGCGCAACTGGCCCAGGCAAAAGAGAACTTGGCCCGCGTCAGCGGCGAGGTCGAACTGCGCGTACGGGCCGCGTACAACAAGTTGGAGCGTACACAGCAGATGGTTGCAGTTTCAGAGGAATTGCTGGCGCTGCGCACGGAGAGCCGCCGCGTCGCGACGCAACAGATCGAGCATGGGGCATCCCTCCGCTCCCAGGTCCAAGCGGCCGTGGCTCAAGAGCTTGAGGCCCAGACAACGCTCCTGCAGTCGCAGCTCGATTATGCTCAGGCCCATGATGAGTTGACTGAAGCGACAGGACAGTCTCCCCAATGATCACACGCTCGAACACACCGGGAAGCAAAAGAGATCGTATGAAGAGATCCACCCTTCAGAAGGCGCTGCTAATCGCTTCTTCGATGGTGTCCCACGCCTTTGCAGAGCCGATGGCCTTTGCGAGTCCCACCAACATCTTCGCGCCCGTTTCGACGCCAGCGAAGTCAATCTTCGGATTGTCTATGTTCGTACTTGCGGTCACGGCAGCCATATTCGTGGTCGTGTTCACCTTGCTTGCCTACTCTGTCGTGAAGTTCAGAAAAAGGGCCGATGACGACGGCCGCGAGCCTCCGCAGGTGTATGGCAGCAATCAGGTGGAGATCGCCTGGACCGTTATCCCCGTCCTAGTTGTTTTGACCCTACTCGTGGCAACCGCGCGCGTGATTGCCGACGTTCAAAACGCCGCGCGACCTGACAACGCCATCGAAGTGACCGCCATCGGCCACCAGTTCTGGTGGGAGTTCCGCTACCCGGCGCTGGGAGTCGCGACTGCCAACGAATTACATGTTCCTGTAAGTGATGGCAATCACCCGACCCCGACGTTCATAAAACTGCTGTCGGCAGATACTGACCACAGTTTCTGGGTGCCACGTTTAGCGGGCAAAACCGACCTGATTCCTAACCACCCGAACAGCATGTGGATCGACCCGCATGAGACGGGTGTCTATCTGGGCCAGTGTGCGCAGTACTGCGGCACGCAACACGCCAAGATGCTCCTGAGTATTTACGTGCAGTCCCGAGAAGATTTCGAGCGCTGGATTCGGGAGCAACGCGAGCCGGCGGTCGTGGCCGATACCGTTTCCGAAGGGCGACGAGTATTCGAAACAACGGCCTGCATCAACTGCCACAGCGTGGCGGGCACAATGGCGACCGGGCGTTTCGGCCCCGACCTCACACACCTGATGAGCCGAGAGACAATTGCTGCCGGCGCGGCCCTTAATACGCCTGAGAACCTACGGCTCTGGATTCGAAATCCCGACGCGATCAAGCCCGGTTCGCTAATGCCAGCGATGCAGTTGAACGATCGTGACTTGGACGCATTAACAGCTTATTTGGAGACGTTGCGTTGAAGGACCCATTGAACATGCCGAGGAGATCGCGCGATGTCGAGTGATTCCATTGCATTGCCGAGGGCGGAAGCAGCATCGCGTCCCCTGGTCGATGCGCTCCACGGATGGGTTACTACCGTCGATCACAAGCGGCTGGGTATTCTGTACATCCTCTATGCCCTGATTTTTCTAGTGATCGGCGGGATCGAAGCAGGGATCATGCGGATCCAGTTGATGCACGCGCACAATGACTTCGTCTCGCCGCAGGTCTTCAACCGGATGTTTACCATGCACGGGACCACGATGATCTTCTTCGTCGCGATGCCTCTGGTGTTCGGTTTCGCCAATTATTTGATTCCTCTAATGATCGGCGCGCGGGACATGGCGTTCCCGCGCCTGAACGCTTTCAGTTTCTGGCTGACGGCATTCGGAGGCTTTCTCCTCTATTTCAGCCTCGTGGGAGCAAACGGTCTGTATGGGGCCGGAAATGCTCCGGATGTCGGATGGTTTGCGTACGCACCATTGACATCAAGGACGTTTTCCGTCGGACACAGCACGGATTTCTGGACGTTGGGATTGCTCGTGTCGGGCTTCGGCAGCATCGGCACGGCAATCAATATCCTAACGACGATTCTTTGTATGCGTTGCCCGGGGATGAGCTTGGGGAAAATGCCGTTGTTAGCTTGGCTCAACCTTGTCATGTCCGGCATGGTAATCCTTGCCATAAGCCCCCTTACGGCGGCACAGGCAATGTTGCTTGTCGACCGATATCTTGGCGGCCACTTCTTCGATACCCAAGCTGGCGGCTCGGCCGTGGTTTGGATGCACTTCTTTTGGATCTTCGGGCATCCGGAGGTCTATGTTCTTGCCATCCCGGCATTCGCCTTCGCATCCGAGATCATCCCCGTGTTCTCCCGCAAGGCGATCTTCGGCTACCCGGTTATGGTGGCGGCTACGATTTGCATCGGATTTATCGGCATGAGTGTGTGGGCGCACCACATGTTTACGGTTGGCATGAGCTCGAGCGCCAACACTTTCTTCGTACTCTCGACAATGGCCATCGCGGTTCCCACCGGAATCAAGATCTTCAACTGGTTAGCCACTATGTGGGGAGGAAAGATTGAGTTCAAAACACCGATGCTGTTCTGCGTTGCTTTTCTCTTCCAGTTCTTGGTCGCCGGCCTCACCGGGATCATGTTGGGGGCCGCGCCGTTCGACTGGCAGCTGAGTAATTCATACTTTGTGGTTGCACATTTTCATTACGTGATCGTGGGCGGGATTCTGTTCACGATCTTCGGTGCTTTCTATTACTGGTTTCCGAAGATGTCGGGAAAGATGTGTAACGAGACTCTGGGTAAGCTCCACTTCTGGCTGTTCTTCATCGGGTTCCACCTGACCTTCGATTTCATGCACATTCCGGGCATGCTGGGCATGCCGCGTCGAATCTACACCTATGAGCCCGGGCGTGGCTGGGATGTCTGGAATCTCATCGTGACGATTGGTGTGTTCTTCCAAGCTCTGGGCACAGTAATTTTCGTCACCAATCTTCTGTGGTCCTACTTCAAGGGAAAAGCTGCGGGCAGCGATCCTTGGGACGCCTGGACGCTGGAATGGTCCACACTTTCACCGCCGCCAGCGTATAACTTCGCTTCCATCCCGGTAGTCAAGAGCCGCCGTCCGCTCTGGGACTTGAAGCATCCGAACGATCCTGACTGGAAGTACGAATGATGAGGAGAACATCGTGAATGCGACCTCCATGACCGTAGCCGAGACAATTCAGTGGGACCGTCCTGTGCGCGGACGCGTCGCAATGTTCGGCTTGATCGCTGCTGAGGCCGCAATTTTTTCTATCTTTGTAGTTGCGTATCTTTTTTACATTGGCAAGAGCCTCACGGGGCCGATGCCGAAGGACGTTCTCAGCGTTCCGATCTTCTACACGATTTGTTTGCTCTCCAGCAGTCTGACGATCCACCTCGCCGTCAGCGCTCTTCGTCGGAAAGGCGTGAGAGGTTTTGCGGTCTGGTGGTTCGCCACCATCGCTCTGGGTATCGCTTTCCTGTACGGGACCGCCACTGAGTGGCACCGCCTGATTTACAACGACGGATTGACGATCAGCACGAATCTGTTTGGGACCACCTACTACTCATTGGTCGGACTGCACGGGTTTCACGTCGTGGTGGGGCTTATTGCTCTCTCGATAGTTATGGCGCTAACGCTTTTGGGAAACGTGAGAGCGGAGCACGCTGAACGTGTCGACGTTTTGTCTCTCTATTGGCATTTCGTGGATGCGGTTTGGGTTGTCGTTTTTACGGTCGTCTACGTGATTGGACGATAAGGGGAAGGACTGGAAGATGGCATCGGAAACATTTGAAGCACCCGCCGGGGCAGCACAGACGCCACGCACGATCGACCTTCCCGCACGGACGGCGTGGCCGATTATCCTGGCTTTCGGCCTTTCACTCGTCTTTGCCGGGTTGGTCACCAGCGTATCCCTCAGCATTCTTGGTGCAATCTGCGCCGTTGCCGGAGGTGTCGGATGGTTTTTCGATGTTCTGCCGCACGAAAAGCGCGAGTCTGTGCCGGTAGCCGACGGAGTGCCGACGGTGGCCACCAGTCGCCCGCAAGTCGCTCGCGTCGAATGGATCACGCATGAACTGCACCGCGCACGGCTGCCACTGGAGATCTATCCGATTTCGGCCGGTGTCAAAGGCGGCTTGGCAGGAAGTGTAGCGATGGCCGTCCTGGCAGTCCTTTATGGAATTGTCAGCGGCAAGGGGATGTGGTATCCGATCAATCTTTTGGCCGCTGGGTTATTTCCGGAGCGGTGGACCATCGCGCAAATCTCCGTGTTTCATTGGAACGCCTTGATCGTCGCCACGATCATTCACTTGGTAGGTTCTTCGCTCGTCGGGCTTCTTTATGGCGCCGCGCTTCCGATGTTTCCGCGCCGACCGATTCTGCTTGGAGGCGTGATCGCCCCTATCCTCTGGACGGGTCTGATCCATAGCATCCTCGAAGCGCTCGATCCCGTGCTCAACCACCGGATTGACTGGTTGTGGTTTGTCATTTCTCAGATCGGATTCGGCATCGTCGCTGGCATCGTAGTTTCCCGGCAAGAGCGCGTACGTACCTGGCAATACCTTCCGTTCGCCGTCCGCGCCGGGATTGAGGCGCCGGGAGTAATGGACGAGAGGAACGGAGAGAATCGCCAGCAATGAACCGTCGAGCTATTCTCGCTGCTCTCCCGGCATTCGCGCTACTGGTCTGCGCCGCCTGCACCAGTTCCCCCGGCGCACCTCGGGCCGGCTCTGAGGTAGTGCCACCGAGCGCAGTCGTGGAGTTCAGTGTCCTTTATGGACAGAACTGCGCAGGATGTCATGGAGCGAACGGCGAGGGTGGAGCAGCTATTGCTCTGGCTAATCCCGTTTTTCTCGCAATTGCTGACGACACCGTGATTCGCCGCACCGCTGCGACCGGAGTGCCGGGCACTTCGATGCCCGCCTTCGCGCAGAGTGCGGGTGGAATGCTCACTGAAAAACAGATCGAGACCCTTGTGCGCGGAATCAGATCCTGGGCAAAGCCCGATGCGCTCGGCATTCAGATTCCACCGTCGTACTTAGCGCAGGGTCCTGGCGATCCTCAACGTGGTGCTGACGCCTATCGAACTTACTGCTCCTCCTGTCATGGACCGAATAGTGGCGGAGGGAGCAAGGCCAGCTCGATTGTAGACGGATCATTTCTTGCCCTGGTAAGTGACCAGTCGCTTAGAACGATAGTGATTGCAGGCCGGCCCGAGTTGGGAGCGCCGGACTGGCGCGGTAATGTCGAGGGCCGGCCCATGTCGGCCCAGGAAATTTCCGATGTCGTGGCGTGGCTTTCCAGCCAACGGCCAACGCTTCCGGGACGGCCGCACCCGATTGCTTCGACGAATCCCGCCAACGGAGGATCTCGATGAGTGCAGAAACCGGAATGTCCAGACGAGCGATGCTCGTAAAAATCGGCTTGCTTCTTAACGGTATCGTCGGAGTTGTTTTGGCCGTGCCGATCGTGCGCTATCTCGTTTCTCCCGTGACTCGCGAAAGGCAGATGGGATATGAGTCGTGGCTTTCTCTCGGCGGGCTGGAACAGTTTCCTGCCGGGCAGACTCGGCTCGCCACGTATCGAAATCCTGCCGTGAATGCCTGGGACGGCGAAACCGCTGATATCGCATGCTGGGTTCGAAACGTTGACGATCAGAATTTCCAGGTCTTTGCCATAAACTGCGCGCACCTGGGATGCCCAGTTCGCTGGTTCGCCCAGTCGAGCCTCTTCATGTGCCCCTGCCACGGAGGCGCTTACTACCAAGACGGTTCCCGCGCGTCCGGACCTCCCGAACGTGGTTTATTTCAGTACCACTACAAAATCGAAGATGGCAAACTTCTGATCAAAGCGGGCGAAATGCCGACTCCCGGTCAGCCTGTAGCAAATAAGGCGGGAGGGAAGCCGACGTGCGCCTGATCCAAAAAGTCGGTGACTGGTTCGATCTACGGCTGCAGCTTGGCAAGCCCATTCGCGAGACAGCCGAGCACCCCGTTCCGCGCGAGACCGCAAGCTGGTTCTATGTTTTCGGCAGCGCCGCGCTCACGTGTTTCATGCTCCAGATTGTGACTGGCATTCTGCTTGCCCTGATCTATGTGCCTTCGGCGGGAGAGGCGTGGAATAGTCTCCAGACCCTCAATCATGGCATCGCTTTGGGTTGGTTCATACGAGCCCTGCATGGGTGGGGTTCGAACTTCATGGTCGCGATTGTCCTGATTCACATGGTCCAAGTTTTCCTGTTTGGAGCGTACAAGTTCCCAAGAGAGCTCACATGGATCGTTGGCGTTCTTCTCTTGCTCGTGACTCTCGGGATGGCCTTCACGGGCCAGGTACTCCGATTCGACCAGGACGCCTACTGGGGACTAGGGATCGGTGCATCGATCGCTAGCCGCGTTCCGGTGATCGGCCCTTGGGCTGTAAACCTGATGCTTGGGGGTCCGATCATTGCTGGCGCGACGCTTTCACGATTCTTTGCACTGCACATTTTTATTGTCCCCGGATTGTTGATTGTTTTCGTCGGCGTTCACTTGCTCATGGTGCTGAAGTTAGGAATCAACGAGTGGCCCATGCCAGGACGTATCGTTCGGCGTGCCACGTATTTGCAGGAATATCGCGAGTTGACGCATAAACAGGGTGTACCGTTCGTGCCTAGCGCGGTGGGGAAGGACATACTGTTCTCCGGTTTCATTCTTCTTTCGATCGCTATCTGCGCGGTCTATTTTGGTCCCTTTGGTCCGGGCGGCCAGCCGGATCCGACGATTATCCAGACTGCTCCGCGGCCTGACTTTTTCTTTTTGTGGCTGTATGCGCTGCTCTCCTTCTTGCCCCCGTCAGCCGAGACACCCATCTTGCTGATTGGCCCCGCAGTCGGAATCGTCGTCCTCCTCGTACTTCCGTTGGTAGCGGGCGAAGGCGAGAAGAGTTGGAAGCGCAGGCCGATTGCTGTCCTCACGACTCTATTGATTGCAGTAACTCTCGGTACTCTGACGCATTTGGGTCAGCACACACCCTGGAGTCCCGTCATGGATGCTTGGAGCAGCCAACCGATTCCCTCAGAATACCTGCGGGGGCGCACTGCCTTGGAGCGTCGCGGTGCGCTGGTTTTTCAGGCGAAGCAATGTCACAACTGTCATTCGCTCGACGATAAAGGAGGTCAACGCGGCCCAGCGCTTGACAGTGTCGCTCTACGTCTCACTGCAGATCAGCTCATTCGCCAGGTGATCCAGGGCGGGGGCAATATGCCAGCCTATGGAAAGAATCTCAGTCCGGCGGAGACTACTGCGCTGGTGGCGTTCCTTAAGACGTTGCACCCGGCTAGTCAACCGCCAGCACGTGACGCTTCTCGTGCCATTGCACTCGGCGCAAGCGAGGTTACCCCACGGTAGACCTAGCCATGTTCGAGCCCCATACCCACATGCAGCCGCTGTCGCTGCTCCTCGCCGTCGCATTCGCGCTGGTGGTCACAGCGTTGTTTTACTTGCGCGGCTGGCTTCATCTTCGAAATGCTCTCCCAAATCTCATCCCCGCTTGGCGGCTGGTCGCGTTTATGTGTGGCCTCGTCTCAGTCTGGACTGCCGTGGCGTCCCCCCTAGCCACACTTGATCATCAGTCGCTCACCATCCACATGGTGAAGCATCTCCTGCTGATGACTGTTGCCGCTCCTCTAGTTCTGGCTGGGGCGCCAGTGGTCGTATTGCAGAACTGGATGTCGAGATGCTTTATTCAAAACAATTTGCTCCTCGGCAGCCTGCCGGCGGGGTCGTTCGGGCGGTGTCTGACGCACCCTGTATTGTGCTGGTTGGTGGGTACTTCTGCGGTGATCGGATGGCATCTCCCCGTTGCGTTTGAGCTGGCCATGGGGTCGCATTGGATACATGGAGTCGAGGACGGATGTTTTCTTCTGGCTGGCCTCTTGTTCTGGTGGCCCGTGCTGCAGCCCTCTTCGAGTGGAGCGGGGCCTCGGTGGTCCATGGCTTTATACCTCTTCCTCGCCACGCTACCTTGTGACCTTCTTTCTGCGTTCCTGGCGTTTTGTAACCGCCCTGTTTACCCTTGCTACCTGTCCACAACTCAACTGTTCAGTTTGTCTCCTCTCCAAGACCAGGAGTGTGCAGGAGCGCTGATGTGGGTCTGGGTAACGTTTGCGTATCTGATTCCCGCAGTCGCCATCACAATGCAGATACTCTCGCCTCCCAATGAGAGCTCGCACGAACCAGCGCAACTCGCGTGGCGCCTCCTCGCGGCACAGCCACTAAATGGTTCCGAGGCGGAAGTGATCTAGACGTGGCGAGCGAATCCATCCCGATTATTAGCATCCCGTCCGCAACGGCAGCTGACGCACGGCCAACGTTTGCAGTTCGCACCTATGTGATGGTGTCCGAATATTGGGCGCTTACTAAGCCAGAGGTCAATTCCCTGATCGCGGTGGCAACTTTCACCGGCTTCTATTTGGGTCATGCAACCGAGCCGCAAGGTTTTCCATTCTTGCTGTTGATTCACACTTTATTGAGCACTCTAATGGTTGCCAGCGGCACCGGTACGCTGAATCAATATATCGAGCGACGCTTCGATGCCCAGATGCGCCGGACGGCCCGGCGGCCTATGGCTGCCGGTAGGCTGAAGCCTGACCTAGTTCTGTGGTTCGGTGTGGCGCTATCGGCCTTCGGCAGTATTTATCTTGCGATAGCCGTAAATGCGCTTGCGAGTCTGCTCGCGATTGTCACGCTGCTGTCTTACTTATTCATCTACACTCCACTCAAACGAAAAACACCGCTGTGCACTCTGGTCGGGGCCTTTCCGGGCGCTATGCCGCCGCTGATCGGATGGGCAGCAGCATCGGGTAGATTGAGCCCGAAGGCATGGGCACTCTACGCTGCGCTCTTCCTGTGGCAGTTCCCACATTTCATGGCCATCGCATGGATGTATCGTGAGGACTACTCCCGGGCCGGATACTTGGTCCTTCCGAGTGGTAAATCAAAGGCAGGGTTCATGGGCTGGCTGACCGTGTTGCCGCTCCTTGGATTGAATCTCGTGAGTTTGATACCGGCGTTTACAGGTCACGCCGGTCCTGTCTACCCAGTTGGCGCTATGCTCCTCGGTTCGAGCTTTCTCTATTTCGGCGTACAACTGGTTCGTCGAAAATCGAATTTAGCGGCCCGCCGACTACTTCAGGCGTCGATTGTCTATCTTCCATTGGTTTTCATCTTACTTATGGTCGGAAGGAGCTAGCGCGGAAAATGGGGCGAAGCAGATTGGTAGCAGTTCTACATAAAGAATCTTGGAATCGCCCGGACGATCTAGGGCATTCGAACCTAACACGCCTGGTGACGATGCTAGCGGTTGGTGCACCGCGGAAGGGAGAGTGAAAACCGGTGACAGGGCAGCGTTCTAACCAACTGAACTACGTCCCCTCTTGCTTTTCATGCGGTTAGGGCCTAACCCGCATGTTTACTGTCTATTCTTGCTGTCAACCGTTTCGCCTGCTTCAACCTGTTCCACCGAATATAACCAGGTTTCGGTCTGAACTGGACAGTAAATGGACAGTATGAAAGACCGCCAAAAAACCGTCCGCAGGCTATCGCGACGCCGAGCATCTGTCCATGCTCTGTGCTGAATTGTAGCAGACCGAATTCAGATCAGTACAGGTTCTGTACCAATGCGGCGCTTGAGAGGCATGTTCTGGGACTACAGGCGGTAGCCTGGTGTAATCCGAAGCTCGGCGCGTTTACTTGAGTGGCCGCGAACCGGTGATGAGGATGTCCACGAGTCTCCTGGCGCTTTGCTGCCAGTCCGGACCGGACGCCACATGGGAGACGCCGATCAGTGCGCGGAGCAGATCGAATGGCTCCATATCTCTACGAATGTCGCCGCTCTTGATTGCGCGCTTCACCAGCGAATCAATTGCTCCCTTGATCTGAATGCGTGAACCTTCATACAGCTTCGAAGGCCCTCCGACGAGCGAATTCAAAGCGGGACCGATGATCTGTTTTGTCGCGATGTAGTCGACGAAGAGCAACATCCATGCTCGCAAGGCCTCGATGGGAGGAAGGCTCTCGGAGAACTTCTTCTCGGCGGCGGCCACCTTTTCCACTTCACTGCGATAGACCGCTTCGATCAGTGCATCGCGTGTAGGAAAGTGACGGTATAGAGTTCCGGCTCCAACGCCTGCCTCTTTCGCGATGTCGTCGAGGCTGGCGTTCGCGCCGGACCGGGTGAAGGCCTCCTTTGCAACCTCCAGAATGCGTTCGCGGTTGCGCTGCGCATCGGTTCGCGGCTTGCGTGAGGTAAGTTTCTGATTTTTCGTTGGCATACCAAAAAAAGTTGCAACCGGAGATAGTCTCCGGTTATCTTATCTAGTGATTCGGAGACACTCTCCGTTTTAGCCGGAACGCGGCGGCATGTCAATAGCAGTTCCCCGGGTTCCGTGGATTAGTGAGGAAATATGAATCCACTCGTGCGTTATAAACCGTCACAAACTTCCGACTCGGGTTGCACCGACCTCATGACGATGGCCGAGCGGGAGTTGTCAGCATTCTTCAACGCCGTCACCGAGGTGTTCGGGGCGGAACAGGCGGAGATCTCGGCAGAAGACTGGTTGCAGGAAGTGATTGATATCGATGGTCTGCCAGCTTCAACCCGCGAATGGCGATTGATCACCGCGAAGGCTTCGACTCGACTCGCAAGTCGAGTCAGCGCTTCGTCCCTACCGTCGTCGGTATTGACTGAACCACAAATTGCTTAGGAGGAAATGAATATGGGTGTTTTTGTTACCGGAGCTACAGGTTTTATCGGTTCGGCAGTCGTACGCGAACTCATCGACGCTGGTCATCAGGTGCTCGGTCTGGCGCGCTCAGACGCGGCAGCGAAATCCCTTGTCGCGGCGGGAGCCGATGTACATCGCGGTTCGCTCGAAGATCTCGAAAGCCTTCGCAGCGGAGCAGCGGTTGCCGACGGAGTGATCCACACTGCTTTTATCCACGATTTCTCAAACTATGGGCCTGCCGCCGAGGCGGATAGGCATGCCATCGAGACTCTCGGCAGCGCGCTCGCGGGCTCTGATCGCCCGTTGATCGTCACTTCCGGGACCTTGCTCGCTCAACGCCAAGGCCCGCTCGCAACAGAAGAAGATACACACAATCCCAACTTCCCCCGCAAATCCGAGGACTCGGCGCTTGCTCTGGCCTCACGCGGAGTCCGCGCATCCGTGCTGCGGCTTCCCCCATCCGTCCACGGCAATGGTGATCACGGCTTTGTGCCACGCCTGATCAGCATCGCGCGTGAGAAAGGAGTTTCCGCATTTATAGGTGACGGACTCAATCGCTGGCCCGCGGTGCATCGGCTCGATGCAGCTCATTTGTATCGGCTCGCACTTGAAAAAGGTGCTGCTGGGGCGAGCTATCACGGCGTGGCCGACGAGGGCGTACCGACTCGGGAGATTGCCGAAGCCATAGGCCGTGGCCTGAACGTACCAGTTGTTGGCAAATCTAGCGAGGAAGCAGCTGATCATTTTGGCTGGATCGCTCGCTTCTTTGGCATCGACGGCCCGGCTTCGAGCGCGCTGACGCAGGAACGGCTGGGATGGCGACCCACACAGGTTGGGCTCCTAGCCGATCTGAACGCGGAGCACTATTTCGAACACACTGCGGACGCCGTCCCTTTGCACGGCTAGCGCGTGGATAGTAAACAATGACTTAGAGGTATTAATACAAGGAGGCGGAAAATGATGAACACACTTACGGCGACTTCATTTGGAGCAACTTCGACCACAGATGATGTTTTGTTCGGCGTGAGTCTGAAGGGTAAACGGATCCTCGTAACGGGTGCTTCGGCGGGGCTCGGCGTGGAAACGGCGCGCTCCCTGGCCGCTCACGGCGCTCAGGTTGTAGGCGCGGCGCGGGATTTGAACAAGGCCAAGGCTGCGACCGAGCAGGTGCGAAAGGACGCCGCGGCCAATCGCGGTAGCTTCGAACTCGTTGAACTCGATCTTTCCAACCTGAAAAGCGTGCGTGCCTGCTCCGAGCGCTTGCTGGCGCAGGGGGAACCGTTCGATGTGGTCATCGCTAATGCCGGAGTGATGGCCACGCCGCTCGGCCATACAGCCGACGGATTTGAAACACAGTTCGGGACGAATCACCTGGGCCACTTTGTCTTGGTCAACCGGATTGCGTCGCTCATCCGTTCTGGCGGGCGGCTGATCAATCTTTCGTCTCTGGGTCACCGCTATTCAAATGTCAACCTCGAAGACCCGAACTTTGATCGGACGCCGTATGAGCCTTTCATTGCCTACGGAAGATCCAAAACTGCGAACATTCTCTTTGCGGTTGCCTTCGACAAACGCCATCGGGAGCGAGGCGTACGCGCCGCCGCTGTGCATCCGGGAGTCATTCACACTGAACTGGGTCGCCACGTGGACGCCAGCCAAATCGAAAAGATTATTGAACAGAGGAATCAGCAACTCGCGGCGGAGGGCAAGGATCTATTCCGCTGGAAGACCATCCCGCAGGGAGCCGCAACTTCGGTATGGGCCGGAGTCGTTGCTTCCGCCAAAGAGATCGGCGGCCGATATTGCGAGGACTGCCACGTCGCTCAACTTGTGCCCGACAACGTACCCATCGATGCCATAACTGAGGGAGTGCTTGGATATGCGCTCGATGTAGACAACGCCGAGGCCCTCTGGAAGAAAAGCGAAGAAATGGTTGGAGAGTCGTTTTAGCTCTCGTCTTGGTTCTCGTCGCTTCGGTTCTCTCAGTGCAAACAACGAACAGTTGGAGGAGGAATGAAAATGATTGAACAAAAAGACCTCGCCGGCAGTTTCACCGCGCCCGGCAATTCGATGACATTAAACCGAATGGGCTACGGCGCCATGCAACTGGCCGGTCCGGGCGTCTGGGGACCGCCGAAGGATGTTAATGCCGCCATCGCGGTTCTGCGTGAGGCAGTCGAGTCAGGCGTGAACCACATCGACACCAGCGACTACTACGGACCTCATGTGACCAATCAACTCATCAAGCAGGCGCTTCATCCTTATGCCGAAGATCTCGTGATCGTCACCAAAGTGGGCGCACGCCGAGGTTCCGACAAATCCTGGCTCCACGCTCTTTCCCGCCAGGACCTGGTGGATGCCGTCCATGACAACCTGAGAAATCTGGGCCTCGACCACCTCGATGTCGTCAACCTTCGCGTCGGCGGAATCATGGAACCTGGCGAGGAGTCGATCGAAGAACCGCTCACCGCGCTCATCGAACTGAAGCACAAAGGACTGATCCGTCACATCGGTCTAAGCAACATTTCTTCGAAGCAGTTTGCTGAAGCGCAAGCCATGACAGAGATTGTCTGCGTGCAGAATTTCTACAATGTGGCCCAGAGGAACGACGATGCTTTCATCGACGATCTGGCCGCGCAAGGTATAGCCTATGTTCCGTTTTTCCCGTTGGGAGGTTTCACTCCATTACAGTCGTCTGCCCTTGACGAAGCCGCAGCGTCGCTTAAGGCCACACCCATGCAGGTTGCGCTTGCGTGGCTTCTACAGCATTCGCCGAATATCCTGCTGATTCCTGGGACATCTTCCCTCCAGCATCTTCGCGAGAATCTTCAGTCTGCGATGCTTCAGATTCCTTCTGAAGTGATTGCCGATCTCGACGCAATCGGCACAAAGCCGGCCGTATCTCCACAATATTTGGGGGCTTGATAGAGGAGGGTGAATGGCGCAGGTATGGTTAGTTACCGGCGGCTCTCGTGGTCTGGGTCGTGCAATTGTTGAAGCGGGCCTCGCTGCGGGCAATAAGGTGTTGGCGACAGCTCGGGACCTTAAGTCGCTGGCTGATCTGTCGGAACGATATGGAGATCAGGTCAAGCTCTTCGCAATGGATGTGACCGACGAAGCAGCAGCAGCAAACGCGGTAATGACGGCGGTAGATGTATTTGGCTCGCTGGATGTGGTCATTAACAACGCGGGATATGGCAATCTTTCGTCCGTCGAAGACACGCCTCTATCGGAATTCCGGGCACAGATCGAAACGAACCTCTTTGGAACGATTATTGTGACGAAGGCAGCTCTTAGGTATTTTCGCGAA
>Ga0187867_10000270_pt1 | contig 47155 bp, 42 predicted proteins | sample June2016WEW_13_1_FD_132976 | JGI IMG/M metagenome (GOLD analysis project Ga0187867, IMG submission 132976) | Peatland microbial communities from SPRUCE experiment site at the Marcell Experimental Forest, Minnesota, USA - June2016WEW_13_10 | ecosystem: Environmental > Terrestrial > Soil >...
AGGATGATCGCCATCGCGCCGAAGAGCGCGAGACCCTGCTTGACGTTTCCGACCCACCTGCCAAAGGTCACCGCCAGCCCGAAGGGGAGGACCAGGCAGAGGAAGATCTCCAGGGAGTTGGTGAGCCCGGTCGGGTTCTCGAAGGGCGCGGCTGCGTTCGCGTTGAGGAAGCCGCCGCCGTTGGTCCCCAGATCCTTGATCGCCTCCATGGCCGCGATCGGGCCCTGGGCGATGGTCTGACCGACACCTTCGAGGGTGGTGACCGAGGTGTAGGGACTGAGGTCCTGGATGGAGCCGCTAGCGACCAGGATGAGGGTGGCGACCACGGCGATGGGGATGAGGACGTAGAGGGTGCAGCGGACGATGTCGACGTAGAAGTTGCCGATCGTTGTGGCGCTGTGCCGCGCCACACCCCGGATGACCGCGATGGCCAGGGCGATGCCCGTCGCCGCCGAGAGGAACTGGTGGAAGGTGAGGCCGAGCATCTGGGAGAGGTAGCTCATCGTCTGCTCGCCGGTGTAGGCCTGCCAGTTGGTGTTGGTGGTGAAGCTGACCGCCGTGTTGAAGGCGAGCGCGGGGGGCACCCCCGGGAAGTTCTCGGGGTTGAGGGGCAGGCTGCCCTGAATGCGGAGGATCACGTAGGTGAAGACGAGCCCGATCACCGACACGAGGAGCATGGCCACCAGGTAGCCCTTCCAGCTCTGCTCGTGCTCCTCGTCGATCCCGGTGATCTTGTAGATGCCGCGCTCCACCGGGCGCAGGGCAAAGTGCAGGAAGGTGCGCTCGCCCTGGAACACCTTGACCATGTAGCCGCCGACGAACCAGGCGCCCACGAAGACGGCACCGTAGGTGACGATGAAGGCGATGATGTCGAGCGCCACGGGTCAGAACCTCTCGGGGAAGAGCATGGCGGCGACCAGGTAGCCGGTCACCAGGACCGCAACCACGAAGGCGACGATGTAGCCGATGGTCTGGCTCATCAGATCTTCCCCAGCCCGTGGACGTAGAGGAAGCTCATCGCCACCAGGACGGCGAGGATGCCCAGCATCAGGAGGTCGAGCATCAGCGGGCCCACCGGTCGGATGCCACGCAGAGGTTCATGCGCAAAGTCTCTTCATCTGACGGTCAACGTTCGGTCAACGACCCGGCCGGAGCCGGCACGGCGAGCCGGTACAGACGCCAGCCGGGCCGCCGCCAGAGCCGTCCGAGCTCGTCGATCTCGACCTCGTCGAGAGCCACCCGAAAAACCCGCCCTCTCGGGGAGTCGGTGCCGATCAGGACATCCACGGCACCGTCCAGTCGCGGCAGCACCGCGCTGACGTTGCCCAGGCTGGCGCCGTCGGCGTCGAGGACGGCGGTCCCCTTGAGGTCGCGCACGTCCAGGAACCGCAGGCCCGCGAACTGCCACTCGGTGTCCACGGCACCGATCCTGAACGCCTTTTCGTCAACGTTCAGTCAACGACCGCGGTCGGGGCGGCTCAGTCTGCGGGCGGGGCGTCGGGCTCGGTCTGACTGCAGAAGCGATACCCGCGCCGGCCGGCGGTGACGATGACCTCGGGTTCAGCCGGGTCGAACTCCAGCTTGCGGCGCAGACGCTGGATGAAAGTGCGCAGGTAGTTGCGATCCCCGGCGTACATGGGTCCCCAGACCCTGATGAGGAGGGTCCGATGATCCATCACCACTCCCGGGTGCCGGGCCAGCTCGGCGAGGAGCACGTACTCGGTGGGGGAGAGGCGCACCTCGGCGCCGGAGCGGGTGACCACCCGCGCCCCGAGGTCGACCACCACCGAGCCGCAGCGGACGACGAGTGCCGCCTCAGCGGTGCCGCGCACCCGGCGGAGGACGGCGCGCACCCGGGCCAGCAGCTCGTCAGCTCCGAAGGGCTTGGTGAGGTAGTCGTCGGCGCCCAGGTCGAGGGCCCGCACCTTGTCCCTCTCGTCGCCCCGGGCACTGATCACGATCACGGCGGGCTGGCGACGTCCCTCCAGGGTGTCGAGCAGCCGCCAGCCGTCGATGAAGGGGAGGCCGATGTCCAGGAGGACCACGTCATAGCCGCCCTTGCCGAGCTTCTCGGCCCCGATCAGGCCATCCGGAGCGTCCTCGACCCTGTGCCCGGCGCGCTCCAGCGCCGAGCGGAGGATGCGGCGCAGGGAGGCGTCGTCCTCGATGACGAGCAGCCGTCCGGACGGGCCTGCGGCGGGGGACGGCTCAGCCATGCGTGCGGATTCTCCCGCACCGGCCGGGCCAGCGGTGGGAAGCGTCCGCGACGTGATCCCGGTCAGGTGGGTCAGATCGACCACCGGGGATGGGGCACCGGCGTCAGGGCACTGGGGCGGAAGGAGACGCGGGAGGTCTACCCAGCCTCGCGAGCGTGAGGGAGTCGCGCATCACTCTCTCCAGGTCGTCGGGCCAGTACGACAGGTGTATGAGGCGAATCGGACGGCCATCCGCGGCAACCAGACGCAACCGCGGATCAGGTCCCCACGATGACGAGACGCAAGCGGCGACCTCATCGAATCGGACTGACCGCCTCCCGAGCGGTCTCTCGAACGTGATACCACGAGAGTCGATCGCTATCGAGCGATGAACGGAGGCCAGGTAAGGCAAGGCAGCCATGAGGCAAAGCGACGCCGTGGCTGCGACTGCGATGGGAATCCAGGTGTCCGAGTTTGCAAATGCCCTGACGGCGACCGACAGCGCCATGAGTCCAGCGTATATCGAGACTGGGCCTCTGAGGTTGCGACGAATCTGCGTCCAGTATCGCCGCGGGGAAGGCCGAATCATCTTGTCTGCCGCTTAGGGCGTAGACACGCTGTGGCACGGAAGGTCACGACGTCCTCACGGTATTCAGGTCCGTTCATCCATTGCGGTCGTTGCGTCGGTACCAGTCGTGCGCAAGGACGACACCGACCGTGGCCCCGAGGATGAGCGCGAACCCGATAACGACCACATCGAACACTACTGGGTGCCCGGTGCCAGCCCCTCCAATTGCCCCGGTGCCCACCCCAGCGAGGAGGAAAGCGACGAGCATTCCGAGCACAAGGAGCGCCTTCGTGAGCGGTCGGTGCCCGGCGACCTCGCTCCGGCGAAGCCATCCTTGCCCAAGTGCGAGGACTGCGCACCCAAATAGCGCCGCAACCGCTTGTGTCAACTCGCGCAGCCTACGTCACCTCAGGCCACGAGGGTCAGCTCTTGGAGAGAGCCTCCCCGACGGCCGCGATGTCGAGCAGCTGCGAGTAGACGACCAGCTCGTCACCGGCCTCGACCACCGTCTCGGGCGCCGGCACCACCGGCTTGCCGGCGCGCACGATGCAGACGATGATCCCGCCCTTGGGGATGGTGATGTCGGCGATGCGCTTGCCGACGTATCCCGAGAGCGCGGGCAGGGCGAGGTCGACCAGGCAGGTGCCGGAGGCCTTGACGGCGACACCGCGGACCATCTCCGACCCCAGCTCGGCCTCGATCAGCCCCATCAGCAGCTCGGTGGCGGAGACGGGCGCGTCGACGCCCAGCGCCTTGAAGACGGCGACGTTGTGCGGGTTGCTGACCCGGGCGATGGTGCGCGGGACGTGGAACTTCACCTTGGCCAGCTGGCAGACGATGAGGTTGTCCTCGTCGTCGCCAGTTGCGCCGATCACGACGCTCGCCCGCTCGATGCCGGTGGTGGCGAGGAAGGCCATCTCGTCACCGTCGCCGACCATGATGCTGACGGTGCCGAGCTGATGCTCGATCCACTCCGCGCGGGCGGCATCCTTCTCGACGAGGGTGATCTCGTAATCGCGCTCGATGAGGTGCTTGGCCAGGTGGAATCCGACCTTGCCACCACCGACGATGATGACGTAGGGGGCTTCAGCGGGCTCGCTCACGATGCCCGCGCCGCCGTGCCGTCGACACCGGAGGCGTCACGCCCGCGGTTGACCCCGTCGAGGAAGTACTCGCGGATGAGGTCGGCCCCCAGGGTGGTGGGGCAGAAGGTCTCCAGGCCCATCTCCCGGTAGACGGACTCGCGGATCGGGTCGTAGAGGCGGGTGATCACCCGCTTGACCTTGAAGATCCTCTGGGCGATCTGGGCCGCCATCAGGTTGCGGTTGTCCCCGCTGGTGACCGAGACGAAGCAGTCGGCGCCCTCGATGCCGGCGCGGCGGAGCACCGCCTCGTCGACGCAGTTGCCGACCACCATCGCACCGCCGAATTCGCGGCCCAGGCGGTCAAAGGCCGATACGAGCTGATCGACCACAGCGACGGTGTGCCCTTCGGCGTCGAGCTGGCGGGCGAGCCGGGCCCCGACCCGGCCGCAGCCCACGATGATCACCTTCATTCGGATCGATTGTACCGTTCGCCCGGCGCCACCGGCCGCCCCGGCCAGGCTAGGATTCCACCCGATGCCGGGATTCACTCCGCACCACATCCTCGTGCCGGTGAACGGCGCGGCCACCGACGAGGAGGCCGTCCGCTTCGCCTGCCGCCTGGCGCTCCGCCCCCGCGCCACCGTTCTGGCGCTCGCGGTGGTCGAGGTCCCCCGAGGTCTCGCCCTGAGCACGGTGGAGGACGCCGAGGTCGCCACCGCGGAGAAGGTCCTCGATCGAGCTGCGGAGATCGGCAGGGACTACGAGGTGGAGGTCAAGGGGGAGCTCCTGCAAGCCCGCGAGGCGGCTCCCGCCATCGTGGACGAGATCGCCGCCCGCGAGATCGATCTGGCTGTGGTCGGCCTGACCTACCGGGAGCGCTTTGGGGAGTTCTACATGGGCAAGACCGTGCCCCACATCCTCCAGCACGCACCCTGCCGGGTCTTTCTCCTCCGCCTGGCCGCACCGCGCTGACCCCGTCCCCCGCCCCGTGCGCTCACAGATAGACAGACGTCGCGAGAGGCTGCCGGTCGCCCCGGCCGCCGCATCCGGACCCTCGCCCGCCGAGAGCGCGCCTCCGCCGCAGACGGGGGCTGTGCGCGCATGGCACCGCCTACACTGCCCAGGCGATGGCTGAAGCCCCGCCCCCCGAGCCGCCGAAACCACCGCCGACGCTCCCGGACGCCGAGATCGCCGCCCTGCACGAGGCCGGCCGCGCCTGGTCACGAGCACCCGGCCGTCCCGGGGGCGGTGCCGAGGTCGCGCCCGACCTCGATGTGACCGAGACGCGGGGACGGCCTGGCGGGCACTACGTGCGCGTGGTCCGCTCCCAGACCCAGGGTTTCGAGAACGTGGCCCCCGGCTGGCTGGAGGCCACCCCGCGGGCGACCCAGCCGACCACCGACCTCGGACGCTTTCGGCGGCGGCTGCGCACCCTGATCCTGGGACAGCCGCTCGCCAGCAGCCGGGTGCTCCACGAGCGGCTCAACAAGGTGCGCGCTCTCCCCGTCCTCTCCTCGGACGCCCTCTCGTCCGTGGCCTACGCCACCGAGCAGATCGTGCTGGTGCTGGCGATCGCCGGTGCCACGGCGGTGAGCACCGACCTGCTCCCGATCATGGCGGTGATCGCCGCCCTCATCGTCATCGTCTGTCTCAGCTACCGGCAGACGATCAAGGCGTACCCCCAGGGCGGTGGCTCCTACATCGTCGCCAAGGACAACCTCGGGCCGGTCGCCGGGCTGGTGGCCGGCTCGGCGCTGATGACCGACTACATCCTCACCGTGGCCGTCTCGGTGGCGAGCGGATACGACCAGATCCAGAGCGTCTTCCCGGCCGCCGCTCACTACCGCGTCTTCGCCTGCATCGCGGTGGTCGTGCTCATCGCGGTGGCCAACCTGCGCGGCCTGCGCCAGGCCGGCAACATCTTCGCCGCCCCCACCTACCTCTTCATCTTCGCGATCATTCTCACCGTCGTGGTCAACCTCTTCCGCTTGATCACCGGCAGCATCCACCCCACCGGCACCTCGATCCACATCCCGATCACGGAGAGCTTCACCGACCTGGGCGGCATGCTGCTCGTGCTCCTCTTTCTCAAGGGGTTCTCATCGGGATGCTCGGCACTCACCGGCATCGAGGCGATCTCCGACGGCATACTCGCCTTCAAGGTCCCCGAGTGGCGCAATGCGCGGACGACCCTCACGATCATGGGGACGCTCTGCGTCATCATGTTCTGCGGCATCACCATCGGCACCGAGGTCCTCGGGATCAGCATCCGCAACTCGGCGGACCCCTGCTACCAGTCGGTGATCCTGCAGCAGGCGGCGCACGCCTTCACGTCGCCGCTGCAGTGTGTCCACGGGCATGCGGTGTTCCCCAATGCCACGGGACTGGGGGAGGTCCTCTTCGTCTTCGTCGGCGTGGCGACCACGGCCGTGCTGCTGCTGGCCGCCAACACGTCGTTCTCCGACTTCCCGCGCCTCTTCTTCTTCCTGGCCCGCGACGAGTACGCGCCCCACCAGTTCCGCCGCCTCGGCGACCGGCTGGCGTACAGCAACGGGATCATCATGCTGGCCGTCTTCTCCTGCCTGCTCCTCTTCATCTTCCAGGGCGACGTGACCCGGCTCATCCCGCTGTATGCGATCGGGGTCTTCCTGGCGTTCACCCTCTCCCAGTCCGGGATGGTGGTGCGCTGGTTGAAGCGCCGGGAGAAGGGCTGGCACCACGGCCTGCCGCTCAACGCCGTCGGCGCGTGCATGACCTTCATCGTCTTCCTGGTCACCGCCGCATCGAAGCTTCCCGAGAGCCTGATCATCGTGATCATCGTCCCCAGCGCGGTGAGCCTCTTCCTTGCCATCCACCGCCATTACGTCGAAGCCAGCGGCCAGCAGACGACGGAGGTCCCGACCGAACCCGGGAAGATCCACCCGGTTTGCATCGTGCCCGTCGACCAGCTCAACAACGTGGCCTTCCAGTCCATGGCGATGGCGCGCTCGCTCTCCGACCAGGTCATCGCCGTGCACGTCTGTTTCAACCCGGACCACATGGCCCTGCTGAGGGCGCGGTGGGATGCGTGGGGCAACCACGTGCCGCTCGTCATCGTCGAGTCCCCGTACCGCTCGGTGCTCCGGCCGCTCCTCCACTACATCGACGCCATCGACAAGCAGATCACCGACGGGACCCTGGTGGTGGTGCTCCCCGAGCTGGTGGCGACCCGCTGGTGGCATCAGCTGCTCCACAACCAGTTCCCTCTCCGGGTCAAGGCGGCGCTGCTCTTCCGGCCCGGCACGGTGGTGGTCAGCGTCCCCTACCACCTGCAGCGTCGCCGCCACCACAAGGAGACCGACCTGGAGGCGCTCTGACCTGGATCGGTCTGAGCCTCAGCCGGGCGCGGCCCGGTATCGCTCGGCAAGCTCCGGCCGGTTGCCCTGGCGAAGCATCTCCCGCTGAGCCTCGTGATAGCGGTCGATGACGGTCGGGTCCTCCAACCCGGGGACGCACACGACCTCGCCGGCATCGAGTGCCCGGAGCGAGGCGGTCACCACCTCCTCAGGGCTCATCGCGGCCGGCGGGTTCGGCACCCCAGCGACGTCGTGGAACTCCGTCACCACGGCTCCCGGGCAGCAGACCTGGACCCGGATGCCGCGGTCGTGGACCTCCTGCGCGACGAGCTGCGTGAAGGTCACGATGAACGCCTTGCAGCCGGCATACGCGGCCCGGTTAAACCGGCCCAGCACCGCCGACTCGCTGAACGCGAGAAGGGAAGCGACGTTGATGATCGCCCCGCGACGGTTGGGCACCATCGACCGGACCGCGGCGCCGGTGAGATGGGTCACGGCCCGGACGTGGACGTCGATCAGCGCATCGGCGACCTCGCCCGAGAGCTCGGCGAAGGGCATGTAGCCGGCGAACCCGGCGCAGTTGACGACCAGGTCCACACCGCTGTCGATCCGCTCCGCCACCAGGGCGAGCCCCGCCTCGTCGGTCAGGTCGGCGACCAGGGGCCGGACGGTGACGCCACCCGGGGTCTGGAGCCGGGCCGCCAGAGCCTCGAGGCGCGAGGCGCGGCGCGCCACCGGGATCAGGTCCCAGCCACCTTCGGCCAGTTGGCGCGCATAGGCGTGGCCAAGGCCGGAGGAGGCTCCGGTTACCAGGGCCACGGGCCGCGGCGTCGCTTTGGTCATGGTCATGCCTCCTCGGGGCGAGCCCCGTATTCCAGCCTTCCCAGCTCGATGAGCCGATCCAGGTCCTCCAGCTCCACCGGGCCCAGCACCCGGCGCGCCACCATCCGGACCGCCTCCAGGGTGAGCGCGTCCTGGTGCCCGAGCATCCGCGCGACGTCACCGCCGTCCACGGTCCGCCCCGCGATCATCTTGAGCAGGACCAGGTGGGGCAGGGTCGCAAACGGCGGGCCGCCCTCCCGGTTGGCCATCGCCGTGCCCACCATCTCCCGTCCCCAGATCCCGGGGACGGTGAGCACGTCCACCGGGGCACCACCCGCGGCTTGCCACGCGAACCCGCTCATCGGCGGCCGGAGCAGGAGCGGCCGCACCCGGTGCCACCCTGCCGCCTCCAGGGCCGCGCCGGCCGCCGCCTCGTCGCGGTCGCAGATGGCAAAGTCGACGTCACCAGTCTCCCGGGGCGGCATGAACCGGTTTGCACCCACGGCCCCGACCACCGCCCGCGGGACCGACCCGAAGCTCGTGTCCAGATCGTCGAGATCACCCAAAAGGATCGTCCTCCGCGAGCAGCGCCCAGAGGTCACTCCCCGACCCGGCGGCGCGCCGCCGCCAGGCGATCGCGGTGATCACGTGCAGCGGGGTGGGTTCCAGGGGACGCGGCCGGGAGAGCCACCGCCTGGGCCGGCCCGGGTGGAGGGCGACGCCCCGCCGCGACAGGCACCGGCTGACCGTCGACGGGTGCCAGCGACTGCCCCCGGCCGGCGAATCCACTCCAGCGCGCTCCAGTGCCTCGGCGATCTCGCGGGCACCGAGGCCGTAGGCGCGGTGCAGCTCCACCAACCGCTCGGTGAGGTCAGGGGTGACGGAGGGAGGACGGCCACGGGGCATTTGCGCAACATTATACGCATTTGCGCAACAATACCGCCAGTCCCTGACCTGGAAGGGGCGCCCCTTTCCCCCGAGAACCGGTTACGGACTTTCCTGTCCCAAACCACCGGGAGAGCGGCAGGCGGGTGGAGAGCCGGGCCTCTCGGACCCGACCATCCGGTTCGGGATCGAACGAACGGTGGACCCGCGCCCACCATCCGCCGGGAGGTGGGCCGTCTGCATGCGGGCAGACCCCGCGGGGCTGCGGGCGGCCACCGCCGCGCCAGTCAGCTGAGGTACGGGGCCAGGCCCTCGGCCTGCTCGGCGGCCTCCATCACCAGCTCGCTCACCGTCGGGTGGGCGTGGATGATGTCGCCCAGCTCGTCGACGGTGAGACCGTCGCTGATGGCGACCCCCACCTCGTGGATGACCTCGACGGCGTGGACGCCCATCACGGTCGCGCCCAGGATCTCCCCGGTGGCGGCGTCGGAGACGAGCTGGACGAGACCGTCGGGCTCGTTCTCGCCGACCGCCTTGCCGTTGCCGAGGAAGCGGGCCTGGCCCACCTTCACCTGGTGCCCGGCGGCTGCCGCCGCCTCCTGCCCGAGGCCGACCATGGCGATCTCGGGATGGGTGTAGATGCAGGAGGGGACCACGGTGCGGTCCATCGGGCGCACCGCGACGCCGAGAGCGTTCTCCACCGCGCGGGCGCCCTCGGCGCTGCCCAGGTGGGCGAGCTGGAGGCCTCCGATGCAGTCGCCCGCAGCCCAGATCCTGGGGTTGACGGTGCGCAGCATCTCGTCCACCACGATGTGCCCGCGCGGGGTCAGCTCCACCCCCGCCCCCTGCAGGCCGATGCCCGCGGTCTGCGCGGCGCGCCCGACCGATACCAGCACCAGGTCGGCCTCGACGGCCGTGCCGTCGTCGAGAGCAGCGGTCACGGAGTCGTCCCGGTAGTCGACCTTCTCGACGCTCCGGCCGGTGTGGAAGGTGATCCCCTCCTTCTCGACCAGGCGGCGAAACTCGCGGACCACCCGCGGCTCCACCCCGGCGAGGATCTGCGGGAGCACCTCGACCACGGTGACGGCGACCCCCAGCGGGGCAAACAGCGAGGCGAACTCGCAGCCGATCACCCCGCCCCCGATCACCAGCAGGCGGCGGGGGAGGGTGGTGAGGCGAAGCACGCCGTTGGAGGTCACCACCCGGGGGTGGCTCATGTCGATGCCGGGGAGCCCGCTCGGCTCGGTGCCCACGCAGACGATGAGCTGGTCGTACTCGAGGCGCTCCTCCCCGACCCGGACGATGCCGTCCTCGAGGACCCCCTCGCCACGCACCACCCGCACCTTGCGGCGCTTGCAGGCGGCCTCGACGCCGCCGCGCATGGCGATGACGACCTCCTCCTTGCGCTCCATCATCCGGGGGAAGTCGACCTCGACCTCACCGACCCGGAGGCCCAGCTCACCGGCGCGGCGGATGCGCCGGAGCAGGTCGGCGGTGGCGAGCAGGGATTTGGTCGGAATGCATCCCCAGTTGAGGCAGGTGCCGCCCAGCTCGGCCCGTTCGACGAGCACCACGTCCGCTCCCCGCTGAGCTCCGCGCAGGGCGGCCACGTCCCCCGCGGGCCCGCCGCCGAGGACGACGACCCGAGGGCTCACCGAGTGGCCCTGGAGTTCGTGCGCCGGGCGCGCGACGGCGCGGCGGCCGAGGGTCCTGGAGCCGGCTCGGAGAGGGGCAGCTCACCGTCCCCGGCGAGAGCGGCGGGAGGAGCTGAGGCTCCGTTCCCGGCGACGCTGGCCGCGACCGGCTCCGGCTGGCTGAGCTGGGACCGCGGGCCGGCCACCGACGCCTGGGCCGCGGGCGAGGTCAGCAGCGCCTCGCGGAGCACCCGGTCCTGCTCGATGATGTGGGAGCCGTGGTATCCCTCGGACGGGCTGGCGCGGCGGGGACGGCCGATGTACTCCCAGCTCACCTCGTACGGGCGGTGCCGGCCGATGCGGCGCTGGACGTGGGCCCAGGCGCCCATGTTCTCCGGCTCCTCCTGGACCCAGTAGGCCTTCTCCAGGTTGGGGTAGCTGCGGATCATCTCCAGGATCTGGTCGAGGGGCAGCGGATCGAGCAGGTCCACCCGGCCGATCGCGAGGTCGCCGGCCTGCTGGCGCAGCTCATGCGCGTCCAGCTCCCAGAAGATCTTGCCGGTGCAGAGCAGGAGGACCCGGACGCCCTCCCGGTGATCGGCCATCCGCGGGTCCTCGATGACCGGCAGGAAGCCGCCCTCGGTGAGGTCCGCGGCGGCGCAGCTCGTCTCCGGGGCCCGGAGCAGTGACTTGGGACTGATCACGACGAGCGGCCGCGGGAGCGGGGCCAGGGCCTGGTCGCGGAGAAGGTGGAAATACTGGGCAGAATTGGAGCAGTTGGCCACCCGGATGTTTCCGTTCGACGCCAGCTGGAGATACCGCTCCATCCGCGCGCTGGAGTGCTCGGGCCCCTGCCCCTCGTAGCCGTGGGGGAGGAGCAGGACCAGCCGGGAGCGCTGGCCCCATTTGGCCTGGGCGGCGACGATGTACTGGTCGACGACCATCTGCGCGTTGTTGGCGAAGTCGCCGAACTGCGCCTCCCAGATCACCAGGCAACCCGGCTCTGCAGCGCTGTACCCGTACTCGAAGGCGAGGGCGCCCACCTCGCTGAGCGGGCTGTTGTGCACCTCGAAGGTGGCGCGTGCCCCCTCCAGGTGCTGGATCGGGGCCCAGGCGCTGCCCGTCTGCTCGTCGTGGAGGACCATCTGGCGGTGGCTGAAGGTGCCCCGCTCGGTGTCCTGGCCGGTGAGCCGGATGGGCACCCCCTGCTGGAGCAGCGAGCCCAGGGCGAGGGCTTCGGCGTGGCCCCAGTCGATCCCGCCCTGCTCCAGCGAGGCGCGGCGGCGCTCCAGCTGGCGGGCGAGCTTGGGGTTGACCGTGAAGCCGTCGGGGACCCGGAAGAGCCCCTCGTTGATAGCCTCGAGCTGGGCCGCCTCCACCCGGGTGGGCGGGCCGGGCACCTCCACGAAGTCGGGCTCGTCGCGACCGTTGGAGGTGTCCTCGTCGATCAGGGTGGTCAGGTTCGCCTTGATCCGCCGGTGGGCGTCGGCGATCCGGGCCATCACCTGCTCGGACTGCTGCTGGGCCTCCTCCTCGGTGATCAGCCCCTCCTTGATCAAGCGCTGGACAAACAGCTCGCGGACCGTCGGATGCTCCCGGATGCGCTGGTACATGAGGGGCTGGGTGTAGGCGGGCTCATCGGTCTCGTTGTGCCCGAAGCGGCGGTACCCGACCAGGTGGATGAGGACGTCGCGATGGTGGGTTCGCCGGTAGTCGTGGGCAAAGCGGGCCGCGGTGACGCACCCCTCCGGGTCGTCGGCGTTGACGTGGACGATGGGAATGTCGAAACCCTTGGCCAGGTCGCTGGCGTAGCGGGTGGAGCGGAGGTCGGAGGGATCGGTGGTGAAGCCGAGCTGGTTGTCGACGATCACGTGGACGGTGCCGCCCGTCGTGTAGCCGGCCAGGGACTGGAGGTTGAGCACCTCCTGGACCGCGCCCTGCCCGCTGAAGGCGGCGTCGCCGTGGATGAGGATCGGCATCGCCGCCTCGGGGTCCAGCTCCAGAGCCGCCCCGTCGCGGTGCGACTGGAGGGCACGCGCCCAGCCCTCGACCACCCCGTCGACCGCCTCCAGGTGGGAGGGGTTGGAGACCAGCCGGACGTCGATCCGGCGGTCCCGGTCGGTGATGTAGGTCCCGGTGGCTCCGAGGTGGTACTTGACGTCGCCGGTCGGGTCGTCCACCCGCAGCTCGCCCTTCTCGAAGGCCTGGAGGAGCTGCTCGTAGGGGCGGTTGACCACGTGGGCGATCACCGCGAGGCGGCCGCGGTGGGGCATCCCCATCACCACCTGGGAGATGCCGTCGTCGGCGACCAGGCCGAGCAGCTTCTCGAGCATCGGCACCAGCATGTCGACGCCCTCGCCGCTGAAGGTCTTCTGGCCGATGAAGGCGCGCCGGAAGTAGCGCTCCATGGCGTCGACCTTGGTCAGCCGCCAGAGCAGGCGCAGCTCCTCCTGGGTGGAGAGCGGCTGGCGGTAGGCGCCGGATTCGATCCGCTCGCGGAGCCAGTGGCGCTGCTCGTGGCTGGAGATGTGCTCGATCTCGAAGGCGACGGTGCCGCAGTAGGTACGCCGCAGGTTGGGCAGGACCTCGACCAGGGTCGCCCCGGGTACGTGGACGTCGAGCACGTCGGCGGGGATCCGGGCCATCAGCTCGGGGGTCAGGTCGTAGGTCTCCGGTCTCATCGCCGGGTCGCCGGGCGGCGGGGTGCCCAGGGGGTCGAGGTGGGCCCCCAGGTGGCCGTGGGTGCGGTGGGACTGGACCAGGGTGGTGGCCCCCTGGACGGCGACCAGCAGCACCCGCTCGTGCTCGGGCAGGACGCCGGCGGGGAGGGTGCGGGCCGGGAGCGTTGCAGGGACCTCGTCGGCGACCGGGGCCGCCACGCCGAGGCTCTCGAAGACGTCCGCGTAGAAGCGGTCGGCGCCACCCAGGAGGGCCTCGATGCGGCCGAGGAACTCGCCGGACTCGGCGCCCTGGATGACCCGGTGGTCGTAGGTGGAGGTGATCGTCATCACCTTGCCCACTCCCAGCTCGCGCAGGCGCGCCTCGCTCTCGCCGCGATACTCGGCGGGGTGGCCGATGGCGCCGGTCGCGAGGATGCAGCCCTGGCCGGGCATGAGCCGGGGGACGGATGCGACCGTCCCGAGACCACCCGGGTTGGTCAGGGTCAGGCTCGCGCCCTGGAGCTGGTCGGGAGGGAGGGCGCCGGTGCGGGCGCCCTCGACCAGCCGCTCGTACTCGGCGCGGAATCCGGCGAAGTCGCGGAGCGCGGCGTCGCGAAGCACCGGGACGACCAGGAAGCGGCTGCCGTCCTTGCGACGGGTGTCGACGGCGAGCCCGAGGTGGACCCCGGTCTCGACCCGGAGCGGACGGCCCTCGGGGTCGCGGGCGAAGTGGACCAGCATGTCGGGCATGGCGGCGGCCGCCCGGGCGATGGCGTAGCCGATGAGGTGGGTGAAGGAGACCTTGACCCCGTTCCCCTCGCGGCCGAGAGCCGCCTGGAGCTGCTTGCGGCGGGTGTCCAGGAGGGCGACCGGGATGGTCCGGATCGAGGTGGCGGTGGGGATCTCGCGGCTCCGCTCCATCGCCTCGACCAGGGCCGCGTGGGGGCCGCGGATGGGGGTCACCGCCTCGCCGTCGGCAGGGGCTGAGACGGGTGCGGTGGACCGGGCGGGCGCAGCGGGCGGCGAGGCGGCGGTGCCGGCGGCCGGGCCCGGGGCGGATGTGACGCCGCTCAGATCACCGCCGCGGATCATCCCGCCCGGCCCGCTGCCAGGGATGGTGGCGGCGGCAATGCCGGCGAGCGCCGCCCGGCGGCGAGCGATCGGGGAGAGCGGCGGCGCGGCGGCGGGGGCCACCACGGGAGTGGCCGGAAGCGGCGCACCCGGAATCTCGTCGACGGGGGCGGCCGGGTTACGGCGTTTGAGGATGACGGGCGGCGCCGCGCCGGTCGCGACCGACGGCGCCGCGATCGAGGCCGGACGCATGCCCCAGGGGGGAGTGAGTGGCTGCGGGGGTGCCGGGGCGGAGGCGGCGGATGGGGTGGCCGCGGGGGGCGCAGCCGCAGGATGGTCGACGGCAGCGGGGGGCGGCAGGGTTGGCGATGCCGCGTGCGCCGCGGACCGCCCGGCGGCGGTGGCCGGACCGGGGGCGATGAGGCCGAGCGTGCCCCCCACCGGGACGGTGTCGCCCTCCGCGGCGGTGGTCTCGACGAGGGTCCCCGACGCCGGGGCCGGAACCTCGATGTCGACCTTGTCGGTGGTGACCTCGACGAGGGTCTCGCCCTCACTCACCGGATCGCCGGCGTGCTTGAGCCAGTTGACGACGGTCCCCTCGGTCACCGACTCCCCCATCGCGGGCAGGGTCAGCCGGACTGTTTCGGGCACTGGTGAGATCAGCCTGTGAGGTGAACGGGAATTCGGAGAGGTCGCGGCGCACCGAGTGTCCGCTGAGGTCCTATCCTCTCATCCCCACGGCGGACCGCGACCCGCGCCGTCACATCTCGTGATCGGATGGTGGCGGGGTTTCGCGCCAAAGGCGGCGAGGTACCCACGAGTCGGACCCCAAGAGCGGAGACGGCCCAGACTTCACGACATGGCAACCACCTTCCGGGATTACTACGCGACCCTCGGCGTCCCGCGCACGGCGACGGAGAAGGAGATCAAGGCTGCCTTCCGGAAACTGGCCCGCAAGCACCATCCCGACGTCAACCAGGGGAGCAAGGAGTCGGAGGCCCGGTTCAAGGAGCTCACCGAGGCCTACGAGGTGCTGGGTGACCCCGAGAAGCGCAAGACCTACGACGATCTGGGCTCCCAACCTCAGGGGTACGAGGCCTTCTCGGGGAGAGGCCGTCCGGGAGCCCCGGGGGCCGCCGGCGGCCCCCAGGTCGAGTACCGCACTGTCTCGCCGGACGACCTCGAGTCGCTCTTCGGCACCGCCGCCAATCCCTTCTCTGACTTCTTCCACGACGTCTTTGGTCGCGGCGCGGCGGCCGCCCGGGGAGCGACCGGGGCCGGCACCGGTCGAGTGCGCCACCCCGCCACCCCGGCGCCGCGCCGCGGCGGGGACGTGGAGGGCGAGGCCGAGATCAGCCTCGAGGAGGCGTTCCGGGGCACGACCCGGACCCTGGAGCTGACCGGCCCCTCGGGCAATCGCCGGGTGGAGGTCCGCATCCCGGCCGGGATCAGAGACGGCGCCAAGGTGCGCGCCTCCGGCCAGGGCAGCCCGGGCGCGGACGGCGGAGCCGCCGGCGACCTGCTGGTCCGAGTGCGGCTGCGCGCCCACCACACCTTCACCCGGGATGGGGACAACCTGCGGGTTCGCGTCCCCGTGCCCCTCGGGGTGGCCCTCCTGGGCGGCAGCGTCGAGGTACCCACGCTGGGAGGCAAGCGGGTGGCCCTCACCGTCCCCGCCGGGACCCAGAACGGTGCCCAGCTCCGCCTCCGCGGCCTGGGGATGCCGCGGCTCCGCGGCGAGACGAGCGGCGATCTGATCGCGGAGGTGGACGTCCGCCTGCCCGCGCACCTGACCGAGGAGCAGCGCAAGGCGGCGGAGAGCTTCCCTCAGACCTGAGGGACCGGCCCGGTGGTTCCCACTCTAGGTTGACGCACTACCACCAGTTTGTGTAACATCCCCGACGTCGGCTGCCCTCGGCGGCCGGCGGCCGGAGGGGCGGCCGATTGCCGCACGTTGCACTCGGGAGGCCGCTCCGATGGATTCGCTGACCGCGCTCGTCAACAGCTGGGTCTCGCTCGCCCAGGGCATCGTGGCCAGCATCGGCACGCTGGCCCTCCTCACGGCATTCGTCTACCGCATCGTCGCCGTCGACCAGCGGAACGCATCCGAAGCCAAGCGGTGGATCGGCCGGATCGTCGTGGGGACGGTCGGGGCGGAGCTCGCCGGAACGCTGACGCACGCGCTGCTCGCCACCATCCCCAGCGGCATGCACTGAGGCGATGCCGTGGCCACCGTGCTGATCGGGGCGCAGTCGACGAACCTCGGGGGCATCGTCGGCCAGCTGCTGAGCGATTTCTCCGCGAGCGGGCGCAACGACGTCCTCTCACTCCTCAACCGCTACCTCTTCACCACGGTGGACGTGTCACGTCCGGGATCCGAGCCGCTGACCGCCAACGCCGCGCTCGCCGGCCTGAACCACGACGTGAGCCTGGCTGGAGACGCACTGCTCGCCCTCGTCATCGTCGTCATCGGGCTGCGCGCAGTGGTCGAGCGCAGCCTCCATTCCGAACGCGACATCCGGGCCCTGCTGCCGAAGGTGCTGGTCGCCGTGATCCTGATGCACACCTCGCTCAGCCTGATCCAGATGGCGATCGACCTCAACAACGCCCTGACCACCTTCGCCGCCGGTGCTGGTGGCGACCCGATGCCGTGGACCGATCCGCTCTCGACATCGGCTCTGACCAGCTCGAGCCTGGCCCAGGACCTGTTCGAGATCGTGGTGGTGCTGGCTCTGGTGGTGACCGTGGCGTTGCTCGCCATCTCGTACGTGGTCCGGATGGCAGTGCTCCAGGTGCTGATCGCGACCGCTCCGCTGGCGGCCCTGGCCACCATCCTGCCCGAGACGAGGGGGTATGCCCGGACCTGGGGACGGCTTCTCGTCGTCGCCCTCTTCATGCAGGCGGCCCAGGTCATGGTGCTCCGGGTGGCGACGGTCACCGGATTGGCCGCGGGCAGCGGATTGGCCGCCACTCTCTATGCCCTGGCGGCATTGTGGGTTTGTCTCAAGGTGCCCGGTTTCCTCGCCTCGGCGGCACAGGTGCCGGCGAGCGTCGCCGCGATCGGAAGCGGCCTGGTCGATCAGGCTCGCCGCATCCCACTCCCACTGCCGGCTCGCGGAGCCTGACTGGGACGAGCATGCTGCGCGCGATCGCCACCCTCACCGCCGCGCTCGTCCTCGGGCTGAGCGCGCTCGGGGGCGCCGCCACGGCCGCCCCCAGCACGGGCACGGGATACCCGGCCGGTCAGTGCACGGCGTACGTGGCCTCGGAGCTGTCATGGATCCCGTCGAACTGGGGAGATGCAGATACGTGGTTTATCGACGCCCGCGGCGCCGGCCTGACCACGCTCACCGGTGCCGACGTCGGTGCGGTGCAGCCCGGAGATGTGGCCGTCATCGCGGGCGGCGCCCACACCGACAACGGCAGAGCCTCGGACGACGGTCATGTGGGCATCGTGACCGCCATCGATCCGGCCGCGAGCACCGTCACCCTCTCCTCCGCGAACTGGCCGGAGGGTGACCCCACGCCCACATCGCTGGTGTTTGCCACCTCTGACATCGAGGGCTACGTCGTTCCCCCGACCGGCCTCTCGCTCCCGGTATCAGTGAGCGCGACCTCTCTGGCGACGTCGCCGGGTGGGCCTCACAGCTGAACCCCCATCTGCCCTGGACGGCGGTGCGGGGCGGCCAGTATCAGCCACCAGTCAAGGAGACGGACATGGTCAACAGGGTGATCCTCATCGGCAATCTGACCAAGGACGCGGAGAGCCTGCCATCGAGCGGCAAGCCGATGACGCGCATGCGCCTCGCCACCAACAGCATCTGGCGCGACTCCGAGGGGAACCGGCAGGAGGAGACCGAGTACCACGCGGTCATCTGTTTTGGCCGGCTCGCCGAAGTCTGCGCGCTGTACTGCAACCGAGGGCGACGCGTCTATGTCGAGGGCAAGCTGCGCACCCGCGACTACACCGGCGGCGATGGGCTCCGCCGCTACACCACGGAGGTGGTGGCCGAATCGGTCAAGCTCCTCACGGCCCGCCGGCCAAGTGAGGACCTGGCGACCGAGGAACCCGAGGAGAGCTCTCGGGTGGCGCTGCCTGCGGCGAGCTGACCCGCCGCATCCGCGGGGATCAACCCAACGGAGACGTCCGGCGCCGGCTGCCCACCGGCGCCGGGCGGCCTCCGCGCCGAGGGTGGACTCGCGGTCGGCTCCGCGTGCTGCCCTGAGCCATCGACGAACCATGGCCGGATCCCACCGACCGACACCCCGTTCCGACCGCTACCGCGGAGGCGGGATCGTGGGAGAGGTCTCTGCCCTCGAGAGCGCCCCGGACACCCCCGCGCGCTTCCCGGCCGGGGGCGAGCTCCGCAAAATCGTGCTCGTCTCGTGCGCTCTGGCGACAGGAGCGTAACGCGCGGCTCCAGCGCCAAAGTCAGACTACGATACCTGCGATGGACGAAGCTCAACCCGCCGCCGGCGGACCCAAGCCAGAGACCTCGGCTCGAGAAGGAGTCAAGGTGGAGCCGGGCTCCACGGCGGAAAAGTTCGCCGGTTGGGCCCCGGGGGTCCATGACGTGATCCCGATCCTTCCCCGCGGCACCGCCCTCTTTGAGGGGATCCCGGCGCCAGCGATCGTCATCGAGGCACTCGCGCCGGTGATCGGCGATGGCGCTCTCGTGAGCCGGCGGTCCGGGTCGGTGGGGGTCATCCTGATCAAGGAGGCGGGCCTCTTCGAGGTGTACGCCTTCGAGGGTGGCAAGCGGCTCGAGGGCCAGAAGGCCCTTCAGCTCATCGCGAGCTGGACCGACGCCACCATGAGCGCGTATCAGCTGGACCGCATCGTCGTGGCAGTGGCGCCGTCCCTCTACCGGGGCCTCCCCTGCTACGAGGACCTCCGTCTCGAGTGGACCGACTGGAAGGGCCTGCTGGCCGACCTCTGCAGCCGTGACGGGCTGTTCGTCGTCGAACTGGATACGCCGCTGGGCCGGGGGGTCACCCTGATCCTCGATGGACGCCAGGTGGCGACCTACACCGAGGCCCATCCGGAGCTCGGTCCCGAGGGCTTGCTGGATCCGCTGGCCGCGACCAAGCGGGGGACAATCTGGGTTCGTCGCGAGCCGGCGACCGCCCCGGCTGTCGTGAAGCCCATCCCGGCTCCGGCGCCCAGCCCCGCTCTGAAGCCTCCCGAGCCGGCCCCGCCAGTTGAGGCGAAGGAGAAGCCGCCGGCGCCGGCCCTCAAGCCAGCCCCGATCAGCGTCGGTATCGACTGGTCGACGACGCCGCTCTGGCGCGCCGAGGCCGGGGGCGAGCCCCCCGCCGCGCCTGCTGCCGCGCCGCCCGCACCCGCCAACTCGCGCGCAGCGACTGCGCAGGCGGAGCCGTTCAACCCCTTCGCGGTGTTCGAGGACGGCGACGATGACGCGCACGCCGCCCCATCGGTCGCTGCGATGGCCGACGCGCTGAAGGAGGTGGCACGGCTTCGCCTCCAGCGCTCGTCTACCCGGGTGGAGGCCATGGTCGACGAGGCGGTCGCCCAACACCTGCCACTGAACACCCTGATCGACGACGTCCGCGGCCTCGTGATCCGCGGCGTGATGCAGGCCACTCTCGACCAGCTTGCGGACGAGATGGCTGCGATGGTCCCCGCCCCGCCTCACTGATCACAGTGGCGCGCTGATGCGGGGTTTCCGGGGGCGGCGTCTCATGCTGGCGGCGGGCTGTCTGCTGGTGCTGGCCGGAGTTGGCATCACCGTGCACGGCTTGATCCAGCAGGCGAGCGTGCAGCAGGCGGTGGCCTCGCGCGGTCAGGACGACGTCAATGCAGTGAACAACTGGCTGGTCGGGGCGGCGTCGAGTCTCCCCTCACCGACTGACGCGTCGACCGCCCCCACGGCCGCCCCAACCACGACCTCCGGAACCTGCGGCGGAGGTGGGGGTGAGTCGGACGCCTTTGCGCTCGTCGACTTCACCGGCCTGCCCCAGGATGGATACGTCGGCGTGGCCGTGAACGGCAACTGGACCCAGCTCGACGACCGCTCCATGGTGCACTGGTATGGCAGCCCAGCGCCGGGTGGAGAGGGCAACGTGATCATCGCCTTCCACCGCGAGCCCGATTACCAGAACATCGACCAGCTCGCGGTGGGCGGGACGGTGACCATCCAGGACCGCGCCTGCCAGACGTACGTGTACACGATCACGCAGCGCTGGGATCTCGCGCCCAGCGACGTCAACCAGCTGGTCCCCACCGACGGCCACGAGCTGACCCTGATCACCTGCACCCCGTGGTGGCAGGATTACGACCGCCTGGTCTGGCGGGCGGACCTCACGAGCGTCGACGGGGTCCCGGTGTCGCCGACGCCATCCTGATCGCGCGGTCAGCGTCCCAGGGGAAACGGCATCGGTATGGCCTCGGCCCCGCTGGGAACGGCGACGGTGAGCACCTGACCGTCGCTGCACCTGCGCTGCCAGCTTCCCTGCTCCGCGAAGCGGAGCGCGTCCGCGCAGGTCACCGACGCACTCCCGATCTGGAGAACGCAGCGCTCCGCCACCGCGGTCGCGGTCGGCGGGCCGAAATCGCACACTCCGGTCACCCTCTCCCCTTTCAGGTAGGTCACGGCTGAGGCGACCATCGCGCCGTGAGGACGGCCGATCATCAGGAGCGTCGCCGGTCCGGTGTACAGGCGCCCCTGGGTGAGCCCGCCGTTGTTCGCCGGATGGGAGAGGGTCAGCCCGGCGACGTGGACGGTCTCCCCCTCAAGGTAGACGCTGAGGGGGGGTCGGGTGACCGTGACCACCGCGGCGGCGACCGCGAGGAGTAGCCCGACCACCGCCAACAGTTCGAAGCCCCGCCGCCGCCAGAGCCTGATCAGGGCGGGCGTGGTGCGCGGCTTCCGCCGCGGACGCAGGTCGCCGATAGGCACCGGAAGGTGTTGGGGGTCACGGTCGATCACTCTGGCTTTCCCCGGGCGGCGGGTCACACCTGCGGTCGGCGCGGCATGGCTGCGATGACTTCGGTCAGCTCGCGATAGGCGAGCCGGAGGCGTGAGGAGAGCTGCTCGACGGGCACCCCCTCCATCCCTGCCAGCCGGACCGCGTTGGCGTCGTCAGGCACCTCGACCAGGCTCAGCGCCCGCTGACGGAGGGCGCGCACGTACTCGAGGGTCGCCGGATTGTCGCGCAGCCGCCGCGAGGTGGGAACGATGTACGCGACCACGGTCGGGGGCAGACCGCCCACGTCCAGGTAATCGAGGGCACCGTTGAAATCGGCACGAGCCGACGTGGTGGGCAGCACGAGTGCGTCCGCAACCTCCAGCCAGTACGCGGCCACCGCCGCCTCCGGCCCCGCCGTCGGGTCGGGAAGCCGGTTGGACATGTCGATGACGATGAGCGTGTAGCGGCGCCGAAGGTGCTCCGCCAGGCGCCGGATGGCGGTCCGTGAGTATTCGGTCGCGTCGCGGACCTCCGGATAGCATGCCAGGGCCGGAGTGGTGGCATGGACCGGGGGTGGTGTGTCGCGATTGCTGAGCAGTGCGGCGACGGTGTCACGAACCGTGGCCGCCTCGGTGGGAAGGTTCATCTGCCCCCAGGCGTCGGGGTTGGCGATGTTTGCATCGACTATGCACGCCATGTGGCCGATCTGATCCAGCACCGTGCCGGCGGCGATCGCGATTCCGGCGGCGAAACTGGTCTTGCCCACCCCGCCCTTGCGCGATCCGGTGACCACGATGGTGGTCCCGCGTCCTGCCAGCTGCTGGGCCAGATCGGCATCCGGACGCGGGCGAAACGTCCTCCGGGATCGGAGGACGGCGGAGAGCGCCCCGCCACCCGGACGGCGTGGAGCGCCGGCCGGGCTGCGGGGGGATCCGGCCGCGGTCAGCGCCGGCCGCGGGGTGTCGGCGGCGAACAGGTCGGCCGTCGAGAAGGGGGCGGTTCCGAGTCTTGCCTCGTGCCTCGCGGACGAGGCGGTCGGTGGCTGGTGCCTCTCGGGGATCACCGGCGCCACGCCCGGGGCAGGGCTCGGATGCGGGATCGCCGGCTGCGAAGCCGGGGGAGCGATGGGAGGAAGGGCGACTGCGGCAGCCCGGATCCGTGTGGCACGCCGCTCTCCCTCGGGCCACAGCGGAAGGCTCCCGCCGAGAGCCGCCATCCGCAACGCATCCGCCGGATCGAAGACAGCCTGGTCACCGCCCCTGGCCGCGCTGTGGTCGTGCATGACTGCCGTTGCGAAGTCCAGGTGGCCCGTCCACGGGAAGGCGCGAGCTCGAGGGTCGGCTGCATAGGCGGCCATCCGGCGCGCGTCCCGGACACCGACGTAGAAGGTGCCGTCGACCCCCTGAAGCCATCCCTCCAGTCCCTCCGCGTCCATCACCAGGTAGACGGGGTGGGCAGAGCCCGGCACCTCGGCCGACCACCAGGCGTCGAGCTCGCCCTGGCGGCCGGGTTCGGCGAAGAAAGCCAGGCCCCGGGTCGGCGGGACCAGGAAAGCGGCGGGGACTTGGCTGTCGGGGTGGCGCAGCCGAGCCAGGAGCTGAGCGAGAGCGTGGGACTCCCCGGCGTCGTCGAGCAGGATCAGGAACGCGTAGCCACTCTGACCCGGGTCATCGAGCAAGGGACTCCGCCTCCCGGACCTGCTGCACTCCCCCCCCGCAGCAGATCCCACTGCCAGTGTCGACCCGGTTGAAGACACTCAGGCTGAGCAGGACCACACCGGCGAGGACCAGGGCGATGGCCCGGATGCCCCTGCTCGTGCCCCGCCCGCCGGTGGCCAGCCGGAACCCCCTGAATAACGCCACCGCGACAGCCGTACCCACCACCGCATAACAGAGCAGGGAGAGCAACGCGACCGCGGACTGCATGGACGGATAGGAGCCGCTCAGGAATTGCCCGGCGAGGCCGAAATTGGGGACGCCGAGGGTGATCGCCGACGCGGCCAGCAGCACTCCGCCGGTGCCAAGTCCTGCGATCGCCCCTGCCACGCTTCGAGGCTGATCAACCAAGACCGAGCCCGCCGCTGATGGTCGCGAAGACGGGCGCCCCGATGAGAATGAGCAACGGGATGAGCATCATGGCGACAGGGATGGTGACCAGCGTCTTTGCGCGCGCGGCGCGAAAGCGGGCCTCGGCCAGGCGGTTCTGGTAGACAGCCCTGGCCACCCGGGTGTATGTCTCGCGTTCGCTCATGCCGACGTTGGCGTTCGCAGCGGCGTCCGCAACCACATCGAAGAGAGGTATCCCGAATTCGTCGGAGATCTGGCGGTAGAGCTCGATGGTGGTCGAGTGGGGGCGGTGCACCAGTCGTTGCCAGCCCCTACCGTCGACGATCGACTGCAGCGATTGATTGTCGACGCAGCGCGAGAGTATCCGCACTGCATCCTCCAGCTGGAGCCCACGCCCGTCCGTCATGATCGCCACCAGCATCATCATGTCTCCGAGGGCCTGGCCTGACTGCTCCTGACGGGTCCTCGCCCCGCTCCTCAGCATGGAGATCTGCAGCGCGAAGGCGGCCACCGCGACCAGGAGGGCGAGCCCGGGCGGCGCCGGCCACACCCCGCTCTCGAGCAGGCCCAGCCCCAGCAGCCCCAGGAAGACGGCGGCCACCAGCAGCGCCACGAAGAACACCCGAAGCAGGAAGCCCTGAGGGCTCTCGGACCAGCCGGCGATGGCGAGCTGCCGGTTCAGGTCGAGCTCGTCCTGAAGCCGGCGCAAGAATGGCACCCTGGCAGCCGCTCTCTCCAGCCGGCCGGCGGGTGTCGCGTAACCGCGCAGCGCTGCTAGCCGCCGCCAGGCTCTGACATCGTCGGGCGTGAAGACGTCGAGCCGGTGAAGCCCCAATGCCCAGACCCCGACGGCCAGGAGAGCAACGAGCGCGAAGGGGAGCGCCTGAGCCAGCTCAGCCACCGAGGCGCCCCTGCTCCTCAGCCAATCGTCGGAGGTTCCAGCGAGTCCACGTCTGGGGGCGGACGATGAGACCGAGGAAGATGACGAGGCCGGTGAAGAGGACGGCGACGACGATCAGGACGACCTGGCCGGCGAAGGACTGGTAATAGGCGCGGAGAGTGTCGACGCCCAGGGCGATGGCGAGCATCACGACGAGCAGGGATGACATCGCGAAGGTCACGGCGCGTTGCTGAGCGAGGGTGACCATGCTCTCCTCCTGGATCGCCAGCTGGGCCTCGCCGACGGGGATCAGGACGGTGTCGATCGTCTGGATCAGGAAGTCGGAGCTCCGGCTGCGTGCCCAGATCAGCACTGCGGCCACCTGCTCGACGATCGGGGAGCGTGCTCGGACGCCCATCTCGACGACGTTGGCGATGGTGGAACCTCCCCGTGCCAGCGGGGCCAGCACATAGCCGAGGTCGGGGCCCGGGTTGCGACCCAGCTCCTGAAGTGCCGTGTCCAGTGACTGGTTGGAAATCGCCATCCGGTCGCGCAGGTTGCGAAGCTGACCGAGGAACGCCCGTTCCATGCGCAGGCGACGGCCGGCCGCGCGGCCGGCGAGGGCGAAGCGGAAGCCCACGGCTCCCGCGACCGGTCCGATGATCCACAGGAGGGTCACCCCGGTGATCCACGCCACCAGGAGTCCGAGCGCGACAAACGCCAGACGCAGGACGACCCAGCGCTGCCACGGCCAGCCCAATCCGGCGGCGATGTCCTTCTCCCGCTCGAGAACCGCGATCCGCCGATCCCTGGGGGGTCTCAGACGCTGGAGATCAACATCGAGGATGGCCGCGCAGGCGGCGCAGGCGCACGCCAGCGCCACGATGACACCCACCACCAGGAGGACTGGCAGCTGGACCACCATGGCGAGCGCGGTCACAGCGGCGGCACCTCCTCCCCCCACAGGTGGGGACGGAGGCGGGGAGCCATGCGCGAGAGGTTCCCGATGAGGTCGGTCATCCTCTCCCAGCCGCCAAAGCCGGTCTGGCGGTAGACCCACTTGTGGTTGCCACCACGCTCCACGGCGAGGATGCCGGTGACGCGGCGGCGGCCATCCTGGTTGGCCAGGTGGACGACGACATGGATGGCCTGCTCAACGATTCGCCGCGCCATCTTCTCGTTGCCGGCAAAGCGCGGATTCTCCATCACGTACTGAATCGACTGGTCGAGGGCGAGCTCCGCATCCTCGGCGTGGATCGTGGTCATCGAGCCGTCGTGGCCGGTCATCAGCGCCTTGCATACCGCCGCCATCTCCTCGCCCCGCGATTCGCCGAGGATCAGACGGTCAGGCTGGAAACGCAGGGCGTGGCGGACCAGGCCGAACATGGTCAACTGCCGCGTCTCGGTGTCGGCGCGGATCGAGGGGATGGTGGATACCGCGGTCGTCAGCCCGTGCCACGGCTCGCCGTCGCCGCGATCCTGGTCGAGGTGGAGCTCGGCGCCGTCCTCCACCACCACGATGTGATCGGCAGGCGATGCCAGGCCGCAGAGGACGCGCATCAGGGTCGTCTTGCCGGTCCCCGTCCCCCCGGCGATCATGATGTTGGCCCGGGCGTGGACCAGCGCTTCCAGGAAGACCGCCATCGGCTGGGGCATGGCCTGTTGCTGGACGTAATCGGAGAGGTCACGCACCCTGGTCCGAGCCGGGATCCGGACCGACGCCTTGACCTTGGACACCCCCGACACCGCTGGGCGCTTCGCGACCACCACGCGCACGACGGCGCCGATGTTGGCCTCGGCGATCGGCATCGCATCGGTGAGGGTCTGATCCCCGGTGACACCGCGGAGTCGTAGCACTCGCCGGAAGTACTCAATGACATCGTCATCGCTCTCGAACGGGGAGTTGCCCTTGAGCACCGCCTTGCGGCCGACGGTGGAAACCATCCAGTAGTCGTGGCCAAGGCAGGCGATGTTCTCGAGATCGGCGCCATAGACAAGGAGCGAGAGCGGCCAGAGGTGGGACGCCAGCATCATCGCGTTGCAGACCGTCACCGCCCGATACTGGGGATCACCTGCCAGTCCCGAGACGACGGGCAGGGGCAGTCCGCTGGCCTGAGGGGCTTCGATCGCACGCCGGACGGCGGTTTCGACGTCCTCCTGCAACCGCTCCTCGTGCAGCACCGACGGCGGTTCGCTGCCGCGCATCTGAGCGACCTTGGCGGCGAGGATCTGGGCGATCTCGCGGTCCTCAGGAGGAATGCTCGGCCACTCGCGGACCACGACCGCGTCGCCGGAGAACTCATGCCCCTCGACTCGGGGGAGGGTCTCCGCACTCACAGCTGCAGCTCCTGGTCGATGCCCGGGAGGGTCATGGGGACGCCGCTATCACCCATCCGGGTCGCCGCTCCCTCGTCCCAGCGCCAGACGTCCCGTACCGGCAGCTCGGGAAGCTCGCGTTCGAGGGTCTCGACGATGCTGCGACGGTGGGCCCGCGAGCGCTGGTAGCAGATGACCATCTCACCGTGGGAAGGTCGGGCGGTGCGGAGCACGTTGATGCTCCGGGCGACCAGAGCCGGCTCGTCGCGGACGACGATGAAGACCCGATGAAAGACCGAGGCGATGGCCTCGGCACTCGTGCGCGGGGAGCGCAGCCCGGGGTGCGCAAGGGGGTGGCCGAGGTCGGCGATGACCACGTCGCTGTTCAGGGCGGCGATGGCCGGACCGACCCTGCGCAGGCAATCCGAGATCTCGTAGCCATAGCTGCTGCGGAGCCCCGGGACCACGCGGAGCTTGGGGCGCTGCGGCACGTCGACGGCCTGCTCCTCGACGTCAGCGGCACGGGCGGGCCGGTCGCCAAAACAGTTGCCGATGCTGCGGTCCGCGATGCGGAGGTAGAGGAGGTCGGCGATCGTGCCACCCTCCATGTCGCAGTCCACCAGGGTCACGCTGCGCTGCTCGGCCAGGCTCCACGCCAGCGAGGTCGCCCAGTACGTCGACGTCTGTCCTGCCCTCGTGGTGCAGACTCCGATGAGGAGGGTCACGGAGACGGGGTGGGAGTCGGGCTGGGCGATGCTGACGGCTTCGCCGACCCGGACGGCGCGGGTGTGGTGAGCGGCGGCGAGCTTGCCAGACCCCCGCAGTCACTCGGGGCGAGCTCGCAGATCGCATCCTGAAGGTTGGCAGGCGGAAGACCGGTCGGTCCGGAGGTGACCGCCACCACCGCGTGGAGCTGGGCGGTGGAGGCGGCGATCTCGACCCACGCCAACTCGTCGTTGCTGCTGACCAGCACGGTCAGCTGACCTCCGCTCACCCCGACGACAGGCACGGCGTGAGCGATGAGCACCTGACTCTCCTGCACAGTCGCGAAGATGTCGATCGACTGCCCGGACTGGATGGGCGGCGGATTGATGATGGACAGCGTGATCTCGATCTCCGCCCCGGGAGGCTCGAGCTCATCCGGGCTCAGCAGATCGCCCGCCTGGAGGGGCAGGGCAAAGCGGGCCCCCACGGCCACCGACCCCACCGTCTCGTAGTTGAGATCACCGGGGGCGATCCGGAGTGGGACCACGTCGACGTCTGCCGCCGAGTAGACGTCGCCGAGCTGCACCGCGGTCCGCAGTCGCAGCACGCTGATGGTCTGGCCACCGCTCACGATCTCGGCGCCGACGATGACGCCGAGGACAGCGATGATCACCACGCTGAAGAAGACTGCCGCGAACACCCGGCGCCGGTTCAAGCCATCCCTCCCCCGTAACTGAGGAAGCCGGATGGTACCGAACGCCGCAGGGGAACTGCATCCCCTATCATCTCGGCCCGCATCGGCGCGGCCGCGATGACCCCGGGAGAGGGCAGAGGAAGTGGCCGGACAGAGGAGGGGGCGGGGCAGAGGGAGTGGAGCGGTGGAAGCCGGGATCTTGACCCTGGGAGCCCTGGCACCAGAGCGCGACCGCACTCTGGTGGTCCTCTCCCACGACGGCGAGCTGGCGGTCGGGCTTCGCGAGCGCCTTGAGCGGCTCCGGGTGGTGGTCAAGGATGCCCGCCCGGACGAAGCGGGTATCGCCATGGCCTCGTGCCGGCCCTGGCCCTGGATGCTCGTGGGAGATCTCGCCGAGCTGCCAACCTGCGTCAGGCCGGCCCTCGCCCGACACCCCGTTCTCGTCCTCTGGCTCCGGCCGGTGCCACGCGGGCTGCCGGCACACAGCCGGGACTTCTCGCGTTACGCGGAGCTGGCGGATGCGGCCAGCCGGGCCCTCGAAGCGGAGGTGGGGGGAGTGCGATTGGCGGCGGGCGCCGGGGTCGAGATGCCCGGTGGACGGCTCGCCCGAAGCGCCAGCCTGCAGGCCCTGGTCTCCGCGCACCCGGCGGGATTCAACCTTCCCCTGAGTCGCTTCGGCTCTGCGACCCGGGCTCTCTCGGGGAGTGCGGTGCGCCTGCGTCCGCGGCGCGATCCCGTTACCGGCTGGGTGGCCCTGCGGTGAAGGCCAACGCAGAGGTGCTGCTGCTCGAGGACGACGCGGAGAAGCTGGACGAGCTGCGCCGCCATTTCGCGGCCAAGGGCTTCCATCCACTGGCATTCCGCAGCGCCAACCGCGCGATCGGCGTTCTGCGGGACAGAGGGCCGGCCACCCAGCCCCTCATGGCGATCGTGGACTGGGATCTCCGGCTGGCACCGGACCAGTCCTCCAGCAGCAGCGACGCCCTCTGCGTCCTGGCTCGTGACGCCTCCGACTGCCTGGTCATCGTCTACTCGGCCAACGCCGACTCCTTCCGCGTCCGCAGCGAGATCAACCGGGCTCACCCGCGCGCCTGGCTCCACGACAAGCGGGAGGGCGACGCCTCGCTGATGGAGCGTGTCGATCGGATGCTGGACCACCCCGTCGCGGACCTCCGGGTGGACGAGGGCAGCTTCGTGGTCCATGTCCCGAGCCAGGACCAGTGCCACCACCGCGAGGCGGTCCGGCTGGTGATCCGCCACCCCGAGATCGTCACCTTTCACTCCGACAGCGCCACCCGGGCGGTGCGCCGTTTCGGCGACTGGCTGGCCCGCCACGACTCCCCGGCCACGGTGGTCAGCCACGGCAACCGCCGTTACCGGCTGGCGGTCGCCGGCACGGGGCCGGCGGCAGGCCCGGACGTTCCGCAGCCATGAACCTGACCGTCGCCGAGATCCGCGAGCTGCCCCTCCCCGCCGCGCTCCTGGACCGCGACGGCGAGGTCATAGCCGCCACCCCCGAGTGGGGCGGCGCCGGGCCGGGCACGGTCATCTTCGCCCTCCGCCACACGCGCCTCGCCGTGGCGGTCGTGCCCGCCGACCCTGCGGCGGCCGTCCTCCTCGATGGCCTTCTCGCCGCCATGGACGCGACCGCCGGCCTCCTCGAGGGCGCCCAGCGGTTGAGGATCACCATGCTGGCGGCTTCCCTTCGGCTGGTGGCCGGCCGCCAGGTGACCACGGTGGGGACGTCGCACGACGTCATCGACCTCGCGGTGGCCGGGATCGGCGCTCGCACCGCTCTGGCGGTCCATGTCGACGGGCGGCCCGCGTTCCCCGTTCGGGCTCCCCAGGTCGCGGCCCTCGTCCTGGTGCAGCTCGCGGTGAACGCAGAGCGCCATACCCGGACCACCACCGTGACCCTCGTTCAGGACGGCGAGGCGTTCCACGTCATCTGGCCGGGCGCCGCAGGGCCCGGAGCTTTCGCGACCGCGCGCAACCGGCGGGACCGGCAGCGGTGGGGTCTCGGCTTTTGCCGCATTGCGGCTGACACCCTGGGAGGAGCCATCTACCCTCCCGCCGACCGCGGCGACGGGACGGTCTGCGCCACCCTCGAACTGGGCTTGCAGGACCTGACCCTCCCGGTGGCGTTGATCCGCGGCCACCGCGTGGCAAAGGCGACCCGGACCTGGGACGAGGAGACGGGCTGCCTACCCGGGGCGGGGGTCGAGCCCGGCTCCAGGCTGGCGGCCTGCCTCGACGCGGCGAGTGTCACCCGGGGAAGGGCCGTGACCTGCGATGGCTGGACCGCGCGGCAGGTCAGGGAACGATCCTGGGTCGCGATCCCACCTGACGACGTCCTCGAGCGTGCCCGTGACGTCCTGGACGGAATCGGCCACGAGCGCGCCCTCTGGGAGGGGATCGCCCCAGCCCCGCAGATGCGCGTGTTTGCGCTCACGGCGCTGCTCGCGGCCCGGCTCGGCACGCCCTTGCCCCGCGTCCCGGCTGGGATCTGGAACCAGCGGATGGGCACTCTGGCGGCGGCACTCCGGCTGCCCATGGACGTCCCCCGGCTGACCGCGCTCGGTGGGATCGAGCCCCGAATCGCCGGCTACCTGGCGGCGGAGCTGGGCACGGAGATGATGATGGACGGGGACGATCTCCTGCTGCGCATCCGGCCTGGGATGGAGCGCGACGCCCGCCTCCTGGACCTGGTCCGGGTCGGCGACGCGGTCCGGCTCAGCTGAGGCTCACGGCCGAGCATCACCGGGTCGCGTCGGGTGGTACCGGCAACCGTGCCTTCAGGTCGGCGATGGCGTCGAGGACATCCTTGAGGCCGCCTTGGGTGTGGACATCGAGCGCGTCGGCGATCTTCTCCGTGTCCTCGAAGCTCTTGGCGGAGCGGGCGTCGCTGGCCGCGTTCTGCAGATTCTGCCCCACCATGATCGCCGGCATCAGCACCAGCTCGATGCAGGTGCTGAGGAACCACGTCGCCAGGAGATTGAACCCGAAGCCGAGGAAGAACGCGGGCAGTATCCACTGGGCAGGGACCACCCCCATCTCGTGCAGGCAGGAGGGCAGGATCGTGAAGCACGCGAGCCAGAAGATCCAGAAGCAGGTCATGGTCCCGACGTTCTTGGTGAGCCACACGGCCACCGTCTTGTTGAACCGCGCGTAGCGCGTGTCCGTCGCCATGTGGTCGATGACCCTGCCGTGGACGGGGTGTCCCAGCTTTGTCCAGCCGTGAGTTGGGGTCGGCGATGTCTGATTCTTCATGCCCGGCATCCTACGCGAGGCGTTCCGGGTTCAGTGTCGATCCTATCGCGGGCTTAACCTGCGATTCCCGGCGTGCCGGAGGCAGCCAAACCGGCGCTTCAGGGACCAGATGCTGGCTCAGGCGCAACCTCCCATCCCGGGGTTGACGGGAGGCCACCGGCAGCCCTTGGGGGGCCGCGGGCTCGGCTCGACACCAGGCTTGCCTGGACACACATCCGTTCGTTATAATACTGACATGTGTCACGGCGGCGGCGAGACCACTGCGCAGACTGGTGACATCGCCGCTCTCGAGAGCGCCGTCACCCTCTTCCGAGTCCGGCGGCGCGGGGTGCGTCCCGCAGCGCAGCTCCGCGACCGGATGCTCCGGCTTCGCCACGTCATGGATGTCCTCGAGCTCGAGTTCGCCCAGGACGCGGCCGGCCTGGCCGGGTGCGATGAGCTGGAGTGGCAAGGCCACAGCAGCCCCATTCAATGGGTCAAGCACGAGTGCCGGACCACCGCCAGCGCCGCCATCGACGCCTGCGACGTGGGTGCGCAGGCGACCCGTCTCCCCGAGAGCCTCCACGCACTGGAAGGCGGTGCGATCGGCTTTGGCCACCTCGCTCTCCTGGCGCGGACCGCGGAGGCCATCACCAGCTCGGAGACGGCTTCCGCCTTTGAGGAGGCGCCGCTGCTCGCCAAGGCACGGGAGCACTCGGTGAGCAGGTTCCGCCACGACTGCGAGCACGCGCGTCACGCCGCTGACCAGCGGCGTTTCCTCACCGATCAGGTCGATCAGATGGAGGCCCGGACGCTCGAACTGAAGCCGGCTGCGGGCGGGGCACTCTTCCTCCGCGGCTTCCTCGACGGCGAGGGGGGTGCCACCCTGCGCACCGCGCTCGAGCCACTGGCGCGCAAGGCCGGCGACGACGACCTCCGCCACCGTGACAGGCGGCTCGCCGACGCCCTGGTTGAGCTGGCGGGACACGCGCTGGACAGTGGAGCCCTGCCGCAGAGCACCGGCGAGCGTCCCCACCTCCAGGTCACCGCCACCCTGGACACGCTGCGGGGCCTGGACGGCTCTCCAGCGGGCGAGCTGGATTGGTGCGGGCCGATCGCCGCCGAGACCGTCCGCCGGCTCGGCTGCGATGCCGCGGTCGCCCGGGTGCTCTTCGATACCGAGTCGGCCGTCCTCGACGTGGGGAGGGCCCGGCGCGTGCCGGCGGCCGCGACCCGACGGGCCCTCCGGGCTCGCGACCGGGGTTGCGTCTGGCCCGGCTGCGACCGTCCCTCGTCCTCGAGCCAGGCACACCACCTGCGCCACTGGGCTCAGGGCGGCTCGACTGATCTAGACAATCTTGTCACGATCTGTCGCGCTCACCATTGGAAGGTGCACGAGGGCGGCTGGAGGCTGGTTCGCACCGATCAGGGGATGGTGGTCCTCCCGCCCGTCCCTCTCGACGTCGGCCCGTCGGCGATGCCAGCGGCCGGCGCACCGCCAGCGGTGACACCGGTGATCGAGGTGCCACCATCTGTGCTGCTCGACACGCCGTGGAGGTGGGCTCCGGAAACGCCGTCGTTCCCAGAGCGTGAATCTCCGCGGCCGGGCGCCACGTCGACGCCGCAGGCCCGCGGCCCCGACGAGCCGTCGACGGCCTGACCGCCGCGCCCGCCAGGAGCAGATTCCACCTCGGATGGGCGCTCCGAGCGCACCGGACGGAGGAGGTGTCCTGTCAAGCCTCGTGGTAGCCTCTTCGCACTGTGCAACGGGGGTTGCCGAGCCGGCTGGCCCTGGCGGGCGCCTGCCTGGGACTGGCACTGGGGGCTCTGGCACTGGGGGTGGTTGGTCTCAGCCCCGCCTGGGTGCCCGGTGTGGGCAGTCCGTACGTGCCTCTCTCCCCCTACCAACTCATCGACGCCAGCCTGACCGGGGGTCCACTGGACGCGGAGGGCACCCTGGATGTGACCGTGGCGGGCGTGGACAGGGTGGCCGCGGACGCCGTCGCCGTGGTGCTGAATGTCACGGTCACCGCGCCGACCGCCACCAGCCAGATCACCGTGTATCCAGCCGGTGGGAGCATTCCCACCATCGCCAACCTGAGCTTCTCGAGTGGCGAGACCGTGACCAGCCTGACCATCGCCCCGATCGGGACCGACGGCCAGATCGCCATCTCCAACGCCACGGGCACGGTGCAGGTGGCCGTTGACCTGGAGGGCTACTTCGCGGCCGACTCCCGGAGCAGCACCGCAGGCAGCTACGTTCCTCTGACTCCGGCCACCATCGTCGACACCAGACCCGGGAGTGGTGAGCCCGACGCTGGAAACCCGCTGACACCGGGAGCGAGCTTGGATGTCCAGACGGAGGGCCAAGGTGGTGTTCCACGCATCGGCGTCCTGGCGGTGGCGCTCAGAGTCGCCGTGACCGACACCACGCAATCCAGCTCCCTCACCGCGTTCCCGGCCGGTGAGGTGATGCCGAGCTCCTCCAATCTCGACTGGGTGACGGGCGAGACCGTGGCCAATCAGGTGATCACCCCGGTCGGCTCTGATGGAGAGGTGAGCTTCTACAACGCAGAGGGGGATGCCGATCTGGTGGTGGACGTCGTGGGTTTCTTCACCGACGGGCTCGGCACGCCCAGCAACGCCAGTCTCTACATTCCGATAGCCCCGGTCAGAGTGCTCGACACGCGGTCGGATGCCGGGACGCTCGAGCCGGGCGGTTACCTTGCGGAGCAGTTCGCAGGGGTCGATGAGATCGGCCCCACCGCCGATGCCGTGGTCGCCAACGTGACCTCCGCCGACGCCACCCAGCCGAGCCTCCTCGGTGTTCTTCCCGAGCAGGTGGCCGGCGCGACCGCCGCTGTCAGTGTCGGCGCGAGCCAGACCGGCCCCGACCTGATGTTCGCCGCCCTGAACGCGGACGGCGGTGCCAGCATCTACAACGGCGCCGGCACGGCTGATGCGGTGGTCGACGTCTTCGGATACTTCGAGCCCGAGGGAACACCCGGAGCGAGCGCCGTCCTGCCCTGCAGCTCGGCCAGCCTGGTCGCCAACGCCAGCACCGACCCGTGGGGAACTCCGGTGCTGGCTGACGCCACCGCCACGTGCCCCTCTGGTGCGCGGGTCAGTTACGAGTACTGGTACCGGCCGTGGTACAGCTCGGTGTGGCTGCTGGCCAGAGGCTGGGGGACCGCGGACAGCTATTCGTACGACACGTCGACGTGGGCCGTCGGCCCTTACCACCTGGCCGTGTGGGCGAGCAGCGGCACCTCATACCAGAGCACCGTCGCCACCACCGCACTGGTCTCTGAGCCCGCCTACCAGTACATCGATCATGTCATCCCCACAGAGGTTGCCTTGACCAGCTACATGGTCGATCCGGCCAACCTGGAAACCATCGCCGGGTGCTATGCCGAGTGGTCGGCGGGAGCGAACTGCGGCGAGGACGGCATCCCAGGCCAATGCACCTTCTGGGCGGAGATGAATTGGGACAGCCCTTACTCGGTGATCCTCCACGGCAATGCAGCCCAACTGCCCCGCAGCTACACCAGGCTGACCAGGAAGCCGGTGGCCACCACCCCGGCGGTGGGAGATCTGGCGGTGTGGGACGGTCCCGGGCCGTATGCCGACGGTTCAGCCGGCCACATCGCCGTGGTCACCGCAGTCGCCGCCGATGACAGCTTCTACACCGTCAGTCAGATGAATTGGGACGATCTGAATTGGGACATCTCAACCATGAACGTGCCCTTCAGTGCCAGCCTCGCAGCCAGCCAGCACCTGCTGGGCTTCCTGCCGCCCGGCTGACGTCGCTGGACAGGGCCTGGGACACGGAATCTCCATCCCGTAGACTCGGAGGGGCTGACGGGGTCCACGAGCCAGGTGGGGGTCATGGTGGGGAGAGCCAGACACCGGACCGGCCGGTTCATCACCGCAGCGCTGGCTGCGGTACTGGGTGGGGCGCTGACCGCGGCGCTGCTCGGAGCCGCCACCGCAATGGCGGTATCGGCGTCCGGTTTCGCGACGCCCGGGCCGGCACCCGCCGCTGGCGTCGCCTCGTACAGCGAGCTGTCGCTGGGGCCGTCCTGGCTGGAGGCGAGCTGCCTCGCGATGGCCCCCGACGGCAGCGACTGGATCCTGGCGAACGGCCCCAGCAACCCCTGGAGGCTCATCCACGTCGTCGGGGGCGTGCCGCTGCAGACCCTCGTCCTGGCCGAGACGGTGCAGGTCGCCAACGTCTCCAACGAATGCCTGGCGGTGGCGCCCGACGGTGACCTCTGGTTCCCGCTCAGCACCGGTGACATCGCCGAGCTCGACCCGGGGTCCGGGCGTCTGACCACCTTCAGCGTCCCCCACGCCGACGGGGGGAGCCCGTCGATCGCGGCAGGCCCCGACGGCACCATCTGGTTCACCATTGCGGGCCGCGACGCGCTGGGGCGGATCGCTCCCGGCGGCACCGTCACCGAGGTCGCGCTGCCCAGCGCCTCGGCGGACCCCACGGCCATCCTGGCGCTACCCGACGGCGACGTCTGGACCAATCCCTGCAGCTGCGTCTCCAGCCCGTGGATGGCCTTCGCGGAACTGAGCCCGGCGGGCAGCCTGCTCAAGACCAACACGCTGTCTCGAGGGTCGGTCACGACGCTGGCGCTCGGGCCCGGTGGCGAGCCGTGGTTCTCCTGGGGTCAGGTGCCCTGGGGGATCGGCGAGCTCACGCCGCAGGGCGCGAAGACACTCCCCTGGGACCTCTTTGAGCAGCCCACGGAGATGGTCCTCGGCCCCGACGGCCGGATGTGGTGGGTGAGCAGCAACTTCGCCGACCAGTACGGCTACTACCAGCCGACCGCCGACACCCTCTCCGCCTTCAACGCACCCGGCCCGACCTCCACGCCCTGGGGGTCGATCTTCGCCATCGCGCCCGGCCCGGGCGGCAGCGTCGTCATGACCGCCCACAACCGCTACCTGTACGAGGTGGACACCGGGGTCAGCGTGGCGACGGCCTCGTCACCGGTGTCCACCCTCTCCAGCTCGCTGCCCACGCCGGCCCAGGCCTTCGGCTCGGGGACGGCCGTGGCCGCGGGGGCGGTGGCGTCGATGGGGGCGATCCTCTTCATCACCTTCCCCTCCAACCTCTTCAACCTCACCTTCCGGGAGAACTACGCCGACATCCGGGAGTGGTGGCTGCGCCTGGTGCGGCCGGTGACCCGGCTGAGGCGAGCGCGCCATGCACGGAAGGAGGGTCCAGCCGCAGCAGCGAGCCGGGAGGGCTCCCGGCGGGAGAACCTCCGGGGGGAGGAAGACCAGGAGGCGGAGCAGCACGAGGAGAGCCGCCAGGGGAAGGAGCGGGGAAAAGAGCAGGAGCAGGAGCAGGAGCAGGAGCAGGAGCAGGAGCAGGAGCAGGAGCAGGAGCAGGAGCAGGAGCAGGAGCAGGAGCAGGGGCAAGGACGGCGGCGGGAGCTCGCGAGCTTCGCCGCCGTGGTGCTGGTGGGAGCGGCGCTGGGCAGCCTGCTCGATCCCCACTTCGGCTCCGGGATCGGCTCCCTGTACACCTACGTCGCGGTCGCGCTCGCCATCTTTGCGGGCGCCGCCATCCCCGCCTGGGTCACCTGGGCGTACCACCGCGGGCGGCACGCCGACAGCGGCTGGCACCTCCACGCCTTACCCGCGGGCCTCGCCGTCGCGGCGGTCTGTGTGCTGATCTCACGCCTCACCAGCTTCGAACCCGGCTACCTCTACGGGGTGATCTGCGGGGTCGCCTTCAGCGCCAAGCCAACCACGCAGCAGAAGGGGCACATCGTCGCTCTCTCCTCGCTCACCACCCTGGTCGCGTCGGTGCTGGCGTGGCTGGCCTGGGTGCCGGTCCACGCCGCCGCCGGCACCGCGGGGGCGGCTTTCGCGCCCGTGATCCTCGCCGACTTTCTGGCCGCCGTCTTCGTGAGCGGCCTGGTCGGCACGGTGATCAGCCTGCTCCCGCTCCGCTTCCTCCCCGGCTGGGACCTGCATCGCTGGCACCTGGGTGCCTGGCTGGGCTGCTTCGGACTGGCGACCTTCGGCGTGGTGGAGGTGCTGCTCATCCCCCACACGGCAAGCCGCGGTCACGCTCCGCTGGTCACGTCGCTGGTTCTTCTGGTGCTGTTCGGCGGCGTCTCGATCGGCCTGCGCGAGTGGTTTGCCGCGCGCCGGCGCCACGCCGAGGGCAGGAACAATCTCTCGTTCCGCGATCGGCTCCGGGAGCTGCTCACGCCCGTCGAGGAGCCGCCGGGTGAGAAGGGCGCCGGTGAGGGCGCAGCGCAGCAGGTGGTCAGCTGACCGGCCGGAAGTTAGCGGTAGGTACCACCGCCGGCACTCGCCGCGGGCCCGTCTACCTTATGGGCGCAGGCTACCAAATCCGCCAATAGGATTGAAACACCCAAAATAGGTGATCGCTTCGAAGGCGCGCCCGGTGCCGCAAGGCATGACCTCCTGAAACCGGTGGATGGGTCGGCCGTCAATCGCGAGGCTGGCTCACGGCGCACGTGAATGCTTGATCCCTAGCCCGCGTACCCGCCCGCAAAAGGCACCGGGGACGGTCGGGCATAGGAGGGAAACTCCGCGTAGGCCGTGGAGAACTCCGAGGCCGCCTGACGGATGTCCGCCATCCCCTGGCTGAACATCGTGGCGTCATCGGGCGACGTGCTCTCGGCCGCGGTGAGTGATTGGGCGCGGAGGTTGAGGCCCGTGATGTCGAGCTCGACCGCGTGCTCGAGGGCGCCATTGGCGGTGGCGAACTGCGAGGGCGTGCTGGTGGACTTGAGATCACTGAGCAGCGACTGGAGATCGGTGGCCACCTGAACGCTGGCCTGGTAGCAGCCGGTCTTCGTGCCGCCTGTGTTGCAGGCACCCGGGTTGCCACCGCTCGGCGCGAAGGCTGCGGCGTCACTGTCGACGACCGCCCAGTCCCTTGCCCACATCGTGGTGTAGGCGCCGTCGTCGATGTCGATGATCGATACCCCGACGGCGCATCCCGACAGGGTGAGGAGCAGGAGGGCTGAGAGAAGTGGGCTCAGCCGCCGGCGCGTGGCGTCGCGGATGGGCCTGCGGCCGAACCTGACCCGGGGTGTCGGCATGTCGCCCGAAGGGTAGGCGGGGGACGCAAGCGCGTCAAGTGACGCTGGTCCCGACGCGTCACGTGCCGGCGGGCATAGCCTCGGCCGGCGCCGCAACACGATCGATGGTCAGCCCACCGCCGGCCACGTCCACCGTCACCGCGTCGCCATCACCGTACCTGCCTTCCAGGATGGCCATCGCGATGGGGTCCTGGAGCCGGTGCTGGATCACCCGCTTGAGCGGCCGCGCCCCGTAGGTGGGGTCGTAGCCCTCCTCCGCGAGCAGGTCCACCGCCGCCGGCGAGACCTGCAGGTCGAGCTTGCGCGCCGCCAGGCGATCGCTCAAACCGCGGAGCTGGATCAGGACGATCTGGCGGAGCTGCGCCCGGTCGAGGCGGGAAAAGACGATCACCTCGTCGACCCGGTTGAGGAACTCGGGGCGGAAATGGAGCCGGAGCGTGTCCATGACCTGCTCGCGCACCCGGGCGACGGCGGCGCTGGAGGCGTCATGGGGCAGCTCGGCGATGAGGTCGGAGCCGAGGTTGCTGGTCATGATCACGACCGCGTTCTTGAAGTCCACGGTGCGGCCCTGGCCGTCGGTGAGCCGGCCGTCCTCGAGCAGCTGGAGCAGGACGTTGAAGACGTCGGGGTGTGCCTTCTCGATCTCGTCGAGGAGGAGCACGCAGTAGGGGCGGCGGCGCACCGCCTCGGTGAGCTGGCCCCCCTCGTCGTAGCCGACGTAGCCCGGAGGCGCGCCGACCAGGCGGGAGACGGTGTGCTTCTCCATGTATTCCGACATGTCGAGACGGACCATGGCCTGCTCGTCGTCGAAGAGGAACTGGGCGAGCGCCCGCGCCAGCTCGGTCTTGCCCACCCCGGTGGGGCCCAGGAAGATGAAGGAGCCGATGGGACGGTTGGGATCGGCGAGGCCGGCCCGCCCCCGCCGCACGGCGTTGGCGACGGCGCTGATGGCATCGTCCTGCCCGATCACGCGGTCGTGGAGGCGCTCCTCGATGTGGAGCAGCTTCTGGACCTCGCCCTCCAGCATCTTGGTGACCGGGACGTGCGTCCAGTTGGCGACGACCTCGGCGATGTCCTCCGCGTCGACCTCCTCCTTGAGCAGGGGATGGTCACCGCGCACCTCACCGAGCCGGGCCTCCTCGGCGGCAAGACCGCGCTGCAGCTCGCCAAGCTGACCGTAGCGGAGCTCGGCTGCGTGCGCGAAATCCGCGGAGCGCTCGGCACGCTCCGCCTCCTGCTTGACCTGCTCGATCCGCTGCTTGATGTCGCGGATCCCGTTCATGGCCCCCTTCTCCTGCTCCCAGCGTTGGCGCAGGCCGCGGCCGGTCTCCTGGAGGTCGGCCAGCTCCTTCTCCAGCGCGGCCAGTCGCTCCCGCGAGGGCGCGTCGGACTCCTTGCGGAGCGCCTCGCGCTCGATCTCCAGCTGGCGGATCTCGCGCTCCACCACGTCCAGCTCGGTGGGCAGGGAGTCGATCTCGATGCGCAGCCGGGACGCCGCCTCGTCGATGAGGTCGATCGCCTTGTCGGGGAGGAAGCGGTCGGTGATGTAGCGCTGCGAGAGGGTCGCGGCGGCGACGATCGCCTGGTCGGTGATGCGCACGCCGTGGTGCACCTCGTACCGCTCCTTGAGCCCGCGGAGGATGGAGATGGTGTCGGCGACCGACGGCTGGTCGACCATCACCGGCTGGAAGCGCCGCTCCAGCGCCGCGTCCTTCTCGATGTGCTTGCGGTACTCGTCCAGGGTGGTCGCGCCGATGCAGCGCAGCTCGCCGCGAGCGAGCGCCGGCTTGAGCATGTTGCCGGCGTCCATGGCGCCCTCGGCGGCGCCGGCACCCACGATGGTGTGCAGCTCGTCGATGAAGAGGACCACCCGGCCGTCGGAGGAGGTCACCTCCTTGAGCACCGCCTTGAGCCGATCCTCGAACTCGCCGCGGTACTTGGACCCCGCGACCATGGCGCCGAGGTCGAGGGCCACGAGCCGGCGGTCCTTCAGCCCCTCGGGCACGTCACCGCTCGCCATCCGCTGGGCCAGTCCCTCGGCGATGGCCGTCTTGCCGACCCCGGGCTCGCCGATGAGGACGGGATTGTTCTTGGTGCGGCGGGAGAGCACCTGGATCACCCGGCGGATCTCGTCGTCCCGGCCGATGACCGGGTCCAGCTTGCCGCGGCGGGCGGCATCGGTCAGGTCGCGGCCGTACTTGGCCAGGGCGTCGTACTTCTCCTCGGGGTTGGCGTCGGTCACGCGCTGGCTGCCGCGGACCGCCTCGAGGGTCGAGTAGACCTTCTCCGGGGTGACCCCGGCCTGCTGGAGCATCCGGGCGGCCTCGCCCTTCTCCTGGCGGGCGATCGCGAGCAGGAGGTGCTCGGTCGAGACGTACTCGTCCTTGAGCCGCGCCATCTCGTCGAAGGCGGCCATGAGGACGTCGCGAAGGGCGCTGCCGACCGGCGGCTCGCCACCACCGATCTGCTTGGGACGGGATTCGAGCACCGACTGGAGGCGCGCGGCGAGCGGCTCGGGCTGGACCTCCATCCGCCTCAGGAAGGCGGGGACCAGCCCGTCGTCCTGGTGGAGCAGGGCGAGCAGGAGGTGTTCGGGCTCGACGGTCGGATGCTGGAGGCTGGTGGCCGCGGTCTGGGCGGCCTGCAGGGCCTCCTGGGAACGTTCGGTGAATCGATCAAGACGCATGTCCTGTGCATACCACGGCGACCGGGCGGCCAACCGCACCGGCAGCGGAGCGCGCGGACGGACCGCGGCGCCCCTGCGGGTCCGTGTGCGCTCCGTGGGTTGCTGACAGCTAGGCTTCGGGAGTGGCGGTTCGTCTCTCCATCCTCGGCAGCGGCAGCGCCTTCAGCAGCTGCGGATTGAACGCCTCGGCGGTCCTGGACGAGCGCGTGATGGTGGACGTCGGGTCGCCGCCCCACGCCCTGCTCCCCCGCCTCGGGCTGCGCATTCAGGACATCGAGCTGGTGCTGCTCACCCACTTCCACCTCGACCACATCGGGATGCTGCCCCTCCTCCTCGGCGCCCTCGCCCACGCGGACGACCCCCCCGAGCCAGGGCGGCTCGCCATCGCCGGGCCGGTGGGGACCCGCGAGCTGGTCCGGCGGCTCACCGTCGCCGGTTTCGGGGGATCCACCCAGCGCCGGGTCGAGGAGGTGGTGGCACCGTGCTACGTGATCCTCCAGGACGGCAGCGACGTCGAGATCGGGGGCAGCCGGGTGCGCAGTCACGCGGTGGTCCACAGCACCTGTCCGTCGCTCGCGTACTCGGTGACCCGGGGCGGGCTCCGGGTCGGTTTCAGCGGCGACACCACCCTCTGCGCCGGGCTGCGCCGTCTCGCCGGCGAGGTCGACGTGCTGGTCTGCGAGTGCTCTGGGGTGGACGGCCCGGTGGACGGCGGTCACCTCTGGCGCGACGAGGTGGCGGAGCTGATCAAGGAGCACCCGGAGGTGCGATTTGTCCTCAATCACCTCTCGGGTCGCGTGTCGGTCCCCGGGGCGCTGGTCGCCCACGACCTGCTGACCCTTGAGCTGACCGCGTAGGAGGGCCGGCAGGTGCCGGTGAGGGCGGCGAGAGGTGCGTCTACCTAGATCGCTGCCCGGCGGCGCAGCCGGCGGCGCAGGAGCCGGCGGCGCAGCAGCCGGGTGAGGGCCGGGGCGAGCGACGCCCAGGTATCCCGCCAGAGGCGGCGATCGGGGTCGGCCAGGCCGTCCGGGGAGAACTCCGCCTTGCCGCTGACCGAGGCGACGGTTCCCAGCTCGGTTCCGAGCAGGGGAGGTCCGCTCCCGCCGAGGGCGCGCGACAGCCGGCCGGCAAAGGCACTCCGGGTCTCGGCCTCGTCGTGCCGGATCCCGGTCAAGCGGGCGGCCAGGGCGAGGCGGCGCCAGACGCCGGCCAGGGAGCGGGGTCGTCGCCACCATCGGAGCGCCACCAGAGCCAGGACGACGATCAGCACCAGCGCTGCCGGGAAGCCCAGGAGCCACCTCGGCGGAGGGCCGCCCACGGTCCGGGTCGCGGAGGAACCGGTGACCGGCGGCGGCGTGGGCCGCAATGCGTGCGGGGTGGCGCTCGGGACGGCCGCCGCGCTCGGGGTCGGGGTGGGGCCACCGCGGGCAAACGGGATGTAGGCGCCGAAGGTCGACGTGGGTGTGGGCTCGAAGGCGATCCAGCCGTAGCCGGGGAAGTACACCTCCACCCAGGCGTGGGCGTCAGTGCTGGTCTCCTGGTAGATGGGCTGATGTGCGGCCGTGTACCGACCGGTCGGGGTGCCCGGTCCGTATCCGCTCACCAGCATGCTCGGGATGCCGAGGCTGCGGAGCATCGCACCCATCGCGCTGGCGAAGTACTGGCAGTAGCCCTGGTGACTGCTGTCGAGGAAGTAGACGATCGTCCACTCACCACTCGGGGTCTTGGGGGGATCCAGGGTGTAGACGAAGCCCGGGCCACGGAGGTGGTCCTCGATCGCGGTCGCCGCGTCGTAGGGGTTGGTCGTCCCCTGGGTCCACTGCTGAGCCAGGCTCGAGATGGCGTTCGCCTGCGCGACGTTCTTGGCGGAGGCCCCCTTGTCGACGATGGGGGCGGCGTCACCCTTGACCCAGGCCGGGTAGTCGGTTCCGGCGTTCTCCAGCTCGGCGACGGTCGCGGTGCTGACCGAGCCCGATGTCTGCAGGGTGTGGATCGTCCCCGACCTGACGCTGACCTCGTCGACATCCAGGAACGTGGGGGTGACGAGGGGGCCGGAGGGGCAGTTGTCCCCAACGCACTCGTAGCCGGACGGCGGGGCCTGGGTGGGAACCGGGGTCTCCGCGAGTACGACGTCGCCGATCACGGTGCCGGGAAGGCTGATCGAGGTCGGGTCGCCGGGGAAGAGCCCGAGGCTCCCACCGGACTGCGCGGTGGCGGCGCCAGCCGAGTTCGCGAAGTCGAGATGGACGGTGGCCGTGGATCGGGACGTCCCGAGCGCCGTCGGGTCGCGGGCGATCTGCCCGGCCGGGACGGTCTGCCCGATGGCGGTGTCGTAGTCCGGGATCCAGTTGCCGGCGCTGAAGACCGTGTCGTCGACCACCTGGAGGTAGGCCTCGGAGCCCGCATCGGTGTAGTAGGTGAGGACGGGGGTCGGTCGGTTGACCAGGTCGCCGCCGGGCGCCACGATCGAGCTGAATCCGACGGTGGCGAGCGAGCCCGCGACGCTGCCTCCAAGTCCCCTGCCCGGGCCGTGGAAGAGGAAGTCCGAGAGGTCGGTGGAGGTGAGCGGCGGGATCACGACCGCGGCGGCCACCACGCCGATCGACGCGATGGAGAGCGAGGCGAGGTAGCGACCCCGCAGGCCCTCCAGGGTCGGCACCCGGCGGCCCCGCCAGTGGACGGCCAGCGAGCTGAGCTCAGCCAGGCCGATGACGAGGAGGGTGGCGAGCAGCGCGGAGATCTCGGCCAGCCCGATCGATGACCCCGGCCCGGCGGTGAGGGTGATCGAGGGTGCGTTGAGCACGTTCACGGCGAGGACCACCAGGGCGGGCAGCACGGCGAGGACCCCGCGGTGCTCCCGGAATGCCACCCAGCCCAGCCAGTACCCGCAGGCCCAGACGATGGTCGAGAGACCGACCATGAAAGCCCACTGGATGAAGTAGTCAGGGCCGGTGGCCAGGAGCCCGCCGAAGGCCTGGAGGATGTATTCACCGACGGTGTGCTGGACCCCGAGGTGGCTCACCGAATGCGGCAGCAGGCCGATGGTGGTGGGGACGACGACGGCAGCGCAGAGGGGGATGGCGAGTCCCAGCGCGGCGAGCCGTCGGATGCCCGAGCGGCCCAGCAGGATGGCTTCGATGACGGCCACGACGGCGACCAGGAGGGTTGCCTGGGCACCCCCGATCCAGCCGCCGGCGAGCACCGCCGCGGTGGTCGCGAGGATGAGACCGAGGGCGATGAGGTAGGCACCGATCCCGGCCGGTGCCACCGGCTCCGTCCGCGCCGCGACGAACACCTCTGACCGGCTCGGGGACCGGCCCCGCGCCGCCGTCCGATCCCGGACAGGCTGGGGCCGCGATCCGGCGGGTGGCGCGCCGGGAACGGCCACGGCCCCGACCAGGTGGCCACCGGGAGCAGCACCGGACCCGAAGCTCTTCATGGAGCCGTCAGCTCAGCTCCGCCACCGCTCGCTCACATCCCCGCGGCGCGGGAGCGCCCGACCGCCGAGAGGGCGTCACCTCGCCGGACGATCCACCAGTCGAGGGCGAGCCGCCAGGCGGGACCGACGCGCAGCGGCGGCCCCGACGCTCCGAAGCTGACCGGATCGACCATGACGGCGAGGTGCCGTTGACCGCGCGCTCCCACCTCGACCAGGGCCTCCACCCAGTCGGGCTCCCTGTCGCTGGTCACCACGATGAGCCCACCCCGGCCCTCCCAGCCGCGACCGTGGGCGGCGATCGTCTCCGCGATGGGGCGGCGCCCCTGGTCCTGAGCGGTGGCGAGGAACTCGAGGATGCGCAACCGCTGGGTGTCGCCCCGGCCCGGGCCGATGGCGGTGCCCAGCCGGTCGTTGGTCACCAATCCGACCGCCTGACCCCGGGCGAGAGCCGAGTGGCAGATCGAGGCCGCCAGCGACACGGCATATTCGAGCGTGGACTCGGGCGCCTCCCCGAAATGGATGCCTCGGCTCAGGTCGAGGATGACCATCACGTCCGAGCTCTGCTGCGATTCGTAGAGGCGGCTGATCAGCCGCCCGGCGCGCGCCGTGGACGGCCAGTGAATGCGGCTCATCCCGTCATCCGGCGAGTGGTCGCGGACGGAGGAGATGTCCGGGGGGACGTCGAGCCCGCGGCCGTGGGGGATCTCCCCGAAGGAACCCCCCGTCCAGATGGGGCGGAGCACGGCATCGACCTGGTGGATCGCGGGGTAGACGGTCACGGCGCCGGTCTCCGCGAGCCGCACCGTCTTGTGGAACAGGCCAAAGGGGTCGCCGAGGCGGATCTCCAGGGGTCCGAAGGCCAGCTTGCCCCGCTTGGTGAAGACGCCTCGCGCCGTCCAGGCCACCGCCCCGCCGGGATTGAGGGCGCAGGCACGCCCCGGTGCATAGCCCGGTATCCGGGTCCGATCGTGGACCTCGCAGTAGGGGACGGTCAGGACACTCCGGTTGCGGAGGGTGAATCGCTCTGTGAACGCCTCCCCCACCATGTGAGCCCCCTCGGGTGTCTCCCGGTGAACCTCCAGGCGCCGGGCGAGGATCTGGGACCACACCCAGGCCACGACGAGGAGCAGGAGCAGGACATAGGCGAGGGTGAAGGCGAGCTGGACGCCGGTGATGCCGGCGAAGACGCTGAGGACGACGAAGACGGCGAGAAGGGGCGCCTTGCTGCTCATGCCAACCGCTGTGTCACCGTGGGGACGGCCTCGGCGGCGAGGATCTCATCGATGACGCTGGAGGGGGTCACGCCACGGAGCTCGGCGTTCGGCGTGAGGATCACCCGGTGGGTGAGCACCCCGGCCGCCAGCCCCTTGAGGTCGTCCGGGAGCACGAAGTCGCGACCTCTGGAGGCGGCCCTGGCCTGGGCCGAGTGGAGGAGGCCGAGGCTGCCCCGCGGGGAGGCCCCCAGAGCGACGTCAGGGTGCCGGCGAGTCCGCTGCACCAGCCGCACGCAGTATTCCTTGAGGGTCGGGTCGCAGTACACCTCCGCGCAGGCCGTCTGGCACTCGGCGAGCTCCGCGGGGCTGGTGACGGCGAGCAGGTCGTCGAGCGGCGATGAGGTCTGGAAGCGGTCCAGCATCGCCACCTCGTCGTCGAGGGGCAGGTAGCCGAGGTCCACCTTGAAGAGGAAGCGGTCCACCTGGGCCTCGGGCAGCGGGAAGGTGCCCCCCAGCTCGATGGGGTTCTGGGTGGCGAGGACGATGAAGGGCTCGGGAAGGCGGTGGGTCTGACCATCCACCGTGACCTGGTCCTCCTCCATCGCCTCGAGCAGGGCCGACTGGGTCTTCGGGGAGGCGCGGTTGATCTCGTCGGCGAGCAGCACCTGGGTGAACACCGGGCCCCGGCGGAACTCGAAACCGGTCGTGCGCGGGTCGTAGATCGACACCCCGGTGACGTCGCCGGGGAGGAGATCGGGAGTGAACTGCACCCGTTCGAAGGAGCAGCCGCTCGCCCGGGCGAGTGCCTTGGCGAGCATGGTCTTGCCCACGCCGGGGACATCCTCGATGAGGATGTGGCCCCGGCAGAGGAGGGCGAGGACGCACAGCTCGATCTCGGCATCCTTGCCGACGATCACGGTGCCGACGCAGTCGACCAGCCGCTTGACGAGGTCGTGCACCCGTGCCGGCATCGAGCCTTCCTCCCATGCGCCGCTGAGCCTGACTCGGCGCCTGGCCAGTATACGAGGCGATCTTTCTGAGCCCTGAAACGCGGATTGAGCCACCAAGGTTCACGTTGACTTCCCCCGGATCCACCCCGGCCGTCGGACCCCCGGACGGATGGGACAGAGGGAAGAAGCGAGGGGAACGAGACAAGCGCGCCAAAGTCCCTGTACACTGGTAAACGTCCGACGAGGTCAAGGCGTCGGGGTCAGCGCGTGCGCTGACGGGAAAGGGAGGAACGACGATGGCTCAGAACGAGGACCAGATCCTGACGACCGGGGAAGCGGCCGCCCTCTGTGGCGTCTCGCGGTCGACACTCCGGCGCGCGGTGGCTCAGGGCCACCTGCAGGCCTGGCACACCCCGGGAAAGCATCTCCGTTTCACCCGGTCGGCGTGCCTGGACTTCGCCAGGTCTCTGGGTCGCGTCGACCTGGTTGGCCAGGCGTATGCCGGGGCCGCCCAGGAGTCGATCGCCCGCTGACCTGCGGCTGGGCCTCTGATCTGAGGGGCGGGGGGCGGCGGCGACAAGCGCGCCGGCGGGGAGGTTTGCCCGTGTGCCTGCGCCGCGAGGGATGATCCGCGCGTGCGGATCATCGGGCTGACCGGCGGCATCGCGACC